>WNEZ01001608.1_pt1 | contig 23560 bp, 16 predicted proteins | sample 5400521 | NCBI WGS metagenome assembly WNEZ01 (sample SAMN13153339, study PRJNA577476) | soil metagenome | isolation source: 120 cm saprolite under Douglas fir tree site 2 hole 1 replicate 1 | place: USA:California | collected 2015-04-18
GCCGCCGTCGTTCCATCGTAGTCCTTGTCATCCGCCGTGATCGCCGGAGTCACCGACTTCTTTCTGATCGTAGCCGAGGCTGTGGCGGTGGTCGTGGACAGGATGTAGTTGCCGGACGCAGTGCCGCCCAACGTCAAGTTGCTCGATGTGACCGTCTTGCCCGGTCCTGCATTCGCATCCGCGAAGCTTCCTGTTCCGCTGCAGGTTACGTTCGCCGTTTCGGCTGCTAGAACACCGCTCAGCGTGCAGTGAATCGTGGCCGCCGTCGTTCCATCGTAGTCCTTGTCATCCGCCGTGATCGCAGGAGTCACCGACTTGGCGTTGATCTTGGCCGTCGTGGTGGCGGTGGTGTTCGCACCCAGTGTGTAGTTGCCCGCTGTGGTGCCGGTGAGGGTGATACCCGTGGCCGTCACTGTCTGTGGGCTCCCACTGGCGTTGGCCGAGGCGAACGTCGCGTTGCCCGCCGGTACGCTGCAGGCTACATCATCGCTGCCCACCTTTACCGCTACTGTGCAGGTGGTAATGCTAGCCGTGGTGTTTCCGTCGTATGCCTTGTCGCTGGCAGCGATTGTCGGAGTTACCTGCTTGGGGTTCACGTTGATCTTCACGTCTTTCGAGGCATTGTTGAAGTTGGCTGTGTCCGTCGGAGTGAAGTCGACATTCAGGTTCTGGTTGCTGCCCGCGGCGAGCACGATGCCGCTCGCCGGGTTGTACGTGAGTGTTCCCAGCACAGATGCTGTAGCGTTCAGTTGAGTGCCACTGAGCGCCGTTCCGTAAACGATGTCCGCAGGGTTTGACCACGTTATTGTCGGCGTTGCTTTATCGACCGTCACGGTGCCATTTGCTGTTGAAGAATCTCCTGATACAGAGGGATTCGTCGCCTTCACAGTGAACACTGTGGAACTGGCCGGCGTGGCAGCGGTATCGGTGATCGTCAGAGTGGAAGTCTTGGACGCGTCCCCGGCTGCGAAGCTGACTGTGCTTGGGCTGAATGAAGCACTCGCGCCCGTCGGCAAGGAGGTGGTCAAAGTCAGCCCGGCGCTGAACGCGGTACCAGTCGCACCGTTTCGGACGACCGTAACTGAGTACGTAGCGCTACCCGGTGTCCCGAAGGTCAGCGCTCCGGTCTGAGCTCCAACCGTCACTGTGCCGACCCGCTTAGCGACTACGACGAGCGTAAGACTGTTCGACTGAGTGGTGCTCGCATCCTGGCAACCCGCACCGTTGGTGGCTGTTACTTGAAAGACGGTCGAGCTAGCGGGCGTTGAGGCCGTCGTGGCGACGCTGAACGACGACGTAAGGTTGGTATTTGATGTTGCTGTGAGTGGATTCGTGCCAAACAGCGGGCTCGCTCCCAAGGGCAGAGCTGTTGTGTTTAGGGTGGCTGTACAGCTCGGATTGTTTGTATTGAATGTGCCGTTGAAGTTCACCGTTATGAGACCAAAAGCGGCCGTGCCACCTGGAGCAACCGTGACGCTCGTGGGAGGAGTGGCGACGGAAACACTCATAACCTTGCCGTCAGTAAACGTGTTCTGTGCCTGTCTTCCTGATACGCTGCCAACGGCAGTCAGATAGAAACGAATGCTAATATCGTGCACGTCGGGGGAAAAATCAGTGTTTACGATCCTGCCAGTCGAATCGGCGACGGCGGTCAGAACGGGATGGGTGTCGACGAGCGGAGACTCGACCAAAGTCAGCGTGACGGTTTCGCCGGGTTGCCATCCTGAACCGGTAATCGTCACGACGCTTCCGGGCGCGTAGTCCGCCTTGTCCGTCTTCACGGTTGCGAAGCCGTAGAGTTCAGCAGATGAAAGAAGTCCCGTGGAATTCGAACCGCCTGCGAGGAACAATATTCCATCCTGTTTGAGTGCGGTGCCCGTTGCGTGCTGTCGCGCAGTTGCTGGCGAACCTGTCGCGATGAAAGTGCCAGTGGAAGGAACGAACATCTCTGCAGTGCCAATCTCATTGCTTGAAGATGTTCCGCCGACGATTAGAACAGAGTTGTTGTTGGGCAGCAGAAAAGCCGCGTGATCGCGCCGTGGAGTGGCAAGCGAAGAAGACGAAACAGCAAAATTACCCGCTGCGGGATCGTAGATTTCTGCCGATGCCAAATCCGTGGGAGTGGTGCTTCCGTCAGCATTGGTAACCACATTGGTACCACCAGCTACCAGCACTCTGCCATCAAGCAGAGTTGTGGCGGAATGCGCCATGCGCGGAGCGGAAAGTGCCGGCCCCGCCGCAACAGAATTGCTCGTCGGATCAAAAATTTCCGTGGAGGCTATCGGTGCACTTCCATTCGAACCGCCGACCACGAGCACGCGACCATCTGAAAGAACTGCGCTTGCAAAAGACGTTCTGGATGACGACATCACGCCAGCAGAAGAAAACGAACCCGCAACCGGATCGAAAATTTCAAGTGAGGCAGTCGTAGTGCCTGCGTTATCGCCGCCTGCGAAAAGTACACGTCCATCGGGCAACAAAGATGCCGTATGATTGGAACGCGCCTGAATCATGCCGCCCGCAACGGCCGTCCATGAATTCAAAGCGGGATCAAAGATTTCTGCTGCGTTCGTCGCGGCTGCGCCCGTCGATCCGCCCGCTACCAATACTCTTCCGTCGGCCAATACCGTCGCGGAATGCGCGCTGCGCGCCGTGCCCATAGGCGCCGCTGCCACAAAAGAACCTGTCGTATCAAAAAATTCCACGCTGGCCACCGGCCCCGAACCGTTGTCGCCGCCTGTAATTAAGATCCGCCCGTCTTGCAACAGCGCAGACGCAGCGTTGCTTCGCGCCCCAGTCATTGATCCAGCGGAAAGCCACCCACCAATCGAAGGCTGCGTGATGCTTCCTTTGACGAAAATTCCAGCGGCAAGAATGAGAATGGCGACGAAGACAGCCTTAGTGGTACGACGCATTGGTACGCTCCTCCGGGTAGTCGCGGGGTGCGGAACCCGGACAAGCTCCAACTGCGGCTGAAAGTCAGGCCTCAGCTCCTGAGCGATCAACTTTCGTGATTACAACTTGAGGTCTTGTGGCGGCGGGAACTCGCCAAATGCGCAGACAGACTTACTGAACACCAGAGCACGTGCCGGACCAGAAAAAATACATCGGGAGCTCGCGTTGCGCTGGGATTTTAGCCCATGAAAATAACCGACTTACCGCGAGTTAGGCCTGAAGGTACTACAACCGAGCGTCACCGTTTGTGACCTTAGCTCAGCCTGCATTTTGCGTCGATGCGCACCGTTGCGTACGGCATGCTCGATCCTGCTTAATCTCTGAGAATTTCAGCAGAGGCGATAACTAAGGGTGTGATTAGGAAAGAGTAATATTATACGAAGGAAGCCGCTGCTTTCGGCCGGTCGTTTCAGAACCAGTTCGACCGATAGGCAATCCACCAGGAAAGGGCAAGTATCGGAAAAGTAGCAGCCACTGCCCACCAGAACGGTAGCGTGAAATCTGCAACCAACCCTAACCCGGCAAAGGTCAGCCAGAATATTTTCTTCTGCATGTTTCCAGCTTACTTCGAACGTCGCGCACTTTCCGTCGGCGTTCCGAATCGTTACCTATGCCCACTAAACAAAAAAGGCGGAACGCGATTTTCATCGCGCCCCGCCTTCTCAATCAACTAACGGATTTGAGCGGTGTTTTAGTGTACGGCCCGAGGAGAATCTGCTGCGCCCGCAGGCTTCGACTTCGGTCCCGCTGAAGGCACCACCGGTGGCGCCAGCGGTTCTTTCTCAAGCGCATTTTGCAGCACGTCGTCCAGTGTGTGTACGTAGGTGATCTTCAAATCGCCGAGCAGTTCCGGCGGAAGATCGGCCTTGGCGTTCGGTTCGTTATCAGCGGGAAGGAGCACTTCCTTCACGCCCGCGCGCTTTGCACCGAGAACTTTTTCCTTGATGCCGCCCACCGGGAGCACTACTCCCGATAGCGTCATTTCGCCGGTCATCGCCAGGCGATTTCGAATCGGCCGTCCAGTCAGCAAACTCACCAGCGATGTCACCATCGCCGCGCCTGCTGAAGGACCGTCTTTCGGCACGGCGCCAGAAGGCACGTGAATGTGGATGTCCTGCTTGCGGAAAAAGTCCGGGTCGATTCCATATTTCTCCGCGTTGGAACGAACCCAGGTCAGTGCCGCCGTCATCGATTCCTGCATCACTTCGCCCAGATGTCCGGTGGTCGTGAATTGTTTTCCGCCACGCATCCGGCTGGCCTCGATGAACACGATGTCTCCGCCCACGGGCGTCCACACCAAGCCCACGGCCACTCCAGGCTGCTTCACGCGTTCGTCGATTTCCCGTTCCGTGCGGAACTTCGGCACGCCCAAGAATCCGCGCACGATCTCCGGCGTCACGACCATTTTCTCAGTGTTGCCTTCCGCCAGGCGCCGCGCCTGTTTCCGCGTGATCGTTCCAATCTCGCGTTCCAGATTGCGCACTCCGGCTTCCCGCGTAAAGCTGTGAATGATTTCCTTCAAGCCTTCCTCAGTGAACTCAATCTGTTCGCCGAGCTTTATTCCGTGCTCCGCGGCTTGCTTGGGGATTAGATATTTGTTCGCAATGTGGATCTTCTCTTCGCCCGTGTATCCAGGCAGTTCGATGATCTCCATGCGGTCGCGCAGCGGTTCCGGAATTGGATCCATCCAGTTGGCCGTGGCGATAAAAATCACCTTGGACAAATCGAATGGCACGTCCAGATAGTGGTCGCGGAAGGTCGCGTTTTGCTCCGGATCCAGCACTTCCATCAACGCTGCTGAGGGATCGCCGCGAAAGTCGCGTCCCAGTTTATCGACCTCGTCCAGCATGCAAACCGGATCGTTGGCTTCAGCGCGCTTTAGCCCTTGAATGATCTGTCCCGGCAATGCGCCGATGTAGGTTCGGCGATGCCCGCGAATTTCCGCTTCATCGTGCATTCCCCCCAGCGAGATGCGCACGAATTTGCGGCCCATCGATCGCGCAATCGATTTTCCCAGCGAAGTTTTTCCCACGCCCGGGGGCCCAACGAAGCAAAGAATCGGCCCTTTCATACCTGGCTGCAGTTTTTTCACCGCCATGTAATCCAGGATGCGTTCCTTCACTTTTTCCAGGTCGTAGTGATCTTCGTTCAAGATGTCGTGCGCTTTCTTGATGTCGATCTGTTCCGCCTGCATGCCGGTGGACTTACTCCACGGCAGCGAAGTCATCCATTCCAGGTAGGTTCGCGAGACCATGTACTCCGCTGAAGCCGGCGTCATTTTCGCCAAACGCTTCAGTTCGCGGTCGCACTCTTTCTTGCCTTCCGGCGTCATGCCCGCTTCTTCCACTTTTTTGCGCAGTTCGTCGATTTCCGCCGCGCCGTCGTCATGCTCGCCCAGCTCTTTTTGAATCGCCTTCATCTGTTCACGCAGCAAATATTCACGCTGGTTCTGGCTGACCTGCTCCTGAACCTGTTCGTGAATTTTGGAGCGCAGCTCCAGAACTTCCAGCTCTTTCGATAGTTCGCGAATCAGCGATTCCAGGCGCTTGCGTACACTCGCCGTCTCCAGCAATTCCTGGCGAACCAGCGTCGAGAGCGAAGGCAGCGTGCCGGCAATAAAATCCGCCAGGCGTCCTGGATCATCGATATTCGCCGCCACTTGTTGCAGGTCATCCGACAACTGTGGCGAATGTCCCACCACGTCGCGGAACAAATCCGCAGCGTTGCGGTGCAGTGCTTCGAGTTCGTTGTCCTGGTCGCCTAAGATGTCCGGCATCGGTTCGACCAGCGCCGTCAAGAAAGGCTTCAGGCCCAACAGGTCGTTTATTTGGAAGCGTTGCAGTCCTTCTAAAAAAATCACTACGTTGCCGTTGGGCATTTTTACGGTCTTGTGCACTTTGGCGAAGGTGCCTACTTTGTGCAAATCCGCTGCTGCAGGATCTTCCACGCGCGGATCATGCTGGGCTACCACGCCCAGGACTTTGTCCTCGCCCTGCAACGAATTGATCAGCGCCAATGAGCTTTCGCGGCCAACCGTCAACGGAAGCACCGCGCCCGGAAACAGCACAGTGTCCCGTACCGGCAAGATCGGCAACTGATTCGGTATAGAAATTTTGTCAGCCATGGGTTCCTCAGTTCGGAGGCGGAATCCTCATCGAAGACCGCCTGTAAAAACTTTAGATGCAGGCGCTATCAAAAAGATACCGCAAATGCAGTGACCTGAATCAGAAAACCTTAGTGCGTTACGCTAATATCCTAACATGAGACTTGTCTTTCTCACCGGCTTCCAGTTAAGCGTCCTATTTTCTATTATTTACCAACCCTTGTCCCGGGAGAATCGTTGCATCGTGACCGGACAGAGCTCTTGGATTCCTCCGCCGCCTTCTCCCGGAACCTTCTGTCCACAAACGAGATAGCTTCCTCTCGAGACCCGAGCTCTCCGTTCAATTGAGCGTCCTCCACCGCTGCCAGGATCTTTCCAATGATCGGCCCGGGGCTAAATCCCAACCCGATGACGTCTTCCCCAGTCATTAGCCTCTTCGGCTGCACCACCTCCGGCGGCGTCGTCCGGACAAAGTCCGTTACAAATTCGTACGCTTCCAGGTTCCGGTGACTCGATAGACAGTCCAACCGGTGCAACGCCAGATGCTCGTCAAAATGAGGCAACCGTACGAACCGCTTAAGCGTAGCTGGTCGCATGCGTCCAACATCTTTGAACTTCATATGCTGCTCTACAAGCGAAACTATCCGCTCTGTGTCATCGTTCGAAAATCGCAATCTCTCCAAAATCTTCTTCCCAATGGCCATCCCAACATCGACGTGTCCGTCGAAACGGATCCGGTCTGCGGTTTCTTTCGCAGAGCGAAAAGTCGCCGGCTTGCCTACGTCGTGCAGCAGCACGCCCCACGCCAATGTCGCAGGACAACCGGTCGGCAGTCCCTCCAGCATCAGCAACGTGTGAATCCACACATCCCCTTCGGGATGATATTGCGGCGGTTGTGCCACTCCTTTCATTGCCGAAATCTCCGGCAAGACGATGGAAAGCAGCCAGCATGAGTCCAAAAGCTCAAATCCTCTTCTCGCTGCGCCTTCTATCAATAGCTTCGTTAGCTCTTCGCGGATCCTTTCTGCTGACACTTGGCTGATTTCTCGCGCGTGCTTGCGAATCGCCGCGAACGTCTTAGGTTCGATTTCATAACCGAATCGCGCGGCAAAGCGCACCGCGCGCAACATGCGCAGCTTGTCTTCGGCGAACCTTCGATCGGGCTCGCCGATTGCTCGGATGATGCCCGCGCGCAGGTCTGCCTGCCCATCGACGAAATCCAGTATTTCCCCGGTGTTATGCCGCATGACCAGGCCGTTGATGGTGAAGTCGCGCCGCTTTACATCTTCTTCTGGAGAGCTTGCATACTCCACGCGATCCGGATGCCGCCCGTCAGAGCAGCCAACATCCGATCGAAACGTTGCCACTTCTACCTTAGCTCCTTCACGCACAACTAAAATCACTCCGAATTGCGCGCCAACGGTCACTCCGTCCGGAAAAAGCTTGAGCACCTGTTCAGGAGTGGCGCTGGTGGCTACATCGTAATCCGCGGGCTCGCGCCGCAACAGCACATCGCGCACACATCCGCCCACCAGAAACGCCTGGAATCCAGCGTCCTGCAGTGCGTCGCACATGGAATTGGCCAGCTCGCGCGGCTGCATCAGGAAATTATGCGCTTGTGCAACGAATCAAAGAAGCTGCTATTCGCAGCGCAGAACCAGGCAGGTAATATCGTCGAATTGCTTCGTGACGCCGACGAATTCGTCCACGCGTTGCAGCAGGAATTGCAGAGAGCGCGGTGCATCCCAGTCCGGCAAAGCATGGATTGCAGCGATCCATTGCGCGTCGGTGAACTCCTGCCCCTTATCGTTGAACGCTTCGACCACGCCGTCGGTAAATAGAATCAATGCATCCTGAGAGCCCAATTCGACCGTGCCCATCTGGTATTGCGCATCCTGCGAAATTCCAAATGGCATGCCGCCCACTTCCAGCCGCTCGACTCCTGCATTCCCGTTGCCCGCATTTGCAACGTGGCGCCGCACCACGGGAGCGTTGTGACCGGCGTTGATGTAGTCCAGCCGCCTGGTTTTCGGATCGAACTCCGCCAGAACCGCCGTAGTAAAGCGCATGCCATCCAGACTGTGGGCGCAGGCATAGCGGTTCAAACGAAACACCAGTTCGCTCAGCGGCACCCCATTGCGCGCCACCGTATGCAGGCTGGCCTGGAACGTCGCCATCAGCAGCGCCGCCGGAACGCTCTTTCCGGCCACATCCGCAATCACCAAAAACAATTTTCCGCCCTCTGCCGCGTCGTTTAACGGATAAAACGCGTCGTAGTAATCGCCGGCTACCGAATTTTGCGGCCGTGTATGAAAGGCGATATTGGCCCCCGCTACCACCGGCGGTTTCGACGGCACCAGCCAACTCTGAATTTCGCGCGCAATCTCCAGATCGCGCTTCATAGTCACTTTGTCCGCAAGTTCCAGCGAAAGTAGCAGGAGAAACAGCAGCGCCGCGACCGTGTCAAGGTTCACATCGAATGCAAAATTTCGCGTGACCGGAAATTTCGGGCTGGAAATGACCAGCATGACTAGCGCGGCAAACAACATCACGCGGCGCGCCGGACTCAGCTTCATTACCAGCGCCCAGAAAAATCCCTTGGCAATTCGAAATGGGCGCCGCCAGCGCGGCAGCCGTTTGATCTCTTCCCAATCGACGTCTTTGCCGTAAAAACCGTAACTCGCGCGGGCGTCCGCGGTGAATTGCTTCAGCAGATCGTCCCATTCACGGCCTTCGCTGATCTGATTCCACGTGCCGGGACCTTTGCTTGTCGTTTTTGAATTGACTGGAGGAGGCGGCGCAGTGCTCATTCCAAGAGTATAAGGCAGGCCCGTTACTAAGGAAGGGTGCGGCTTGCTGCTATTCCTTGTTTCGAGGGAAACGCGGAATTTCTCCTCTCTCGTTCTCGCGTTCTGGTTTCTCTGTGAGCAGCGAGCTGCCAAACTGAATCTTTGCAAAGCCAAATCGATCACGCAGAGAATCGGCGGCGCGTGTCAGTTTGTCCAGCTTTGCCCGCCGCTCCGGATCGAGCAGATCCAGCTGTTCGTTTCCGTGCGTCAGTCCGCTCAAGGCAACTCCAATCAAGCGAACCTTACGCTTAGGATTGCGATGCTCGCGAAACAATGAAAGAAAAACCGCAAAAGCGTCGGCGTCGAACTCAACCGGATCACCCAGAGTCTTCGATCGCGTATAGGTATCGAAACCTGTGTAGCGAATGGTGATCGTCAACGTGCGTGACGAAAGCCCGGCCTCGCGCAACCGTTTGCAGGCTTTTTGCGAAAGATGGCTCAACATCGATTCCATCGCGGCTACATCGCCGGTGTCTTCGCCAAAAGTATGATTTTGAGAAATCGATTTTGGCTCGGCATCCAGAACAAATTCATAGGAATCGCCGCCGCGCGCTTTACGGTAAAGCGCCGTGCCCCACTGCCCAAATATTTGTTCCAGTTTTTCTTGCGGGTAATCCGCCAGCTGGTGAACGTATTCGATGCCCAGCGCGCGCAGTGCGCGTTCCGTAACTTCGCCAATGCCGGGAATTTTTCGTACCGGCAACTGCGCCAGGAATCGCGGTTCCTGCCCCACTGGTATCCACAGCAAGCCGCGCGGTTTCGCCTGCTCGCTAGCTATTTTCGCTACCAGTCGCGTGGACGCGAGCCCCGCGGAGCACGGCAGGCCCGTTGTAGTCGTGATAGTGCGCAACAATTTGTGTGCGGCCGCGAACGACGGCCCGTGCAGACGTTCGGTTCCCGCCAAATCCAGATATGCTTCATCGATCGAAACCATCTCCACAACCGGAGAAAATTTCGCCAGAATTGAAGCGACGCGATCGCTCCACTCGCCGTACTTCGCGTGATGCCCATCCAGGAAAATCGCGTGTGGACAAAGTTTGCCCGCAGTTCGAAGCGGCATCGCGGACTGAATTCCAAATTTCCGCGCTTCGTAACTCGCGGCCGAAACCACGCCGCGCTGGTCCGGCCTTCCGCCAACTACAACAGGTTTGCCACGCAATTCTGGCCGCTCCAGCAACTCCACGGAAACAAAAAACGCATCCATATCCACATGCAAAATAGTAGTTTCGGCAGGCAGTACCGCCGTATCATCATGCTTCGCTCGAAATCGTGCCAACTCAGGCATGCCCAAAGCCTACGCCCACCCCACCTATCGAACAATAGGCGAAAGTTGGTTAATAGAAACCGTTGCGTAAGTTAAGGGGGCTATGTGGCTGAGGTGGAAGGACCGTTTTTTCATGATAGCAACGGCATCAAGGCGTACGATAAAAGTAAGCCTACATGCGGACCGACCTCAGCAGAGAGTTTCGTGTAAGATTCCTGAGCTGCTATAGAGGCTTCGTATTTCGATGGCAGCGCTACAGGACCCTTTCGTCGAATTGGAATCATGATCATCGCAAGGGTTGTTCGGCTCGGTTTGCCGAGCGGCCTGATGAATGGGCAGACCCCGTTCACACCGAAGGCTGGGTAACTCTGTGGCCTGTCGCGAACACTGGCCAGACAGAGGAAGAGCTCGTCTCAAAATGGCGTGCGGCTGGGAAAACCCTGGTTCCTTCTCCTAAACTCCGCGGGTTCCAGTTGGATTGGCTTTGTCCCAAGTGTTTTGAAACGTGTCGTCAAGAATTAGGTTTTGTAGTTGATCCGGCGCATGCTCAGTGGCAACAGTTGGGACTCTGAAACAGTTAAACTTGATGCTACTCCTCCTACGAAACTATCTTAGAATCTGCCCATGCGTATGAGAACGGTTCCCCTCGGCCTTCTCGCTTTTCTGCTCGCTCTTCCCGCGTTCGCTCAGGAGTCCGTGGTGACTGCTACGATCTGGGTGGACGACTGGACCGGCCATCACAGAGGCAAAGTCCTTTTGCGCAAAATCAACGGACGGTGGTGGACCGACGACAATCGCGAAGTGTATGCCCCGGGCAAAAAAGGAGTGTTTTGGGAAGTCGATTCCAAGCCAGACACATGTCTCTTTCACCGTCACAGGCCCTTCGACTTGACGCACGTCTCATGGTTGCACTTATGGATGAGTCCCGACGACGTAGAGCAGATGTTGGGCGAGCCAAATCGCGAATTCGGCCCGCGCGGGCAGGGATTTTGGTATTACTACGGCGCGGACGGAACTGCTTTGCGCGTCCGCTTCATGAGCGGAGTGCTCGGTGAGGCCGACTACGACAAGGGAGCGAAGACCTGGCCGGTGGATTCGGTCAAACAGGAGCTTGACGGCCGAAGCATCTACGAAGTCATGGCCGAGCGCGCGACGAAAAAGAATGATGCGGCGCGGCGAGCGGGGAGCACAAATTCTTCGAACGTGCCAGCTTCTCGCGTGGGACATTCTTCCCATTCTCAGCAAGCTAGCATCATTGAGGTTCCGCTGTCGGCAGCTGGCGGGGCACCGCCTGCTCCTCCCGAGCCGATATCTGCTATTACCGCCGCGGCGCTTGCCAGTGTGAAAATCGGAATGTCACGGGAGGACGTGCTGCGCTCGCTGGGAAAGCCTACGTCGCGTTTTTCCGTGGTTGGTTCCGACGGAGTAACTGAGTACCTCTCGTTCCAGGTCGAGGACGGGCGCAAGATAACGATTCGTCTTCTTGCCGGCAAAGTTGCACAGCTTCCCTGATTCCCACGCGGCGGAGCGGTTGAGTCTTCAGCACAAAGGAAAATTCATTTTGCTGACTTACGCAAAGCGCGTGATGCATTAAGTCGCGGTATGTTCGGCGGAGAGGACGCGGGGGATGCCGGCTAGGTCGTTGGTTACGCCGGTGGCTGTCCATGTTGCCGTGTCGAGTAGCGGTTGTACGGCGAGGAGAGAGTCGTGGCCGAGTTCGAGGACCAGGATGCCGCCGGGCTTGAGATGGGCGGCGGATTGCGTGAGGAGGTCGGCGTAGAATTCGTAGCCTTCTTCGCCGCCGAAGAGAGCGATTGCGGGTTCGTGGTCGCGTACCTCGTTCGCAAGAGTTGCCGCTTCGCGTCGCGCGATGTACGGAGGATTGCTGACGATTAGATCGAAGAGCGGTGACTGGTGACTGGTGATTGCTGACTCGCCGGGTTTGGAAGAGCGGTGGTTGCCAAGCTGGGGTGCAGCATGCTGCGCCCCTACAAGGGAAAGTCTTTCGAACAGGTTCGATTCAAGGAAGGTGATGCGATTCGCGAAGCCTAGACGATTGGCGTTGCGTTGGGCGACCGTCAGTGCGGCGGGAGAAATATCCAGAGCATAAATTTTTGCGGCGGGAAGTTCTTTTGCGAGAGCGATGGCGATGCAGCCGGAGCCGGTTCCTACGTCGGCGACGAGCAGGCCTTCGCCGGACATGATTTGAGATTTCTCGGCGCGAAGATTGCGAAGAGCGAGACGATCGAGGGCGACTTCGATGACGTGTTCGGTTTCCGGGCGGGGGATCAGGACGTCGGGCGTGACTTCGAACTCGAGGCCCCAGAATTCCTGCTTGCCGGTGAGATGTTGTGTTGGGACGCCTGCGGCGCGGCGTTCGATCAGCGAAAGATAATTTTGCGATTCGGATTCAGTGAGTTGATCTTCGGGATGAGAGTAGAGCGATGTGCGTGTGCGAGCGGTGGCGTGGAGGAGCAGAAGTTCAGCGGCCAGCGTATGCGATGAAATATTTGCGGCGCGGAGTCGCGCTAGGCCTTGTTTGAGTGCGGTGCGGATGTCCATGCGTCAGAGCAGATAAGGATAGCGCATAGACGCGGAGTCCGCAGAGGTGAAGACTTGGCTGGCAAACTGGTGTGGCTTGCTGGATTCGCGGCGCATGCGCATTTCGCCACATTGATGAGGGTGCCGGAAAAAAGACGAAGAGAGATTCCTCACTCCGTGCTACTCCGTTCGGAATGACGACGTTTTTAAAGGAGGCGTGGATTGCAGTAATAAAAAGCCGTCATTCCGAGCCCGCCTGCAGGCAGGCGCAGCGAGGAATCTCGGTTTGATTGTCACGTTGAGCACCCTAGTTCATTGCGATCTCAAGTTCGTTCTTATATAGAGCTAGTTTTACACACTATTAGTGTGTATCATTCTTTTTTGTTGAGAATATCTTCCTGTTTGATTCTCACATACATCTAGATTTACACACTAATAGTGTGTTATTCTATGTTCAGATGAGAATTTAATGAAGTCTAAAGTTCCGTTCACCCAATACGCCCAATACACTCCTCTGTTCACGGTCCGGGAAGCCCGCGAGCGCTACGGGTACGACATGCATAGCCGCTCCCTCCCCAACCTGCTTCATCGCCTGAAAACCCAAGGGCGCGTGCGGTTCCTTGCGAACGGCGTCTATGCCGGCGCCCTCGCCGCCGCCCCGCCCAACCGCTACCGCGTCCCGCGCGCCCTCCGCGACGACGCCGTCGTCGCCCTCCACTCCGCCCTCGAACTGTACGGCGTCGCCAACCAAGTCTTCCAAACCGTCTACTATTTCTCCGCTGGCGCACGCAAAGATGTCGTCTTCGACCACGTCACTTACCACCGCGTCGCTTTCCCCCGTGCTCTAGCTATCGCATCGCATCGCCTCTTCCAAACCGAACTTGTCGCCGACAATATTCTCGCCACGGGCCGCGAGCGATCTTTCGTCGACTGCCTGCTCTTCCTCGACTACGGCGGGGGCGTCGAAGAGCTCGACAAGTCCCTAGCCATGTTTCCCTCGTTCGATTTCGAAGCGGCTCTCGCTTATCTCAAGCTTCTTCGCCGGCCGTGGCTCTATGCGCGCCTTGGATTCTTGCTCGACCGTCACGCCGACAAACTTTTCTTCCGCGGCAAAATTCGCGACCGATTCCTCCGGAAACTTCCGCGCGGCGTCGTTTATCTCGCCGACAAGCGTCCCGGGAACCATTGGGTTCCCACCTGGAAACTCATGGTGCCCGAAACCCTTTTGCCTTCTAACGAAGGCTCGGTGCGCACATGAAATTCGACGCCGCGCAAATTACGAAGCTCGCGCGAGAGACGGGATTTCCCGCCGACAGTCTCGAGAAAGTCCTGCGCCTGCGCGAACTGCTCACCGAACTCCACAAGCATCCCTTCCTCAGCGGAAAGCTCGTTCTGGCCGTTATCTTGTCTGGTGTACGATAACTCGAAGGAGCGTGTGATGGCGGCGCTGGATTGGTCACAATGTCTGTCGAGAGCATACCCGGAAAGGTAGGGCGTGGGTCTTTCGTGGTGCAAACGGCAACGTCTCCGCTGGATGTGCATCGCGAAAAACCTGGATCTGTTCGTCATCCACAAAACCGTTGACTCCAATGAGAAGCACCAAATCGCAAACTGCCTTTTCCTCGCCATACTCCCGCCTCTGATTTCCGGTAGCTAAAGCTAGGCCGGGTACCCGCGACGCATATATGAACCAGTGGACTTCTCCGATATCAGACTTCGGCTAATTCTTGTTTCAGCCGTTCGGCTTCGTAGTGGCCGGAGAGGCCGTCGACGAGTTGGGTTAGTTTGCCTTCCATGACGTCTGTGAGCTGGTGGAGAGTCAGGCCGATACGGTGATCGGTGACGCGATTCTGCGGGAAGTTGTAGGTGCGGATTTTTTCGGAGCGGTCGCCGGTTTTAATTTGGCCGCGACGTTCGGCGCCGAGAGCGGCTTGCTGTTTTTCTAATTCCATTTCGTAAAGGCGGGAACGAAGAACGCGCATGGCCTTGGCGCGATTCTTGATTTGCGATTTTTCGTCCTGCTGAGAGACGACTAGTCCGCTGGGCAGGTGGGTGATGCGGACGGCGGAATAGGTGGTGTTGACGGACTGGCCGCCGGGGCCGGAAGAGCAGAAGGTATCGATACGCAAATCCTTGGCTTCGATTTTGATGTCGATGTCGTCGGCTTCGGGAAGAACCGCAACTGTGGCGGCGGAAGTGTGAATGCGGCCTTGTGTCTCCGTTGCCGGGACGCGTTGTACGCGGTGCACGCCGCTTTCGTATTTCAGCTTGGAGTAGACTTTGTTGCCAGCAATGGCGACAACAACTTCTTTTAGCCCGCCCAGTGACGACGGGGAGCTTTCCAGGATTTCTACTTTCCAGTTTTGTGTTTCTGCGTAGCGCGAATACATGCGGAAAAGTTCGGCGGCGAAGAGAGCCGCTTCGTCGCCGCCGGTGCCGGCGCGAATTTCCACGATAACGTTTTTATCGTCGTTGGGATCTTTGGGTAGCAGCAGCAGCTTCAGTTCGCGTTCGACGATTTCCTTGCGCTCGAGCAATTGCTTTTCTTCGTCGTGCGCCATCTGCTTCATTTCCGGGTCTTCGTTTTCGAGGACCATCTGATGCGCGCCGGCCAGATCTTTTTCGATTTGCTTGAATTCGCGATGCTTGTTGACGATTTCCGCGAGCTCGGAGTGCTGCTTGGCGAGCTTCTGAAAGCGCGCAGAGTCGGAGACAGCTTCGGCCGTCGAAAGTTGCTGCGTCATTTCCTCGTAGCGATTGCCGAGCTGATCAAGTTTTTCAGAGAGCGTGAGACTTGCCATTGCTTAAATCCTTTCGGTGCTTTGTTACAGCTCGCGCATGGGCGAGTGAGAAGTGGTTAGTGAGAATAGTTCAAGGTCGCGGCGCATGGGGCGCTAAAGGAGGCAATACTAATGGAAGGTTGAAAATCTCATAGCTGCTGTCCTTAAGAATATCGCCAAGGCAGGCTTCCTGCAAATCAACTGTTGCGCGATTGCTGTAAGATGAAGCCGTGTACTAGGATGCGGCGCCGGCCGTCGCCGGCATAAATGAGTATTTTTCTGACGGCGAAAAGCGGCGTGAAGTCGTCACTCCAAAAGCGCCCCGCCTAGAGCGGAGCCGCCACCGAGGCTTTTTAAGAATGGCCATCGAAGAGAACCTGGTTGACGAATCGCAGACGCCACAAAAGCTGGAACGCGCTGGGGACGCGGGATTTTTGTGGGATTTTTGGTATCCGGCGGCGCGGAGTTTGGAGATACGCGGGCGGGGGCTGGCGAAGGCGATGCTGCTGGAAGTGCCGCTGGTTTTGGGGCGGACGGATGATGGCGCGGCGTTTGCTTTGCGAGATGCTTGTCCGCACCGGGGGATTCCGCTTTCTTATGGGCGGTTTGACGGGAAGAGCTTGGAGTGCAGCTATCACGGGTGGAAGTTTGACGGGTGCAGCGGGCAGTGCGTGGAGATTCCTTCGCTGACGAGCCAGGACAAGTTGAAGGTGGAGCGGATCTTTGCGGGGCACTATCCGTGCGAGGAGCATGACGGGTACGTTTGGGTGTACATGAGTGCAGCGTTGCCTCGATTGACCGACACTGTTTCTGGTGCGCCGAAGCTGGCTACATTCAGCGAGCGCTACAAGAGCACGCATTTGGCTTGTGATTTGCCTTCGCATGTGGACCAGGGAATTATTGGACTGATGGATCCGGCGCACGGGCCGTTTGTGCATCAATCGTGGTTCTGGCGGAGCAAGAAGAGTATTCATGAGAAGGCGAAACAGTTTGAGCCGATTCCGCTTGGGTTTCGCATGAGCACGCATTCCCCAAGCACGAACAGCGCGCCTTACCAATTGTTGAAGAAGATGACCGGCGCTCCGGTGACGACGACCATTGATTTTATTTTGCCGAATATGCGGACGGAAGAGATTCGCAGCGGTAAATTGTGGTTTTCAAGTTTGACCACGGTGACTCCTGTGCGGCGCGATTTGAGCCGGATCGATTTTGTGGCGGCTTGGAATGTGCCGCTACCGGTGACGATATTCCGCGCGTTTGCGAAAACGTTTTTGAAGCAGGATCAGGAGACGATGATCAAGCAGGCGGAAGGATTGCAGCACAATCCGCGGCTGATGCTGATTGATGATGCCGACCGTCCGGCGAAGTGGTATTTCGCGTTGAAGGCGAATTTGATTGAGGCGCGGCGGACGGGTGGGGAGATGGTGCATCCGATGGACGGGCCGGTGACGCTGCGGTGGCGATCGTAGGGACCCCGCAGACGGGCAGCGTCGAGCACTATTAGATCCGAGCACAAGAAGCCGGGCTAAAGCCCGGCACTACGTTAGGAAGAAAGGCAAAGAGGGGAGTGTTTTTCAAAACGGACAATTTGTCGGGACGAGCACCGACGGAGAATTTGTCGGGCTGACCACCAACTCTCCTTTCACCTCAATCTAAGGCTGAGCATAGTTGACTGTTATGGATGGAGACATCCTATCGGCAGTAGCTATGAGATTTGCTACCTTCCGTTAGAATTGCAAAGTCTATTGGGGCCAATTGAAACGTTTATTTTAAGGGTTCCCGCGCCTGGGTGCCTTTTTGTTTCTACCCTCGGCATCCCGTACACTGCTTGAACATGGACCAAGTTCAGGTTGTGATCATAGGCGGAGGAGTCGTCGGTTGTACTGTCGCGCATGCCCTTTCCGGCCGCTGGCCGGATGTATTTCTACTGGAGCAGATGCCTAAGCTTGGGATGATGACCAGTTCGCGAAACAGCGGCGTAATTCACTCCGGCATTTATTATCCCAAGAATTCACTGAAGGCCCGCCATTGCCTGGAAGGAAACCGTCTGACGTATGAATTCTGCGAAGCGCATCAGGTGCCGCACCGGCGAACCGGCAAATTGATTGTGGCAGCGAACGCGGGCGAAGAAAAAGAACTCCTGGCATTGAAAGCGCGCGGCGAAGCGAACGGGGTAGAAGGAATCCGCGTTGTCGGTCACGCGCAGATCCGAAAACTCGAGCCACATGTGAACGGCGTTGCCGCGCTGGAAATTCCCTCGACCGGAATTTGTTCTGCTGAGGAACTGGTACGAGCTTACGCGCGCATTGCTTCGGAACAAGGCGCACACATTCTGACCCGTGCACGAGTGAAAGCGCTGGACGCGTTGGACGACGCGGTCCGCGTTACTGTAGAGATAGGCGATCCGGAAAGCGCTGTCACGGAAGAAATTGAAACACGTTGCGTAGTGAATGCTGCGGGCTTGTTCGCAGACGAAGTGGCAGGACTCCTGGGAAATAACTCGTGGAAAATTTATCCAGTCCGAGGCGAATACTGCGAGATTCGAGGGGCCAAATCCGCAATGATCAATGGCTTGGTGTATCCGCTGCCGCATCCTGACGTCTTGAGCTTGGGCGTACATTTCACGAAAACACTTTGGGGGCCTGTGTTAGTAGGGCCGAGCGCGACTTACGTACTGGAGAAGAACAACTACGAACGCGACCGCCTTTCGATTGCGGAATTCGCGCGCAGCGCACAAGAACTTCTCCCAGAGCTCAAAGAAGACGACCTGCAGTTGGGTTATTCAGGCCTGCGGCCGAAACTGGTGGCACCTGGAGCGAAGGGCCCGGCCGATTTTGTGATTACACGCGACGAGAGAGTGCGGCGAGCAATTCACCTGGTGGGCATCGAATCGCCGGGACTTACGGCGGCCCCTTCGATCGCGCGACAGGTGACACAATTGGTGGCTGAAACGCTCGAATAGATGTTTGGCAAGATGCTCAAACGGCAAGTACCGCCTCGCGGGCGCGCGCACCTCGCGGACGCGCGCATTGCTCGCGAAGCAGAGGTGTACTACGATGCGGCTAGAATGACACGAGTACAACTTCAAGAGCATGCGGCGGAAAGCGAAAGTGCACAGAAAGCGGAGCGCGACGCGGCGGGATTCCTGTGGGATTTTTGGTATCCGGCGGCGCGCAGTTCGGAAATACGGGGCAGGAACCTGGCGAAGGCGATGCTGCTGGAAGTTCCGCTGGTGTTGGGGCGGACGGATGACGGCAAATCGTTCGCTATGCGCGATGCTTGTCCGCATCCGCGGAATACCTCTCTCCTATGGACGGTTTGACGGCAAGAGCGTGGAGTGCAGTTATCACGGATGGAAGTTCGGATGGGTACAGCGGGCAGTGCGTGGAAATTCCTTCACTGACCAGCCTGGACAAGCTGAAAGTAGTGGAGAATGACGGATACTAGAAGTCGCGACTGTTTGAATCAGGATATGGACTGGGTGTGTGCGAAAGATAGGAACTATAGTTCCTATTTTACGGCGAGGCCTACACCCCGGGGACCAAGATGGTTGCAACTTACTTAAAACAAGCTGGTTAGCCTCATTTTGCGTGCGAGGGGCTACCTTCGACAACGCGGGAACGGCTTAAGGAGAGGGCGCGGCTTTCCTATCAGTCGCTATTCCATACGAGTCAATAATGCCAACAGGAAAATGGATAGCGGTGTCAGCGGAAAGAGTTCAGATCGCAATCCACGTTGACCTCGTCGCCTTCTGGGGGAAGGACGTTTACGGTGACGGAGTCAGAAGGAAACTTGGCGGCGCGAAAGGTGAGAGTGATGGTCGCACCGTTGAGGGAGCAACTGTATTCGGAGCAGGTATAAATTGGCTGGCCAGAGGTGTCCATCGGAGAAAGGGTGCGGGAGTCCGCCGAAACGCTGACATCGAAGTCTCTCCAGAAGTCTGAAGGGCGGGGAACCACGCCGCTTGGAGAACCGGAATGAGAGCTGGCTGGCACCGCAAAGAAAGGCCCATAGGTGTCCGTGAAGTAGATGTCCACGGAAACAGAAACGGTTTCAGCGTCGGCGTTGTGATCGCGCTCGGCCTGCTGGGCGCTGTAGCCGCCGATATGATTGCCGGAGAAGGAAACGACTTGGGCGTAAGGAGTGAGAAAACGGATTGATGCGATGTATGGGCCGGAGGCTGGTCTCGGTAAGGACGTCGCGTACTTGGCAAAGAAATCGGAAACGGACTGATCGTGACGCTGGCCGAGGAAATAGGCTTCGCGGACCGCGGTATCCGACAGCGGAGTTTGAAACGCGAAAAGCGGCTGGCAGAGCAGCACGGCTGAAACCGCGAGGCAAGTGCCGAAACGGCGAAGAGATGAGGTCTCCATGAGGTCCTGCTTTAGTTTGACGAAAGGAAAGTATAGCTGGTTTCAGATACGGCGGGTGACGTTGGGGAAATCGAGCCAGACTTTTATGCCGCAAAAGTGGGAGCCTTCGGTGCAGATGGGAGTGGTGACGCCGACGCGGAGGTAGCAGGGTGGGCCGATGTATTTGGCGAGTTGCGGATGGACTTGACGGAGTTGGCCGATTTCGTCGAGCGAGGATTGATAGATTTCTTCCTGAGCGTTGAAGCAGGTGCGCATGGTCCATTTGTGGAGAAGATGGAGGAGGGAGCCGGACTCTACGAGGCGGATGGATTTTGCGTTGGGTAAAAGATACAGCGCGATTTCTTGCGGTACGCCGCGATCGATGAGTTGGTTTTTGGCATGCCAGGCGTCTTGCATCGCGCGGTAATAGACTTCCTTGGCGCGGGGATTCGAATTCAGAAGAGCGGGCGTGATGAAGTCGGGCTCGTGGGTGTCGGCGAGAGTCAGAAGCGGACGCGAGCCTGGAATCATGCGGTGGCGCTGGTCCTGACTGTCGGCGGTGTGGCTGATTTTTTTGGCAAAGGTGTAGTGGGCGTGTTGCAGAGCACGCATCATCGGAGCGTGGACACCGACGTTGAGAGTTTCGAGACGGTAGAGATTGCGCGCGGGATTTAGAAGGCGGTCGAGGGCTTCGGAGTCGGAGCAATCAACTGCGGTGAGGCCGAGAACGGCGCGATAGGCCGACGCTACGACCGCGGGGGCATTGGCGGAGTAGTCGACGAGCGCGGCGGTTCGGCCGTTGAGTTGTGCGTCGAATTCTTTTGCGAAAAGATCACCTTGAGTACCACCAGCAAGGCCTTCTTTTAGCGCAGGGTTTGTAAGTACAGACCCTGCAACCCGCCATTCGGGAAGTTCGTCGAGCGGCTCGGTTCCAAAACGATCAAAAAATTGCGGATCTATATTTTTTACCAGAGCGACCATTTCGCCGATGATGGCGCGGGCTTCGCTGGGTGTGTCGGATGCTGCGCACATTCGCCAGAGGCGATGAAGGACGATGCCGGAGACGGTGTGCACCATGGTGGTGAAAGCGGCTACAGGAAGAACGTAGCGGGCGATTTCGATGGCGCGTTTTTCCGCGGAGCGTTCGATTTTTTGCAGGCGCTTGGGATGGGACATGGGGCCGACGTGCCAGATATCGAGAAGGATCTCGCGGGACTGCGGAAGAAGCAGGGAAGAGAGTTCGCGATAGTAGGACCAAGCGCGGGCGATGGCGCGTTCGTAGATGGCGCGGGATTCGGGGTCAAAGAAAAGCGAGCCTTGCGGGACGTAAGCCTGGATGCGATCCATGCGGACATAGCGCTGCGATTGCTGTTCGGAATTGTAAAAGGGATGGGCGTGCAGGAAGGACCAGACGAACTGGCGGCTGATGTTTTCCAACCCGAATTCGAAGTGCGCGTGCTGGTAGACGGTGTGATGGCCGCTGAAAAAAGTGGCGGCACCGATATTGAGGCGCTGCTTGTCGTTGACTTCTTCCGGTCCGATGAGGCGGGAAGAGTAGCAAGTGCGTGCGGCGGCGATGGCAGAGTCGAAAGGATGTGCGAAGGCGTTGCGGAGAGTGACGCGTGGGGGAGCGGACTCCACGAGTTCGTTGGGGTCTTGCGACCGAAACATGCGGGATTGGGTGGCCACGGTTGGGGATCATTTTACATGGCGGCAGGGAATAAGAAAGTTGAGAGTTAAGAGCGCAGGGATTTGTGTTTTGTTGGCGAGATAAACCCGCCGCTACAAAAAGAAGGACAGCCAGGTGGCTGTCCTTTTAAAGCAATCGAATATGGCTGAACGTCCTGCTGCGGTTACTTCTTGGCGGCGTTGGCTGCGGCGGTTTTGGCTGCGGCGTCGGCGTATTTCTTGGTGAAGCGTTCGACGCGGCCCGCAGTGTCCAGGAGCTTTTGTTTGCCGGTGAAGAAAGGGTGGCAATTGGAGCAGATTTCGACGCGCAGCATTGCGCCTTTGATCGTCGAGCGCGTGGCGAAATTATTTCCACAGGCACAGTGAACGGTAACGGCGTGATAGTCAGGGTGAATACCGGGTTTCATGAATCTCCATTCTGGTCGCGGCCGGTCTGCGCCGCATGCTGCGATTGGCAGCTACTACTGCGGTGTCGCTAGGTCGCGAGGCAACTATTATAGCGTGGACCGGAGAATCCGCCAAATCAGGGGAATTGTGGTGGCAAGGCTGAGAGCGGGTTAGTCGTTGGGTATTTCGACAGAGACTTCGTTCGAATAGGCGCTCTCTGGGCCGGCTTCTCCTACAGCGGTGACGACGTAGAAGTAATGAGCGCCGCCGACCACCTCGGTGTCCTTGAAGGTCGTGGAGTCAAGTTTACCCTGGTTGATTCGATTGAAGGGACCGCCGGACATTTCGCTGCGATAAACGTAATAACCCTTTGCGGAAACATCCTGGCCGGTCCAATTAAGCGTTACGGAGTGCGAAGGAACGGCGGCAGGAGTTGAAATGGTGGAATTGGAGGCGGAGCCAGCGACGGCGAGTTTTACCGGTGTAGCACCGGCAGATGAATCGAGAGAGATCGTGTCGGCGGTGTTACCAGTTGCAGTCGGGTGAAACCAAACTTGAAACTCGAGCTTTTGCCCGGGTGAAAGAGTGACGCCTTGGTTGATGCCAGAAACAGAGAAGACGGGATTTGCGACGCTGATGGAGCTAATCGAGAGCGAAATGTTGCCGGTATTGGTGAGCATTACGGATTGAGAAGTGGAGGTTTTTATGGTGCGAGTGCCGAAGTTTACAGAAGAAGGAGAGATTGCGAGCGCGGGAGCCGCTTTTTCTCCTTCGCCAGAAAGCGCGACGCTGACGGGAGCTTTCAAGTCGGGACCAGAGATTACCAGCGCGCCAGTATGGCCAGCGGCGGATGGCGGCGCGAACACTACGCTGAGTTCGATGTGGCTGCCAGCGGCCAAAAGAACCGGAGCTGTTACTGAGGACAGCGAAAATCCGGTTCCTGAAACATGCAGACTCCTAAGATTGACGGACTGCAAAGTGGAGTTGGTGATTTTGACGGTTTGGGAATTTTTCTGACCGACGACCACGGCCTTGAAGTCGATTGCCGAGGGGACGATGGAAATTTTCGCGGCGACAGGTTCGGCTGCGGAGTTTCCTGCGGAGACCGAAGCACAGCCGGAAAAAATGACGGAGAAAATGACAACGCAAGCCAGAAGTATCAATCGAGAATCCGGGAATTGCCCGGATGCAGGTTTACGGAAATAGGGTTGAAAGGACATTTCATAACGCATGGTGGTAACGATATAGAAGCTGGCGCAGAGCCGGCAATTTGGTCACAGGACAGCTTTGGTGCAGGGTGGGTAACCTGTACCAGCGAACAGTGAAGAGTCACGTGCGATTTGGCGAATATAGGAAAAGAACTAAGAGATGAAGCAGCAGCCGACGCGGACAGTTTCTTCGCTGAGTTGTTTGGTCCAGACGCGTTTGAGACTTACGCGTACGGGAGGAAGAATGGGCACATGGAGAACGGCCAGGAGAGTGTCCGGGATGCCTTCAGTGCTTGAGAAGTCCAGAGCGACGCCGCCGAAGCCGAGATCGACAACGCGAGCGCGGTGAGAAGACTGGTCGCCCAAGACAGCGTAAGCGTTTGTGCCGGCCATGGAAACGCGTTCGGCTTTACGAGGAACAGTAAAGATGCG
>WNEZ01002842.1_pt1 | contig 23548 bp, 23 predicted proteins | sample 5400521 | NCBI WGS metagenome assembly WNEZ01 (sample SAMN13153339, study PRJNA577476) | soil metagenome | isolation source: 120 cm saprolite under Douglas fir tree site 2 hole 1 replicate 1 | place: USA:California | collected 2015-04-18
ACCAAGTATCGCATTTCATTCCTCCTTTATCGAACTTTTTCTGCGCTGGAAATACGATTTCCAAGCACAAGTAGTGTGCGATTCTCACCGAGTCGCACGTACGGTTATCAGTAAGCGGTGCGGGAATAGGTGAGGTCTTTCGGCTTGGAGATGTTCTCCTTTCTGTGTGTTGCTTCCTTGCTTATGGACAGTGGTGCGCAATACGCGAGAAACAACGGGAGTTGACAGAAAAACGACGACCTGCGTGGAAAGAGAGGGTACCATCAGGAGTGTACCTGAAAAACACAAGAAATACAACAAACGTGCTGCCTTTATTTCGCTCTTTTTCCTGTGGAAGTCTCCCCTTCAAACAACCCCAGCGAGCAAATAATCTGCGGTTCCTGCTGCTCCGTCTCATCCTGCACGATGCACAAACGGTCATCAGCCCGCAGCTCTACCACCAGCTTCACCAACTGCTCGTTATCTATCCCGCTTCTTAACTGCCGATTGAGCGTATCTTTAGCCGACTCACGCAAAGGATAACGATAAATCTCATCAACCGCAGCCAACAACTCCGGCGAAGGCGGGAACAGCGTCCCTTGCATGGACTCGGCGTACTGCTTGAGGCGTTCATAAGTCCGGCGCCGCGCTCCAGAAGGACCACCAAGCTGCCCACCACCGCTCTGCGCCTGCTCCTCAACGATATGCTCAACCCCCTGCTTGACCAGCTCGTGCTGCTCCGGTGGGCGAGAAATCGGCTTCTCCTCGATAGTGCAGGCGGCGGCTCGCAGGATCGCCAGTTGCGACTGCGTCACGCTCTCACCTTTGCGGTTCACCCATGCCAGCGCATCATTGCCATCAGCCGTACGCATATAGACCAGCACCCCTTCTGGAGCTGCCGCCGTGCCGCGATGGGCGCGCGTCGAGAAGACAACGTTGGGCAACTTCTCAATCATACCCTTCAATTTGGGATTGGCGTCGGTCGCATTCTTCCAGATCTGATACGCTTGCGATGCTAGGTCTACCTCGGTATCGGCCTCGCCGTCCAGGATACCCGCCTTCTCGTTGTACAGGTCAAGCAGGGACTGCATGTTCGTCTCATCTTCAAAGAAGGCTTCGTCGGTGCCGACTACTTCGGCGTTCTGTTGCAGCCGCGTGCGTACACGCTCACGCAGGCGAATAATGCGCTCCACGCCCTCGGCTGGTAAGAAAGAATAGCAAGCGATAGAATCCGATTGCTGCCCGATGCGGTCCACGCGCCCGGCTCGCTGGATCAGCCGGATAATGGCCCACGGCAGATCGTAGTTGACGACAATCGCCGCGTCTTGCAGGTTTTGCCCTTCGCTCAAGACATCCGTCGCAATCAGGATGCGCAATTCGTCGGTCGGCTTGACCTGCTCGCGCTTGTCATTGCTCACAGGACTGAAACGCCAGGCCAGCATAGTCGGATCATCCGAGTCGCCTGTGACGCCCTCGAGCGCAGCAATACCCCGCGCCTTGAGCTGTTTTGTGAGGTAATCCACCGTGTCGGCAAACTGCGTGAAGACTAGCACTTTCTCGTTGGGGTGCTGATGCGTCAGCAGGTCGACCAAAGCGGCCAGCTTGGCATCCTTTGCCGCGTCCCATGTTCCACATTGGCTCAGTACCTGGAGCAGCGCACGTGCATCCTGGAGCAGGTCCTTTTTCAGATTAGCACTCAAGAGTGAAGGACGTAGCCACTTGAAGCGCCTGCGATACTGCGTCGCATATTGCTGGTAGACCTGCGCAGCCCTGCGGCGATACTCGTCCTCGCTGCGCAATGGCGAGGCGATCATGCCGGTCATGAGCGTGGTTTCGCCGCCGTCTCCGTTCTCATCTGCGGCATCCGGCAGCAGGACGTTTTCGTCTTCGTCGCTCACCCCTGGATCGAGCAGTTCGGCATCTTGCGTGCCGATGGGCAGCGCTAACTCGTTCTCAATGGCATGCAGATAGACATAGTTACGCAGCACATGCCGTTCGATGGATTGCAGGAAGGCCGGGCCGCCCCACCTGCGGTGTCCACTCGATAAATCGGTGGTCTACAGTAGCGTCCCGATTTATCGAGGACCTGCCGTAGGCAGCCATCAGCCGCTTGCCTGCTTTCGAGAGGCTATCAAGCTGTTGCTTCTCCGCCGGTGTCGGCTTCGATTTCTGGGGTGGCAGGATATAGTTTGCCAGGCCATAGCGCGGCAGATTCAACGTATTGATCGCCTCAACGACACTATCGGAGTAGAGGAGAGCATAAGGATCGCTGGCTTGCTCATCGTCGATGGCGAATTTGACGGTGCGGGGTACACGCTCAGGAAAGTAGGAACGCTTGCCATCGGGGAAAAGCAGGTACTTGCGCCCCGTCTCTGCGTCGGTCTGGGCGTAGTTCTCCTGGATGAAGCTGCGCGTGCGCCGCACCAGGTAGAGACGCATCAAATCGCGCCAATCGTCTGGGTAATCACTCTTCTCGAAAGCGGTCAGCGAGCGCACCGGGCATTGATATGCCGCGTAGAAGCGTGATTCGCCCATCTGGCTGATCAGGCGTTCCGGGCGGATGCCCAGGTCCCTGCTCTGGTCATCCGAGAGAAAAAGACGCAGTTGGGCCGAGAGGTCAAGATAGGTTTTGTTGTAGGGCGTGGCCGTCAGCAGGATGCACTTGCTCTCGTTCTTCTCGATATAATCTTTGATCACTTTGTAGCGTTTGCCCTCGCGGTTGCGCAGGTTGTGGCTTTCGTCGATGATCACCACGCGGAAGCGCCGCAAGTCCGGCAGTTCATTCGCCACGTTGCTGACAGAGTGGACCTCGCCGACGAGGTGATAGTCATGCAGATAGTCGCGCCACATCGTGACGAGGTTCTTGGGGCAGAGCACCAGCGTTTCGGTCCCGTAATCGTCCTGCATGATGCGTGCCAGCGCCGTCGCCATCAACGTCTTGCCGAGACCAACGACATCACCGATCAGCACGCCGCCGCGCCGGTTCAGGTGATGGGCAGCGATCTTGACCGCCGCGACCTGGTACTCGAAGAGGCGATCCTTGAAGTCGCGGGGAATGCGAAATTCCAGCAACCCTGTGCGCGCCTCTTCCGAGAGGTGGTAGGCCATCTTGAGGTAGATATAATAGGGCGGAAGCACCTCTTCTCGCGCCCAGCTTTCGTCGATGATACTGGCCAGATCCTGCGAGATGTCCAGGCACCAGCGATCTTCCCAGCGATCATTGAACCACTTTTCGAGCTTCTTGCAGGCATCGTTATCGACGACATCGATGTTCAGTTCACCCTGACCCGACAACCCGGCAAACGTGAGGTTGCTACTACCCATGTAGCCAACGATGGGCGTGATGGGATTGCTCTGTTGGTAGAACAGGTAGAGCTTGGCGTGCAGCTTGTGGCGCAAAAAGAGCTTGACCACCAGCTTGCCGCTTCTCAGTTCCCGGCTCAGGCGACGCAAACCTTCTTCATCGGCATTCGATGGCGCGCCGACGAGCAATTGCTCGCGGAACTCCTGCGCCATGCGCGCTTTGAGACGCACGATGGTGCCCTGGTCAATCTCCTGCCCGCTCTTGAGGCTGAATATCTTGCGCAGTTCATCTTCGGGTATCATCTCAATTTTTCGGGGAAAGAAAAACCTCTAATCTGGTTGAAGCTGTTTTGTTCTGACAAAGAGGAGTAGGCTTCCGAAAAGGAAGGCACAATCTCGTTTCACATCACTCCACGCCAAGAGGCCGCTAACTGCAACTCCTTCGCACGTTCTTCAATGAGATTAGCTAAACTTGGGAACTGGTTCGTTTGAGCAATTCGGTCCTGCAAATACTGATACACATTCACCCCTAGCTTCTTGGCTGTACAGACCAGCGTCTGAAAAGTATCCCAAGCCCCAATCCCCTCCGGCGTGCGTGCTTGCAGGCTCACGTCTCGTTTGCGTACTCGCTGCCTGGCTCCGAGCTCGGCAGGATTGTTATGCAAGAGAATTTCGGGATGGGAAAGGACCATCAGCAAGTGGTCTTTCTTTGCCAGAGTCAGCGCTTTCCGCTTGTCCAACTGTTCGTAGTCACTGGACTGCCCGAAGAGCCGCTCAAACTCACCCCGCAAATCGTCGGCCTCCTTCTGGTTGGGATGGTGCCGGTAGGCCACGAGCTTCCGGTACAACTTCCAGAATTGCTCCTTGAATTTGTCCAATCTTCGGCGATGGTACGCGAGGCGCGGGGTCAACTTCTTGTAGTGGCGATATTCATGCACCCAGCAGAGCGCTAATTCAGCCGTCAACCAGTTAAATTGTGGCGCATCGTCACAGACTAACAGCTCTACCACTGGGCAGGCGGTCTGGGTTCGGTAGGCAGCTATCGCCAAGGCATCCTTGATGAGCTTGCGTGGTTTCGTCCCCAGTTTGGGCAGATGCTGATCGAGCCATTCGTCTAGCTTGCTTTCCTTCCACTCCTGCTCGTGCGGCAGCAGTTGGGTGAGCTTCTTACACCACTTCTGAGCTACTCCCAAGTGCTTCAAGAGGTTCAAGGCCAGTTCATTCAACCGGAAGGTGGGATCGGCTCCGCCCAGCAGAACCCGCAGAAGACTCAGACGGTCTTTGGCCGGTAATGTGCAGTAAGCGGTATAGAGCGGATTGCACAGCACATGACACTGCTGCTTCTTGCCGTCCACCGAGGTTCCCGTGCTGTCCAGGTGATGCCAGGGGCTACTTGTCAATCCGGCCTGCACCACCGCTGCACTCTCGGCATGGAACTGTTCCTGGTCTTGAATAAGGAAGCCTGAAAGCTGTCCGGCACTGATGTGCATGCCAACCGTGTACAAGAGTTCGAGGATTTTCGGCTCACTCATGCCAGCCGCGTAGTAGAGGGCCAACACCCAGGCTCTCACTGCCGGTCCAAACTGGCCTTGGTAGCCAGCAGGCAGTTGGGCCAGATACGTACGCTTTTGGCTGGGCGAGTAGTATTTCTCTTTGCGGAACTGGATGGTCTCGGTGCGAAAGTCAATGTCCTGCACAATGACTTCCTCGTAGCCGCTTTCCCTCGGCATCTTGGGGCAGAAGTTCGTGGTCAACCTTCAGCACCTCGACTCGATCGATCCTGATCTCAGCCTGCTTGCTGGCCTTGCGGTGGGGTTTGGACTCCCGGCGTTCCTTTTCCGAAGACAGATGAGTGGCAGGTTTGTTCAGCTTCATGTGAGGCTTGCCCTGTTCTCCCTTGAGGCGATTGTTCTCGTCGCGCAGACGTTGAATTTCTTCGGCTTGCTCTTGGACTTTGGCGTGCAGGCTTTCCACCAGGTTCATCAGATCAATGACCACTTGGCGCAGAGCTTCATCCTGAATGGTATTGGGATCGAAATCTTCTAACATACCGATAGTATACAAGTTCCGTCGGTTTTAGCCTAGTGCTGTCCTGCCCCGAAAAATTGAGATGATACATCTTCGGGCTTCTCCTGCATTCCGATCAACAACCGGCAGCGCCCCTGTTCATCTCCCTGCCAGCCCTCCATCAGGCTATCGATGGTGCGCCAGCCGCGCAGGTTGAAATAGCCGACGCAGAAGTCGGCCCGTTCCGAAATTTTCAGCGTATGCTGCAAAGCATCCAGCAAGCGCTGGTCGATGTTGTCGAAGATGCGTGGCATGTTCACGCTCCACCTTTCACGGCTTATCCGCTGTTCAGCTTTTGGGGACCATTATAGTTCCTTGCTATCTCTCATGTCTACTATTATCCTCCTTCACTAACGCGGTTCTACCCAAAATCGGGGGTCGGCAAACCTGGCAGCCGCAAGGGCCCCGCCCCGCACCACTCCGCCCCCTGCCACTACATTTTGAGCCTCCCAGCCTCCGGTTTGTGGTGGAACCCACGAACGCGGACCTACTTGACTTGCCCCCGCCATGCTTCTATACTTGCAACACACACTCGACCTGGAGTGAACCAACTGCAAAACCGACGAAAACGAGGTAGGCTTCGTATGACGGATCGTGTAGGTCAACAACTGGGCAACTATCGCCTCGTGCTTCTCTTGGGACGCGGAGGTTTCGCCGAGGTCTATCTCGGCCAGCACCTGCGCCTCAACATGCAAGCCGCCATCAAAGTCCTGCACACCCAACTGGCAGACGCTGCCGACATCCAGAACTTCCACCGCGAAGCGCAAACCATTGCATCTCTCATCCACCCGCATATTGTGCGCATTCTTGACTTCGATGTCAAGGATGGCATCCCTTTCCTCGTGATGGACTACGCCCCCAACGGCTCCTTGCGCCGCCAGCATCCCAAGGGCGTCTCACTGCCACTGCCCACCATTGTCAGCTATGTCAAGCAAGTCGCCGACGCCTTGCAGTATGCCCACGATCAGAAGCTCATCCATCGCGACGTCAAGCCGGAGAATATGCTTCTGGGACGGCATAACGAGGTCTTGCTCAGCGACTTCGGAACTGCCATCATCGCCCAGAGTTCGCGCTATCAGGGAGCTCAGGATATGATAGGCACCATCGCCTACATGGCACCAGAGCAGATCCAGGCCCATCCCCGACCAGCCAGCGACCAATATGCGCTAGGCGTCGTCGTCTACGAATGGCTCTGCGGTGAGTATCCCTTTCAAGGCTCATTCAGCGAGATCGCTGCGAAACACACGATGATGCCTCCACCGTCTTTGCGTGGGAAGGTCCCGACGCTCTCGCCAGAGCTGGAGCAGGTCGTGATGGCAGCCCTCGCCAAAGATCCCAGGCAGCGTTTTGCCAGTGTGCAGGGCTTTGCAGCCGCATTAGAGCAGGCAAGTGTTGGGGCAAAATTTATCGTGCCCGCATCGACACCGATGATGCAGCTTCTACAAGCGTCGGCGAAGACCTCGCTGGTGATTAAGGTGCCGCAACCGGGAGCGACTGATCCTTCAATGACCACGCCAGGCAGGATGACACAAACACTTGTGACAATGACGCCACCAGGTCAATCACGACGGCAAGTCAGCACACCCAAGGCCGTGAGTGAGGCTGGGCTGCATCACCAGGGGGTCTCCCGTCGCACGGTAATCCTGGGGCTGGGCGTGACGGGACTGGCAGTTGTAGGTGGAGGTATTGCCTGGCTGGTGTTCTCGCAACAATTCCTATCGCCTTCTTCCCTTGGTCCTACTCCTACCCCTATCCCTTTGGGAACGCCCCTATACACGTATCGAGGGCATTCTGATCTTGTGATTGCTGTGGCGTGGTCGCCCCATGGTCAGCGCATTGCCTCGGGAGGAAAAGATCTGACGGTGCAGGTGTGGGATGCGGCCGATGGCGGGCATGCCTACACCTATCACGGGCATTCCAATACTGTAAGTGCGGTGGCATGGTCGCCCGATGGCAAGCACATCGCCTCGGGGAGTTATGATCAGACGGTGCAAGTCTGAGATGCGACCGATGGTGGGCACGTCTACACCTATCACGGGCATTCCAATACTGTGTTTGCGGTAGCATGGTCGCCCGATGGCAAGCGCATCGCCTCAGGGAGCGGTCCCATCAACGAGGGAAGTGATACAACGGTGCAGGTGTGGGATGCGGCCGATGGCGGGCATGCCTACACCTATCGCGGGCATTCCAGTGATGTGAGTGCGGTGGCGTGGTCGCCCGATGGCAAGCGTATCGCCTCGGGGAGCGATGATAACACGGTGCAGGTCTGGGATGCGACCGATGGTGGGCACGTTTACACCTATCACGGGCATTCCGATGCTGTGAGTGCGGTGGCATGGTCGCCTGATGGCAGGCGCATCGCCTCGGGAAGCTTTGATCAGACGGTGCAGGTATGGGATGCTGTCGATGGTGGGCAGGTCTTTACCTATCGGGAGCATTCGATTGCTGTGCAAGCGGTGGCGTGGTCGCCCGATGGCAAGCGCATCGCCTCGGGGGGTGATGATAACACGGTGCAGGTGTGGGATGCTGCCAATGGAGACCATGTCTACATCTATCGGGGGCATTCTGGTCTTGTGGAAGCGGTGGCGTGGTCGCCCGATGGCAGGCGCATCGCCTCGGGGAGTTGGGATAAGACAGTGCAGGTCTGGGGAGCAGGATAAGGCGAGGGAAGAGGAGGAGGTATATTTTTTTAGCCTGGCGGTTCGCAAGAGGCTCATTCAGCGATACATTGCGAGCTCCCAGGGCAACCGCAAGGGTCCTCTCCACTCCACCCTACCACACTTGCCCCTACCATACTCCGGTTTCGCTGCCCCTGCATCTTTTCGGGGGTTGGTGATTTTGCCCTTCCAATTTTGGTAGAACCCTCCATCCTCCCGGGCTAACGCCTCCGTAGGGGCGGGGATGTTGCGGAGTTGGGACACTGACGTAATCTGGGGGACAGGTATGCCATCCTAGGCTGTTTCCCCCTTATGAACGAACCGACAAGTTTTGCCCTCGACATATATACCTTTTGCTCATCTACTTATAAAGATGGCAAAGGTACTATTATCAGAATATCGCTTTGATCGTTGTGGACATGAATGGTTGCCAAGAAAGCGTGAAGAGGGCAAGCAGCAACCAGAATTCCGTGTGTGTCCAAAGTGCAAGAGTCCGTATTGGAATTTGCCACGAAAGCACCTGCCCACGAAATTGCAGCAGGCACATTGTAAGATATAGAACTAAACCGAAACATTGAGATCGAGAAATGAAACAGCAGGACTTTGAAACGCTTCTGGCAGATATCACAAAACAGATAAATGGACCCATTGAATGGGAAGAAGATAAAGATCATTACCCATCAGTAGAGTTTCGCGTCGAGGTTATTTCTCAACCCAAGTATCCTATATTTGTGAAAGGAAGTTATAATCAACTAGCTCAAACACTTACGTATGCCTTGATTCATCAAGGCCATGGAAGAATATATGCATTAGATTTAGGCAAAGATCATCATAATCCCACTTGTGTTTATGTCGGTAGAAAGCATAAGCATCGCTGGACTGAATCGTTTCGTGATAAAGAGGCTTATGTACCGGATGATATTACTGCTCTGATAAATGATCCTGTAGGTGTTTGGTCTCAATTTTGTAAGGAAGTCTTTCTTATGCACAACGGAGTGATGCATCCTCCTCCTTTGGTACAATTGAAATGGGGGTTATATTGATGGCTACTCCTTGCGAATTAATTACCGAACAAATGGGCTTGCTTTACAACTGCTCACAGATAGAACAGTATGTTAGAATTCAAACACCATTTCTTTATCCAGATGGTGATATTATCGATATCTTTTTTCAGGGTGAAGGGGATATCGGTACGCTAACGGATCTCGGCGAAACATTGCGTTGGCTTAGAATGCAAACGGTTACCCAGCGACAATCTCGCAAGCAACAGCAACTAATTGCGGATATATGTCTCACTCATAATGTAGAATTTTATCATGGTATGCTTACAGTGCGAGTAAGACAATCTGAAGACTTTGCGGCTGATGTAATAAGGCTGGCTCAATGTGCGTTAAGAGTGTCCGATCTATGGTTTACCTTCCGTAATAAAATGGGGGAATCAATTGTCGATGATGTTGAGGATTTATTACAAGAACGCAATATTGCATTTGATCGTTGTCCAAAAATTGTGGGCCGATCAACGAAAACTTGGCGTCCAGATTTTCAAACAAGAGGCAAGGAACGCAGTTCTTTTGTACGCGTTCTAAGCACCGGAAGTCGGGCAGTGGCACGTGATATGGTATTTCACTCGACAGCTATGTGGCATGATCTGAATTATTTTACGGTAGGGAAAGAAGCAATTCAACTCATCTCTCTGTTTGATGATACAGTGGATGCGTGGAATCAAGAAGATATTCAACTATTGGAGAGTTTATCTGAAATCACTTACTGGTCTCGACCTGAAGAGTTTCTTGAGAAGGTAGCGTAAGAGTAAGCCGCTTTGATTGTCTAGGTATGTCATTGCCTAAGCTTTTCGATATGCATCAATACTCTACATTTTGTGCAAAGCCTCACAGAGAAAGCAAAATCAGGGAATAGCCGAGCCATCACTCCTCATCCCCCTCCTCATTATCACCCCGCCCCATGCGATACTTGATATCGTAATTGATGATAAAATCCAATTCCTCTTGGGTAAACTCGTAATATTTGGCAAGTATACGATCTATCTCCCAAATGGTTGGGAGGCACAACCTTGGATTGAACTCATCATACTCAACTCGCCCAGTGGATTTAGAAATAACAGTTCTTCTCGTAGTACTTTGATGGAGTTCATTCATGAGCCTCCGCCCTAAGGATTGCAGCTTTGGCAAATCCTGGAATTTTTGTAAAGAACCTATAGGAAAGGCTCGCACATCTCGATAGCCACAATGAAACCCATCGCTATAAACATGCCAAAACCAATAAAACAAGGAGCTGTTAAGTGTCGCGGCTATTGCATAGAGTACATCAGATTTAAAGAAGAAAGGTTTGTAATCTTCAGATTTTTTTTGTCCTTCGCTTTCATTCCAAAAGTAAGGCACAAAATCAATTGCTTTGATGAAGTATCTAATAATCCGATGGACATAAATTGGGTGCTCATTTGGCTCTATTTCAAAATGAGAGAGGGTAAGAGCGTGAGTCCTTAGCTTCTTGACGATAGACGATTCCATATCTCTAGCCGCTTTGGGGATATATCCAAGCTCAAATTCATTGCTGGAAATACTAGTATAGGTAGTCACTGCTTGCAAGGTATCCCGCTCCTCTTCATCCCATCTTCTATAGCCACCAAAGAAGAGTGTTTGTCTATCTGACCGACTTGCATATAAGTTGATGATAGTCAAACGTTGTGTTACCCCGGTAAATAACGGGCTTGGCCTCGTATCAAATGAGCTATACCAACTCTGACCAGCGCGGAATAATATTTTCTGTAAGGAGATCATTCTTTCCGTACAAAGTAAGCTCACCGGGACGATCAATCCACAACGGCCATCTCGTATAACTAATTTCAGAGTGCGCTCCATGATCAGTGAATATAAATTTCCACAAATCACAGTTTGATATCCCTGTACCGTATAATTTTTTCTGACCTTACTGTACTCGACATACGGCGGATTCCCAATAATCACATCAAACCCACCATTCTTCATAATCCCATAGAACTCCACGAACCAGTGGAACGGCTGATGGCTCTGACGCCATTGCTCAAACTTCTCATCATACGCTTCTTTTTTAGTAATGTTGGATTCGTCAATGCCATACTCTGCGGCGAGATAGCAATCAAGTTCGACACGCAGTATATGGAGTTTCTCCCGGATGTGCTCTTTGTTTTCGGCCATATCAGTAGAATCGAGTTGAAGCTGCGTCTGGAGTTTACGGAAATTGTCGAAATCGCGCTCGACTTCCTTGGCCTTCTGCTCAATGCTTGCCACTGCATCGGCGGAGGTCATAGCGCTACGCAAATCACGTGCAATGGCCCGCCCTACCTCCTCCTGCGTTGTAAAGCCCACCAACGTATTACCGGCACGAATGTTGAAGTCAATATCGGGTAGTGGCTCGATGTCCTCGAACCGCTCGATCTGGGCGACCAGTTTGAGGAAGAGGCGCAGCTTGCAGATTTCGCTGGCCTCTTCCATAATATCGACGCCGTACAGGTTGTTAATGATGATGGATTTGAGCATAAAATAGCGACGGTTAGGGTGCCTTGCCACCTGTGCCAGGATGTCGCGGAAATGCGGAAAGTAACTGCCGGGACGCTGTAAGCGGCGCTTCGCATCGGCGGTATCAAGGCGATCGCGCTCGGCGACCATTTCCTGCATGCGGTCGAGGCAGGCTTCGTAGAGCGGTTCGAGGATGTTGAGGGCGGCGAAGAGGAACGCGCCAGAGCCGCAGGTCGGATCAAGGACGGTGACCTGCTCCAGGCTCTCGTAGAAAGCGTTGAGCAGGTCTACTCCCTCGCTGTAAGTGATTGCATCCTCGGCGAACTGGCGCATATCCAGGTTGTAGGTGATGAGATCGTTGATCGCGATGATCTCTCCATTCGCCAGCTTTGCCCTGACCTCTTCGTAGCGTGTGCGGCGGGCCACCACTTCACGCCATATCTCGGTGGGCAGCGCATATTCTGACAGAGCGGCTTTGTTCCACTCCGTGCGCTGGCTAACCTCGTGAATGCCGACCGCGATTTCCGGCGGTAGCGGCAAATCGCATCCCTTCTTGACGGCCTCGTAGATATAGCGGTCGGGATCGTCGCGCAGCAGTGCCCATATAGGGCCATCCGGCGCGAAGGCGATGAGGCATTTCTGCTCGGCGGCTTCGAGGAAATAGGGAATGATGGTACTCTTGCCGATGTACTCGGTGATGTCCTCTTTGGTGTAGTAGGCTCCCATCTGCTTCTGGTTGATGTATTTCTCAAAGATGTAGCCCAGCACGTCAGGGTTGATCTCGCGATCGTTACGCAGTGGGCGGTCATCGAGGTGCCACTGGTATTCATCGAAGAAGGCGAAGATGCGCTCGAAGGCTTCGTCTGCGATCTGGATATCAGGATAATCGCGTTCGAGCACATGCACATCGAAGAGCCCGCCGTTGAGGTAGGGCACATTGCCGAGCAGTTGGTCCAGTTCCATCGACCGCTCTCGACTGCTCAACCCTTCATGGAACAGCCTGAGCAGAAAATAGCGATAGAACGAATAGAACTGATCGCTGCCGTACTGGGCTTGCATGGCTTTGAGCTTGTGCGAGAGATAATCATGATCGCCGTCAAGCTGCTCACGCTCACTCGTCGCCAGCAAGCCCTTTTTCTGGATGAAATAGACGAACATCAGGCGGTTGAGCATCAGCGAGGCGTACCACTCGCGGTCGGCCTGGGCGCTGATGCCCTCGATGAAGGTGAGGAAGCTGGCATGTTCTTTCTGGAAGCGATCGTAGAACTTCTTCGTGACACGCTCGGCATCGAGGGCCTGGCGTACGCGAGCCGCGACAACGGTGGTGCCGAGCTGTGCTTCTTCCTCGATACTGAAGGCCAGAGCCAGCAGTTTCTGCGAGAGTAGTTCGCCGGACTGGTTACTGTGCAGCCGATAGAGGCGCGAGGCGGATGGCTTACTGGGTTCGCGCTTGATCCATTGCCACGCCTGGTTTTCCTGGGCTGCGTCGATATAGATGATGATATGTTCGTACGCGTGACGCGTCACTTCGCGCTCGATCTTATGCATGGTGGCATTGCCGGGTACCTGTCCCTTCGCATCAGGGCTGCATGTGTAGACTTTGAAGCCACGCTTTTCCATAAGTGAGCGCAGAGTGTATGTTTGCCCATCAACAGAAATAGCCAGTGGCGCTTCCCTGAGGTTATCCCAGCCCAGTTCCTCGATGAAGAGCGTTCTGAAGTCGAAAGATTTGAGGTACTGCTGGATGCGCCGTCTGTCGGGTGCCATCGATAACCCTTCTTCCCATCTATTGATCTCCTCTTCCAAGGTGAGATCGTCATATGCCATATCAGGTGTCCGTATCATACGGTCTAGCTCTGCATTTGTAAAGATGGTTTTGCTCGGCATTCAACCACCTTCAACTCCAGCATCTTTGCAATCTCCCTCACCAAAGTACAAAGCAGAACCCCTGGTTTATCCCCCGAAGCCACACCGAACCAGATGAGGTTCTCCATCCTTTCCTGTTTTGTATCTACTACAAGCGCTATACCCTAAATGTGCTAAACTCTTCTTGAGGTGAACAATCGGGTTTGCCTCATTGCTACGTTATTCTACCGCAACTTACGAAGATATCCTGCTTTCAGCAAGGCAGGGTTTCTTCCGTTATGGGAGCTCGGTACTTGGGCATACACCTCTCAACTCGATCTACTTAGGATTGCGCAATATTTAGCAGGCACGAACCTTGATCTAACACAGTCATCACAACCTCGCCCACGCTGCTATGGTAGTCAATCAGCGTGTTGATGGAGTCTTTGACGCGGTTGAACTCGCTGGCATCATTCGGTAAGAATTGGCTGCAATAGCTTTCCGTTTGTTGGCGACTCCATGATGACGGGCCACTCACATTCATCCCTGTCACCTCTCCATTTGCGCTTGGCGTGGCATTCACCAAAATCGTCTGCTGTGAATCGGCAATCCAGGTTTGGCTGTTCCCAATTCCCTCCATCGTATACAGCTTTTTCTTGTATTGCATGTTTTTTGAGAAAGGAAGTATATGCATGAACACTGCTGTATTGATTGTGGTTGTCTACTGTTTTCGCTAATGATGATCCTACCCACTTTGCTACTGACCACTCTACCCACTTAACCGAGAGTCTTAGTAAAATGCTACTGAAAATACTGCCCACTACTACTCTCATCCTTACCATCCCTAGTGTTTTCTCATGAAATGAGTAAAGTAGAAGCGAGAAACGATGGTGCTTCTGCCAAAGCAGTGACCGCGGATGGCATTTCGTATGTTGGTCATACCCCCTGGTGTTTACCCACAAGTCTGCAAAACCAGATGGAAGCATAGTGTTAATGTTCAGCCTTACAAACGTTGTATCACAGAGAGGCTTGTAGCTTGAAATCACTACAACACTCTAAAAAATATAGGTAATCACCAGGGCTGTAATCACTTGAAAATACAAGGTGTCTTGGTTAAGCTTTACGCAGGGAGACAAACTCAACTGTTTCTTGAAAAGCACTCCACGTCACGACCTCGCAACCTGACCATGGCTCTGTTGTTTTCTGTAGTGCGTCCTATCAGAATGGTGTTACCTTACCCTTTGGTGGTCCCGTGGATGCAACGATCTGCAATCTTTAAAAAGGGATCAACGCTAGATGAGGATAAGGGCACGGATAAAGCCGCCCACGTGTAGCGCTTGCCTTTGCTTGGCCACCTGGATTGCAGGGAGAAACTGGTGAAACCTGCCACGGCTCTACCGTCGTATGCCAGTTTTTGTGTGACCGGCAGCGGTCACTAGAAAGGAGAGGCAAGTGAATGCTACACAGGGTGACGGCCCGACGATTGGGCCGCCCCACGCTGGCCATCGTTATGTTGGCCACCACCACTTTTGGGAACGCGCTCTGATGTCGCGGCGCCAGTTCATCGGAGCAGCCGCCGGTGCTACAGGCGCCGTTCTGGGCCTGGGCTCTGGACTCGTGCTACCAAGGCTAGCCCTGGCAGCTGGCAGCGATCCCAATCCCATCCCCGGGGGCTTCGTGCTCAACGGGCAGCTTTTCCACGTCTTCGGGCTCGGAGAAGGCAACGAGCCGTCAACGATCACCGACTTCAAAGGCTCTATTGGTGTTGCAGAAGTCCAGGGTACTGGAACAGGAATCAACACTCATACGGGACAGCATGAGACCCTCAACTACGATACGGATATGCGCTTCATGCAGGGTATCTACATTGGGGTGGATGGGAAGCAGCACTCCGACACCTTCGGCTTCATCTGACTGGATCTCTACCGGGGGCAGGTTGTCCCTAATGTTTTTGACAATCAGATCCATGACTTCAATCCTGGTATCGCTCCTAGCGGCCTGTTCTGGACGATACGCATCCCCGATGGGAGGGTGCACGTCGACCTCGACAAAGCCACAGCCTCGATGGTCATCGGCCACGCGGATATCGAGGACTACTTCAACCTTCCCAATGCCCTGTTTGGCGGCAAGTCACCGGTACCGGCAAGCGTCTCCTTCGAGCTTCGTTGGAGCGGCGTGATAAAGCGAGTGCACACGCGCGATGAAACGAACCACTTTGTTGGTGACTACATCGAGGATACGGCGACGATTCGCTGGGCGGCAAAAGAGGAGGATTTCCATTTCGTTTCCGATCCGGCACATACCTCGACCACCGTTTTCGCCGAGATTGGTAACGAGCGCAACGGCGCCTTCTTCTCGTAAGAGAGAATCCGAGCCGGTGGTTTTGCCGATGATGTGAAATGCGGCAGGTTGTTGGCGCTGACCGGGTCTCTATCCTTTCGGGGGAAGGCCCTTCGTACGGGCGTGATTCATCACGCCCCATTCCCTTGTAGAGTGGCCCACGGGGCGTGATGAATCACGCCCGTACGAACGATCCTCTTCCATTTCTACCTTGTTTCACCCCGAAGGACGTAGACCCACCAGATACCCCTACTTGACATACTTCTTCGATAACAACAATCCTCTGACAACCAGGTAATTCTAAGGATGTTTTTCTCGTATCGAATGGCTATCCTATGAGTGGTGGTTCACTCTCTGTTCCCTGGTTTTGGTCCGGTTATGCTTCTCCACCTCTGTATAGGGGTGGAAAGGAGAAAAACGACATGGCGAGACAGGACATCCTCGCACAGATTACGCAAACGCTCGGCGCGGTACCGGACTGGCTGAGTGGCCTGCCGGACCCGCAGTTGGAGCATCAATGGGGGCTGATCGCGTGGGTACTGAGTGACAGTGCGTTGTCCTCACGGGATAAGGCTCTCGTTGCTTACGGGGCGGCAGCGGCCGTCCACTGTCCATATTGAACGCCCTTCCATACTGAGCAGTTGCGGCTCAGCGGCATGGGTGATCCCCAAATCCAGGAAGCCTCTGCGACAGCTGGCCAGGTGGTCGGCTTTAGCGCATACCTCCACGGCATCAACTATAGTGTCGAGCAGTTCCGACGCGAACTTGACGAGGCCGTGACCTACATTAAGTCCCAACAAAAGCCGTAGGCAAGTTTATTGTTCCATCGGACCGGAACCTGCGGGTAGTGCATCACCAGGCGTCCCCACCTCACCTATTAGGAAAGGGGGACGCCCCCTTTGACCAGGAAGAGAGCTCCGTTCACCTTTGCTCCTTTCCTTCTTGCTTGCCCCTATCAGCGTCAGCGCTATGAGAACCTGGCAGGCACTCTTCCTCTGTCAACCGCTGTTACAACGGTTTCCAATATGCTGATTTGATTTCTGACCTTCCTGTGGGTAACCTGCTGAAGGTCTTGAGAACATCAGCTAGCCTATCTTAATCACCTGCTCTACCACGTGCGCCACTTCTTTGACTACGGTGGTTGCCTCTGCATCTACTCCATGACCGAACTCGCTTTCTGGCGTCTGCATATGAAACGTCGCGAGCAGGAGGGACGTTGGGCCGACTTTGCGGCAACACATCGGGCACTCCTGGATGAGGTGCGCACTCAGCTGCCGGGCACCTATCCGTTCGCATCAGGGGGTTCAACCAACAATCGGGGATCGGAATCTCCACAAGGATGAAGATGCTGGGGAAGCGCGGCCGTAGTATGGTAGGGGCAAGGGTGGTAGGGAGTGGCGGGGTGGGCCCTTGCGGTTGCCCTGGTAGCTGCGCCAACACCCAGAATCTTGACAACGGGGTTCACTTTAGCCGATGGGACGACGGAAGAAAGGTTGGCACGGCGAGGGCATCAGGTGCAGATATTGGCTGTAATGCTCGACGGACATAGCATAACATCGAGGGTTGCCAGACGCTGGATATCGTCGTGGATTTGCTGCACGCCAGGTTGTAGCTGGTTGATAGATGAGTTCGTCTGGCCGCTGAACGCGTACCCTGCCTGGGTTGCCATAATGTCTAGTAGAGCTTGTGTGGAAGGCTGGAGCAATTGCGCATCGGTCAGCTTAACAAGCTGCTGTGCATCCTGATGCACCTGCACCAGCAAAGCATCCACATGATTGATCTCTAGGATGATCTGTGCGGTGAGCTTCAACTGCTCTGGTGTTGCGCCAGGGGCGTGGATCAGGCCATCCAGGTGAATGCCGATATGGGATAGATAGCCGGGTATTTGCTGCTGCCCACACAGGTCAAGCAGGGCAACGCTGGAGACACTGGTAATCGTTGCGCTCCCTGGAGTCGTCGGTGTGCCAGGTGGCACGCCCTGCAAATCTGACTGAACACAAGCCTGTCCATCAAGGTAGTAGAGAATATCAACGCTAAATTGGCGTATAGCATTGGTATTCCTACCTTGCCATGCATCCCGCGCATTGCCAGCCCACTGTAAGACCTCCCTCGTATTCCTCAAGAACCAGATGTCGAGTCCGCCATGTAATCCTTTGCGTGCGAGTTTTGGGTCTTCAGCCAGGAGATGACGCAGGTGATCAAGTACACTGAAGTGATCACTGGCGGCGGGCGTCTGAGGGATAGCGGCATAATAGATCCGTGCACCGCGATCTGTTGATGGATAGACCGGCATTATATTCGCGTCTTCTTCTGTAATGAGAAAGCGACTGGTGCTGGCCAGCAGGTTGTCGTGTTGTTGATCGCCAGCATAGGGGTAATGGATCGTCCTCTTGTTGACGGATAATTTCCCAAGCGGTATTGGTTTTGTCTCGCTTTCACCCAGTAACCAGGCATAATAGCTCTTGCCTGCGTGGGGCGGAGGGATATTGTGGAGATCGACGGTCAATTCATCGACGATACCCTGTGAGGTATCCTGACCGAACTGCTCGCTACTGCTAAAGAAAATGTGTCCCACTATTGAACCAGGCGTGGTCGGTATGCCGGTAGTATTCTGTTGAGAAAATAGAGCACGCGCGCCGAAGCCCAGACTGACCAGCATGATGGTGAGTACGGCAACCAGGGCGATGGAGAGGCGCGTATGTCGCCTTGGTGATGCAGAAGGGGGTGCGGGCATCGGGGGTGAAGGAGGTGGTTGTATGGGAAGATCCTGGGCGACGTTTGGAAGAAGGGTAGTAATCATCTCCTCTTTCACCCACTCAAGTCGTCTATATTTTTGCACCCACAATCGCTGTAGATCTACGGTGAACACATACTTGTCTGTGCCAGCGATGACATCGCGTGCTATGAGACTTCTGATAGCTTTCGCCATTTCCCCCTTCGGTATGATGACATCCTCGCGTGCCCATGCCCGGTTGATATCCTCAGCTCCAACAGAGCGATTGAAATCGCCCATTGTGGCAGCTATGCCAGCCATGGTCGCCTTCTCGCCTGGCGTTGATTCTTCCCATACATGCTTGAGCACCGCTAATCCGCGTTCTACCGCCTCGTCAAGGACCTCGTCCACATCCTGGGCCTCAATGTGCGGTACTTGCCGCTGCTGCCAACGATTGAACAGACTGTGGCAGAGCAATTGGGTGTAATAGGGATGACCGGACGTAATCTGGAAAATGCGTTCCAGAGCAGCTGGTTCGACCTGGTAATAGTCTTTGACCGGCTGTGTGATGAGAGCGCTTGCGGCAGCGCGGTCAAGGAAGGAAATCTTTTTGTAGAGGCCGACACTGAAGAGGAAGGAGTATTCCTTCTCCATCTCCTCCAGGCCGCTGCCAAGTGAGAACAGGAAGTTCAATCGCTCATGGTGCTGCATGAGATGGCGCAGATACTCAAAGATGTTGTGCTCCAATTTGCCTGCTCGCACTTGCTCCTCCAGGCGTATCACCTCATCCAGCATGAGCAAGAGGTGCCGGTCGCCGCAGGCAGACCATACGTGGTGCAGAAACTCATTTTCAAAACAATTACGCGGGTCAGCCATGAACTCGGCACGGTTTGGCTGCGGCAGGTCAATCTGATAGTCACGGTGCAGGACACGCAGGATGTGGTTGGCCAGTTCCCACAGGAACCCGCCAAGGCTGTCGAGCGCAAAGCCGTGGAGGTCCATGAAGATACAGACATAGGGCTCGCTCAAACGCATGGATGATACCATCTTTATCTCTGTTTTCGTGTGGGGGTCCATGAAGATACAGACATAGGGCTCGCTCAGGTGGGAACGCATCTGGTAGAGCACAGAGGTTTTGCCCGTGCGCCGCTGACCGTAGAGGACGATCACGTTGTCACGATGCTGCCCTTTAAGCGTCCGGCGGATGAAATCAAAGACATCCTCACGGCCAAAGAACATCGCGGAGCCAGTGACCGGGTTACCTGCAATGTAGGGGTTGACTATATCTGACATGCTGCCTCCTGCTGGCGCGTCAACCTAACCCCAGCGCGGTCTTGAGCAGTACAGCTCCAGCAATCAGAGTTTTAGGGTCGCTGATCCAGTGAATGATCAGCTCACGGTAGTTATTGCTAATCTCGGGCAGAACCGCGCCCAATTCTTTTCTGGCCCCCGCCGCGAAGCGTTCTACTATACCATTGCCAGACTTGAGCCACTCGTCGTAACTCTGCTGGTCATTGCCGGTATTGGTGATCTCATTAAAAATCCATTCACCCAGCGACGCATTGAACAGGGAGTACGTATCTCCCCCGGATGCCACCAGTGCCCGCTTTTCAAGACGTGCCAGTGTTTGGTTGGAATGAGCATACAGGTCTTGCAACTGCTTTACACTGAAGTGAGGCCCATTGGTTCCCCTCTGCCGCTCCAATAAAGTCAGCACAGTGAGGACGATCTTCTCGTGTTCGTCTGAGTTCTGCCAGTAGCTGGCCAGGTGTGGTGAGGCTTCCTCACGAAATTCTTTGCGCAGAAAGCTGACGCGCTCATCCGGGTTCAGATTCATCACGTGGGCATCGAATAAGGAAGAGCACGCAGCCTGTAGAAAGTAGGGATGGCAGCCAGCGATACCGATGATGAGAGCATTTTCGGCATCGGTGAAAGTGACGCCTGTGCCAGCCAGCAATTGGCAGATGAGGTTCTGGGCTTCGTTCTTGGTGAAAAGGGGGATGTTGATATTGGCAAAGATGTTGAAGAACGGCGAGGAACGAATATCGCCAGAGTGACAGAGGTCGATCAATTCGTGACAACTGGAGGTAATGAAAGATAGGTTGTGATGGATCGCCAAACTGCGCAGTCCATAGAAAAAGGAGGAGTCAAAGTTTGCATTCTCAGTCACATTCTCGAATTCGTCCAGTAGGAACACGATGTACTTATCCTTTTCGTCTATGCTGTCGAACAAATCCGCGAGCGCAAAAGTATCGATTGATTCAGTATGGCGCACCTCTTCCAGAATCTGCTTCACCCCGTCGTCGTAGCAGCACTTCGCCGTCTGCCGCAGAAGCCGCTGCCACAGTCGCGTAGAGGTTGTGTCCTTGTCCACCATTTGCAAGTCCAAGTAGACGAAGAGGTATTTGTCTGGATCCAGTCCGTGGGCACGGCGTACATCTGGATGTGCCAGGTAGTTGAGTAGCGATGTTTTGCCCACACGCCGTTCGCCCACCAATGAACTCGATTCAAACTCGCTGTTGCGTAGGCGGCTAAATACCTGCTCAATCTCAAGTTGACGGCCAAAAAAACGCTTCGGGTCCGAAATCGGGTCGCCGTAGGTAAAGGGGTTCATTATCATAGCCGCCCGCCTTTCAGGGGACTTATCATGCTTATAGGTCATGTCATGCTGGAGCCATGGAGCTACAGTTTTACCTCCACTAGGATAGCCTACACGATAATATCAACAATTGCAACAAGCAAATCTGCCTTACGAGACTCGACACCTCAAACAGTCGGAGCTTGTTCTGTCTCGTGATTGATTAACTCACTCTCCACCAGGTTCTTCAGGATCTTGGCAAGCGGCTTGATAAACTCGGGTTTATTATCCCAGTAATTGTGAGCTTGCAGCCCACCACCAACATAGTTGTTCATATTATCGACTTGTATATCGCCAACGATATACGGGTACAGTTCCCGCTTATCAGGATCGAAAGCCTCGTAGAGGCCAGCATGCTCTGGATAAAGAATCTTTTGCTGTGTCATAACCGTTCTTCCTTCTATGGAGGGTCATAGTGTTTCATTGGGAGAGATACGCGCTAAGTTTTGTTCCGACTCACCAGAAGTGTTGCAAGTCCATATCGTTTCAGTAAAGCTATCTGATAAACGCATCAGTCCGAAGAATTTAGCGCATCAATTTCAGTTGATCCTTGCTTGACATCCCCCTGCGTCGTCTATGGGTGACACTATGTTGCAAGCAAAGGCACTCACATCCACCAGTTCATGGACAATCGGGGGCGCTATCACCTGGAAACCATTGTCCCCGGAGAGTACCCTGGTCGGACACGCCATATTCACGTGAAAGTCCAGGCTCCTGGTCAGCCGGTGCTCACCACACAACTCTACTTTCCAGCAGAACCACGGAACACCAACGACTCCATCTTCTCACCTGAACTGCTGATGCAGGTGCAGAATACACCCAACGGCCAACTGGCAACATTCAACTTCGTCCTTGCTCTTTCATGAGCACTGAGCGTACAATTGATCCACACTGGTATAGTAACTCTTCCCCTACTCAGGAGTACTAACAATGGCAACGATCCAGGTCAGATTTTTAGGAAGCGGAGATGCCTTTGGCAGTGGAGGACGCTTGCAAACCTGTATCTGCATCAAAGCGACCACCAGCACGTTTCTGGTCGATTGCGGAGCTTCCTCCTTGATCGCCCTGCGCCGCTTTGGTGTTATGCCTAATGACATTGACATGATTCTGCTCACGCACTTACACGGAGATCATTTCGGTGGTATCCCCTTTTTTATATTGGATGCCCAACTGATCAGCAAACGGAGCCGACCATTGCTCATCGCAGGACCACCTGGCACAAAGAGAAGAGTGGTGCAGGCCATGGAAATCTTCTTTCCTGGCTCCTCCCAGATACAACAAAAATTTTCCTTGGATATACAAGAGCTAGCACCCGATCAACCTCAAACACTGGGCGAAGTGATCGTCACCTCCTACCGCGTTCAACACCCTGCTGGAGACCCGTCCCTGGCCTTGCGAATGCAGTGCAACGGGAAAAGTATCACCTACACGGGCGATACCGAATGGACCGAGGCCCTCCTGCCAGCAGCAAAGGGAGCCGACCTCTTGATTGCAGAGGCATACTTTTTCGAGAAGAAGGTCAAATTTCACCTGGATTTTCACACCTTGATGGCCCATCTGAACGAACTTCAGCCGAAACGCCTGATCGTGACCCATATGAGCGAGGACATGCTCGCGAGGCTGGAGGAGCTCTCTTGTGAGTGTGCCGAAGATGGCAAGCTCATCGAGGTGTAAGGAGCATTCCATCATCCCGTCACAGGCCTGTTTAGTGAGGTGAATGTCAGGAGGCAGCATTATTTGGAGCTTTCTCACCAGCACCACCACCGCCTCTAGATGGACTGGTGGGACTGGCGGTACAGAAGAACAGGGTTTTTGTGACCACGTTCAATTTCTCCACGTATGCTTTTACGGCCGATGCAGGAAAAATGATCTGGCGAGACGCAAACGCACACGCTCATCTGGCATGAGAAGCTGAGAACGCTTGCGGCCGGCAAAGCTACGCGCATGAAGCTGATTGGTGATGAGCTGTATGTTGGCTTCAATGATCTGGGGGGAAATCAGTTTGCTAGTATTCACGCGATCAATACTCAGGTGGGAAGCGAGGATTGGTCGACAAAAGTGAATTGGAATGTGAGTACCCTGGATCTTGCTTGATTATCGGGGATGAGAGAAGCCAGTAGCCCATTACTGATGATATCGGTGTGTTTGTAATCCCAGATAATCTCATCAAAAAGCGGCATGCAGTCGCAGGTCACCGCTTTTGTATGCATCTCAGGCGTTCAAGTACGTCTTTAGCCCACATGAGATTCGCCTCAGTAGTAAATGGGAGGTTACTGAGCATGACGTTGGTAAGATCGTAATCGGCAGCGTTTCGATATTTGATCATCCGCTCTAACGCCAAACCTATCTCCCGATGGTCTGCCTCGGCACTGTTCTTGAACTGCTCTCTCACATACGCATGAATATTGATGCGAGTGCCATTGGAATCCACGAGTGGATTTGGCTCCCGAATCTTATCATAACGCCGCAGGTGATCGCGTGCCTTCCCGAA
>WNEZ01002915.1_pt1 | contig 23539 bp, 18 predicted proteins | sample 5400521 | NCBI WGS metagenome assembly WNEZ01 (sample SAMN13153339, study PRJNA577476) | soil metagenome | isolation source: 120 cm saprolite under Douglas fir tree site 2 hole 1 replicate 1 | place: USA:California | collected 2015-04-18
CCAATGCGCCGGCGGGGATGTCGTGAGCCACGCCGCTCTGCGGTGTGACGATGGTGCCCTCGCCCACCTCACAGTGTCCGACGACGCCGACCTGTCCCGTCAGAATCACCCGGTCGCGAATTTCGGTGGAACCGCCGAGGCCGACTTGCGCGCACAGCAGCGCATCTTCGCCGACGCGGGAGCCGTGACCAACCTGCACCAGGTTGTCGACCTTGACGCCGCGGCCGATGCGGGTTTCGCCCACGCTGGCGCGGTCGATGCAGGAATTGGCCTGCACTTCCACATCGTCTCCGATCACGACCGGCGCGGGCTGCGGAATCTTGTGCCAATGGCCGGCGTCGGTCTTGGCGAATCCGAAACCGTCGGCGCCAATTACCACGCCATTCTGCAGCAGGACGTTGTTGCCGAGGCGGCAATTCTCCCGAACCACGGAGTGCGCATGCGCGAAGAAATTGTTGCCAATCTTGACCCCACGATAGATGACGACGTGCGCGAGCAGCACTGCATGGGCACCGATTTCGACTTGCTCTCCGATCACGACGTAGGGACCGATGTGCGCCTTCTTGCCGATCTTTGCCGTCGGATCGACCACCGCCGTGGGATGCACTCCGGGCTTGTAAGGCAACGGCTTGTAGAAGAGTTCGAGCGCCTTCGCGAAACTGAGATAAGGATTTTTCGCGCGCAGCATGGCCGCGGGAATGGCGGGGAAGTCCTCCGCCACGATGACGGCGGAGGCCTTCGTAGAGCGCGCCGCCGCCGCGTATTTGGGATTGGAGACGAAGCTGAGTTCTCCCGGCCCGGCCTGATCGATGCCGTTGAGGCCGGTGATTTCAGTGTCCGGAGAGCCGTTGTCGAGGCGCGCGTCCAGGGCAGAGGCAATGGCGGAAAGTTTCATGGTGATGGAATGAGAGTCAATCGTACACCAGCAGGTGCGCTGGTCTCGATCACGAATGGAAGTCCTCAGCGAGTAGCGCCCTCGGACGTGAAACGTCTGGCTTCCTACTGCACGTTCACAAACATGGTCGTGGTGTGCGTAAGCGGTCCGCTCGTTGCCGTGAGTGTGATGTAGAAGTCTCCAGTTGGTGTGCCGGTCAGAATGTTGAAGTTCACCGGAACCGAGGGGCCACCGCCGGGACTGGGATTGGTCACTACCACGGGGTACTGGCCCACAGTAGCTACATCTGCCGGTCCAAGCGCAATCTGCAGCTGCGTGCTGCTCTGCAACGAACTGTTGTGGAGACTCCCGTTGTACTTGACAGTCGAGGAACTCATAAAATTCGAGCCATTGATATACAGATTCTGGATCTGAGAGCCGGCAGCGATTTGTGCCGGACTCAGCGTTGAAATGGAAGGCACAGGATTCGGGGTGCCTCCTCCCCCTCCGCCGCCGCTGCCCCCTCCGCAACTTGGAAGAACGGCAAAGAAGGCTGCCAATAATATTAACGAAACGGGAACACGTCCCCGCCGACGGGTTAGCGGAATTCCAATGACACAAGCTCCAAGTAGAAGCATAGTTCCGCTGATTCCCCAACGGCTCGCGCGCCTGTCGTTGCCGGCGCGCTTGCGTGACTGTCCCAGTGCTGTCGTGCTGACGGTGATCGTCGTTGTGACACTGCCATCGCTCGAAAGGGTAACTTGCGACGGGCTGAAGGTGCAGGTCGTCTCCGCGGGCAAACCGGAGCAGGCGAAGTTACTCACCGTGCCGCTGAAACCGCTCAAGCTTTGAAGGATGACCGGCACGCTTTGGGATTGGCCGGCAGTCATTGAAACGCCGCTCTGGGGGAAGATCGTGAAATCGGGAATGTTGATGAACGCCCACGAGGTCGACGCCGGGTAATTCGCATCGCCGCTGTAGTTGGACGCAATCGGGCCACTGGTTGTCACCGTAAACGTGCCGACGGCCTGACAGGCGAAGTTTCCGTTCGTATCCTTTGCGTTCGTACATTGCGTCGGTCCGGCTACGGTAACCCCGCTGGACGCATTGACAAAAGTAACCGTCCCCGTCGGATACGTCGACTTATTGGCTGTGTCGACCAGTGCAGAGATGGTCGCCGTGCCTCCGTAGGAAATTGTCTGTTGGGCGGGAGTTACGATCACGTTGGGCGCCGGATACATCACCGCGATGTCGTTTGCCGCAGAGGTAGAGGTGCTGTAATTTGCATCTCCGTTATAGGTCGCCGTGATCGCATAGCTTCCAGGTGTCGGGAACGCAGTAGTGTCGGAGTTCAGTGTCGCATACGTGTACGCATAGTACCCGGGTCCACCAGGCCTGGGACTATAGGAGACCGTACCCTTCAGCGCCGCCCCGTTCGCATAGAACGTAACTGTGCCGGCAGGTGCGGCAGCCGATGTCGTCGTGTTCACATACACCGAAATCGATACCGATTGCCCCACCGCCGGATAATTATTGATGAATGGCCCTTGCATCGTCGTTCCAGCCGGGGTAATCGTAATAGCGTTGGTGACGGAGCTTGCGTTGAAGCTGTTGTCGCCAGCGTACCCCGCAGTGACCGAGTGAGAGCCGCCCGTCAGCTGAATCAATTGGTCTTCTGCGTATCCGTATGTGTTCAGGGGATAGGTTCCCGCGTCCAACTGGCTGCCGTTGTCCGTCAACGTAACGCTCCCCGAAGGGCATGCCGTCGCCCCGGAAGTGCTGACGGGATTGCACAATTTTCCGGCCGCATTCTCTACATTCACGCGCAGGAGATAGGGCGAGGCATAAACTGCCGTGTTCGTATTTCCGTTGATCACGTGCCCAGTCGAATCAAACGTAACCAGAAAAACTTCAGACTGGCTGTTCTCCTTGCTAACCGTAACGCTGATGGGGCCTGAGTCGCTGGGTCCGTAGGTGGCGTCGCCAGGATAGTGAGCTGTGACTGAGTAGGTGCCTCCGGGCAGAAGATCTGTAGATCCTGAGAACGTGCCGGTGCTCAAGTTGAAGCCCGCAATGCCGTCGCTGCTGTTGCTCGGGCCACCGAGCAGTGAGACTGTGCCGGTGGGTGTGCCGCTTCCGGTTTTCGCCGCAACGGTGACGCTGAAGTTCACGGACTGGCCGTGCGTGATAGTGGTCGGTGTCAGGCTGTTCAGCATGGTGGTTGAGGCTAGGGACACGACCGAACTCCATTTAGTGACAAGGTTCTGGACGTTCACCGATCCCAACCCTGTCGCCAAGTCATAGCCGGTTCCTGCGTTAAACCCAGTCAAAGTACCGTATGCATGAGCGGAGTTTGTGGTTGTGCAGTTGGGACTTCCTTTCAGGCACGGCATGGCGATAGTGCCTGAAGTGACATCGTGAAAAGCCGTCGGTTGTTGAGCAGCGAGTTTGTAGAAGACGTAGTTCGCATTCCCTTGTCGGGAGCTTAATCCCTGCAAGGCCATCTGCTGATTGACGAGCGCCATGATCCCGGCAAAGGCGGGTGATGACGCTGAAGTGCCACCGGCAGCGAGAAAATAGTAAGTAGGAGCTAAAGAGCATGGACCGTGTGTAACGTCGGCCTCGCAGACGATGTAGAAGTTGAGCAGAAAGCCAGGACTGGCGAACAAGGAGACATCGGGTATGTCCCGCTTACCGTCTTTGGGCACGCCGGTTCCGGTTTGCCAGGAGGGTTTCGCATATCCACCGGCGCAGCTGCCCGTCGTCGAACCATCGGAGGTGGTGCAATTGCTAGCACCACCTGACCCGCCAAGGGGCACATCGAAATAGGGAGTCACTCGAGAGTCGTTGCAGTTGGTTTCGGCATTGGTGCTATATCCGATCTTCCCAAATATTGCGTTGGTGCAGGAGCTGTTCCAAGTCGTCTCCGGGATGTAGCTCTTCACCGAGGCTTGCGTAGTAGGGTCGTGCGTCGTTTTCCAATAGGTCGAGGGATTGAAGAAATCATCAAAATCCGTCCCGCCCACCGCGACATTGTAAGGAGTGGATGCGAAGCCGCTGACCTGCAGACCAAATTGAGCCGGCGCTGGCGAGGCAGCATTGAAGTTGTCACAACCGGCAGAGCCACCGTCCCCGGAAGAGATGAATACAGTAATTCCTTGTGCCGCCGCCTGTTGCCAGAGGGCATTGAAAAACTGATTCCCGGTGGTGCCAAGACCAAGCTCGCACTCTCCATAGCTCTCACTCATCACGGGAGCGAGATTGTTTTCGACGATGTAGACGGCGGAAAGGTCGACTCCCGCGGTGGTCTCGGTCGACTGTGAAACGACGAAGTCGATGGTGGCGTTGGGTGCGACTGCTCCTGACCACTGCAAATCGAGGTTGGCTTCCACTTCATCTCCCTGAATGCCGGGATCAGGCCCGTTGAGGATGATCTGTGGATCATTGCTCGGCAATCCGAACAGGCTGCGAAAATCTCGCACATCCTGGATGTTGATGTTGGTCTCGCCCACAATGGCAATGGTTTGCCCAGTACCGTTGATTCCTGCGGTCCACAAAGGGAGCACGTTATAGATGGTGGCGAAGTCGTAAGGTCCCAATCCATAAAAGCAAGGATTACTCGAGCTGCTGTCTTCAACGCACCCAGACGGAAGCGTAAACAAGGGCTCTATCGGTTGCAGTTTGCCTGTCGCCCTCTCGCGGGAGAACTGTCCAAGGATCCTGCTCATCGGCTTCCTGGGGAAGTTGTGCAGCGAGCTTATTCCAGCTACTGCCGGCGTTAGCGCACTGGGAATACTTGGGTCGCTGGCATTGGCCCAGTGCTGTTCTCCATTCACGATGTATTTATGAATCGTGGTGTGGAATGCTTCCTGCACCTGGCTGGCGGAGCCCGAAAACTCCAGGACCGTCCGGCCTTTCGTTGAGCCGACCTGGAATCCGTGGGACTGCAGCCATGCGGTGACCGTCTGGAGATCGGCGTCCGTCGGACCGTATTGCTGGCCGAATTGTTCGGGGGTCAGCCATTTGTGGTAGTTGGGAGAGGTTTTGTCCTGCTGATCGTCGAGCAACTTCTTGAGCGCGGATTCCTGCTCGTCGCTGCGCTTCAATACCAGCAACATGCGTTCCATGGGCAGGCTAGCAGGGGCGGTGCCGAGATCAAATTCGGGGCGGGCTAACGGGTGCGTGTTGCCGCGGAGGGTGGTGAGATGGGCTTCGTCAATCGATTGAGTGATCAATGGGCGCGGATTTGTTGCCATGGCTGAAGCGGGCTGGTCTGCGCCAGCGTCTTGCGCCGCTGAAGCGATGCAGCAGATGATCGCGAGAACGAATGGGAGGATGACGAACCGCGTTACAGACAAGAACGCTCTGGGGATGAGCGATGAAGTGGCTCGCATGGCACTGGCACCTCGACCAAGATGTGGCTACGCCCATGGAGACCGGTCCAAGGCAAGAGGAAGGGAAGTGGCCTGATCGTTCTCTTTTTGCACGCGGGCCTGTGGCCCACGTCTGGGAGCAGGACACGTTACCCCAACTTTGAGCGGATTGCAATGATTCTGGTGCAGGTTGCAGGAAATTTGGGTCACGGGTGGGAGGAGTGATGGGCCGTGGTTAGAGGGGTAAAAGCAGGTTCCTCAGCGGGCTTTGCCCGTTCGGAATGACAACCTTTCTGGGACAAACCCGGGGACAGACGGGACGTTCCTCACCCCTACTCCTCGAACATCGGAACCTGGCGTTGGTCGGCAGCGCCGCGGCGCTGGCGGCGGGTGGCCCCGATCACGGCGAGCACGGTCAGCGAGTCGAGGGCGGTGCGCGGCACAAAGATGCGCTGCGTATTCGAGCGCTGGTCGGGAGGGTTGACCAGAAATCCCTCGGGCATGGCCTGGGTCAAATCGGCGGGCATAAGGCCTTCCAGAATCTCGTTGTCCTTAAAGCGCAGGCGCACCCACAAGCCTTCACTGCGGGGGCGCGTGGTGAAGGTCTTGCGGGTGAGCGATTCCGAGTCGCCGAATTCGCGGACGAAGTACACGCCCTTGATCTCGCGCAGGTCGATCGCGATCACCGTGCCGGAAGTGTTGAGCAGTTCGAGTTTGCCGTCCTGGACAAACTGCGAGGGGGAAACGTAGCCGGAGACTGAATCCCGGTCCATTTTGCGGACGATGACTTTCTTGTGAGTTGAGGGCATAAACCGGCGTCGGACTTCAGACCTCGGACTTCAGACCTCGGACCTTAAACCTGGGACCTTCGCAGCCGAAGTCGCTCTGCGCTCGAGAAGTCATGAATTTCCCATAGCCAGACCTGAATCCTGTTTTGCCGAGGCCCGAAACCGTAAAGCAAAGCCGAAGCTCAAGGTCCGAGGTCGGAGGTCGGAGGTCCGAGGTCTGAAGTCTGAAGTTCAAGGTCCGCCCTGCGATTCTCGCACTTTTCCGGCGAAAACAGGCGGGATACACGTTGGCAGTAGCCAAATTATAAACGTTGTGTTATTTTCTGTAGCTTGTCGTCCCTACTCCGCTTTGTATAAGTACTTTGTATTAAGCCACTTGCACCGAGGTGGCGGAGGGGCTTCTTTGTCTGGCTGGGAACCCCTGTGGAAATCTTGTGGAAAGTTTGTAGCTGCCAGCCCCGGCCCAGGTCACGGATCGTACCAGAACGACGGCCTGAAGGCCGGTTGAAAGCGAATGGCTGATTACATTTACACGATGGAGATCCGGTTGACGCCGGACCAGTTGAAGGGCGTCAGCCTGGTACAGGACGTAGCTCGCGCCGCGGGCATGAATCTCTACCTGACGGGCGGCGCGATTCGCGACATCATCAGCGGGTTCACCATCCGCGATCTGGATTTCACCGTCCAGGGTAATCCCCTCAAGCTGCAAAAGGAATTGGAGAGGGCGGGAGCGCAGACTACTGCGATCGACGAAGATGCGCGGACAATCTTCCTGCAGTTGCCCGGAAACGCGCGCGCGGAAATCAGCATGGCGCGCACCGAGCGCTTTGAGAAGACGGGCAAGCCTCCGGTCGTTACGCCGGCGACGATCCACGAAGACTTGCGGCGACGCGACTTTACCGTCAACGCTATGGCGCTGTCGCTGAATGAGGGCTCGCGCGGGCTGTTGCTCGATCCCTTCAACGGCGTGGCCGACATTGAGGCCAAGCTGATCCGCATCCTGCACAACTATTCGTTCCTCGAAGATCCATCGCGGATGATTCGTGCCACGCGCTTCGCGGCGCGCTTTCACTGGCCGCTTGAGGAACGTACGCAGGCCCGCTACGACGCGGCTAAAGAAGGCAAGTACATGGACCACATCCTGCGCAGCTCGATCGGGCACGAGATTGCCGCGCTGGCGCATGAGGATGATCCGCTGCACGTGGTCAAGATGCTGGAGAAAGAAGGCTGGCTGGATGTGCTGCACGCACATTGGACGACCGCCAAGGTGGACGCAAGCGGCCTGGGCCAGTTGATGAAGACGCGGCAGCAAATGGTCGATCTAGGATACACGCCCGACGCGGGCCCGGCGGTGATGTACTTCCTGACCTCGAAGTTGTCAGACAAGGACATCGCGGACCTGCGCAAGCAGATTCCACGCAAGGATCTGGTTGAAGCCTGGCGCGATATCGAAGACCACGCCAAGGAACTGGCCAAGCGGCTCAGCGGGAAAGAGGCGGCCACCCCGTCGCGCACCTGGCAACTGCTGTCTGGCGCGCGGCCCGAGACGATTTTGTTCCTGGCGGTGACGGCGCGGCAGCAGGCGGTCGAACAGAAGATCAAGAACTTCCTCACCAAGTGGCGCCAGATTCAGCAGAGGATTCCTCTACCGGAAATGACGGAATTGCTGATTACGCCGCAGCTTCCGGAGTATCCGAAGATTGCGCGCGACGTGTTCATGCTGCTGCTCGATGGCAGACTGCGTTCGCGCACTGAGACGCTGAAGTTTCTGAAGCCGTTTGCTCCACCACCGCCTCCGCCGCCGCCTCCGCCCAGGCGTGGACGCGCCAAGGCTGCAGCCGCTGCCGAGGGCGCCGCACCTGCTGCAGGCAAAAAGGGGGAAGTGGTTAAGGGCAAGGGGAAGACTGGGGCTACGCCTGCGGCAGTGGCCCCGGTTGCGGTGGCCCCCGCGGGCGCGAAGGCGAAGGCTGCTCCTGTCAAATCTTCTCCTGTCAAACCTGCTCTTGCCAAACCTGTTCCTGCCAAACCCGCAAAGCAAGCAAGTAAGGCCGCCGCAAAGCCTCACGCAAAAAAGGCCGTCCCCAAGAAAGCCAAGGGAAAGAAGAAGAGGTAGCCCTACTTACGGAATCGGCCACATCAGATTTTGCAATCGCAGCGCGCCGTCATCCTGAACACAGCCGTTCTTCAGGCGGAGCGAAGAGCCTGCCCTGAGCGGAGTCGAAGGGATCTCGCGCACATCTTGCGGCTGTGTACTTGGGGGCGAAAAGGTCATCATCAATATCTGCTCGGCCCGCGCGAATCGGACTTATAATAGAGGCATGCGTCGCCTATATTCCATCGCGACGTTCGTCCTGCTGCTGGCTCTGGTGCCGGCGTCGGCGCAGATGCGTGGTGGTGGCCACGGCTCCTTTGGCGGACACGGTAGCAGTTTTGCTGGACGCGGTGGTTTCGGCGGCCACATAGGCGGCGGCCACGCCTTCGGCGGGATGCCATCGGGACGAGGCTTCTCCGGTCCGCGCTTCCAGTCCCGCGGTTTCAGTCGCGGTTCTTCCTTTCATCAGCCCACTTTTCGTGGAGACCGTTTTCGCGGGGATCGATTCCGCGGGGACCGCTTCGGCCATCGCCGTTTCCGCAACTTCGGGTTCGGGAACTGCTTCGGTTGCAGCAGTTGGGGCGGCGGATGGCCGTGGTGGTATTCCGGCTACTACGATCCGTACTGGTATTGGGACTCGCATTCCTCCTACGACGAGGACCGCGAGCGCGAAATGCAGCTCGCGCAAGAGATGAACGCGCAGAGCCTCGAAGAGCAGAGGATGCGCCGCCAGGAAGATCAGGATGTGTACGCGCGGTCAGACCCGGCGCCCCAAACGCGCGAAGCACAAACTCCGGAAGCGCCCGCGCCAGCCACGGTGCTGGTGTTCCGCGATCAGCACAAGGTCGAAGTGCAGAATTACGCGATCGTGGGCCAGACGCTGTGGAACTTTACAGGACAGCGCAAGCAGAAAATCCCTCTCGCCGAACTCGACCTGGACGCAACCGCGAAGGCGAATGACGAGCGTGGCGTGGACTTTCGGGTGCCGGCAACAGGCGAAGGTCAGTAAGGCCCCTTAGGATGCACGCAGTCGAACAGACGGCAATGCTGGGCGTCGCCCGGCTGGACAGCCGAGGGCAGCTGTCCCCACATAATCGTTTTGTGGAACTTCATGCGGGCGTGTTGCTATATGAGCATTCTGTGGATAACCTGTGCCTCACTTCCTTGCCTTTCCCGTTAAAATGGCGCACAACGTAAAATCAAACTGAGCCCATGTCCCAATTCGTCCACCTGCATCTGCACACCGACTACTCCTTGCTTGACGGCGCCTGTGACGTAGAAAAGCTTTGCCAGCATGTGAAAGAGCTGGGCATGCCCGCCGTGGCCATGACCGACCACGGGAATATTTTTGGCGCGGTGCACTTCGTCAACGCGGCCCATAAGTCGGGCGTGAAGCCCATTGTGGGCTGCGAACTCTACGTCTGCAAAAAAGACGATCACAACATCGAGCGGACACCTCCCGAGGGCGATACCTACAACCATCTGCTGGTGCTGGCAGAGAATGACGAAGGCTACCGCAACCTGGTGAAGATCACGTCCGAGGCATCGTTACACGGCTTCTACTACAAGCCCCGGGTCAGCAAGAAATTTCTGGCAGAGCACGCACGGGGTCTGATCGGGCTTTCCGGATGCCTGAAGGGCGAAGTCGCAGAGCGGTTGATGGAAGGGAACTACGACGCGGCCCGCGCCGCCGCGGGCACCTTCAGCGACATTTTCGGCAAAGACAATTTCTTCCTCGAGATTCAGGATCAGGGCCTGGCGATGGAACACCGCATTCATCCCGGGCTCTTCCAGCTTGAAAAGGATCTCGGCATGCCGCTGGTGGCGACCAATGACAGTCACTATCTGTGCGAAGAGGACGCCCATGCCCAGGACGTGATGGTATGCATACAGACCGGCAAGTCGATCCACGACACTGCCCGCATGAAGTTCGAGGGTACGCAGTTCTTCGTGAAGAGTCACGACGAGATGTACCGCGTCTTCAAAGACTCGCCTGACGTGGTGAGTCGCACGCTCGCCATTGCCGAACGCTGCAATCTGCGACTCGAAAAAGTGGCGACGCCGTTTCCGCAGTTTGACGTTCCGCCGGGATTCACCATCGACAGCTACTTTGTGCATGTGACCCGAGAGGGGTTTGCGCGGCGGTTGGAAGCGCTTCGCCCGCTGCATGAGCAAAGAAAACTGAAGCACTCGATTGGCGATTACGAGCAGCGCCTGGAGCGGGAACTCGCCATCATCCAGCAGATGAAGTTTCCCGGCTATTTCTTGATCGTCTGGGATTTCATCCGCTACGCGAAGGAGCGTGAAATCCCAGTGGGCCCCGGACGCGGCTCGGCTGCCGGATCGCTGGTGTCGTATGCTCTCGGCATTACCGACATCGACCCCCTGCAACACGAGTTGCTCTTTGAGCGCTTCCTGAATCCCGAGCGCGTGTCGATGCCTGACATCGACATCGATTTCTGCATGAACCGCCGCGGCGAGGTCATCAACTACGTCACGCAAAAGTACGGCCGCGACAACGTCGCACAGATCATCACCTTCGGCACCATGGCCGCGAAGGCCGCGATCAAAGACGTCGGCCGCGCCATGGACATCCCGTACAGCGATGTCGACCGCATCGCCAAGATGGTGCCGACCCAGCTCAACATCACCATCGAGCAGGCCATTGAAGACTCCCCGCAGCTGCGCGAAGCGATCGAGAAGGACGGCCAGATCCGCGAGTTGATGGAGACCGCGAAGAAGCTCGAAGGACTGGTGCGCAACTCGGGCGTGCACGCAGCCGGTGTCGTGATTTCGCCGCGTCCGCTGACCGAGCTTGTCCCGCTGCACAAGACCAAGAACGACGAAATCGTGACCGCCTTCGACATGGTCGCCATCGAAAAGATGGGCCTGCTGAAGATGGACTTCCTCGGCCTGACCACGCTGACGATTCTCACCGATGCGCTAAAACTGATTGCGCAGACGCGTGGCACGCCGATCACGCTGGAACAGATTCCGCTGGAGGATGCGAAGACATATCAGGAGGTCTTCCACAAGGGGCTGACCTCCGGTGTCTTCCAGTTTGAATCGCACGGCATGCGCGACGTGCTGCGGAAGTATCAGCCGAATTCCATCGAAGATCTTACCGCCCTCAACGCGCTGTACCGGCCTGGCCCGATCCAGGGCGGGATGATCGATGACTTTGTCGACCGCAAGCACGGGCGCAAGAAAGTCGAATACGAACTGCCCGAACTGAAAGAGATACTGCAGGAAACGCTGGGCGTAATCGTGTATCAGGAGCAGGTGATGCAGATTGCGAACCGCCTGGCCGGCTACTCGTTGGGCGAAGCTGACCTGCTCCGTCGCGCCATGGGCAAAAAAAAGCCGGAGGAAATGGCCCAACAGCGCGAGCGTTTCATAGAGGGCGCAGCGCAACGGAAGTATCCGCCAAAGAAGATCGAAAAGATTTTCGACCTGATGGCCCAGTTTGCCGGGTACGGATTCAACAAGTCACACTCCGCAGCGTACGCGCTGCTCGCCTACCACACGGCGTATTTGAAGACGCACTATCCCGTGGAGTTCATGGCTGCGCTGCTGACGTCAGTAACCGGCTCGACAGACGACGTAGTGAAGTACATCAACGAGTGCCGCGAGATGGGGATCTCGGTGGAGGCGCCCGACATCAACGTTTCGGATGCGAATTTCACGCCACATGGAGAGGCCATCCGTTTCGGGCTGGCGGCGGTGAAGAACGTTGGCGGCAATGCGATCGAATCGATCGTGGCAGCGCGCAAGAAGCTTGGACGCTTCCAAACGATCTTTGAGTTTTGCGAGAATGTCGACCTGCGTCTGTTGAACAAGCGCGTGCTGGAATCGCTGATCAAAAGTGGGGCCATGGATTCCCTGGGCCGCCGCGCACAACTGATGGCTGTTCTGGATAAGGCTGTAGAACGTGCAGAAAGAGCGCACCGCGATGCCGAATCCGGGCAGCACGGACTGTTCGGGGTGTTTCAACAGGAAGAGACCGAAGCCTACAACGACAAGCTCCCCAACATTCCCGACTGGGATGAGCACACGCGCCTGGCTGCGGAAAAGGAAATCCTCGGCTTCTTCATCACCGGCCATCCTCTGGAAAAATACAAGGATAAGCTCGAAGACCTGCAGGCGCTGACGACCGAAGAAATTGCCGCGATGAAGAATTCCACCGGCAAAGACGAAACCATCACCACGGCAGGCATCATTAGCAATGTCCGAGTGCTGAAGTCCAAGCGCGGCGACTTCTACGCGCAGGCCATACTCGAAGACATGTCAGGCTCGATCGACATGATCGTTTTCCCCGAGGCCTTCAAGAAGATTGGGGAGAAGGTGAAGCTCGAAGTCCCCGTCCTCGTAAAGGCTGGAGTGCGCATCGAGGAAGGTGCGAATCCGAAAATCACTGCCGCAGAGATCATGCCTCTGGAAGACGCGAAGGTTCCGCTGCCGCGAGCCATCCGCATTCGCGTGCCTCTCGAAACCGCCGCCGAGACCGTCGTCGACGATCTGCACGTCCTGTTCCTCGAACGTAAGGGCGAGGCGAAGGTATTGTTTGACGTGGAACGGCAGGGCGATTTCATGGTTGTGATGGAGGCGGAAGGCTATAATGTGCTGCCAGACCGCAACTTCATCGCGCGGGTCGAGCAGCTGTGCGGACGCGGCAGCGTTCGCATCATCAATTGAAGCCAAGAATTAAAGGCCAAGTAGAATTTCATGGCAGTGCCGCATAAAGCGCAAGAAGAACTGGAACAGGTCGAGCGCCAGGTGGCGGAGATGGAAGCCACCGAGCAAGACGATGCCACCCGTCGGCAGCTTGCTCGCCTACAGGCGCGCATCGATACTCTTCGTCGCGAAATCACCACGAACGCCACCGCGTGGCAGAAGACCGAGCTGGCGCGGCATCCGCAGCGTCCGCAGACCCTCGACTACATTGATCGTCTGTTCACCGACTGGAGTGAGATTCACGGCGACCGCAGCTTTGGAGACGACGCGGCCATCGTCTGCGGGATGGCCCGCTTTCACGGCGATGAGGTCATGGTGATCGGCACGCAAAAGGGCCGCGACATGAAGCAGCGCGTGCACCGAAATTTCGGCACGCCGCATCCCGAGGGCTATCGCAAGTCGCTACGCATCATGAAAGTTGCGGAAAAATTCCGCCGGCCGATTTTTACTTTGGTGGATACCGACGGCGCCTATCCAGGCATACACGCCGAAGAGCGCGGCCAGGCGGAAGCCATCGCTCACAACTTGCGCGAGATGGCGCGGATCGAAGTCCCCATAATTGCCACCGTGATTGGAGTTGGCGGAAGCGGCGGGGCGCTGGCCATTGCGGTGGCCGATCGCGTTCTGATGATGGAGAACTCGATTTACTCTGTCATCTCACCCGAAGGTTGCGCCGCCATCATGTGGCGGGATGCGACCAAGAAAGAACTGGCGGCGGAGGCCATGCGGATTACCGCTCCCGATCTGAGCGAGCTTGGTTGCATTGATGACATTGTTCCCGAGCCCGACGGCGGAGCCCATCGCGATCACGAGGCGGCCGCCAACCTGCTCGACGCCGCGCTGCAGAAGCACTACGCCGTGCTCAAGAAAATCCCGCCTGCTCAATTGATCGGTTCGCGATATGACAAGTTCCGGAACATGGCGCAGTTCTTCAAGACCGAATCCTGAGTGGCGGAATCTCCGCACCACGGTCCACACCCTCGTTTCAAAACAGGTTCCTCTCGGCTTCAGGCGGGTAATTTGCGGGACACGACCCCCAATGCCGCCGTATAATGAAATGTTTGCCTCTTCTTAAATCCACCAAACCCGAGCCGGAGAATTCTCCGCTCTTTTCTTGAAGGAAGGTATAGGGATGGCCACAACGGATGTCGTGCCCCAGGAATCGGGAGGCCAGCTGGGGCGCAAGCGGATCGTCAACGACATGAGCATTCAGGTCGCGACGGTCAATGGTTCCGGCTCGCAGAGCTCGAATACGGTGTTGTTGCGCAGCATTTTCCAGATGGGCGTGCCCGTCTCGGGCAAGAACATGTTCCCGTCGAACATCGCGGGGCTGCCGACTTGGTACACGATTCGCGCCAACAAGAACGGTTACATCGGCCGCAAGAAGGAAATTGATTTTCTGGTCGCGATGAATCCTGAAACCGCTCAAGAAGACACCATGTCTTTGGCCCCGGGAGCCTCCGTTCTCTACGACGAACCTTTGGCGCTGCACAAGCTTCGCGATGATCTCGTCTTTTACGCGGTTCCCTACGACAAGCTTGTGGCCGCCGTGTGTCCCGAAGCCAAGCTGCGCAAGCTGGTTAAGAACATGGTGTATGTGGGCGTCGTGGCCAACCTGCTCGAAATCGATATGGGCGAGGTGGAGAAGGCCATCCGCAAGCAGTTCGCCAAGAAAGTGAAAGCGGCGAATCTAAATCTGGGGGCAGCGCAAGCGGGTTTCGACTATGCCAAGGCTAGCTTGAAAAAGGGCGACGTCTACCACGTTGAGCGCATGGACAAGACCGCAGGCAAGATCATCATCGACGGCAACTCCGCCGCCGCGCTCGGCTGCATGTTTGCCGGATACGTGGTATCCGATTACGCCCTCGTCCTCATTGGTCGAGACCATGATCGAGTACATGAAGGAATACCGCATCGGCCCCGACGGTAGAGCGACATTCGCCATTGTGCAGGCGGAAGACGAGCTGGCGGCGATTGGGATGGTGATTGGCGCGGGATGGGCAGGCGCGCGCTCGATGACGGCGACGGCTGGTCCGGGGATCTCGTTGATGTCCGAGTTCGCCGGCCTCGCCTACTACGTGGAGGTTCCTGGAGTTATATGGGACATCCAGCGCGTGGGGCCATCGACTGGCCTGCCGACGCGCACTTCGCAAGGCGATATTCTCTCGACCGCCTTTCTATCGCATGGCGACACCAAGCACATCATGCTGATTCCATGTTCCGTTGCGGAGTGCTTCAGTATGGCGCCCGAGGCCTTCAATCTGGCAGAGCAGTTTCAGACGCTGGTGTTTGTGATGTCGGACCTCGATCTCGGCATGAACAACTGGATGTCCGATCCCTTCGAATATCCCACTACGCCGATCAATCGCGGCAAGGTGCTGGGCAAGGCAGATCTCGACCGACTGGGCGGGTTCGCGCGCTACCGGGATATTGACGGGGACGGCATCGGCTACCGCACACTGCCGGGGACGTCGCATCCCGCAGCCGCCTATTTCGCGCGCGGCAGCGGGCATAACGAGAAAGCTCAATACAGCGAGCGTGCCGACGATTTCGAGAAGAACATGGAACGGCTGAACCGCAAGTTTGAAAACGCGCGGTCGTTCGTTCCCCGGCCCGAGATCACCAAAGGGAATAATGCGAAAATCGGCATCATCGGCTATGGTACCTCGCACTGGGGAATCACGGAAAGCCGCGATCAACTCCGGGACGAGTACGGCATTGAGACCGATTACCTGCGGCTGCGGGCGTATCCGTTCACCCGCGAAGTGCATGAGTTCATCGACCAGCACGAACGCATTTACGTCGTCGAACAGAACCGGGACGCGCAAATGCTCAGCCTGCTCAAGCTCGACGTGAAGCCGGAACTGATCGCGCGACTGCACAGCATCGCGCACATTACGGGACTGCCGCTCGATGCGCGGTCCATCACCGACGAACTGACCACGATGGAGGGCAAGTAGATGGCAACCACGCCGACCGCCGAGCCCGGCTCTTCCGGACCAAAGACGAACCGCATCGGCCTTACCGTGATGGAGTACAAGGGCGGCAAGACCACGCTGTGCGCGGGCTGCGGCCATAACGCGATCTCCGAACGCATCATCGAGGCCATGTACGAGATGGGCGTCGAACCCGAGTTCGTCATCAAGCCCAGCGGAATCGGGTGTTCCTCGAAGACTCCGGCCTATTTCCTGAGCCGCTCCCACAGCTTCAACGCCGTCCACGGTCGCATGCCCTCAGTCGCGACGGGAGCCATGCTGGCGAATCGCCGGCTGGTTTGCATCGGCGTGAGCGGCGACGGCGACACCGCTTCAATCGGCATTGGCCAGTTCGTTCACCTCATGCGCCGCAATCTGCCGATCATCTACATCATCGAGGACAACGGAGTGTACGGCCTGACTAAGGGCCAGTTTTCGGCGACCGCCGATCTCGGCTCGAAACTCAAGTCCGGTGTCTTGAATGATCTGCCACCGATCGACACCTGCGCGCTGGCGATTCAACTGGGCGCAACCTTTGTCGGACGCTCATTCTCCGGCGACAAGCGCCAGCTCGGCGCCATGCTGAAAGCGGCCATCGCGCACAAGGGCACGGTGATGCTCGATGTAGTCTCGCCCTGCGTGACCTTCAACGATCACGAGGGCTCGACCAAGTCCTACAAGTACGTAAAGGAGCACGAGGAGACGCTGCAGGAAGTCAGCTTCGTCCCACACTTCGAAGACATCGCGGTCGAGTACGATCCCGGCACCATGCTCAACGTGACCATGCACGACGGTTCCCACCTACAGCTGCGCAAACTGGAAGAAGACTATGACCCCACCGACAAGGTTCGTGCCCTCACGCGTCTCACCGAGGCGCACGACAAGGGCGAACTCCTGACCGGAGTGTTCTACGTGAACACCAAGGCTCCGAACTTCCTCGACATGCTGAACATCGTCGACCAGCCCCTGGCCACGCTGCCAGAGTCAATGACGCGGCCGGGAAAGGAAGTGCTGGAAGCAGCGATGGAAGAGCTAAGGTAGGTTGCGAGCAAACGTGATGTCATCCCGACGAGAGCGATAGCTCTCGGAGGGACCTTACGACGCTTTGAGGTATCGATGCTGCAGGCTGGCGAGTCTCGCCGCCTACGGTGAAGGTAGTCGTTCCCACCGCACCGAAACTGCCGACTGACGTAAGGTCCCTCACCCGGCTTCGCCGCGTTCGGGATGACAGTTTTTGCGAGGGATTTCACGTGCGAAGGTTTGCTCAAACTCTCACCGGAGTCGCTGGTGACTATGCGCTGCGCTTGACCTCGTCCACAGGTTCGCCGCTATGTTCCGGATTTTCGCCGGGCTCAGGAAAGTCGGTGTCTGCACCCTTGAGCATCGGATCCTGATCACGATGTCCGAGTTGATTCTGCAGGCCGATGTTTCCCGGCGTGGCATGGTCTTCGACTTCAGTGGCGCCCTTGGATGTATCCTGATCAGGTCTTGTGGTGCTCATCAGTGCTCCTCCCGAATTTCGCCAACTTCTCGTATGATAGGCTGCAACGGCGTCGACGACACAAGATTAGCTGGTCAACACCTAAGCGTATTCCCAAAGTTGTGCTCTGGGAATAGGGGTAATGTATGAGGTCACGGAGGTAGGCAGGGTATGAAGCGGTTTCTTGCGATCGTTGCGACATTCGTACTATTCGGAGCTCTGGGGTCGGCTTGGTCTGCAGATGCCGCTTCGCTTGCGCTGGTATCGGCCCGCAGACCGCACGCGACGCGTCATCACGCGCACAAGGCCGGAAAACATCACCGGCCGAAACACCATCGCACGGTATGACCAAATTTAGAGATGTCATCCCGAACGCGGCGAAGCCGGGTGAGGGACCGCGCGTCGGTCGGCAGTTTCGGTGCAGCGGGCGGGAACCACTTCACCGCATGCACTGAGCTTGCACTCGCCTGCAGCACCCATAGGTCACGAGTATCGTAAGGTCCCTCCGAGAGCTATCGCTCTCGTCGGGATGACAATGTGTTTGTGGCTTACTCCCCAGCTCGCGACGTTGCCGGCACTCCCAGCTTGCGCAGCCGCTCCCGGGCCTGCAGCGCTTCGGGAGAATGCGGGTAGCGCTGCAGCAGATGCCGCAATTCCCGGACTCCGTCATCCTGCTTGCCCAGTTCGAGTAAGGCAAATCCCTTCTTTAACTGCGCCGAGGCAGCCTTGTTCCCGCTGGGAAAATTCTGCAACACCAGATCATAGTTCTGAATAGACTGCTGATAGTTTCCCTGGCGAAATTGAATCTCCGCCAGATAGAAGTAGGAGTTTCCCGCCAGATCCGTGTTCGGATAAAACTTGATGTAGTCGGTGAATTCCTGCGCCGCCAGATCGTTCTTTGCGCCGTTGTAATCGCGGAGCGCGTTGTTGTAGAGAACGTCGGGAGGCGGCGCCTGAGCCTGCGCTTGCTGTTGGGCCTGCGCCTGGGCCTGCGAAGCGGCCAGGGTCTGTTGCGCCGCCTGCATGTCTTCCAGTTGCTTACTCACCTTGGCCAGGCGGACCTTGAGCTCGTCGAGGGTATCGTTCAGCGCCTGGATCTGCCCCGACAGCTGCTCGATCTTACCGCCTGAATCTCCCTGCTGTTTTTGCAATGTGTTTTGCAGGCCGGTGAGCGCAGCCGCCACCTTGTTGACGGCGTCGGTGTCCTGCTCCACCAGGTTCTTCATCACGCCCATGCGCTCGTCAAAGGCGCGCTGCATGGCGGTCATCTGTTGCTGCAATTGCTCGACCTGCGTCTGCAGCTGAACCATTTCCTTATTGACGCCCCAGGCCGGCATGATTCCTAACCAGAGCACCGAGAGCAGGGCGAGAAGAGTAGAAACGCGTTTTAGTGTCATAGGGATTTCCCTGAAAACCAATTTAGATGCCTTGAGTATCCCATAGGCTGTGAGCAATCGGCAGAGAAAGCGCCGGAACGGCGAGATTCACCTCGGGATCCAGTGGCCTGATGGACTCGCCGATTGCAAATTCAAACCACGAAGGACACGAGATTCCGCGAAGGCGTACTGCTAGGTATGCCTTCGTGCACCGTCGTGTCCTTTGCGGCGAACTCAGGACACTACATTTCATCCATTACTTCTGATAGACGAAATGGCCGCGGCGGTTCTGCTGCCAGCAAGCTTCGTTGCTTTCCGTGCAGAACGGTTTTTCCTTGCCGTAGCTGATCGTCTTGATGCGGCTGGCACTGACGGCTCCGGTTGTGAGCGCATTCTTCACCGCCGAGGCGCGCTGGTCGCCGAGAGCCAGGTTGTACTCCGTAGACCCGCGCTCGTCGCAGTGTCCCTCAACCGTGACATTGATGTTGGGATGCTGGTTCAGGAACACTATGTCGGCCTGAACCGAGCTCTGCTGGTCGGCGCGAATGTCCGACTTGTCATAATCGAAGTAAATGTCCTTCACGCTCTGGGAGAACAATTCCTCTTCCGAAGGTCCGGCGGAAACCGTCGTTGGTGGAGGCGGCTGCGTCACAGTAATGCGCGCTGTAGCCTCCTGCGTGCCCCCTGAACCCTTGGCAGTGAGGTGATACGTGGTCGAGTCCGCGGGCGAGACCGACTGCGTGCCGCTGGGTTGCACCGCACCGATCCCGTCGATGGAAACGTCCGTCGCGTTGCTGGTTTGCCAGGTGAGCGTGGCGGACTGTCCCTTCTGGATCGTGTTCGGGTCCACCGAGATCGACGCTGTCGGCGACGGTGGCGGTGGCGGCGGTGGCGGCGGAGGTGGAGCAGTTTTCTTTTTGCAGGCGCCCAACATCATGATGGCGCCCAAGGCGACGACGAGTGTGAACCACTTCATGCGTTGCTGTATCACTATTTGATCCTCCCTGCGACCCCAAATGATTGCGTTCGAGGTCCGACGAAGCGTTTATTTATTTCCAAGTCCAATTGGGTTGGGTGTTGCGTCCTGTAAAAGTCAATTGGCGGGTCTTGGTTCCATCCGCCAGCATCATCCAGATCTCTTCCTTGCCCGAGCGGCTCGATTGAAACACAATATGCCGCCCATCCGGAGACCACGAAGGAAAATCGTTGCGCCCGCCATCATGTGTCAGCTGCACCCACTGCTTGCTGGCGATGTCCATCAAGTAAATGTCGGAAGCGCCGGGCTCACCGGGACCATATTTGCGAATCCATGCCATCGACAGGAACTGTCCATTCGGCGCCCAAGCTGGCGAAACCGCGTAGCCCTGGTCCGTGACGCGCTGCTGGTTCGTGCCGTCGGCCTCCATGGTGTAAACCTGAGGCAGTCCGGTTTGCCCGCTGACGAAGGCGATCTGCGCTCCCGTCTTCCGGTTCCATACCGGAGAAACGTCCGGACCCTTGTTGCTGGTTAGCCGGCGCAGATTGCCGCCAGATGCATCCGACACATAAATCTGCGACTCGCCACCGCGCGAAGAGGAAAACGCCAGCTTCAGCCCATCCCCCGACCACGCCGGCGAGAGATTCGTTCCGCCGAAGCGGGGGAAGCTCACCATGCGGTTGAGGTCGAGCGAGAACATCATGATGTCCCAACCGCTCTTGGTCAGCGAACTGAATGCAAGACGGGATCCGTCCGGCGAGATTCGCGGCGACAGCGCTATCGAGCCGAGATGGGTGAGTTGGCGCTGGTTCGAGCCGTCGTAATCCATCACCCAGATTTCCTTGTGCCCGCTGCGGTCGCTGACGAAATAAATCTGGCTCTCGCAAATGCCGGCAATGCCGCCGCCCAGGCGCATGATGATTTCGTCAGCGAATTTGTGTGCGATCAACCGGGCTGCATTCTCGGTGGGCGCGTCCGCGTACTGCTTGCCCAGCACCTGCGGGGAGGCTGTGTTCTTCACGTCGTAGAGCCAGCCCTGCACCGTCAGTTTGTCGGAGGTTGCCGCGAGATTGCCGAATGCCAGCATGGCCGCGTTGGGAGGCGGCGAGTTCCAGGCCGAGAAGTTCACGTCCGAGGGCTGGCTCGGGATCTGCAGCGGATAAAAGCTCTTCGAGACGAGTTCGACTACGCCGGAGTTGTCGAGATCGTTCCACAGCGTGTCGTTGAAGGTTTTGAGCAGGGCCGCGCTTTGCGCGTCGCTACCGGACGCCTTGAAGTCGGATACCGCCAGACGAACTTTCTCGACACCGAGGCCGGTGCCGGTCTTAATCCAGTCCTGTGCGAACAGAGAGGGAACCCACAGGCCTGCCAGAAGCAGCAGAAATGCAATTCCGCCCCGGCGTCGCGCGCTCAGTCTCGCGCTAGCATTCATCCTTTTTCGGGAGACACATCCTCTACACGACAATAACGTAATCCGATATGTATTGCTTGGCAAGATTCTCTAACCTCTTCCCGGTTATCTCAACGTTAACAAACTTAGAACAGATTGTGGGCCTTTTCAGCAGCGCTGTTTGAATCGGAAATACATGGCCGATTACCCTTTTGGTTCATCTCTTGTAATCGAACCAGAACTCCACCGAAACTTTGCTGCCGGGATACTCCGGCGGAAGGGCTCCAAACGTGTCGATGCGCTGGATGGCGCGAGATGCCGAAATATCCAGTGACGGCACCCCACTCGACTGCTCCACCTGCACGTTCGCAGGATGCCCATCCTTCATGATGTCGAAGGTGATGTACACCCGCTGTGCGGTCGAGATGCGCGGATCGACCTCGTACTTTAGCCAGTTCTCCGAGACTTTTCGTTGCACCCCCTGCACGTACCAGGCAAAGCGTGTGCCAAAATCGCCTCCGCCTCCGGTAAAGCCGAAACCACCCTTCGCGCCGGCCGCGCTGAACGTTCCGTAAGGCCCGCTGACCGGGCCGCCTTCGCCGAATGCAACCTGGTTGGTCTCTTCTTCCGGTTCGGGCTTTGGTTTCTCCTTGGTTATCGTCGGGGTCTTCTTCGGCTTGATGTTTGCGTTCTTCCCCTGGATTTCGATCGCGTCCGGCTCAATCTTCGGTTCCGGCTTCGGCTGCGATTGTGTTATCCCTTTCGATTCATTCGCCAGCACATTCTGCGTCTGCGCCGGATTCGCCGGCAGCGGCACCGTGCTGACCAATGTGGCGCCCATGGCCTCTCCGCCTCCACCCGTTCCCCATCCGGAGCCAATGGACGTAGAAGCGATCGCCGTATAGATGAGCGCTGCCGCCATGATTCCCGCGTGCAAGCCCACGGACCACGCCAGCGCGCGTCCCCACCGGTCGTGCTCGAAAAAGATTTCAGCGTTTGCCGGCATTTTGCTCCAGCGGTTGCGTGACGATACTCACATTGGCGATGCCCGACTGCTTGACCGCATCCATCACGGTTGCGAACGCGCCGAAGGGAACGTTCTCATCCGCCCGCACAAAAATGGACTGGTTGCGGGGATCGCGAATCTTCTGCCGCAGCTTGCTTCCAATCTCGTTGATGTTGATGGCGTCATTGCCCAGAAACACGCGCTGATCCTTGTTGATCGTGATTACCACTCGCTCTTCCGTGATCTGCTTCACGGTGCGCGTCTTGGGCACACTGACGTCAATGCCCGACTGCAGCACCGGCGCCGTCACCATAAAAATGATCAACAGCACCAGCACTACGTCGACCAGCGGAGTGATGTTGATGTCGGCCAGCGCCGTCTGCGTGCGCCCGTTGGACGTCGTGAAGGCCATCAGCGCCTCACTTCTGCAGCGGCAACCTGCGCCTGCGTGTGCTCGACGGCATTGAGCACTTCGAGCGCAAAGTCGTCACTGCGCGCCGCGAATTCGCGGATCGAGCTGCCGATGAGGTTGTAGGCGATGACGGCGGGAATCGCCGCCGCCAGTCCGGCCGCCGTCGTGATCAGAGCCTCGGAAATTCCAGGCGCAACCGCGCGCAGGGTCGCCGCGCCCGCCGTCCCTAATCCGTGAAATGCATCGATGATGCCCCAGACCGTACCGAACAGGCCGATAAACGGCGTAACCGCGGCCGTAATCCCAAGCCACGGCACGTTGCGCTCGAGTCGCGTGATCTCTTCCGAGGCGCCGATCTGCATTCCGCGTTGCACCGCCGTAACATTGCGGAGCACGCCGCTCGGTCCCACCTGCCGCTTGTACTCGTCGAAGCCGCCTTCAAAGACTCCGACCAGCGGGCTCGGGCGGAACTGATCTGCCACCGCCGCAATATCTTGTAGGCGCTGGGCCTTGCGGAACGCGCGCACGAAGCGCCCACTCTGCACGCGGGCCCGCCGCAGCAGCCTCCACTTGGTGAGGATGATGGCCCAGGAAATCAGGCTGAACACCAGCAGGGATAGAAGAACCAGCCTGGCGACCGCACCGGTATTGGAAAGCATGTCGAGGGTTTCGCCGCCGACAAACACAGCTAGCAAGGGGAAAAGTTGCATCGATTTTTAGGAGAACGCCTGCTTTAGATTATAGATGATGCGGGGCCGCACTTTCCTTGCACGTATCGCTTCCATCAACCCAATTTTTCGATGCTATACCCCCGGCGCGGACGTGGCGTCCAACACATGATTCAAGGTTTGCCCGCTAGAGTCCTTATCTTCACTGAGCTCTACCAGACTGAGCTTTCCCAGGAGGAAAAATGTCGCATTACGGAACCTTGCGAGACTATCCAATTTCCGAGGCCGCTGAAGAGATCCGCGGTGCCAAGGTATATGGTCTGAACGACGAAAAACTCGGCAAGATCGACGACGTGATCTTCGACCGTCAGCGCCGTTGGGAGCAGTGGACGCTG
>WNEZ01003017.1_pt1 | contig 23522 bp, 16 predicted proteins | sample 5400521 | NCBI WGS metagenome assembly WNEZ01 (sample SAMN13153339, study PRJNA577476) | soil metagenome | isolation source: 120 cm saprolite under Douglas fir tree site 2 hole 1 replicate 1 | place: USA:California | collected 2015-04-18
ATTTTTTCCTAAAATAATCTCTTCAAATTCTAAACTTTTTAATAGAAACTCGACAATCATAAAAGCGCAAGGCAGCCACGAAGGTCACCTTGCGCTTCTTCCTGCAATTGGCACGGGAAGCTTCCCGTGCCAATTATTGAGTGTTTTCTTTCTTATGTAGTGGCTTGAAGCCTCTCCGTTTTAGCTACGAGGAGTCCCACGATAAATTGGGATACCTGCCCCCCAGGCAGGGTTCCTACTACCCTACAAGCTGATAGAGAGATCACATGGTCTCATTCTGCCGCCTGGTCGTGGTGCCCTTTGCTGCTGCACTTCCAGGCTGGAACAGGTAGTTCGACATTGGTTGCCCTGGAGCTGTGACGAAACGGTTGACTCTAAGCGTGATCCAGGCGGCGTAACTCAACTTTCCCATTGCGTACACGCACCGCAAATGTGGGTTCGGCATAGACCGCCGGGCCATTAGCTACGCTGCCATCGGCCATGTAGAAGCTAGAACCATGCCAGGGACAGGTAACCACGCCATCCTTCACACTGCCTTCATCCAGGGGTCCTCCCAGGTGCGAACATGTTGCTCCGATGGCATAAATTGTCCTCTCCTGTTTCAGCAACACCGCCGAGATGCCGGACACATCGACACGTGTCAGTTTCCCTTCTTCCAGTTTTTGCTCATCGATCACCGCTACAAAGTCATCTGAGCCACCTTCCCAGGCAACATGGTTCACGCCAATGCCTTTCGCGAAGGATAGCTCACCGCCCAGGTAGGCAGAGAAGAGCGTGGTCAGATAACCGGTTGTCGAGAGGGTAATGGCCGTGCGGCGTTGGCCAGTGAGTCGCAGCAGCAAGGAGGTGAGATACAAGAGCGCGATGGCGCCATTGAACAGACCATGCATCAAGCCAACGCGGCGATCGGTCCCATCCAGGTCGCTCCAATCGGTCACACCCGTCACTATCGCCCCCGTCGCTCCCGCCAGGCCTAACAAGAGCGTCAGATCTGCACCACGAGCAATGCCGTCATCTTCATTATTGAGCCAGGCGAGATCCAGCAGTGTCGTGCTACTCCACGCACCTACCGGTATGTCGGTGAAGACGGGATGGAGAGGATGTCCAAACCACGTGCCATTGAGCACGTCTTTGAGCTTACGATTGGGCTGTCCTGGCTGCCCAAAGAACTTCAAAAGCCAGTTCTGGATAGGTGCAGCCAGCTTGTCAAGCCACGTTTGATTCTCAACAACCTCGCCAATAAGATGTCGTAGTGGTGGATTCAGCGGTGGAGTCTCTGCCCAACTTTTCTGTTGCGTAATCGGGGCTGTTACATCGGAAGACATTGGTCACATTCCTTTCAAATCAAAGTGCCACGCCCCACCCCGCGGACGCGATAAATCGGGTCCCTACGAGGTTGCGGTACCGTAAGCCAACAATAATCACATGGTGGGTTAATGCCTAGGACAGAGAAGGGAACTTCTGGTAGCCGTTGATTGAGAATGTAAGGTACAACAGCCTCATTGTGAGCATAGAAACGCTGCACGCACTTCAGAGCAATTTGCTGTGAGCGAAAGCGTACCGTCATCTCCTGCTGCAGTGGTAACGAGACATGCTTGAAACCATGTGCTGCTAACCAGTCATAGTCCTGCACACGTGGCCAGATCAGTACAATTTTACCACCCGGCCTCGTCACGCGCCGCAGTTCCGCCAGGCCTGGCTCACCGCCCTGCTCCGCTGCCGCGGTGAAAGCCGAACTGGAGAGGGCGAGGTCAACGCTCCTGTCTTGTAGCGGCAACTCATCAAAACGGCCTCGACATACAACGATGCGACCGGCATAGGTGAACGGCCGGCTCGCCAGTTTTTGCTCCAAGATACGTAACAAACCCGGTGAAGGCTCTACAGCGTAGACCAGCCTGGCCCCATGACGAATACACTCAAACGAGGCACGTCCGCTGCCTGCACCCGCATCGAGTACCACTTTGCCACGCAGGTCTGACTCCAACTGCTGAAAAATACCGGGGTGCAGTCGCTCCCCCTGGGTCAGTTCCTCGTACAACTCAGGTGTTTTCCAGTACGTCAGTTCCCAAAACAGGGTATCAAGGATATGTCGGCGAGCAGCCTCCACCTCAGCTTGTGTTACAGAGCAGCATAGCCCCTCTGTGAAAGACGAGCGCTGTGGAGACGGCAAGGTTCGCCTGATACGCTCCACGAGTAACTGTGATGCTCCGTGAAGACTGCGTCCCAGACGTTCCGCTGTCAAGCCGAAGCCACCGCTGCTTACCATTTTCGGCAAGGTAGCATCGTCGAAAACGCTTAAGTCTTCAATCTGAAATGGATTCTCAAAAAGCGTCTCACTCTGAACAGGTATTGCGTTACTCACCCTCGCACCTCTTTTCTGCCTACAAAAGCTACCTACCCTCTTTCACCTGGCATTACACCACATAATTCTACCCCATAATAACTATCACTTCCATTACCAGCTAAAAGTTTCCCACATCCTTATGATTAGGTAATAGACCATACAGGCAATAAGTCTGGTCGTGCGAAAAACTGCTGGCAGGTGTGCCTGCCAGCAGTTTTTCGTACGATTACCTCCTGTATCCGCTCGCCAACTAATAGAAGTTGACACTGAGGCGAGCACAAGGGTCGCCCTATGTAGACAGTGAGACGGTGAGATGCTATACTCGCTCTATCTTCTTGCAAGCGAAGACCCAATTGGGAATGTGGACCTTCTCTCAAGTCACCTAAGCATAGAAAGACACATGCAGCATAGAAAGACACATGCCGACACCTCCGAGATCGACGCAGATACCTTCCACGTTGATGTGCAATATATCGAATCACTGTGGAAGCGCACAGCAATGGGTGCGCTTGACATGCCGCTAATCGACGAAAGCAGCGATAAAGGCAATCCTCTTGTCTTTGTGCCCATCCTCGAACATCTCGAATTCGTCTATGCACGCCAAATACGCGCATTTAGCCAGATACGGCGCGTCATCATGTATCGACGACACGAGTCACGTACGCAGCCCGCCGGCCTGGTAGAACGGGCCAAGGAACTCCGGCAAGTCCTCGATGCTCTGGGACTGGAATGTGTCGATCTTGTGGGACATGGCGATGCAGCAATGGTCCTTTTCGAGTTTGCGGTACGCTACCCCCAACGCTGCCGCTCATTAACAATAGTTGCACAGGGTGCTGATTATCAGATCGCGCCCCACCCCTTCATCTGGCTCCTGCACGAACTTTTCCTGCGCCTGCCCGTCGAGTACATCCTTCCTGCATGGTTCCTGCGCCGCATTGTCATCAATTACATCGTCGCACGTAACCCGACAGCCACCCCCCTGGTACCCGCAAGGGGATACCTGTCCCCCAGACAGGGTTCCACTACATCTCCCTCGTCGACGCTCCCTGCAAATGTACTGATGCCCCTTGCGGGTACCAGGCTACCTCGCATCTTGATCGAGGAGCAGTTTGGCAAAATTGCCCTCTGGCCCTTTGTCTATAAGTTCTCCGTGCTCCCCATCATCCATTATTATGATATGCGCAACCGCCTGGCCTCATTAACCATGCCCGTCCTGCTCATCAACCGAGCCGATGACGCACTCTCCCCAGAGGCGAAGACGCAATGGCTCGCCGAGCACCTGCCCAACTGTGCCGGTCACCATATCGTTCCAGGTGGAGAGCGTTTCTTTATGTACGCTGAGGCCGAGACTGTCAATCAACTCATAGAACAGTTTCTCGCTTCAGTACATGCTCCTGCAAGCAACTGAGGAAAGGAGTCCTGGCTTATGGAACTGAAGAAGAAACGTAGCGTGGGTGACATCGTTGTGGGCTTTTTGATGCTCGCCCACATAGAGCCTATCGTGCTCATACTAACGGTTGTCACGCTATTTGCCGTGCGAGCCTCGTGGCCCCATCCTCCTTGGATGACCATTCTTCTCCTGCTTGCTGGGCAGGCTGCCATGCAATTTTCTATCGGTATACTCAATGACTATTGTGATCGTCATTTAGATGCTGCCGGCGGGAAAAACAAACCCATTGTCCTCGGCCTGATTCGCCCACACGAGGCACTCCTGGCCGGTCTCTTTATGATCGTAGTCATGGTAGCCATATTGTTGCCGTTCAATCTCTTCGCCTTGCTCGCCGCACTCGGTTATCTTGTGCTAGGACAGGTATACAACCTTGGATTAAAATCAACCCCTTTCAGCGGCATCCTTTTTGCACTGGCTATGCCACTGCTTCCCCTGTATGCCTTTGCCGGCGTAGGACGTATTCCATCTATGGTCCTCTGGTTTATACCCATTGGTGCTTTACTAGGTGTAGCACTGAATCTTGCCAACTCCCTGCCAGATGTAGAGGAGGACGCGGCAAGCAAGGCGAATACGCTCGCCGTAGTGCTAGGTGTGAAAGGCTCATTTATCGCCTGTCCCCTTCTCATTGTTCCAGCAGCCATGCTGGTCGGTGTGCTGACGATCTCACAACTGGTACCTGCTCAACTTTGGCTGATGGTACCAATACTTATTCTCACGGGCCTGGGTTTAGCGACAATGCTCCTCTTCTTCGGCCCTGGGAAGCCGAGACAAACACGCAGATCTCGAAAAGTGTACTTTTACCTGGTTGCGTTGCTCTGTCTCGTGCTGGCAGGCGGTTGGTTTATAGCACTCAAATTGTAGCGGGTAATCCTCATGTATTGCTAATTTTTTTAGCTCTATAATATAATAGCTAAGGCATGGTTCAAATGAACTTGACAGTTCCTAACCAACAGCAAGGTCCAGCCCTGTCATGTTGAGCGCAGCGAAGCATCTCTCTGCCTATCGAGACAGACCCTTCGCTACGCTCAGGGTGACACGGTGTGACTGTTCAAACGGTCAAGTACTTTTCTTCAAATTGAACCTTGCCTAAGGAGAAAACGACGCTAACAGGTTCAGGGTAACCACAAGGGTCGCCCCTACCCGGTCGCCCTGGAGAGGAGACAGCAAATGAATGAGAGCAATATAACACCAGGTTCGATCTCGATCAGATTCCTAAGTGGGCCACTTGCAGGACAAACTTTCCCCATTCGTAATGCATCCGTCACGATTGGCCGTGCTAGCACCAATGATATTGTTGTGAAAGACGACCTGAAAGTTTCAAGAACCCATGCACGGCTTCTTTGGCAAAATGGCTTATGGACTATCGAGAAACTTGCTCCGTCCCATAATACCCTCACCGTTAACTACCAACAGGTACAGCAAGCCACAATTATCAACAATACTACCGTTCATTTAGGAGCAGATACTTCGTTTCTCTTTCTCGTCGAGCCTGAAAAATCAGCAGCATCACGCCCTCCAACCAACCCACTACCTGTTTCAATCCCGCTACAATATGCAGCGCCGCCTCCTTATCCTTCTCAGCCACTTCAGCGAATTATAGAGCCTATGAGGCGGCCCAGTGGGCGACCTGATGAAACACAACTTGCGCAGAACCTGCCCTCACTCGAAGTGAGTAGCAATATTCACGGCACCAGGCAGTCTTATCCTCTCACGAAAGAGGTCATTAACATTGGACGAGATGCTAGCAATGATATCATTATCAAAGAGGGTCGTATCATCTCTACCCACCATCTTCAGATCATCCGCCAGGGCGGTCAATTCGTTCTCATTCATCCTCACCCAGATCAACCAAGGACTCTGAATGGTCTACTCTACCAGGGCCGTAAAATTCGTGGCGATGAGCCATTCCGCAAAACCCTCACCAACGGTGATATCTTCCGCATTGGCGACGAGAACGGTACCCTCGTCACGCTCGTCTACGATGATGGGACAGGCATACAACCGAATGAAATATTACCTCCGGTGCAGCCTATTCGCCTGGATAAACGTGAGATCACCATTGGACGCAGATCAGACAATACAGTAGTTCTTTCTCATCCACAGGTTTCTGCCCATCATGCACGCATGGTACAAGAGGGAGGTACCTATCGCATCATTGACCTGAACAGCATGAACCACACCTATGTCAACTCCGAAAAGACCTCAAATTACCTCCTCAAGCTCGGTGACGAGATACGCATTGGGCCATATAGACTCGTCTTTGAGATGAACCAGCTGATTCAGTATGATGAGACAAACTTCATTCGAATTGATGCCATTGATCTCAAAAAGACCGGCAATAAAGGCGTTCCACTGCTCAGTGACATTTCCATGAGTATTCCTCCGCGCAAGTTCGTTGCACTGGTGGGGGGGTCTGGCGCGGGCAAATCAACGCTCATGGACGCCCTCAACGGCCTGCGACCCGCACATCAAGGGAAAGTCCTTTATAATGGACAGGACTATTACCACAACCTGGCCGCCTTCAGCACCCAGTTTGGGTATGTACCCCAGGACGACATTGTTCATCGCGATTTGACCGTCGAACGTGCCCTCTTTTACGCGGCTAAGATGCGACTACCAAGCGACTTCACGAATGCACAGATCGAGCAACGTATCAAAGAAGTTCTTGAAGATGTAGAAATGACGGGACGTCGCAAGCTTCTGGTCAGTAAGCTCTCCGGTGGACAGCGCAAGCGCGTTTCTATTGCCCTGGAATTGCTCGCCAATCCCAGTCTCTTCTTCCTGGATGAACCTACTTCAGGGCTTGATCCCGGCCTGGATCGCAAGATGATGTTCCTGCTGCGTAAATTGGCCGATAAAGGTCACACCATCATCCTGGTCACACACGCTACCAACAACATCAATACCTGCGACTATGTCTGCTTCCTGGTCAAAGACGGGCGACTGGCCTACTTTGGGCCTCCTGAAGAGGCTAAACGCTTTTTCGATAAGACTGACTTCGCCGAGATTTACACCAGTCTGGAGCCATCGGACGAAAATCCAAACATCCCTGCAGAGGCTGAGGCTCGCTTTAAGTCCTCCCCAGACTACAGGAAGTATGTTTTTGAACCATTGCAAGCGGCTAACCTCGGCATTAGCGGCAGGAATGGACATCGGCCAGTTAAGCAGATCAAAGCAAGCAAGCGTAGCAACCCAGTGAAGCAGTTTATGCTGCTCTCCATGCGCTACCTGGAGCTGCTCAAAAATGATAAACCTACCCTTACTATCCTGCTTTTACAGGCACCTCTTATCGGCCTGCTCATCATGTTCATGGTTAGATTTGAGCTTGGCTTCGGATCGAATGTGTTCAGTGCAAACAATGTCGTCCAATGTACTCCGACCATTGTTACGTCCTCTGCCGTTGGTCCTGGTAACCCAACAGGCGCTCTAGGCATCAACACAAATGGCAAAAGTGGACCCGTTGATTGTAATCAGATTGTCACATTTCTGAATAATGACTCCAACGGCCAGAATTACGTCAGGACACAAAGAAATGGCGATATCAATAAAGCGCTACAGGATTATATCCTTCCCAGTTCAGGTTCGGGTGCGCAAACGGTTCTGTTCATCCTTTCCTTTGCCACAGTGCTCTTTGGCACCATTAACGGATATCGCGAGATCGTCAAGGAGGCAGCCATTTACCGGCGCGAACGCAGCGTGAACCTTGGCATCATGCCTTATATGTTCTCCAAACTTGTCGTGCTGGGCTTCCTCAGTATCGTACAAAGTCTTATTCTTCTCCTCGTCACAGATTTGATCGAGCCTGTGCACCAGGGAGTCTTCCTACCTGTTAATCTTGAGGTATTGATCACGTTTGTACTCTCTTCATTGGCCGGCCTTTTGGTGGGTTTGGCAATCTCAGCAGTCTCTTCCAATAACGACAGTGCTACAAGCTTTATTCCCATCATCCTCTTGCCACAGGTGGTCTTTGCTGGCGTCATCATCCCGCTCAAAGACTGGCCTTTGCAAATTTTAGCGATGATCTTCCCAACACGGTGGGCGATGATAGCTTTAAGTTCATCCATTGGTGTACATAGTGAGGTCACCGGTAAGGATAACTTACTGGGAAGTGACCCCAGCTACCATGGCACGCTTTTCTCAACCTTCAGCCAGTCTGAAGCTACTCAACGTATTCTGCTCGCATGGGTTGCTCTGGGTGCTATCATTCTACTTCTGCTTATTACCATTGGAATGGCATTGAAAGCAAAGGATGTTCGCAAATAGGATCTATGTCCCAAAGGCGTGAAACGGGAGAGCAATGGGATCGTTCGTACGGGCGAAGATTTGAGAAATGCGCTCCGCAAGCTATCCCACGATAAATCGGGGATCTACGGGCCCCGCAAGAAAGGAAGGCTGCATGCAGCGACGAGTAGTGATCACTGGCCTCGGAGTCGTAGCGGCTAACGGCATAGGCAAAGAGCAATTTTGGAACGCCTGTGTTGGTGGCCGCTCTGGTATCCGGCGCATCACTCGCTTTGATGCCAGTGCACTCCCATCACAAATAGCTGGAGAAATAGCAGATTTCGACCTCGAAGCACTTGGCCTCACACCTACCGAACATCTACACCTCGATCGCGGCGCACAATTAGGTATCGCTGCCGCCAATCTCGCACTACAAGATGCTGGATTGCTCGTAGGGGCCGATTTATCGCGCCCATCGCCGATTTATCGGCCCGCGGGGTGGGGTGATACCATGGGCGTGTATATGGGAGCCGCAATGGCTTCCAGTGAAGAAGGCGAAAAGCTCTGGGTGCAGGCTACGAATCGGGGAACACATCCCCCCTGTTATCCATCCGATGGCTTCATACCTCCTACCCTGCTTTTAACACACATCCCTGCCGCTAGCATTGCCACGCATCACCAACTGCACGGCCCCTGTATGGTCATTTCAACTGGATGCTCTGCCGGTGCGGATGCAATTGGCCAGGCGTTCTGGGTCATACAGGAAGAACGAGCTGACTGTATGCTGGCCGGCGGCACAGACTCAGCCATTACCTATGCAGGCCTCGATGTGTTCTGTGTCTTGGGCGCGTTGAGCACACGTAATGATGAGCCAGAGCGGGCATCACGTCCATATGATCGAGACCGTGATGGTTTTGTCATGGCAGAAGGAGCTGGCGTAGTTATCCTGGAAGACCGCGCATTAGCTCTGGCTCGAGGGGCACACATCTATGCAGAAATCATCGCCTTCGTCTCCAACAGCAATGCGTACCACATGACCGCCCTACCAGCAGATGGAGCACCACTTCAGCAACTACTCAGACAGGCACTAGACGAAGCACACATTACGCCCAAACAGCTCGACTACATTAATTCGCATGGCAGCTCAACACCATCCAACGAAGCGGCAGAGACAGTGGCATACAAAGCTGTCTTAGGAGAACAGGCCTACCACATTCCGATTAGCGCAACCAAATCAATGATAGGTCATACCCAGGGGGCAGCCAGCGCGATTGAAACCATCGTGACGGCTCTCGTCTTGGAGCGGCAGATTATTCCGCCGACTATTAACCAGGAACATCCTGACCCACAGTGCGACCTCGATTATGTGCCCAATGTCCCTCGTCAGAGCAGCGTTCAGGTGGCACTGACACATTCCAGTGGATTTGGTGGCGTCAACACTGCCCTCGTTCTCGCCAGGGCCGACTGGTTGACTTTCCCCCGCAAGGATGGAGAGCCCTTATAAAAAAGGTACACACATGATACGTACGACAGAACGACGTGTAGCCGTTACAGGCATAGGTGTAGTGGCATCAAACGGCATTGGCAAAAAAGCCTTCTGGCATGCAACAAGCAATGGCATCTCCGGCATAAAACCAATTCAACGCTTCCCCACTGCTAATCTACCAATCAAAGTGGCAGGTGAAATCAGCGATTTTTTGGTCAGCGACTATGTCGACCACAAGCTGGCAAAGCGCACAGATCGTATGACCCATTTTGTCTTTGCTGCCGTCCAGGAAGCACTACAGGACAGCGGCATCGTTTTGTCCAACGAAGACCCCAAACGAGTTGGTGTGGTCATTGCAAATACACTGGGAGGCATAGAGTATGTCTTGGAGCAGATTGAATCCTTATATGTACGCGGGCCCCGCCACATGAGTGCGTACACAGCTATCGCCTGGCTACAGGTAGCAAATGCCGGACAGATATCCATACGCTATGGCGTTCAAGGCTACTGCAAAACACCCGTCAATGATACCGTTGGTGGCCTGGATGCTTTGAGTTTGGCTTATGGAGCTATTCGACGCGGAGCAGCAGACATCATCATCGCAGGTGGATGTGAAGCCCCCTTACATCCCTTTAGCCTGGCCGTAGTTGGCCTCAATAGCCAATACACCTATTGTGCCACCGGTGATGATGCGGGCGCTTATCGTCCGTTCGATAAACGTGCCATCGGCTTACTACTGGCCGAAGGAGCGGGCATATGTATGCTCGAAGAATACGAACATGCTCGAAGAAGAGGTGCAACGATGTACGGCGAGATCAGCGGCTATGGACAGACCAATGATGCCAGTGGAGCGATGGCCCCTGCGTCTAACGGCACCTACTATGCTCGCGCTATACGCCAGGCCATGCGGGAGAGCAATATTGCCCCGCAGGATATTAGCTACTTTAGCCTGGATGGCCGAGCTATTCCTTCGTCTGATCAAGGAGAGGCGGATGCTCTGCACCTCGTCTTTGGCACGGACGTAGCACACCTTGCCGTGAGCGTTCCACGCACAGCACAGGGACATAGTTATGCCGCAGCAGGCGCTATCGATACTATTACGGCATTGTTGGCCTTACAACAGTCGACCATCCCACCAACCATCAATTGTGAGCAACTCAACGCTGGGTATGGTCTGGACATGGTACGAGACAAGGCCAGGCCACAAGAAAAAGGCTCTGCTATCCTTATCGGAGGACGGGGTATCGGCGGCACGAATGTGGTGGTAGCCGTTAAAAAAGTTTAGTTGAGTCGTAATCACGAAGAAGAATGGAAGGGAGAGGGGTCCGCAGACCGCTTCTACTGTGGTCCGGATGGAGAGGCTCACGGAGCAGTCGAGCAGTTGATTTCAGATATTGGACTGCGCCCGATGTACCTGGGTGGCCTGAAACTAACAGCATGCATGCCACCCACATTCATTCCGGCAGTTGTGAGAGCCAGGGTCCGGTCGTGTATCCGCTCATGACGGCGATAAAGAGAAAATGCCCACCCCTAAGAGTTCATGAGTGATGGGGAGGTGTAGTGCTGCACCAGGAGAGGGCGAGATGACTTGTCAGACTGACGAATCCATACCGATTGTGATTGTAGGAGCCGGACCCACTGGACTGGCTGCCGGAAATTTACTAGGTGTGGCAGGTATACCTACGCTTATTATTGAGCGCAATGCCGGATTAAGTAATATCCCTAAAGCGATAGCACTCGACGATGAAGGTCTGCGCATCTGTCAGGCGATGGGCCTCAGTACTGCTATCAGCAATTGCATCGTATCAGATATCTCTGTTCATTGCGTTTCAGAGGGACGCCTCCTGGCAAAAGTGGTACCTACAAGCAGGAGGAACGGCTATCCTCTCATCTCAACATTTTATCAACCTGAATTTGAAGCCGTCTTGCTGGATGGGCTTCGACGTTTCTCCTGCGTCAATGTACGCTTTCAGCACACAGTCGAGACAATTGAGCAAAGCGCAGATGGCGTAATCGTTTCTATTCGCACATCTACGGGACCACTCAAGAAAGTACGATGTTCATACCTGCTTGCCTGTGATGGCGGAGGAAGCACCATACGCCACTCGCTCAACATTCCCTTGCAAGGCAAAACATTTGGGCAAAAATGGCTGGTAATCGACTCCATTTCGGATGGAAACTCACCTGCTGTCGTCAAAATTTTCTGCAATCCACAACGCCCAGCTGTGTCTATCCCGGCGCCTCATGATGGAAGGCGCTGGGAATTTATGCTCCTCCCCGGCGAAACAGAAAAGGAAGTTTTCGCTTCGGCAACTATTTCCAGGTTGCTTCAACAAACCGGTGCGTTCCCAAATACACAAATTATTCGCCAGGCAGTGTACACATTCCATGCGGCGCGGGCAAAAACTTTCTCACAAGGACGCGCTTTTCTTTTAGGAGACGCCGCCCACATGATGCCTCCCTTCGGCGGACAGGGATTGAACAGTGGTCTGCGTGACGCCCATAACCTTGCCTGGAAAGTGGCTATGGTCCTACAGCATCGCGCCACTCCTCAACTCCTGGCAACCTATCACCAGGAACGTTCCAGGCACGCCGCTCAAATGGTAGCTTTCGCTTCTTTTTTAGGCACGATTTTTATGTCAACAGTACGCCTCCTGGCTTTCTGCCGCAATCTCCTCATACAAATGCTCTATGCTCTACCCATCACGCGCCAATATCTGATGGAGATGCGTATGAAGCCTCAAACTAAATATATAGCAGGTTTTTTCCTCTTCAAGGGGCAGAAGAAAAGCATGGTGGGATCACTCTTGCCTCAGCCAGAAGTAATCACACAACAGGGACAACGTGTACTTCTCGATGAGGTATTGGGGCCGGGTTTTGCCTTGCTTCGTGGCCATGCTAATGCAGCTGAAGCTTTTGCAAGCTTGAACACCGACTTTTGGGGGCAGCTGGGTGCGCGGTTTGTGTGTATACAAACAGATGACGTGCAGAGTTGCAGAAAGTGGACAGAGTATGCAAAGAAGGATGGAGAGTCGCTTCCTATTGTTGTTGTCCGTTCAATGGACAAAGATTTTCTACGCGAGGTCCAGGATCACTTCATTCTCGTTCGCCCCGACCGCTTTATCTTAGCCATCTTCAAAGAGGAAGAGGCCGATGCGTTTGTATCAGGCTTTCAACGTTTACTGGATTGTGATAGGTGAAGATGCTCGGCCAACGTGGTCGGGTCCCACGATAAATCGGGGACCTACGAGTGCCGATTTATCGAGCACGTCTCCCCCACCCCTACGGCAGATTCATCTCATTCTGCAACAACGTATCGTACAGCATCTCGTAGCGGGCCCGAATAGCCTCACCATAGGGACTCAGGGCCTGCCGCCAGTAATTGTGCTGTTCCAAAGCCTTCAACGCCGTCTCCGCCGCCAGACGACCACTCGTCAGAGCGCCCGAGATCCCTTCTGCCGTCACGGGATGCACTAAAGCTGCCGCATCGCCCACACACAGCAAATGGTCGCCATAGCAAACGCCTTCCATCAATCTATGAGCCGTTAATTCCCTACGCCGGGACCGGCGCAGCCACCTCGCTATGAATGCATAGCAGGTCCGGAATCGTCTCTGCCGGTCGACGACCAAAACCACACTCAGTCGCGACCCCTGTAATCTTCTCGAACTCGGCGCAGCCAGTGCAGACTACACTCGCTGAGGTTGTCCTGCTTTACCTCCAGCTTGGGCTGCCTCAAGGCAAGCAGCCTTAGCAATCAGAAGCTGCCGCAGAGCCTCTTCAATCGTTTTGCCGAAGGCAGAACAATGCTCGAGATCAGGAATATCTGCAATGTATCCTTCATCTATTTCACTATAAAAAACGTTAATGTAGTAATTTTTCATGTTTCATTTCCTCATTCTAATGTACTTAGAATAATCGCCTGTTTTTGTTCCTCCGGCACAGGAGCAACAGTTCTCGAGGACAGGGCCACCACTAGTGTTATCACACCTTACATGCCCGCTGAGTACATGCCAGCAAGAGGCGTGTCCCGACCACAGACTCGCCTCGTTGCCAGATATCGGCTATCAGTGCAGCAACAATCCCTTCTGCTATATATTCTTACGGTACCAGGTTAACACGGTTGCATTGCAAAAAATCTGAGCGGGCACGGACGGAGGCAGGGCGGAGGCAGGACGGAGGCAGGGCGGAGGCAAGCTCACGCCCCTACGCGTCCCTACACGTCCCTACGACATGAAGTCGAAGTTAGGGGAATGTCTTGAACAGGTCCCGCAAATCTGTGGCATTAGCCGCATCACCCAAAAGCGGACTCACACCGAAAATCTCCTCTATTGTGCGTAGTGTCGAGCTATGGGTATAGGGTATCGTGTTCGAATAGCCTCCACCCTTAGCGTCATTGGAAAGCACGATCATCCCGATTGGGCCATCACTGCCCTCGCCCTCATCCCAGGTGATGAAGATGACCCCTCCGTTCTGGTATGCCTGGGAATTGAGAATAGTCGGTAGATTCTGTTGAAGCCAGGTGTCGCCTTGCTTCACAGAATCGTAGAAAGGAGCACAAGTGTCGTGCATATCATCGCACAAGCTGGGCGTGATGAAGTTGTAGCTTGCCTGTGTATTATTCTGCAAGTCTCCGGCCAACTCGCGATAGGGCCGTACATGTGCAATGCAGGTGGCCGAATTCGGATCGTTCGTATTTGTGACATCGTCGAAGAACACCATTGGGTTGTGCTTGGGGGCATACACACCATTCTCAGTGAGGGGGCAATCTTTGCCGCTTATACCTTCTTGATAAGACTTCCAAGAGAGGTTGGCATTGCTCAGCAGTGTGACCAGGTGTTGCTTTGTGCTCTGGTGATTGGCGCTGGGATCGTCATCGTTCAGGATGTTAAAATTGGTCCCAGCCTCCAGCCAGAGATAGTTTGGCTCACTTGGATGATTAGCTGGCGGGTTGTAGTACTGCTGGGTGTATGAGGCCATGGGCAGGATGGTATTCTCCATCAGGATCAGAAAGACGGTCTTTATAGTACGGCTTGTCACGGTACCAGTGGCCTGGACGGTAGCCGTCACGGTATTATTCGTCTGCGGGTTAGTCGTCGCGGTGTTATTGACGGTGCTGGGGTAGGTGAGAGCAGAACTGCCACACCCTGCCGCGAGAACTATGAGCATCACCGCGGTTATGACGAGCATGCATTGCAGAAGACGATGTGACATGTTTTCCTCTTCATTTTCCCTCTTCATTAGAAGAATGCGCTGATCTGCGATTTGTGATTTGTGATTTGTGATTTGCGATTTGTAAATGCACCTTGCACCTTGCACCTGCTTGATGTTCTGAGGAGTGCCGGCATACTCCTGTTAGTTAGAAGAATGCGCTGATCTGCGATTTGTGATTTGTAAATACACCTTGCACCTTGCACCTGCTTGATGTTCTGAGGAGTGCCGGCATACTCCTGACCAGCCGTCGCATTGGCAATCTTTGTCAGTCCAGACACATCAGCATCACTACCATAGGCGATGGTAAACACCTTGATGCTGTTCCCAGCGTTCTCCCCCACAGGCGTAATCTGGCTGAACCGCCTTGATATGCTTTGAGGGCAATTTGTTTAGCGCATCGAACTGTGCAGCAATGGTATCAAAGAGCAGTGTGTTACCACTCGCACTAATCTGGTTGATGAGATTGAGCACATCCTGACGCTTAGGACCAAGCGGCGTCACCGGCGTCAGCACATCTGCGTTGTTGCTGAAGACGGTCACTCCGAGTCCATCACTATCACCCAGCAAGTTAATAAGGGGAAGTCCACCAATAAACTGTCCCATATACCCTCCTTGATGGTATGGCGGGCTGCATAGAGCTCGGCTTTATATAGCCGACTGTGTGACACTCGATCTGCGGATACTATAATATAAACGCAGCGTGCTAGAAGAATTCGCAGGACGGAGGCACGGACGGAGGCAAGGTCACGTCCCTACCGTCCCTATGCGGGCGGGGGCAAGCCCCAGGGCGGAGGCACGGGCGGAGGCAAGCTCACGTCCCTACCGTCCTTACGCGGGCGGAGGCAAGCTCACGCCCCTACTTCCATGACGTATAGCATATTACCACATATCTGATCAATTGACCAGAAGACCACTTCGTGCTATCATAGAGCGACAGAATATGCATAGACCTGCCATCTTTAAGAGGTGTCAGGGACCCAAGGTACACGGTCTATGGATAATGTCGTACCTGGCCCACTTCGACGTCTGCGCGAAGCAGACATTATCGATCTGGCGGGACTCGAGTCAGCGGCGTTAGGACAGGAGTATTATCGTATAGGTGCAGTGCATACCACGATGCACCAGGGATCACAGATTACTGGTATCGTTGATGTGCCGCTCAGCCCAGCCAACAATGCCTCAGGGGTCCGCTTACCCGGTAGCGTTGACATATCTGACCTGGCCCATGAAAAAGCTGCATCACCGACAAAAGAGGTGATGGCGGCATGGGAGGTGCAAGAGGTGCAGACCACAAAAGACGTAGATGCTCAACCAGGACGCTATGCTGTCAAAGTTGAGTTAGGAGATAGCAGTAAGTGGAATGCCATCTGCACCTGTAATACTCCGAAAGCATCTTCCAACATCTGCCCCCATGCCGCTGCTCTCCTCTATCAATGGCTGGCCCACCCAACCACATTTGTCTCGCCTCACGCAGAGATCCTTCGCTTCGCTCAGGATGACAGCGCTGCGCTCAGGGTGACAGGTAGGACACCTCTCAACCGCGCGGGCGCGATAAATCGGGCGCCAGCCAACCCGGCGGGCGCGATAAATCGGGCGGACGCGATAAATCGGGTCCCTACGGAAGAGGTATCGATTGTGCAAGGAGACATTACCGAACTCTTGTCCCAACTGGGGTTGAGCGAACTACGCGCTATTGCGCGGGAATATGACATCACCAGGACGGGCATGAACAAGCAACAGCTTGTAGAGGCTATGGTAGAAGTGCTCAAACAGCCAGAAATGATACGAAAAGTGGTGGGCACTCTGGAAAAACCTCAGCGTCAGTTGTTAGCAGCTCTCACATTAGCCGGTGGCACAGTAACTGACGAAGAACTGCGAGGACTCTATGAGCGTTTCTCGCTTGGCTATCCCAATCAGTTGCAGGCTATGCTCTCTGCACTACGCAGCAAATGTCTGCTCTTTCGCACTCCCGCGATAAATCGGGGAGCTACGGATAGCTCTTTACAAGAGCATATGGGCCTTATGGGTTCGCTGCTCGATGTCGGCTGGTATGTGCCGTCAGAGGTCCGTGCTGTCCTGCGCGTCACCGTACCAACTACACCCTTTGAGGTGCAGAATACCAAAGCTGGCAATGCTGAAGCGCCAAACCTAGAAGAAGCCAAGCCATATAGCTTGCTAAATGACCTCCTGCTAGTGGCACGTGCGTTAGATGGGAGGGCGGAGGGCGACCGCAAGGGTCGCCCTTCGATCGGTGATGTTGAAGGAGGAGGTAGAGTAAATAGGACAATGGAGGCGAGGGCGGAGGCACGGACGGAGGCAAGCTCGCGTCCCTACCGCCCCTACGCCATTCCTGCTGACGGTCTGATGCTAGTCCCACCTCCGCTTGATATGCCATCACCATCCCTTCTAGAGTCGTTGCAAGTCGTTGTTCCACGTCCAGCCGCTTTTTTACTTTTTACCTTCCGCCTGCTACGCCTGGTCGATATCCTATACAAAGATGACGCTGGAACACCTTACCTGCGCATACTACCCAATGCCGCTCGCCTGTTACTGGGCCCAACGCGCACAGAAGTAGCCCATGACCTCTTCGTACGCTGGCTTACCCAACCCACATATGCCGAATTGTTTGAGCTACAAGAAGAAGGACTGCGCTTGCGCTGCCGTAGTGGCCCATTGGGGCGACCCGCCCTCCGCACTGGAGAACTGGAGATGGATAACAGTGAGGCCAGGCAAATGCTCGTCGCATTACTGGCAAAGGTTCCGCTCAACCAGTGGATCAACTTTTCTGCCTTTGCGCGTTTCGTCTATCGCTTGAACCCGGCATTTTTGCAGAGGCGGCACAACCTCTTTTCTTCCCCATCCTGGTGGTTAGAGCAAGAAGAGGGGCGAACACTGCATCCGACCCAATGGAACGATTGGTTGCGAGCCGAAGGACGCTACATAGCCCGACTCTTACGTGGCCCGCTCCACTGGTGGGGGATCAGCGACGTCGCCCTGTCCAATAGCGGGCAATTGTTAGCATTTCGTCTCACGCCTCTGGCGGGCCTCCTCGTGCATGGCTCGATATCTGCCCCCCAGGCAGATAGACCCCGAATTATCGCGGATTCGGCGAGCAATCGTAGAGAGACCACGGCCTGGCTCATGTCCTCACACGGCGGACGCCTGTTACCTGCCCCCCAGGCAGGGTTCCCGAGCCCCTACGACCAGGACGCTCCACAAATGCTCACGCTTTCAGAAAACGGTGATATACTCATCTCTTCCAGCCCGGTCGAGTGGCCTTTGATTGAATTGCTGGAGGATTTTGCGGAGGTAGCAGGGGTCCAGGCTGGTCGACTCTGCTATCGCCTGACAGCAGCATCTCTGGCCGAGGCATTGAGCCGTGGATTACATCCCACCCACTTGTTACAACTCCTCCACCAGCACGCGGACGCGAGGGAATTGATAGACGCTCCGCAAGCTCCGCTGGGGGATACCTGCCCCCCAGGCAGGGTGCCCTGTCTGGGGGACAGGTATCCTACGCCCCTACTGACTCAGCTTGAATGTCGGATTAAAAACTACGGGCGCGTACGTCTATACACCGACGTGACATTATTGGAAGTGGCGGATACTCTTGTCATACGTGAACTTTCCGCGACTACACCTTTGGAGGAGCAGGTAGTGCGAACGATCCACCCGACATTGCTGATTCTCAAGAAACAGGGAGCGGAGCGCATCGTGCAGGACCTGAAGCGGCGTGGACAGGTTCCTCTCCTGCATGAAGAGGAGGATTATGGAGCAGAGTGACCTCAATCTGTTGCACACGGTCCCACTTCATCATTTGCAAACATTGATCAAATCACGACGCCTGCCACTCTCACCAAAGGGACCCCAGGTCAATACATCTGCTGAACCTTCCTCGATAACTATCACGGAGATTGCACAATATCTCTTTAATCCTTCTGCTCTCGACGAAGTACTAGGTGGCCTGGGTGAAAAGGAAACATTGATCCTGCACGAATTGGTAGCATGTGGTGGGCGGGCCAACAGCCGTGATCTTGCCCTATATCTCACGAGCAGTGGCCTGCTTAATGCCGACAAAGAGGCAGAACCTCTTCTCATCAGTGACTCAATAGCAGCTTCTCCTGAAGCCATGCAGGAACATCCTCAAGGGGTACCCCGATATCCGATTCCACATCCACACGGCGCCTTCGAGTTGGCACTGCGTCACCTGCTACTACTTGGCCTGCTGTTCTGGGGCAAGCAAACAAACTTTGGTGGTCGTGACTACACCAGTGGCGTCTACGATGGGGTACTGATCGTGCCACAGGCGGTAATGAATGAAGTAAGGAGCATACAGCAGCGCGAACAAAGGCAGGCAGACCCCCTGGTACCCGCAAGGGGCACCAGTACATCTCCGTCGTTGACGCTCCCATCCGCTGACGCGATAAATCGGGCGGACGCGATAAATCGGGTCCCTACGGCCCTTGCGGGTACCAGGGGCTTGATAAACGAAGGCATACATGCCTTGCAGCGCACGCTTTACCTCTACTGGTCACTTGTTGCAGCAACACGTGAAGGATTGCCTCTAGTGAACAATGGTCTGATCTCGCGCTATGCTCTGCGCCAGGTCATGGAGCAATTGGGGCCCGATTCGTACCGAGTAGGAGCGGGGCTCGCTCCGGCCCTGGGGCTGGACCCAGCCCTGGAGGGGGTTCAGGGCGACCGCAAGGGTCGCCCCTACACGGCAGCCTCTGCCCTGGAGATACGTGCGGAGCATGAAGTTCCTCGCCTGCTCTTCGTCAGGCTACTGCTGATGAAGTTGGGGTTACTGCAGGAGCAACAAGGCATGCTGCGGGCAGCTCCTGCTAAGGCTTTTTTTTCTCTGCCGTTGTTGGAGCGAGCACGCCGATGTTATCGCGCATGGCTTGAGAACACCTTCTGGAACGAATTAATGCATCTGCCGGAGGTGATCATACGTCCTGGTCCTGCTCCACTCGACCCGGCCCATGAAGAAGTTGTGCTAGCCCGCCAAACGGTTGTAGATCGAGTACTGCATGAGCAAGCGGGAGCATGGTGCGACCTGTCCACATTTGTCGCCCACACCAAGTTATACGCACCCTACCTCCTCTTCCCACGTCGCTATGGATCACGTGCTGATCGTTATTCGATTGGAAGTAATCCATATGGCTGGGATTTCCGTCTACGGCGTGGCTGGTTGACGCATCGTGAGGGCTGGCACCTGGTAGAAGGAGGTTTCATTCGCGCTGTCATATCAGGACCTTTGTACTGGTTGGGGCTAGTAGACATGAACAGCGAAGACAATCCCACCGCCTTCCGCCTGGCAGAGGATATTTCTCCGGTCATAAGCGATGTACCCGTCAGCATTGAAGAACTGCCAGCAGGCCGCCTGATCGTCCAGCCGAATTTTGAGTTAGTAGCTCTAGCTCCTGTCTCTGAAGCTCTCCTCATTAACCTGGATCGTTTCGCCGAGCGCACCAGTCTGGAGCGTATTGCACAGTATCGCTTGACCAAAGCAAGCGTCACACGGGCCATCCAGATGGGTTTGCATGCCGACGCCATTCAGCAGACGTTGGAGCAAGCATCTGGCAGTGAGATCCCGCAGAATGTACAGTATTCACTGCTAGAGTGGGAACGGCAAGCGCGGCGTATCGAACTATGGAGCGCAGCGACCCTGCTTGAGGTCGACGACCCGAAACTGCTCGACGAGCTCTTCGCCGATGCAGAGACGCTCCCATTGTTAGGGCGTCGTTTATCTTCCACGTTAGTAGAAGTCCCACGCCATCAACTGCCGGCGCTACGAGAGGCTCTCTGGCAACGCAACTACTTGCCAGCCCTTGTCTCTGCCTCCGCACATGATACACCACCCGAGTATGTAAGTCTGCCAACATGTGAACCGCAATGGCGATTATGCGACGATAGCCTGCTCCAGCCCTTGTATGCCGTGACGAATCTCTACCTCCTGGCAGAACTTGAGCGTTTCAGCGAAGTTGACCAGGTGACCGGCTGGCAGCGCATAACACCGATGGCACTGCAACGCGCCCGTGAGGTAGGCCTCTCATTGGAATACATCATGCGCTTCTTAAAGGATTACTGTGAAGCAGGGGTGCCCAATTCGTTCTTAATTCGCCTCAAATTGTGGGGAGGCGGCTATGATGGTCAACCCACGATTCAGGTGGAGCATACTCCGTTGCTGGCCCTCCCAGACCAGGTTCTACAAGATTTGCTAGCCGATGAAGAGCTACGAGAACTGCTTGGTACAGAGGTTGCTCCACAGTTACACCTGGTGCATGTGGTACCAGATAAATTAGAGCGCGCCATAGGGTTGCTACGCGAACGCGGGTTCGAAGTCACATAACCCGACCTTGTCATCTCACTGGAACTGCTGTATTGTATACAAAGATCATTCTATAAGGAGCTACATGCTATGTCTGCTGAGACGCAGATCACGAATAAACAGGTACAAACGTCCCAAGCACCTGGTGATGAAACTATCGTCGTTGACAACCTGACCAAAATTTACAGCTCGCGTCGAGTTGTTGACCAACTACAATTTATCATACATAGAGGCGAAGTCTTCGCGCTGCTCGGACCAAATGGTGCAGGCAAAACGACCACCGTTGAAACGCTTGAGGGCTACCGCACCCCCGATGAGGGCAGCGTGCGCGTCCTGGGACTCGACCCCATCCGTAACGCAAAAGCACTCAAGCCACAAATCGGCGTGATGCTGCAACAAGATGGCCTCTATCCAGGACTGAGAGTGCGTGAGGTGCTACGTCTCTTCGCAGGATACTACGAGCACGCGCAGAACATCGACCATCTCCTGGAGCGTGTCGGGTTAAGTGCAGCTGCCAGGACTCAGTGCCGCCGACTCTCCGGCGGGCAAAAACGACGGCTCGCTCTGGCAGTGGCATTGGTAGGTAATCCTGCGCTCGTGTTCCTGGATGAACCAACCGCCGGTATGGATCCACAGGCGCGACTGGCAACATGGGAGATAATACGCGACTTGAAACGAAATGGAGCAACGGTGCTGCTGACAACCCACCTGATGGATGAGGCAGAACGCCTGGCAGACCGCGTAGCCATCATCGATCATGGGCGACTGATTGCCCTCGATACCCCTGGCGGATTAACCGGTGTGCAAAATGCAACTATTGTGCGTTTTGTCGCTTCTGCCGGACTGGATTGCACCCGATTAGCGGCGCTGCCTTCAGCACACAAAGCAGAAGAGATTCGCCCCGGCAGCTACCTAATCGAGACAGATGCGGCTCCAGTGTTGCTGGCAGAACTCACAGCATGGTTGCGCGACCAGGGCATCACGCTTTCCGAACTGCGCGTGGGACACGGCTCATTGGAGGACCTCTTCCTACGCCTCACAGGCGCTGAGGTCAGAGAATAGGAATGTTTGAGCAGAGATGGATATGACCAGACATACCATGACCAGAGAACTGCTAGAATGTAGTGGAACCCTGTCTGGGGGACAGGTATCCCCTTGCGGGTAGCAGGCTCTCATATGAAAACACATACAGTAGACCAAAGCGAGACTCTCGCAAAGCCAGCGCCCCTGAGTCGGCAGATACTGGCACAGACGCGGGTAGAGTTACTATTGACACTACGACGCGGTGAGAGCGTACTGATTACATTGATCGTACCAGTACTGCTACTGGTCTTTTTTACCTCCCTGAACATTGTGCCCACAACGAACGGGAAGGCCGTCAACTTTCTCCTACCGGGCATGCTCGCACTGGCGGTAATGGCAACGGGCATGGTCAGCCTGGGCATTGCCACCGCCTACGAACGTTACTACGGCGTTCTCAAGAGGCTGGGTGCATCACCACTACCCCGCAGCGGACTCATTCTTGCCAAGGTGATCTCCGTGTTGGTGCTGGAATTGATCCAGGTTGTCGTACTTGTGAGTGTTGCCGTGGTTCTCTATGGCTGGCGACCGGCAGGTTCACCACTGCTTGCATTGCTGGGGATGATCCTGGGGACAGTGACATTCGCCGCACTGGGCCTAGCTATGGCAGGCGCATTGCGTGCCGAGGTCACCCTGGCAGGTGCCAATGGGCTCTATTTACTCTTCCTGCTTCTTGGAGGCGGCATTCTACCACTGAGCCACCTGCTGCCGCCGTTGGCAGCATTTGCGCAACTTTTGCCCGCCGCCGCACTTACCGGAGCACTACAGGCAACAATGACCAATGGGGCCCCGTTTCCGGGCTTTGCGCTACTCGTGCTAACAATCTGGACCATCGTCATTCTGCTGGTAGCGATACGGACCTTCCGCTGGGAGTAATTTGGGAGTAATTCAGGAAAGAGAGCAACATAGGCAAGCCGAGCGAAGTGATGGCAAGTGCGTAGGGGCCCGATAATGGATTTTAACAAATTCATCTGGACATGCCGTTGGGTTTGCCGGGGGCCGATAAATCGGCGGTGGGCACGATGAATCGGCCCCTACAGGCGTTTTGTCTCCTTTCACGGTGTCCGGATTATTTCGTTAAACTTCATAATCGGGCCCCTACTCAGCATCAACTTGGGCTGACGGACTCGGAGAAATGGCATGCTGCGTAGTGCTCACGCCCTTCTTTACGCTCGAAGGCAGGTTCAACCTCGCGGCAAATTTGTTGTGCCATGGGACAACGAGTGTGAAAACGACATCCAGAAGGAATATTGATTGGACTGGGCAAGTCGCCAGAAAGAATGATACGTTGACGTCGTTTCTCGATCTGCGGATCGGGGATAGGTATCGCCGAGAGTAAGGCTTTGGTATATGGATGCTTGGGGGCTGCATACAGCTCATCGCGGTCCGACAACT
>WNEZ01007873.1_pt1 | contig 23519 bp, 23 predicted proteins | sample 5400521 | NCBI WGS metagenome assembly WNEZ01 (sample SAMN13153339, study PRJNA577476) | soil metagenome | isolation source: 120 cm saprolite under Douglas fir tree site 2 hole 1 replicate 1 | place: USA:California | collected 2015-04-18
CGGACGCTGTCATCACCTTGGAGCGTTTGCAGGAAATTTCTTCAGGCAACATGGACCCAAAGGATCGCCGCTATAGAAGGCTCCTCGAACGTGACGCACAGAGTCTCGCGAGAATCTGCGGCAAGAGTTGTCAGATCGTCCTTCTGGGCAGCATTGCTACGCCGAAATATGTCGAGCCCTTGCTGACCGTCTTCGGTGAACAGCTGATGTTCCCGGCGGAATTCGTCGGTCGGGGAGACATGAGCCGGGGCGGATTGATGCTGCGACGCGTGCAGTCTGGCGAGCCACTGACGTATGTTCCGTTGCTCGGTGCGACGCGGCATGGTCCCAAGCCTCCCAAGCTCGCGCCGCTTCCTCGCAAACTAACGTTGTCGGTCGCTTGTGCTACTTCCGCCGACTAGATCTCTAATGTTGATCTACGTACCGTAATCCATACCCCGAAAAAAGGCTGGTACGTTGCACCAACTTCCGGGAACCAAGCAAATTGCCACGCCAACTGCCCCGTACAATCATCGGACCTGTACAGCGGAGTCGGCTTGGAAGAATCGAGCCTGCGATTTTTCAGCCAAACCCTAAGAACGGGGCCCTAGCGCCCCGGCAGACATGCGCGGCGCTACCCGCTTTTGAAAATTATCCAGCTCCGCTGTAAAATGCCTGGCGCGATTATCCGACAACAAACAGAGCCACACGAACACCGGGGTGGAACACGTCGAAAAGGAAGCACTCCTCGTCCACGTAATCGATATAGCACTCGTCAGTAAGGAGCCAATCCGTTGGCCAGGGATCCAGAAATATGAACGTGTACCCTGCGTTCACGAATTGGGTCTGATTTGGAACGACGGTAGTGGTGGTGATCACCCGGTTAACTGCGAACCTGTGTTGCTTGCCGAAGCTCGCCTTGAATTGGGGATCAGGAATGTGAGCGCTCTTTCCAGCCGGGTGGGTCGGTCGTTGCTGCGCTGACGTGCCTTGCTGTTCGTGAGCCGGTTTCTGTTGCTCGCTCGAAGGACGGTGCTTCTCCTGCTTTTCCGATTTCGGCGGCTTTGTCTCTGGCTGCTGTTTCGGTGGCTTCGCTTCCTCCTGGCCACTCGGCGGTTTCACTTCAGGCTCTCGAGGTGGCGGCGGCACCTCCTGATGTTTGTTCGGCGGTTCCTGATTGGTCGCGCCAGGATCTTGTGCTGGCTGTTGCGCATAACTGAAAATGGCCAGACTCATCAACAATGCAAAGATCGTTCCAAGTCCGATTCGCTTCATACATCCCTCCTGATGAGCGTCACAAGCTCACGAGCCAACTACAGAAAGAACGGTACGGAGGCAAGACAAAAAGAACAGTATGGAGGCAAGACAAAAGGAGCGCATGGGCTTGATTTACAGCAAGTAGGGTTGGTCACCTGACGAACAGCGGCGGATACAAACGGGTTCGGAGAAAACTACGAGAATGCAGAAGCTGCGTGCAAATGAACATGAGCAGATGCGCTGCGACCTGCCTGCAAGCAATAGAAACCGCGATATTTGTGCGCCGGGATAAACCGGCATGAAGTAGAGGATGAAAGAGCCTTACGAGTAAAGACTAGCGATCTGCTCGGCCCCGAGTCTTGCGCTGATACCGCGAGGGACTCAGTGAAGCGTGGACAGGGGCTAGGCGGGGTGGGTATCCAGCTCCGGCACAACCAGAAAAGTAAGGAGGAAAGCTGATGTGTTCAGTGGGAGGTAAACCCACCGAGGTAAAAGTCAGAACCTCGTAGCTTGGATAGCGGGGAAGAGGGAAACCGAATCTCTGGCTATTGACAAAGCCATCTTCGGGATGGTGAGCAAGTCATCGGGCCGTAACGAACAGTAAACGCAAAGTAGCCTCGAAAGATGTCGCCCCAAGGGCCGAACCTCTCGGAGCTGGGTGAAGGCAGCATGGCGCGTCGCAACTGACTGAAGCGGCGAACCACTTGGCGGGGTGTTAGCGACAGCACGATGGCAAGGACGCATTAAGCAACTGGAGAAGCCCTCCTCGTCCCAGGGAGAAATCTCTGGAGCAGGTCCAACCTATAACCGGCGACACCGGGAAAAGGAAGGAAGGCGAGAGGGTGGCGGACGGGCCCGTAAGAGTGACGAAGCGGCTGTAATGGCTGTGGAGCAAAGGGGCCCTGCTGTGGGTAGCGACTCTAACAAAAAGGAAGGCAAGGGTGAAATGACAAAGACACCCATCAGTTTGCAGGACCTGAGGAAGAGTCTATACGTCAAGGCGAAGGCAGAACCGACTTGGCGTTTCTGGGGGCTATACGTTCACGTCTGTAAGATGGAAACGCTCCAGGAAGCCTACCAGATGGCGAAAAGTAATGACGGAGCTCCGGGCATCGACGGGGTGACGTTTGAAGCCATCGAGGAAAGTGGAGTGGAGAGTTTTCTGAAACAGATTCAGGACGAACTAGTCCAGCACACGTATCAACCCATGCGGGTACGAAAGAAGGAGATTCCGAAAGACGGGGGCACCAAGGTCCGCGTTCTTTCCATTCCTGCCATTCGTGACCGTGTGGTCCAGGGGGCGCTCAAGCTCATCCTGGAGCCGATTTTCGAAGCTGACTTCCAAGCGGGGTCCTATGGATACCGACCGAAGCGGACAGCACAGGCGGCGGTGCTCCAAGTGGATAAAGCGATCATGCAAGGGAAGACTCGCGTCATTGATCTTGATCTACGCGCCTACTTCGACAATGTGCAGCACTATCTGCTGCTAGAGAAGGTGGCTCGACGGATACAGGATGCAATGGTGATGAGATTACTGAGCCTGATCCTGAAGTCGACTGGGAAGAAAGGAGTCCCGCAAGGCGGAGTGATTTCACCTTTGCTCAGTAATGTCTATCTCAATGAGGTGGACAAAATGCTGGAGAAGGCGATAGCCACGACGCGGCGCGGAAAATATACCCATGTACAATACGCGCGGTTTGCGGATGACATGGTGATATTAATCGACTCCCATCCGCGGCACGACTGGCTCATCAGGGCGGTGGATAAGCGACTGCGAGAGGAACTGGCGAAACTACGAGTGGAGATCAACGAAGACAAGAGCCGGACAATCGATTTGAGAAAGAGCGGAAGCTTTGCATTCCTGGGATTCGAATATCGTCTCGTTCTGGGACGTAACCAGAAGTGGCGACCGCAATTTGTGCCGAAGATGAAGAAACGCACGGCACTCTTTGCCAAGCTCAGGGAAGTCTTCCGGCAACACGTCAGCCAGCCCGTGGAGGCGGTGATTAAGGTGATCAATCCCATCCTCCGGGGTTGGGTGAACTATTTTCGGATCGGTCATTCGGGTCGTTGCTTTTCGAAGGTCAGAGACTGGGTAGAACTGAAGATCCGGCGTCTTCTGATGCGGGCCAGATTGCGCAAAGGCAAGGGCTGGAAACGGTGGAGTAGTGAGTGGATCTATCGCATGCTCGGCCTATACAACGACTATAGGCTGAGACGGCCAGCACTCGCGAAAGCCGTTCCTGTTCCCGGGGGCGTATAGGCCTTGACGTGAAGCCCACAGGAGAGCGTAGCGCGGGAAATCCGCTCTCTACGTTCGAGGTGGCGGGGTCTGGAAACCGGTTTACGGTTCGGCTAGTGAGTCCAATCCCAGAGGAAACGGGGAGCCCCAGGTAGGCGGGACCTAAGGGACACGGCGCCAGACCTCGACCCTACAAAAGATACAATCCGGACGCCGCCGTCTTAAATATGTGCGGTAGGCAACATGAGCAGGAGCGCTAGCGCGAGTTCCCGCTCAGTCCGGCGTAGTCGAAGAGCCCAGACACGCCTAGAAGCTTCATGCACGAGAACCGGGAGACCTCGGAGACACCTGCGGCAAAACCAGGCAGCAGGACGGTGGGCGAAGGCTATAGCCGCACGGCCCACATGTACGTCCCCGAGGAGTCACACGACGGAATAGTACCGATGAATCATTCGAACAAAGACGGAAGATCGTTGGCGGAGAGTGAGGAGGGAAGGCCGTCGATGGAGCAGTCGACAATGCTGTGAATCTCGCGAGGTGAAAGTCCTCGTGCCGCCAATTGCCTGTAGTCGGGCGGCGAGCATATCCGATGCGTGCGAAGGCAACGAGGCACGTTCTGCTCGGACGTAAACGCCTCAGCTGCCCTGCGGGGAAACCTGCAGCGGTAGGAGCGATCCGGGAGGCAAGCCAACTCGGAGGCCTGAACATAACGAAATAGCTGCAACCTCGAAAACCTTCCCCGCGAAAAATCGCGTTCGCGGAAAGAAGCGGGAAGCCGACCCTACATCGACATGGGGAAGGCCGAAGACACTGGGGAAGAACCAGGCATATGCACTCAGTGGGACCGCCGTGGTAGGGGCTCAGGCATCTGAGGAAAGATTCGCAGAATAACGTCGAGAAGGTCCCGTTAGCAGCAGGGGCTGATAGCAACCTGCAGAGACTCCTCTCACGAGGCTAAGGCCGAAGTCGAGGAGAGATAACGGGATCGGCGCATGAGTCCGTAAGAGCGATGACTAAGGAGTAATGTCCTCACAGGAGACGGTACACGGCTCCCTGATGCAGATAACACCTACATCGGGCAAAGGGACTCTGGATCATGGCGGTGTCACTTACAGCGGGGTGATCGGACTCTGAGCCGACATATGCCTTCCGCTGGAGATGGCGCTAGGCCGTGGGCAAACCACGGAAGTCGGGGCGCATGCGAATCAGCGCTTAAACCTCGCCAAGCTGGGAAGGCCCATGGAAGAAATGCCAAGGTTCCGAACCGGACCTGGGAAAACCGGCCGTCCGGGATTATCGGGGGGCCCCGCGAAACGCAGCCATGGTGGAATTGTGAACCCGTCTTGCAACCGAAAGGGCAAGCCCGGTAACCCTGCACCTACAGCTGGCGCGCGCGGGTTCTATCCCAACCAAGGAGAACGCAGGTCAACCTCACACGTACCCGACTCAGAGCGGGAAGGGCGTGCACCCGGAGTGGACGGGGTCACCTGGCAGGAGTATGAGACCGGACTTGAAGATCGGTTGGTTGATCTCCATGGCCGGGTTCATCGCGGAGCGTATCGAGCGCTGCCTTCGAGACGAGTGTAGATAAAGAAAGAAGATGGACGGCAACGCCCACTCGGAGTCGCGGCCCTGGAAGATAAGCTTGTCCAGTACGCCGTGACCACGATCCTCAATCAGATCTATGAAGAGGACTTTCTCGGATTCTCGTATGGCTTTCGCCCGGGGCGCGGCCAGCATGACGCGCTGGATGCGTTGTCGTACGCGCTCCTGAAGAAGAAGGTGAACTACATTTTGGACGCTGATGTCCGAAGCTTTTTCGACAATCTCGACAAAGGCTGGATGATCAGGTTCATAGAGCATCGCGTCGCCGATCCTCGCATACTGCGGCTGATCCAGAAATGGCTGAAGGCCGGAGTGATGGAGGAAGGCAAATGGTCGGAACCGAAGACAGGAGACAGGTACGCCGCAGGGTTCGGTGATTTCACCGCTACTCGCGAACGTGTACTTACACTACGCTTTCGATCTTTGGGGGAACGTCTGGCGCAATAAGTGGGCGCAAGGCGAGGTGGTGGCCGTCCGCTATGCGGACGACGTCATCCTGGGTTTTCAGCATCGGACAGACGCTGATCGTTTCCTGGAGAATCTACGGGAAAGACTGGCCATGTTTGGACTGGAACTGCACCCAGATAAGACGCGCCGGATCGAGTTCGGCAGATTTGCCGAAGAGAACCGGAGACGTAGAGGGGAAGGGAAACCCGAGACGTTCGACTTTCTAGGCTTCACGCACATTAGCGGGAAGAATAGTTTGGGGCGATTCATGGTACGGCGCACGACGATTCGCAAACGCATGCGGGCCAAGCTGCGGCAAATAAAACCGGAGCTCCGCAAGCGCATGCACGATCCCGTGCCCCAAACCGGCCAATGGCTCCGGTCGGTCGTGCAGGGGTACTTCAACTACTACGCGGTACCGGGAAACAACGCTAGCCTATCCCTGTTCCGGCATCGGGTGCTGGTCTGCTGGTGGCATAGTATTCGCCGCCGGAGCCAGAAACACCGAATCAACTGGACGCGGATGCTCACCCTGGCGAAGCGCTGGCTTCCCCAACCGGCTGTGCTCCATCCTTTCCCCGATGCTCGCTTTGCCGCCACTCATCCGAGATAAGAACCGGATGCGCTAACGAGCGCCCGTCCGGATCTGTGCGGGGGGTACCAGGCCCACTGGTATCCCTACCGCGATCGGGCATTTTGAAGCTGCTGGATTCAGACACGATCCTTTCACCTCCCTCATTTCACCTCCCTCGTTGACACAGTTTGCTCAAGCTGATAGAAGTTAACGTTCTTCTCGCGCACCTTAACGCCCGAGGTTTGCGCCGTCGACACTTATGCCCGACGAAACCAAGCCGTCCGCTTCATCGCCGCCGGAAGGTGAGCCAAAGCCGACGGCGGATAAAACTGTACCTCTGGGAGGAGTGAAGGCGACTACTTCTGGCTCGGTTCAATCCGAAGCTAGGTCGGGAGAACCGGGCGGCGTGCCGCCGCCGGGAACGCCTCCAAAACCAGATTTTGGGCCGAACCTAGGCAAACCTCCGGGGGCGCCCGAGCCGCCTACAGGAGTACCGCCGAAGCCAGATCCGGCGCCTCCACCGACTTCTCCGCCCCTAAAGTCGGCAAGCGCGCCCACCGCTGCGGGAACACCCACCGCGGCTGCCGGGACTCCAGCCGCTAAACCTGCCGTGCCCGCGAAGCCCGCTGCTCCCGCGCCAACTGCCTGGAATTCACCGATGGTGGCCAAGCTCAAGGCTCAGTTTGGTTCGGGCGTGGAGGCGCTCACGTATCTTGGCCAGAACTACATGACCGTGGACCGTTCTCTGATTCCGGAAATCTTGCAGGTTCTCCACAACGACGAGCAGTTCGATTACTGCGTGGACGTGACTGCGCTGCACTATCCGCAACGGGAAAAGAAAGAGTTTGATCTCATCTGGATCCTTTACTCTTACGCGCGTAACGAACGAATCCGCGTGAAGACCCAGATCGCTGATGGCGAGAGCATTCCAAGCTCTGTTCCTATGTGGCCGGCGGCGAACTGGCTGGAACGCGAAGTCTACGACATGTTTGGCATCAAGTTTGACGGACATCCGGACATGAAGCGGATTCTGCTGCCCGAGGGTTGGAAGGGGCATCCCCTACGCAAAGACTACGGTATTTTGCAGCAGGACAACGAGTGGGTGCAGATCAACCTGGGCATTGAAAGTGGACAATAGACACTTGAGAGCTGTTGATGGCGGAAGCTGATCTAGAAAACTGACGAACCGGGCACTGAGTTAGAACGAGCAATGACTGAGCCGACATCCTCCCTGTCGCATCTCGATCTGGAAGAGCGCGAGAAGCCGTTTCTTGACGCTAACGAACTCGTTATTAACATGGGGCCGCAACATCCGGCCACACACGGTGTTTTGCGTGTCATTTTGCGGCTTGATGGCGAGAAGGTTCTGGGGCTCGAATGTGTTATCGGCTACCTGCACCGCGGCGTGGAGAAGATTGCCGAGAACCGTACTTACACGATGTTCAATCCTTACGTGGACCGCATGGATTATGTGGCCGCGGTCTCGAATGGGCTGGGATATTGTGAGGCGGTCGAAAAGCTCCTGGGAGTTGAAGCTCCGCCACGGGCTCAGCATGTTCGAGTAATTTTGACGGAGCTCAACCGCCTGACCAGTCATCAGCTCTGGTTGGGGACGCATGCCCTTGATATTGGGGCCATCACTCCGCTTTTCTATACATTCCGTGATCGCGAAGAGATTCTCAAAATCTTCGAAAAATATTGCGGGGCGCGCCTGACCACGCATGCTTTCCGTATTGGCGGCCTGCAATATGAGACCTACGACGGCTTTGAGAAAGACGTAAAGAACTTCCTTACCTTTGTCGCTCCAAAAATTGATGAGTACGAAGAACTGCTTACTACCAACCGAATCTGGGTGGAGCGCACGAAGGGTGTGGGTATCCTTTCCGGTGAGGATTGCATCGCTCTGGGCGTGACCGGCCCCGTATTGCGGGCAAGCGGCGTGAAATGGGATCTGCGCAAGGCTCAGCCGTATGCCAACTATAAGAATTTCGATTTCGAGATTCCCGTCGGACAGAATGGCGACACCTATGACCGGTATCTGGTGCGCATGGCTGAGATGCGGCAGTCGCTTCGCATCATCCAGCAGGCAGTGGATGCGCTGCCTGAAGGCCCCATCATGGCTAAGGTGCCGAAGGTGATGAAACCGCCGGTGGGCGAGGTTTATCACTCGATCGAAGCCCCCAAGGGCGAATTGGGATACTTCATTGTCAGCGATGGATCTACGCAGCCCTATCGCTTGCGCGTGCGGCCGCCTTCGTTCGTGAATCTCCAGGCCCTGGACAAGATGTGCCGCGGCCAACTCGTGGCCGACGTGATCGCGGTGATCGGTACGCTCGATATTGTTTTGGGCGAGGTCGACCGCTGATGCTTGACTACGTCAAGTCGTACCTTACCAGCAATCTCACCCCCGGCTCCGCCGGGAACATGTTTTGGGCCTTCGTTTATATCGTCGTTATCTTCCTCGGCCTTTCCGTTGCAGTGATCGCGATGAACTGGCTGGAGCGCAAGATTCTCGCTCACATGCAAGTCCGGCTTGGCCCCATGCGCGTTGGTCCACACGGATTGCTGCAGCCCATTGCTGACGCTATCAAGCTGCTGCTTAAAGAAGACATCATGCCGGCTGAGGCTGACGGCTTCGTCTTCTGGATGGCGCCCTTATTTGTGGTGCTGGCGGCGTTCACGGTGTTCATCGTTGTGCCGTTCGGCCCCACGCACGCTGTCACCGACATGAATATCGGGGTACTCTTCATGCTCGGCGTATCGTCGTTGAGCGCCTTGGGGATCGTGATGGCGGGATGGGCCTCAAACTCGCACTATCCGCTGATTGGCGCGCTGCGCTCGAGCGCGCAGATGGTGTCCTACGAAATTGCCATGGGTATGGCGGTGATTTCGGCGGTGATGATGACCAGCTTGAACCAGCAGGGAACTGGGACTCTTAGCATGATTGGCATCGTGCAAGCACAGCAGACGCAGAGGATCTGGTTCATTTTCAAATTCTTTCCCCTAGGACTGATCGCGTTCTTCATATTTGCAGTGGCCATGGTCGCGGAGACTAATCGCGCGCCGTTCGATTTGCCGGAAGCGGAATCTGAGCTGACTGCTGGCTTTCATACTGAGTACAGCGGATTCCGCTGGTCGCTGTTTTTCCTGGCAGAGTATTCGGCGATGATTGCGGTCTCTTCCATCGCTGTTTCGCTATGGCTGGGCGGATGGTTGCGGCCGTTTCCGAATCTTTTGACCGCCCCGAAATGGGGTCTGTGTTTTTCCCTATTTCCCGGAATCACTTTTCTTTTTCTGGCGGGCATGTGCTTCTACAGCACGGTGCGGATGCCGAAGCACCCTCTTTTTCGAATTCAAACCATTGGCCTGGCTGGATTCGGCGTCGTCCTCGCTCTGATTGGCCTGATCTTGTTCATCCCTGCTGTCCGTGAGCGGGTGCAAGATATTTACTGGTTCTCGATGAAAGTTGCCGCATTCATGTACCTGTACATCTGGTATCGTGGCACGTTCCCGCGTTATCGCTTTGACCAGTTGATGACGGTCGGGTGGAAGATTCTGCTGCCGATGGGATTGGGCGTTCTCATCCTGACGGCGGGCGTAGGTCTGTGGCCGTTGATCCAACAAACCATATGGAACCGGTAGCGACACCGTTTTTCTTTTACCTGCTCGGTGGGCTCATGCTCATCGGGGGCGTGCTGGTAATCACGCGCAAGAATCCGGTGCATTCGGCGCTGGCGCTGATTGTCACACTGCTGGCGCAGGCCTCCATTTACTTGATGCTCTACGCGCCGTTCGTTGCCGGAGTGCAAATCATTCTTTACGCTGGCGGGATTATGGTGTTGTTCCTGTTCGTGATCATGCTGGTCAGCATTGAACGCAGTCAGAGGGAGCACCAGTTCAACAAGCAGTGGGTGGTAGGAATGGTTGCCGCAACCGCGCTGGGCGGTTTGTTTATTGTTGTATATACAAAGGGGCGGGGAATTTTCCCCGAGCACGCGTTGCCCGCCGTGGAAGCGCAAAATACGCAAAATGTTGGGACGTTGCTCTACGGACAGTACATGTTCGCGTTCGAGATCGCCTCGTTATTGTTGCTGGTGGCGATTATTGGCGCGGTGGTGATGGCGAAGAAGAGGATCTGAAGTAAAGCATTCAGCAGTCAGCACTCAGCATTCAGCCAGTAAAGTTGCGTTGTACTTTTGTGAGTGCCTAAAGACTGAAAGGGCTCAATGCTGACTGCTGAACGCTGAGTGCCAACGTTTGACATGGATGCGATGCTCCACATCTCGACTTTGCACTATCTGGTCTTGGGCGCGGCCCTCTTTTTGTTGGGCGTGATCGGTGTGCTCACTCGCCGGAACGTGGTTGTGGTGTTGATGTCGATTGAACTGATCCTCAATGCGGTAAACCTGAACCTGGTTGCTTTCTCGCGTTACTGGGGAGAACTGCATGGCCAGGTGTTCGCAATCTTTGTGATTACTGATGCGGCGGCCGAAGCGGCGGTTGGTCTCGGCATACTGATCGCCTTCTTCAGAAATAAGGAGACGGTCAATGTGGATGAAGTGAATCTGCTGAAGTGGTAACGGGAGCCAGCAGTCAGCACTCAGCTATCTTGGATTTGGGCGGAGTGTTGATTCGCGATTTTGCTGGCTGGGGACTGAGTGCTTGAATGCTGAGTGCTGAATGCTATTTCTAGATCACATCTGGCTCATTCCGCTGCTGCCTGCCTTCGGCGCTACTCTCATGTTCCTTTTCGGACGGAAGCTGCAGAAGGCGACGGTTAGCGCGGTTTGTGCGGGTGCAATCGTCGTTGCGTTTCTTTTCGCCTGCGGTGCGGTCTGGCAGTACACGAACTGGGCCTCGACGCCGGAGAATTTTCATCGGCCCTACCAGACTGTTCTCTACACATGGCTCGGCACCGATACCGGACACCTGACCTATGTGCTGCACGACGGCAAGAGCACAGCCGCGTTTCAGGCTGACGTGGGCTTTCTGCTGGTTCTCGATGCTGACGCTTATCCTGGCCAACAATTACGTCTTGCTATTTGTTGGATGGGAGGGCGTGGGCCTTTGTTCTTACCTACTGATTGGTTTCTACTTTCATCGCAAGTCGGCCAGCGACGCGGCCAACAAAGCCTTCATCGTGAACCGCATTGGCGACGCCGGATTCCTGTTGGGGATGTTTTTCATTGCCTGGTATTTTGGCTCGCTACGGTTTACAGACGTTACTCGCCTGGCGCACAGCGGGCAATTCGCGATCGGCGATCCCATCATCACCGCTACGACTCTTCTGCTTTTTGTCGGCGCGTGCGGCAAGTCAGCGCAGTTGCCGCTCTACATCTGGCTGCCCGACGCCATGGAAGGACCGACGCCGGTGTCCGCGCTCATTCATGCCGCGACCATGGTTACGGCCGGCATTTACATGGTAGCGCGGTCGAACGCCCTATTCGTGCTGGCGCCGACATCAATGAAAACGGTAGCAATCGTCGGAGCGCTGACTGCAATCTTTGCCGCCTCCATTGGCCTGGTGCAGAACGACATCAAACGCGTGCTGGCTTACTCCACGGTATCGCAGCTTGGCTATATGTTTCTCGCGTTGGGCGTGGGCGCGTTCTCAGCAGGCGTGTTTCATGTCTTCACTCATGCGTTCTTCAAAGCCCTGCTCTTCCTTGGGGCCGGATCGGTGATTCATGCCATGAGTGGCGAGCAGGACATGCGCAACATGGGCGACCTGCATCGGCGCATTCCGGTTACACACTGGACCATGTTCATCGCCACGCTAGCCATCGCCGGCATTCCACCCTTTGCGGGATTCTTTTCCAAAGATGAGATTCTGTGGCAGACATGGACCTCTGAAGGCGGCGCATATCGCCTGCTCTGGATAGTCGGGTACTTCACGGCGCTGATGACTGCCTTCTACATGTTTCGCCTGATGTATCTCAGCTTCCACGGCCGTCCACGAATGAGCCACGAGGTCGAGCATCACATTCATGAGTCGCCCACTTCGATGACGGGTCCGCTGGTGGTACTTGCAGTCTGCTCACTGTTCGCCGGTTTTCTGGGATGGCCGCACAGCCTGGGCGGGTCGGACCGCTTTGCCAAATTTCTGGAGCCAGTGTTCGCCCGCGAAGCTCAGGTTCTTACCGAACAAGGCAGAGCCGCGCAGGTGGCGGCCGGAGAGAAAGAAACAGAACACACCACCTCGACTGAATACTTTCTGATGTTCTTGTCAGTTGCGGCGGGAGTGGTGGGTTGGGGAATGGCATGGAAGGCTTACCGCCACGCCGACAGGGGATACGTCGAGCCCATCGCTGCCGCTCCGCCCGTGTACAACACGTTGCTCAACAAGTATTACGTAGACGAGGGCTACGACTATGTCTTCACCGGCCGCCGCAAGATTGGCGACACGAGGCTGGGGGTGCTTGGCCTGGGCGAGGCTTCGGCCTGGTTTGATTCCAACATCGTAGACGGCTTGGTGAACGGTGCGGGCTGGATCACGCGCCTTACAGCCACAATTTCCAGTTGGTGGGACAAGTGGGTCATCGACGGCGTCGGGGTCAACGGTCCGGCTATTCTTGCGCGTATGCTTTCGTATCCGGCCCGCTTGTTCGAGTGGGGCCTGGTTCAGTGGTACGCGCTGGTCATGACCGCGGGGCTGGCAGGGTTCGTTTTCTACTACGTGTACCACTGATGAACGGCACTCAGCATTCAGCACTCGGCATTCAGCCAGTATAGGTCCTTGCCGACAACCTTCACCGCTGATGGGCTGAATGATGATATCTGAGTGCCGAAGGCTGCGAACTGGCAACTGAGAACTGCTCTATGCAATCTCACATCCTCTCTATCATCCTGTTCACGCCGCTGGTAGGCGCGATTGTTCTCTTATTCGTTCCCAAGGAGAATAAAGACGCCGTCCGCTGGATTGCGAACGTCTTCGCGCTGGCCGGCTTTCTAGTTTCGCTGCCACTAGTGCCTTGGTTCTGGGAAAAGCGCCTCGAACCCGGCTTCAAGTTTATTGAGGGCGCGGCCAATAACTGGATTCCGTCGATCGGCGCGGGTTATGTCCTGGGCATTGATGGCATCTCTTTTCTGCTGATCATGCTCACCACACTGTTGGGCTGGATCTCGATCCTTTCTTCCTGGACCGCAATCGAGAACCGAGTCAAGGAATATTACATCTGGTTCCTGATACTTCAGACCGGCATGCTCGGCGTGTTCATGGCTTTAGACTTCTTCCTCTTCTTTGTATTCTGGGAAGCCATGCTGGTACCCATGTATCTCCTGATCGGAATATGGGGCGGCCCGCGCAAGCTCTATGCCGCGATTAAATTCTTTCTGTATACCTTGGCCGGGTCTGTGCTGATGCTGCTGGGCATCCTGTTCCTATACTTCCATCACCATGGCGAGACCAACGTTTATACCTTCAGCATTCGGGAACTGTACAAAACCGCGCCGCACATTTATTTCGATCCCAACTACGGTCCTGGCATCGCGATATTGCTGTTCTTTGCCTTCTTCTTCGCGTTCGCCATCAAGGTGCCGATGTTCCCGTTCCATACCTGGCTGCCAGACGCGCACGTGGAGGCTCCCACGGCGGGCTCCGTCATTCTGGCAGGCGTTCTGCTGAAGATGGGAACATACGGCTTTATCCGCTTCTCGTTGCCGTTTTTCCCGGATGTGCTCACCCACACAAAAGTCCGCAGCTGGATGATTGCGCTTTCCATCATCGCGATCATCTACGGCGCGCTTGTGTCACTCATGCAGAAGGACATGAAGAAGCTGGTGGCCTATTCGTCAGTCAGCCACCTTGGATTCTGCACCCTCGGCATTTTTGCGCTCACGCCGCTTGGATTAAGCGGATCAGTATTGCAGCAGATCAACCACGGCATCTCGACCGGCGCACTGTTCTTGATCGTCGGCATCCTCTACGAGCGTCGTCACACGCGTGAGATTGCCGAATACGGAGGCATCTCGAATGTAATGCCGGTGTACGCCACCATAACCATGATCATGTTCCTCTCTTCGATGGGACTGCCGCTGCTCAACGGCTTTGTCGGAGAGTTCACCATCCTGCAGGGCACATTCATGGAGAACTGGAAGTGGGGTGCGTGGGCGGTTCCTGGAGTCGTACTGGCGGCCGCGTATTTGTTGTGGCTTTATCAGCGCGTCTTCTTCGGACAGGTCACGAATCCGAAGAATGAAAAGCTGCATGACTTGACCCCGCGCGAAGTGCTGACCTTCGTGCCGCTGATCATCATGGCTTTCTGGATCGGGTTGTATCCGAAACCGTTTTTCCAGATTCTCGAACAGCCGGTAAATCAGCTAGTGCAGACGGTACGCCCTGACTATCCGCTGCCTCCGGGGGCGGTGAACGCGACGAATGAGCCTGCGGCGCTGGCCGTTCCCGCAGCCGTGGCCGCGAATCCACCAACGTCGGTGAAAGGGAAGAACTAGTGGGTGTGCTTTCACAATTCACCTGGACGGACTATCTGCTGGCTCTGCCCTTGACCCTGCTGACACTCTTTGCTCTTGGCATCCTGCTGATTGATCTCATGCTGCCCGTCGAGGCCAAGTGGGCCAACGCAGTTACGGCTTTCGTTGGAGTGTTGTTCTCTGCGGCTGGCGTATTCAAGATCCAGCTGTGGATGAGCGCAACCTCTAACCAAGGTTTACTCGGCTTCATGCGCACCATGATCGTGGACCGCTTCGCCATCTATTTCTTTTATTTGTTCCTGGCGAGCACGGCCATCGCCATTCTAATCTCCGTGCGCTACATGGAGATTGAGCACGAGCACCATGGCGAGTACTACGCCCTCATGTTGCTGTCCGTTGCGGGCATGATGGCTATGGCTGCCGGCTACGATATCGTGCTCATCTTCATTGGGCTAGAGCTAATGGCGATTTCGACTTATGTGCTGGTTGGATTCTTGCGGCGCGATCGTCGATCGAACGAAGCAGCGCTGAAGTATCTGCTGTTGGGAGCGTTCTCTTCAGGAATCTTCGCCTATGGCTTGTCATTATTCTATGGCCTGACCGGCAGCACCAACCTCGGTATCATTGCCAGCCAACTTAGCAGGATCCTTGCGAAGGATCCGCATAACCCAATCGCGATCGTTGCACTACTCACCACGGCGACTGGCTTACTGTTTAAAATCGCCGCCGTGCCTTTCCATCAGTGGGCTCCGGACGCGTATGAAGGCGCACCCACCAGCATCACCGGATTTATGTCGGTGGCGGTTAAAGCTGCAGGGTGGGCGATGCTGCTGCGCATACTGCTCTGGGGACTCCTTCCCATGCGTTCGGTGTGGGTGCCGCTCATCGTCTTCGTGGCCATCGCCACCATGACGGGCGCCAACTTTGCCGCTCTCACCCAGACCAACGTGAAGCGCCTGCTCGCGTATTCCTCGATTGCGCACGTCGGCTACATGCTGCTGGGGCTGGTGGCTGGGTCTCCGACAGAACTGAGTCCCGATGGCATTAAGGGCATCCTGATCTACCTCCTCGTCTACACCTTCATGAACCTGGGCGCCTTCGGAGTGATTACCTCGCTGCGCAACCGTGATGTGATCGGCGACGAACTGGACGACATTAACGGCCTCTACCAGCGCGCACCCACGGAAGCCTTGCTCATGCTGATCTTCTTGCTTTCGCTGGCTGGTATTCCTCCGCTGGCAGGCTTCTGGGGAAAGTACTTCATCTTCCTGAGTCTGATCGAAACCGGCCATTACGTGTTGGCGTCGCTGGGCGTGCTGTATTCCGTCTTCGGACTTTACTATTATCTAAAAATTGCCAACGCCGTGTTCATGGGGAAGGCGGAAGAAAGAGAGCCGCTGCCAGTGAGCCTCGGTATGCGCGCTGCGCTGGGCCTCAGCGGCTTTGCTACGCTCTACATCGGGGTCATGCCCGAACAATTTATTCGGCTGGTGAATTGGTCGTTGGGTTTGGCGCAAAATCCCGCGGTGGCGCGCTTGCTCCAATAACAACACAACCAAAGGGCTAGAATGGATTAGCAGGATTCCTCGCAGGGAAGCTAAACCCGTGAAGCTCCACATCCGGCAAGCCATTCACTCGGATATCCCGCTCCTCAAAATACTGATCGATTGCTCAGTTCGGGGCCTGCAGGCACAGGATTACACTCCAGCGCAGATGGAGAGTGCACTCAAAACGATCTATGGCGTGGACACTCAATTAATCGAGGATGGCACGTATTTCGTCGCTGAAGTCGAGCAGGGCGAAGCCCCGCGCATGTCCGGGCAGTCTCGGCCGCTCATTGTGGGTTGCGGGGGATGGAGCAAGCGCAAGACGCTCTACGGTGGAGACCATTGGACTGGCCGACACGACGAACTACTCGATCTACGCCATGACGCCGCGAGGATTCGGGCTTTCTTTATTCATCCAAAGTGGGCGCGTCAGGGAATCGGAAGTATGATTCTCGAGGCCTGCGAAGAAGCTGCGAAAACCGCTGGTTTTACACGGCTGGAAATGGGAGCGACCTTGACTGGCGTCCCTTTCTACAGGGCCAAAGGTTACATTGCCTCGGAGCATCTCGAGGTTCCCTTGGGCAATGGCGAATCGCTCCCCATTGTGCGCATGACGAAAGAGGCGTAGAAAGAGTTTGCCAGATCAATCTTGTCGGAACCATCTTGCAGCACTCGAATGCTGATTCCAATGCCCGGCCAAGACGAATTCGATAATCCCCGAGATCCAGATAAACCCGAGAGTATGTGGCTACAGCTTGCCCGGTACAGCCAGTTGGCTGTCATATTTCCCGCGGCTACGGTTGTGGGCCTGCTCATTGGTGTGGGACTCGATCGCTGGCTGCACACCACGTGGCTATACTTGGCGGGGCTGATTGTGGGCATAGCCGCGGGGTTCGTCGAGTTGATCCGCTCTGTAGTGAAGAACGCGGACTGAAACCACAGAGCCATAAAGTTTCAGCCAGAGTCGCTGAGCGCCTACCGTGATCCCAACAGATCTGCGCGATGGAAGAAGGCCCCACTCAACTCGTAGCTTCGAAGAATGCCGAATCAGGCGCACAGGAAACTTTTTACGCTGGCGCTCTCGACCGGATCCGCCGCTTCATGATTGCGCTTAGCCTTGTCTCCGTGGCAGCTGTCGCATGGCGTTGGGACCTCCGCCATGCTTTGGGAGTTGCACTTGGGTGCGCCATTGCATATCTCAACTTTCACTGGCTCAAGCGCGGCGTCAGCGGACTGGCGGACCGGATTACTAAGGCTGGTAAACCGCAATCGGGTGCCGGCATCGTGGTTCGATTCCTGCTGCGCTATGTTTTGATGGCCCTCGCGGCCTATGTTATATTGACTGTTTCGCCCGCGAGCCTGAATGGGCTTTTTGCGGGCTTGTCTTTGCCGGTTGGAGGAATCGCATGCGAAGCCGCATATGAAGCTTATGCAGCGCTGATCCGACGGGTTTAGCGTTCAGTTTGACGCGATCACGTAGCCCGCGAAGACTGCGTGATTACCGTTTGAACTCTTTCATGCCTGAACAACTCTGGGTTGCCGCAATTCTCAATCGCCTGTTCGCCGCCCCGGTGACCGCTTTGCTGCGGTTAGTTCATTTTGAGCCGCGGCACCCGCAGGCACCCATTTCCAACAGCTTTGCGATGGAATTGCTGGTCTTTCTGTTCCTGCTGGTATTGTTCCTGATGCTGCGTTCGGGGTTGTCAGTCGAAAGACCGGGAGCACTACAACATATCTTCGAGGGGGCAGAGGGATTCATCCATCAGCAAAGCCAGGAGATCATTGGGCACCACAGCGAAGGCTACACGCCATTTCTCGCTGCGTTGGGATTCTTCATCCTTTTCTGTAATCTGATCGGCCTGATTCCGGGCTTCGAATCGCCCACGGCCGTTCCGGTTGTGCCGCTGGGATGTGCCCTTTGTGCGTTCTTTTATTACCAAGTTCAGGGATTCAAGCACTCGGGAATAACATATCTGAAGCATTTCCTCGGGCCCTCAGATCCGACAATGCCCATTTTCATTCGGCTGCCTTTGGCGCTGCTGATGCTGCCCATTGAACTGGTCAGCCATCTCGCTCGTGCGTTGTCACTGACTATTCGTCTCTTCGCCAACATGTTCGCGGGCGACATGGTGACATGGGTTTTCTTCTCTCTGGTTCCAATTGGCATTCCCATCCTGTTTTTGGGGCTTCATATTGGTGTGTCGTTCCTGCAGACATATATTTTTATTCTGTTGACGACCGTTTATCTGGCCGGTGCGGTCGCCGAAGAACACTGAGCCGAAGAACACAGAGAAGAGGACTGAGTTCTAGTTTCGATTTTCCGGTTTCTTGTGGCGAGGTTGTAGCAGTCCACCTAAACCAGAAGCTGGAAGCTAGAAATCGTCGCAAGCGTGAGGGCGTCTGCACGGGATGACGTCAACCACCCACTGGCGGCAATTCATAAACACGAGGAGAGAAACACCATGGGTAAATTGAGTTATCTGTTCCTGATTTTGTCCGCGTTTTGCTTTGCTGTGCCGGCGTTCGCACAGGGTGGCCAAGCTGGTGTAACCAACTGGGTCGCTATTACTGCCGGCTTCTCCATGGCAATCGCATCGGCCGGCTGCGGCATTGCACAGGCCAAGGCTACAGCCGCTGCGGCTGAAGGTCTGGCCCGCAACCCGGCGGCCCGTCCGGGCATCCAGCTCGCCCTAATCTTGGGTCTGGCCCTGATCGAGTCGCTGGCCCTCTATACCCTGGTCATAATTTTCGCCAAGGTGAAGTAATCGCTGTTGGGGAAGAACTTCAAGTTGAAGCCTCTGCCGGCTCAGTCGGTAGAGGCTTTTTCGTGGGTAGTTGTGGTCAAGCCCTGAATCGGCCGAGGAAGCTAACCCTTGCGCTGTCCGTCCCACTCTTGTCCCCTGGCCTGGGGAGCGCGATCCATCGCTTCCACCAACACCCGGCGTAAGCGGTAGCGGCTCTCCAAGTCGGTGCTGACGATCTCAAATCCTACTTCATTCACTCGCGCTCGCCGTAGCAGGACATGGGCACGGATCTTCGCCCGCATACCCACGGAGATTTCCAGATTCGCCTCGCTGCCGATTCGCAGGTTGTCTTCTTTGGTGCCCATGCCGCCGCCGAGGCTCAACTCGCGGATCAATATCCTCGATTTTCCCCAGGAACTCCCAATCGTCGCCGCCACGGAGCGCGAAAGCACCATGCGTTCGTAGCGACGTTGCCTTACCCAGGGACACGCCGGAGCGAAATCCAGAGGCGCGATGGCCAATTCAGACGGTTCCAGCCCGCTATCGCTCAGAATCTGTGTCCCGTAGCGCGGGTCGGTCTTCGATAGTGCCTGCGCCGCAGCAATACGCAACTCGCGATGATGCGCCCAGCCGAACCTCTTCTTTGCTTCCACAATTTCTCGTAGCAACGACACCGCCTCCGTGGCCCGCAACCGGCCTAGCGACTCGATCGCTTTGAGCTGCAGAAAAGGCGAACGTGAGGCGGTCTCTCCCGGTTGTGCCATTGCCGCCAGCGGGGGTGCGGCTGTCAGGTCACCGCTCATGCCGATCTCGTCCACCGCCTCCGGCAGAACAAGTGGATCTAAAATCTCCGCCAGCTCCAAGAGCGTGCGACCGCGGTCAGGCGCCGCTCCGAAAGCCGTTTGCCGGACCACGACATCGTGATAAAAACGATTCCATTCGGGCAGTCGGGCGGGCAGCAATTCAAGCAATGTGCCGACATCCAAACGGCTCAAAATTCCAACAACTCCTGAGGCCTGGCGCGGCTGACCGGTGCGCAGCACCTCCCGCAATTGCAGGAGCGCGGGAGAACCGAGCTCCTTGACCAGTTCCACCATACGATCGCACTCGTCACGCCGCAGGCAGCGGAAGAAACGATCTGCGAGGTGTTCCACGCCGGTCTGTGAAGTGCGCCGAAGTAAAGTCAACAAGTCGGGTGGGATAGATTCCGAGCGTAAGGCATCTTCGATGAACTCGGGCAGACGGTTTTCAACGCCTACGCGCGGGCGCAGGTCATTCACCAGCACTGGCCGGTCTTTTCCCACCCTTTCCATGCCTGTGCAAACTTCGTTTACCGCGGCGTAGTTCTTGGACGCACTGGCTTCCTGGCTGAGGCGGACGAAAGCCGCGCTGAACAGACTTTGCACTTCGGGATCTTTTTCCGCTGCTAGTTGTTCGCTAAGCTTGCGGATGGCCGCGCCCATCGTCTCCCCGCCCAGCCGCGAATACAGATCCGCCAGCTGGCTCAGTCCGATGGCGGCCTTGCGGCGTGGCTCGAGCTCTTTAGCGCTGAGGCAGGCAAAATAGTTGTTGAGAATTGCGGTCGCTGTTTCTTTGTCATCCCGCTCCAGCAATACTTCAACGAAAGCAGAACACTCTTTTTCCCGGCTTCGGGCACTTCCGCCCAGAACATGCGGTCCAAAATGTCGGCGTGTGACTCGACCAGCATGCCGGCCTTGCTCATCTTGTCTTCCTGCAGGCGCAGAATTTGGCGCAGTGAGTCCATCTGCCGGCTCATGTGCTCCATCATCTGGTGCACGGCGTTGACTTTGATTTCGCCCTTCTGGTAGCGCTCCATGGCAAACCGGATCGCCATGTGCTCCGCCGCCTTCATAAGCAAGGGAGCATCGTTTTCGTCTTGAGTTGTCTTCGCTGCCAGGCTTCCCAGCAATTGCTGCAGGTTGAGCCGGGTATTCGGATCGGTTTCTCCTACTTCTTTTTGCAGATCTTCGGGGCGAAAGTTGGGATCGGTCTGGACTTGTCCGAACCGGGTCAGCAGCCTTATGGCCTGGATTACTTCGACCTCCTGAAGCGGCACCACAGATCCGCCAGCTGGCTCAGTCCGATGGCGGCCTTGCGGCGTGGCTCGAGCTCTTTAGCGCTGAGGCAGGCAAAATAGTTGTTGAGAATTGCGGTCGCTGTTTCTTTGTCATCCCGCTCCAGCAATACTTCAACGAACGCTTCTTTGATTTGCTTGGAGACGTCCTGGGCCTTGGAGCCGGCCACCGTAAAGGCGCGCACCAGACGGGTGAAATCCTCGATCGTAACCTCTTTGGAGAAGTGCAGGCTGGCTAGCCCTGCCGTAGTCAAGAGCTGGGCGAAACTCTTTTCGGCCTGTCCGGCTTCCAGCGGGATCCCATCCAGCAGCAGCTTGTTGTCGGAGACCCCGAGGAGAAACCCGCCCTCTCCTCCCTTGGGTAATCCTTGTTGCAATTCGTTCCAGGCGGTCTCGAACTGGCCTTCGGTGCGTTTGTGACCGAAGCCATACATCCGCGCATACTTAATGAGGATGTTGAGACTATGGACGAAGGCCCGAGCCGAGGCGGTGCGGCTTTCATGAGTTGTGCTGGTGGCAGCGATAAGAAAGCTCCTATAACCGCAGGCTCTGCAGTACAAGCTTAAAGCTGGGGATAAGACATCGCACATTACGGAGGTAATAGAACGAACCAGCACTTTTCCCGCGCAGATCGGCCAAAACTCGGGGAAACGGGCAATCTCAGGGCCGCTGCGATCAGCCATTTCAACGTCCATCGGGACCCGTGTGGAACAGCAGAATCGCCATTTGGCCCTGATCCTGGGATTGGCCGGTTCAGGAGTGAAAATGGTAACGTGGATTCTCTGATTCCAGGGACTGACTTGCCTCGTTCAGCCGCACCTCCGATGACAGCCAGGAAAACCACTGGCCTACGTGTCTGGATGAGACGCGTTCTCGAAGAGTGCGACCGCGCCGCCGCAGACTTTACCCCCGATCCTGTGCATGATCTGCGCGTTGCCCTGCGGCGTTGCCGATCTTTGGCTGACGGCATGATGGCAATGGACCCCGATCCCGAATGGGGGATGATGAAGAAGGCGGGCAGGCGCCTGTTCGGAAAACTTGGCGAATTACGAGATGCGCACGTCATGATGGAGTGGGTGGAGAAGCTCAGCCGCTCGCACGACTCGGGAAAGGAGGCGAGCACAGGTTCGCCCAACCCTTGGGGGCAATCCCATGAAGAATCATCTCAAGATGGAGATCCGAGGGACCCGGTCGGCCATGCTTTACTCGAGATTCTTGCGCGTCGTGAGAAGGAACAAACGCGCGCTGCCCGTGTGGCTTTGAATGAATTCGACCGCAAACAGTGGCGCCAGTGGAGCAGGACTCTGCCTCGACGTGCTGCTCGTATCCGACTGGGGAGTCTCCTGTTCAAGCATCTCGCTCTTGAGCGCTGGATGCAGGCCCACGAGCTCCACCGGGCTGCGCTGCGCAACCGCTCACAGGCGGCTTTCCACAGACTGCGCATCGGCATAAAACGGTTCCGCTACACTGTCGAAAATTTTCTCCCCGCACTGCATCTGGCCTGGAGTCACGATCTGAAAGATTTGCAGGATTTGCTCGGCGAAGTGCATGACTTAGACGTGCTGTGGGCGACTGCGTCTTCCTGCCAGGTCTTTGCTGATGAGGAAGCTCGAGGTTGCTGGCATGCCAGAATCCTCGCCGAACGGACTGCGCGGATCGATCTCTATCGCGAAAAAATGGTCGGTGCTCATTCTCTCTGGAACATTTGGCGTGCTGCGTTGCCACAAGGCCGTCAGATTCATGCCATCGCCACCAATCGCATGAAACTGTGGGCGAAGGTCCTTGATCCTGACTTCGAGCATTCACAGCGCGTCACTAGCTTCGCAATGCAACTATTCGAAGACTTGACTGCGGCAGGGTGGCTGTCAACGACTGATGGAATTGACGCCCGCTCGACTCTGCTGGCCGCCGGACTGCTCCATGATGTCGGCAAGTCGAAGCAAAAAAGTGGACATCATAAGGCCTCCTTCAAGTGGATTCGCAACCACGATGCTCCGCTAGGCTGGAAAACTGAAGACCTGCGGCGTGCCGCCATTGTCGCCCGCTATCACCGTGGCGCTTTGCCTACGGGAAGGCATAAGGCGCTGAAGGAGCTTCCTCCTCCCGAACGAGAACTGACGATCCAGTTGGCGGCGATTCTGCGCCTGGCGAATGCTCTGGACGCGGCCCATGACGGTCGCATTCGCCGTGTGCGGCTCGAAAACCAGGTCCGCGATACTAACCACAGAAACCCAATTCGTTCGGGTCAGGGTGAACGAAATTCTTCGCATCAGGGCTCCGGCTCCAAAGCAAAACACAGGGTAATCACCATCGCGGTCGAAGGATACGATGCGTTTGGGCGAAATGCCCGAGCCATCGCTGCAGAACGCCATTTGCTGGAAACGGTTCTACGCCGGCCTGTTCTTGTTAGGCGGATGAAGAATTCGCCGTTGGGCAAGGGCAAACACCGGTTGGGCCCTGAGGGTTACGGCAAGTCGTCAAAATAGTCGCGTGGGTTGGAGCAATCTGGTGGCCTCCCTTTCCACTTGTCAAACATTCTGGCGACCTCACTTCTTTTAACCGACAGGAACTTTGGCCACAGTTCTTTCTCGTTAGGAAC
>WNEZ01001697.1_pt1 | contig 23513 bp, 19 predicted proteins | sample 5400521 | NCBI WGS metagenome assembly WNEZ01 (sample SAMN13153339, study PRJNA577476) | soil metagenome | isolation source: 120 cm saprolite under Douglas fir tree site 2 hole 1 replicate 1 | place: USA:California | collected 2015-04-18
TGGCGAGGGGTCAAGGCGAGGGTCGAATACCGTTACACGGACTTCGGCAGCGAAACCAAGAATTTTGCTGTGACCACTGTTTGTGGTACCGCGGTTGGCTGCAGCAACCCATCCGGCCTTGTGACCATCCGCTTGCGGGAATCCTTCCACACGGTCCGGGTCGGACTGGGCTTCGACTTCTGACCGCAACCGCTGTTGCGACGATCAGCCGGCGATGACGGGCAAATCCGTCACCGCCGTGCGCCTTCGCCGATCACCGCGAACGGACCCCAGACCGCAGGGTAGGCATTTTCCGGCGACGATTTGTCGTCGAGCAGCGCCAGCATGGCGCGCCGCATGGCTTCGGCCCGGCCGAGCGTCGGATCGCCCTTGAGCGTGGCAAAGGCCGACGTCGTCAAACGCGTCGCCGCGTCCGAGGCGACCGCCCAATGCGACACCAACAGGGCGCGCGCGCCGGCATAGAAGAACGCGCGCGCGAGCCCGGAAAGAGCCTCCGCCCCCGGCTTGTCGCCGGCGATCGTGTTGCAGGCCGAGAGCACGACCCAGTCGGCATTGAGCTTGAGCTGCGCCACGTCGCTCGCCTTCAGCAAGCCGTCATCGTCCGGGGTCGGCACGGCCGGAACGGAGAGCGCCAGTGACGGCTCCGCCAGGCCCTTGACGTCGCCGGCCACCAGGCCGTGGGTCGCGAAATAGACGATGCGGTAATTGGCGAGCGACGCCCGCTTCACCAGTGCCACGCTGGCATCTCGACCCAAGTGGATGTCGGCCGTATCGGCGCCGAGCGCTTTCCCGACGATTTTGAGCTCATCGGCGGTGTCCGGCAGCTGCGGCAGCGCCCGCAGCAGCATGGAGCGATCGATACCGGCACCTCGCCAATAGTCCGTGTACGACCTGGCCGCGCCCCTCGATCGCGCACCCGGCTGGGCGGCTTGCGGTGTCGGGCGCGGGCTGAGACTGAACACCGGGTCGCCAAACCCGATCATCGGCTTGGCCCCCTGGCCGGCGCTTGCAAACGACCGTAGTGCCTGCAGGCTCGCTACCGACGGCAGAACGCTGACGGCCTGCCGCTTGATCAGCCAGGCGGCATCGCGGTAGCCGGCGGCGTCCTCCGCTGTCGGCTGCTCCTTCCTTTGTGTTGACGCGGCCGCCGGCTTCTCCGTCACCAGCAGATGGAACGGCAATGCGGTCAACGTCCCGGACGGGGCGACGAGCAGATGGCCTTTGTCCTTGACGATCGCGTCGACCGGACCGATCAGCAAGGCAAACAGCTCGTTGGCGATGCCGACGTCGAACTGCTGCATCGCCTCGAGATCCAGGCCGCGGCGGAAGGCCGCCACCTTGGCCGCAATATCGCCCCTGCCGCTTGGAATCGTGTGCCAGTCAAAGCCGCCGTCCGTCAGCGCGAAGACGTAACTCTCCTGATCGCCGGTCAGAAGGAAAACGAGCACCTCGTTCGGTCCCAAGAGCTTCTGCACCGCCTCGACCTTCAAGGGCTTGGGGCTCGACAGCGCCGCATAGTCGGGGAATTCCTTTTGCAATTGCGCCGAGACGGCGGCGAGCTTGCGCTCGGTGTCGGAAATTTGTCTGCGAATGTCGTCGATCTGCGCGGCCTTCGACTGCGCTTGCGGATTCGACAGCGCCTCGACCAGCGCCCGGTCCCGATCGCGCCAATAGGCGGACAGGTCCTGGTTCTGGCGCACCAGCGCGGCGAGCTCGTCATTGCGGGCGCCGAACCTCGGCGTCAGTTGCTGGACCGCGGCCGCTGCCGCCGACTGGTTCGCCCACCGCCCCCTTCGCGTGCTTGCGGCCCTGCGGAATCACCGAGACTGGCATACGCGAGCACGCCGGCGGTCGCCTTGCGCGAAAAGGCGACGGCGCCGGCAGCGTCCCGTCGGACGATATCCAAGAGCGCGAGATCGTTGAGGATCCTTACGGTTTCCGGATGGTTTGCGCCGCGCGCTTTCTCGTTGATGGCGAGCGCCCGCCGATAGGCCTGGTCGGCCTCGCCGTAGCGATGTTGGTGTTCGAACAGGTGGCCCTGATTGATCAGCACCGTGGCAAGAAAGCGATGGTCGGGGCCGAACGCTTTCGTGAAGATATCGAGCGCGCGCTTGAACTCTGCGTCGGCCTCGGGGTAGCGACCCTGCGCGTCGTAGGCAACCCCGAGCTTGCGATGGACCTTGGCGGTGTCCGGATGGGTCGGTCCGAGCGACTTGCTGACGATGGCAAGCGCCCGCTTGGAAAAAGTTTCGACCGCATCGTAGCGCCCCTGCAACTCGTAGATCTGCGCGAGATTGTTGAGCACGGTCGCGACATTGGAATGACTTGGGCCGAACGCGGCCTCGCGGATGCCAAGGGCGCGCTTGTACAGCGCCTCCGCCTCGTCGAGCCGGTCCTCGTCTGCGTAGACGCTGGCAAGGTTGAGCAGCGCCGTGGCGAGGTTGGGGTGATTTGCGCCCAGCGCCTTTTCCCAGATCTCGATGGCACGCAGGAACAGTGCGTCCGCCTCGGTATATCGGCCGAGTCGCTCATAGAGATGGGCCAGGTTGTTGAGGCTCGCGGCCACCTCGGGATGATTGGGGCCGAGCGCCTGCTCGCGGATCGCAAGCGCCCGTTTGCCCGCCGCCTCCACCTCCGCGAACCGGCTTTGATCCTCGTAGAGCTTGGTGAGATTGTTCAGGATGAGAGCGACCTGGAGACTGTCGCGGCCGCTGGTCTTCTCTGCCATGTCGAGCGCCCGTTTGTACTCGGCCTCGGCCTCCTCATAGCGGGCCTGGTTCTTGTAGACGTCCCCGAGATTGTTGATCAGAACGGCGACCTTGGGATTGCTCGGGCCGAGCGCCTTGGTCGTGATCTCAAGCGCCTGCTTGTACAATCTCTCGGCCTCGCCGTAGCTGCCTTGCAGCAGATAGACCGTGGCCAGGTTGGCGGCTGCCTGGGCTATCCGCGCATCGGTCGGCGGGAGATTCTTTTGCAGGGCGGCGAGCACCTGCTTGAACATGTCCGCTGCCTTGCCGTATTGCCCCAGCGCTTGGTAGGCGCGGCCCAAGTCGTTCTGGGCCGATACGTACGCAAAATTGTTGGTGCCGCCGCGCCTGGCGGCCGCCTCGTTTTTCTGTGCTTCGGCGAGGGCGGCGGCGTAATCGCCCGCCGCATAGAGATCCTGAAACCGCTTCTGCGCGGCCGCGACGTCGCCTTGCGCCGCGGTCGGCGGCGCCGCCGGTCCGCTCGCCAGCGCAAGCACGACAACGAACGCGGCCAATCCGCCCTGCCAACCCGATTTCATGATCCGCTCCCGCGATTGGAAAGATTCGGCATCAGACCCGGCTTCGATCCGGTCCGCGCGACAATTCTACGACGGATCGCGGCGCAGGACACGACCCTCCGCGGATGTTGCGCCGCGACCTGAAGGCGCGGGGCCGCTCGCTCCGAGATCGAGGAAAAGGATGCGCCAATCACCGCTCCAGGGCGAGCACCTCAATGCATCCGGCCGAACGACGTGCGCGACATGCCTCCGGCATTCCGGGTCGCTCCCATCTGGCCGAACGACGGCCGTGCAAGGAGCGAAGCGCCCCGGGTTCCCACCCCACTCGGCGAATCCGACTTGACGGTTTTCACCGACACCGCGGTCGTCACGCCGGTGTTGGTTTGCGTCCGCCCGCGCGTGGTTTGAGGATTGTAGCCGCTCGAGCCGCCGGTGGATTTCGGATTGTCGTTCCCGGACGTCGGCTCCGGTTTGTCATGACCGCGCGGGGGCTTCGGATGGATCGGAATGGAGATCCGAGGCGGCGGCGTCACGATCGGCGGAACCGGGCCGGTGTAGACCGTCACCGGGGGCTGATTGATGACCGTCACCGGGCTCGGATCGACAGCCGCGACGCTGGTGCCCGAAGAATTTGCCCCGCCGGCGCCGCCATTCTGCGTCGGCGTGGTCTCGGTGCGTTTCTGGCGCAGCAGCGGGTTTGTCGGCTGGCTGCACGGGCAAGTCGGACCGGCGGAGGCGAAGGCAGCGGCCGCGTTAGCGACCGACCGGCCGCGTGCCTTTTCGACGAGCCGATTGGCGGTTCCCGCGAAATCGCTGTTGCCGTAACCGGCGAGGAAGGCCTGGTAGGAGGCGACCGTATTGATGGTCACGGCATTGTACCAGGCAATCATCACCTGCCGGCGATCGAGCAGCGTGCGCACCGCCGGCGTCGTCGGCTCCGACGCATAAAGCGCGAGATAGGCCTGATAGGCTTCGACCTTGTCCTCTCGAACCACGATCTCATAGGCCTGGCGCGCGCTCTTCGCCTTGAGCTCCTTTTGCCAGGACTCGATCGACCGGCTCTCCGAGCGTGAATTTCCGGTCGGGCCCGGCTGGGCGTTGCTCGCCGTGGTCGCTCGTTCCGGTCCGGTCCCGGACGGGAAGAACGAGAATTCCGCGGTCAGCGACGAGCTTTCCCACGGGTATTGCTGCCGCTCGGTCGCGTTGCTCACCTCGAGCCGGACGCGCTTGAGCAGCTGCTCGAGCGGCAGCCCCGGCTCCTGGCCGATCCTCATGAGGGCGGTGGTGTAGGGGCTGTTCGTCCCGTCGCCGTCGAGGGCTTCGGTGCCGGGCGCGGTCGAGTACGACACGAGCGAGCCGTTCGGGGCGTCGACGATGGCAAGGCCGCGCCCCGCGGTCTTGTTGATCGCCGAGAACGGATTGTTGCGGCAGGCATCCAGGATCACGATGCGGGACTTGCTCGGAACCGAGGACAGCGCGTTCATCACGTCGGCGAGCCGCGTCGCCTGGAGCGGCACGTCGGCTTCGCGCTCGATTTGCGCATCGACCGGCACGAGGAAGTTCTCGCCGTCGACCTGCAGGCCGTGGCCGGCATAGAACACCAGCGCAACGGTGTCCGGTCCTTTCTCGGAGACCATGCTCGCGAAATTGCCGATCGTCCGGCGCATGTCGCTTTGGGTGAGATCGGGCGCCTGCAGGACCTGGAACCCGGCGGAGCTCAGGAATTTCGTCATGGCCTTGGCGTCGTTGGTCGGGTTCGGCAGCGCCGTGACCGAGGTGTAGTTCGAGTTGCCGATGACGAGCGCAATCCGGTTCTCGGCGCGCGCATCGCTGATGCCCATCCAGCAGGTCGAAGCGAGGGCGGCAACGAGGAGTCGTAACGACATGGCTGAGCCTCCACACGTCCACAGGGAGCAGCAGGTAGGCTTGGCCGTCATCGAGGTTCGGTCGCGCCGTATCGCGGTCGAAAGTCATCAGCATCCTCTGATATTCGCCGTCCCAGAGAGCGATCCTGCGGATCGCTTGCGTGCCGCGATTGACGACCTTGATGCTCGGTTGCAGGGGCACGTTCATCGTCTTCAAGCCCGTGCTCCGCGAGACAATGCCGCCTTGGAAGGTGGAGACCAGGGGCGCGGCACACGATCCCTCGGCGGAAACCTTGCCGTTTTCCGCGGTCGCGCCGTCGCGCGAAATCGAAACCTTGAGCGGGCCCTTGAACGCGAGAAGCCGCTGCGTTCGGTAGTGACAGATCCGCAATTCGCTGTTGGCTTGGAGATCCAACCGCGTCCGATCGCTGATGATGTCGAGAGCGTCGAGCAGGGCCGGCGCCCCCTGCGAGGAGGCGACCACGCGACCACGCACTTCCTCCACATAGGCCACGTCGGTCGGGGTTTCCGGCGCCGCCGAATGTGCAGGATTGCTTCCCAGACCGGCGGGGATGGCGGACCAGAATAGTGCGGCCGCCACGACTTTCACCGGCATCGACGCTCTCTCGCTGCATCCGCGACGTTCGGGAGACTGCAGTCGCATGGTTCATCTCCTCGGAATGATACCGGCCGTTGCCCGTTCGGTTCGACGGCGCTCCGACCGGTCTCCGCTTGGCTCACGTCTCGCCGAAGGCGCGCGGCCGCGCGGCAACGCCGCCGCGCGGTACTCATCACACTCACTTGTCGCTCACGTTGACGACCTGAACCCGACGGTTATCGCCGGCGAATGGATCGGATGAATTCTTCAGCTTGGTCTTGCCGTAGCCGACCGTCACCAGATTGGCCGCCTCGATCCCGTACTTTTCCGAAAGGAAGCGTTTCACCGCGTCGGCGCGGCGCTCGGACAGGCTCTGATTGTAGGCATCGGCGCCTTTGGCGTCGGTGTATCCGGCGACGATGAAGGTGCGGCCTTTCAGGTCGGCGCTCGAGAGAGCCTGCCCGAGAGCGGTGACCTGGGGCTGTGCGCCCGACCCGATGGTGGCCGAGTCGTAGTCGAAGTTGACCTCGAGATCGATGCTCGGCTTGGTTTGGGCGATCGACGCGATCTGCTCGCGCTCGGTGGTTGTCAGCGAGCGGGTCGTCCGATTGCGCAAGGTATCGACGAAGCGCGTTTCGTCCGCGCGGCGGGCCGCGTCGGCGGGCGAGGCGCTAAGCCCACGGGTGATCTTGGCGGGCTTCAACGCCCTGATGATCTGGTCGGCCGAAGTGGGTTCCCCGGCGAGCGCGACCCCGAGGCCTGCGGGCAAAGCCAGGCCGGCGGCCAATACCACGCAAGCCAGGTTGATCTTCAGCATTTTACGAGATGGCGACATGTTCCTCTCTCCGAGTTGTTTGCCTCCCGGCTGCCCGTTTGTGCGAGCCGTAGGGCGGATGGTCGGACGATCCCGACCGGAATGTGAACCAGGCTACACAGGCGCGGCTGCCGCGGATGTGACGGAGATCACAAAAAGGTCGATTCATCGGGGCGCGGCCGCATGGCTCCCGAACGTCGCCTGCCATCGGCGAATTCGGCGGATTTGGCGTGGGGCAGGCGCTCGATCCGCGCCTGGAGAGGATTGAGCAGGCCCTTGGAATACAAGGCAAATCGGTTCTGCACCGCCCCGATGACGGATGGAGCGAAAATACAGTTTACTCAGTTCCTTAGAGCTCATTAGAGCGCGACGCCGCCCGCAACCAGCAGCGACACCGTCAGGCCGAGCGGCCCCTCGACGATGTTCGGCAACCCGGGCGTCGTTGTGCGCCCCGGGCAACGGCTGTCGACGATAGCATTATTGCCGAAGAGTCGCCCGCAACACGGCGAACAATTTCTCGACATCGGCGTCGGTGTTCCACACGTGCGGCGTGACGCGCAACGAGCGACCCCGCACCGATACGTAGACACCGGCGGCGGCAAGTCGGCTGGGCAAGTCGGCGGGGAACCATCCGCCCAACCGTAAGCCCAGGAAATGACCGGCCCGCCGGTGCGGCGGGACGCCGTCCAACCCCAGATCGTCCTTGGCCCGCTCCGCGATCGAGTCGTTGCGGGCCTTCAAAGTGGTGAGCACGCGCGGAACGCTCCAGCCCAGCAACAGCTCAAGCGAGGCCCTGACTGCCGGATTGAGGGCAAAGTTGCTGCGTTCGCCGACGTCGAAACGGCGGGCACCCGGTTCATACTCGCTCTTGTAGTTGACGAGCCCGGCAAAATCCTGCGAATCCCGGCGCGCGATCCAGTTCTGCTCGATCGGCCGCGCGTGTTGCCAACGCGGCGCGACATACAGAAAGCCGGTGCTGTATGGGCCGAGCAGCCATTTATAGGTACCCACGGCGAGAAAATCGGGATCGACGCGCTTTACATCGAAGGGCAACGCGCCAAGCGATTGGCTTCCATCGATGCAGAAGGCGGCTCCGATGCGGCGGCATGCGGCGCCGACTGCCTCGACGTCGACCGAACCGCCGTCGGTCCAGTGACAGTGGGGGACGGCGACAACGGCGACGGAATCATCCATGTGGGCCAGCAACGCTGCAGTCCAGTCATCGTCGCCGGGGCGGCGGACAGAAACGACGCGAGCGCCGGTGCGCTGGGCAAGATCCATCCACGGATAGACGTTGGAAGGAAACTCTTCGGCGAGCGTCAGAATTTTCTTTCCACGATGTAGCGGAATGTTGTGCGCGGCCTGCGCCATGCCATATGACACGGCCGGTATGAGAGCAACATCTTCCGCGCTGGCGTTGATCAGCCGAGCAAAGAGCGTGCGTATCGTTTCGCTATCAGTGAAGAAGTCGGACGACTCGATCGTCCAGGGTTGCGCCTTGCGCCGCAATCCTCGCTCGCCCGCCTCGATCGCCGCTTTGGGAAGAGGCGACATGAATGCGCAGTTCAGATACGCGATGTCGTGCGGGATGCTGAACAGATGCCGTTGGCTCGGAAGCAGCGAGATGGCTGAATTGCTGCCGGTCATACGCGCGGTTTTCTCTTGATGGGGATGAATGTTCCGTTCCCTGTCGTAGCACCGAGAGATCAAGACAGGTACAAACGTGTGCGATCCCGGCTAGTTTGGGCTGCACGCATTCGCGATCCATCCCTCTGAGAGGACAGCGCAAGCCATTGGTATACAAAGCAAATCGGCTCTGCATCGCCCCCATGATGGAATGGACCGACCGCCACTGCCGGTTCTTCCATCGCCTGCTCACGCGCCGCGCGCTGATCTACACCGAGATGATCACCACTGGCGCGGTTCTCCACGGCGACCGCGCGCGGCTCCTGGCATTCGACCCGGTCGAGCATCCGGTGGCGTTGCAGCTCGGCGGCTCAAATCCGCGACAGCTTGCGCAATGCGCGCGCATCGCCGCCGATTGCGGCTACGACGAGATCAACCTCAATGTCGGCTGTCCTTCGGACCGCGTGCAGGAAGGCCGCTTCGGCGCCTGCCTGATGGCGGAGCCCGGCCTCGTCGGCGATTGCGTCGCCGCTATGCGGGCGGCGGTCGAGGTGCCGATCACGGTCAAATGCCGCATCGGCATCGACGAGCAGGACCCGGAGGAGGCGCTCGATACGCTCACCCGCACGGTCGTCGCGGCCGGCGTCGAGGCGCTCATCGTGCACGCGCGCAAGGCCTGGCTCGACGGGCTTTCCCCGCGCGAGAACCGCGACATCCCGCCGCTCGACTACGACCGGATTTATCGGCTCAAGGCCGCGCATCCCGATCTCGCGGTCGTGCTCAACGGCGGCATCGCCGATCTCGATCAGGCCGCCGCGCATCTCGAGCGCCTCGACGGCGTGATGATGGGCCGCGCCGCCTATCGGGAGCCCTGGCGCCTGTTGGTGGTCGATCCCATCCTGTTCGCCGCCGCCGCGCGCTTCGCCGCGCCCCGCGCCGCGGCCGAGGCGTTGATCCCCTACATCGAGCGAGAGCTGGCCCGCGGCACGAAACTTCATGCCATCACGCGCCATGTGCTCGGCCTGTTCCACGGCGTGCCCGGTGCGCGCGCGTTCCGGCGGCACCTCGCCACCGAAGCCGTCAGGCCGGGCGCGGGGGTGGCCACTTTCCGCGATGCGCTTGCCGCAGGGGGAGGAGCTTTAATGCCGTCCAGTGTGAGCTAGTTCACACAAGGCCATCAATATTTTGTGCGAAGCACGGCGGTCTAGGATCGCGGGACCGCTGCGGTGTGATCCGTAACCGGGAAGTTCCCGGCCGCGCCGTTGGAGCAGGACATGGTGCTGGGCGTACCCGCGAGCGAGCTTCTGCTGCTCGCGGCACTGATCGTCGTTGCCGGGGTCGTGACCGGCGTTCTCGCTGGCCTGTTCGGCATCGGCGGCGGCGCGCTCATCGTCCCGGTGCTCTACGAGGTATTCGGCGCGCTCGGCGTGCCCGACGAGGTGCGCTTCCAGCTCTGCGTCGGCACTTCGATCGCGATCATCGTGCCGACCAACGTGCTCTCGTTCCGCACCCATCTCGACAAAGGCGCGGTGATGATGGAGGTGGTGCGGACCTGGGCGCTGCCGTCGGTGGTCGGCGTGGCGGCCGGCTCCGCCATTGCCGCGTTTGCGCCGGCGGCGGTGCTCAAGCTCTGTTTCGTGCTGGTCGGCGGCCTGATCGCTTGCAAGCTCCTGCTCGGGCGCGACAGCTGGCGGCTCGCCGACGATCTGCCGGGCCGGGCCGCCATGGCGGCCTACGGCGTCTTCATCGGGCTTGCCGCGTCGCTGATGGGCATCAGCGGCGGCTCGATCTCCAACATGATCCTCACCCTGCACGGCAAGCCGATCCACAAGGCGGTCGCCACCTCCGCCGGCCTCGGTGTGCCGATCACCATCGCGGGCACGATCGGCTACGTGCTTGCCGGGCTGCCGCAACAGGCGCTGATGCCGCCGCTGTCGCTCGGCTTCGTGTCGCTGATCGGTTTCGCGCTGATGGCGCCGGTCTCCAGCCTCACCGCGCCCTATGGGGCGCGGCTCGCGCACGCGCTGTCGAAGCGCCGGCTCGAAATCGCCTTCGGCTGCTTCCTGCTCACCGTCTGCGTGCGGTTCGTGGTGAGCCTGGTCGCCTGAAGGTCACGGATATCCCCGCATCAACAGCTTGTCGCCGCGGACCTCCCAGCTTTCCAGCCGGTTGAGGAAGCTCATACCGAGCAGGTTTGTGCGCAATTGTCCGGGCTGCGCGATCAGCGCCGGCACCGAGCGTTCGGTGAGACTGCCGATCGATATCCGGTCGAGCGTGACCGGCGCGGCGCGGGCGCGGCCGTTCGCGGTCTCGACGTTGACGGAATAATTGAGGACTTCGAGCGGAAGTCCGGCGGCCTTGGCCGCCTCGTGGGTGAGGACCACCGCGCTGGCGCCGGTATCGAGCACCATGGCGACGCGCGCGCCGTTGATCTCGGCAGCGAGCGAGAAACCTCCTCCTCCGCCGCGCGCGATCTCGACTGTGCGTCCCCGGCCGGCGGCGCGGCCCGGAACGAGTTCGGCCAGCACCCGCTCGCCGACGTCGCGCAGCTCGAAACGATAGGTGTATCCGATCAGCAGCAGCGTCCCCACCACCGTCCAGATCAGGGCCGCTTCGAGCGCATGGGTGAGCCGCTCGCGGAACAATGCGAGGGCGATCACGACCCCGACCGCCAGCACGATGATCCTGGTCTCGAGCGGAGAGCCGTCGACGTGCGTAAGGTCGAGCGATCCGGTCTGCCGCAGCACGAACACGAGCAGCACGATCGTCGACAGCGCGAGCAGGATCCAGAGAAGGCGGCGCACGACGGTATCCTCAAAACATATATCGGCGCGCCGTCCGGATGCCCTCGGGGCAATCGATCGCGCATACCTTGATGCCGGGGCCTTCGATCTCAGTCATGAATGGCACGGCGAGTCGTCGCGGGGGTGGCGGGCAAGATAAGCATCGTCGCGGGGAACGCAATCGGCGTGATCGGCGGCTCGAGTCAAATTTACATCCCGAGTCTGAGCAGCCGACGCAGCGCATTGGCCTTGGTCGGGGGCGGGGAGCCCGCCGTACCCGACTGCGGCGCCTGGATCGAGGGGGCGGGCTCGACGATCGGGGCGAGCGCCGCCATCACCCGCTCGGGCGGGAAGGTCACGACGACCTCGGTACCGATGCGCAGCTTCGATTTGAGCGTGAACGTGCCGCCGTGAAGATCGACCAGGCTTTTCGCGATCGGCAGCCCGAGGCCCGCGCCCTGCTCGGCCGACTTGATCGAGTTCGATCCCTGGCCGAACGAGGCGAGCACGATCGGGATCTCCTCTTCGGGGATGCCCGGTCCGGTATCCTTGACGCTGACATACTGACCGCCCGAGGCGGTCCAGCCGGCCTTGAGCCAGATCTCGCCGCCCGGCGGGGTGAACTTGATGGCATTGCCGAGGAGGTTGAGGCAGATTTGGCGCACCGCCCGTTCGTCCACCCATAGCCGCGGCATGTCGGTCTCGAACAGCTCGTGGATGGTGAGGCCGCGGCTCCTTGCCCGCATCTGCAGGAGATGGTTGCACTCGCCGACCACGTGCGCGAGCGAGACCGGCTCCTCGTTGAGCTCGTAGCGGCCGGCCTCGATGCGGGAGAGGTCGAGGATTTCGTTGATCAGCCCGAGCAGGTGCACTCCGGAATTATGGATGTCGCCGGCATATTCCTTGTAGGCCGGGACCTGGTGCGGGCCGAAAATCTCCCCCTTCATCACTTCCGAAAAGCCGAGAATGGCGTTGAGCGGGGTTCGCAGCTCGTGGCTCATCTGGGCGAGGAAGCGCGACTTGGCGATATTGGCCGCTTCGGCGCGCCGCCGCGCCTCGTCGGAAATGGCTTTCGAGGTCTCAAGCTCGCCGATCAGCGCGTCCTTTTCGGCCCGCGCCTCGAGCGAGGAGAGCGTAGTCGAATAGAGCCGGTAGGCGAGCAGCGAGAAATAGCCCTGTGCCGTCACTGCCATGATGGCGAGGATGTAGTCGTGCAGGTTGCCCCTGAGCGCGAAATCGAGCGCCAGCGCCCCCGATACCGGCACGGTAGCGGCGAACACCGCAATCGGAACGCTCGACGCCAGCATGCTGGACACCGCCACCACCAGCAGCATCACGAACAGCATGAACGTGCTCGACTGCGCGTCGATGCCGACCGGATGGATGAGCATGAACATCCAGGAAAGCCCGAAGAACAAGTCGAGCACGATGAAGCGCAGCCGCCAGGCGCGAAGGTGGACGTGATTCTGCGGCTCGGCCAGGAACTGGCGGCACTTGGTGACGATAACCGCGTGGATCATCAGCACCGCCGCGGTCCAGGTGCCGGCATTGACCGCGCCGGTCCACAGGCTCGACAGGAAGCCGACCGTCCCGACCAGGAGCACGATCACCAGCGAGGCCGAAAGCCGGTTCTGCGCGAACTGTCGCAACAACTCGTAATCGAAGGCCGGGCGCGTGCCGGTGGTCGAGGTCAGGCGGTCGCGGGCTTCGCGCACCTGCTGGGCGGCCGCGCGCCGGCGCTTGGCCGGGAATGCGCCGGCCGATGCAAGATCATGCGGGTCGCGCGTGGGAGTCATGTGTTTTGGGTGTCTTGGCCCCGACCAATTCGTGCCAAAGTCCTCGAAAAATCTTAAGGGTACGCTTAAGGACGGGCTAAATCCGGTGGTTAACGGTAGATTTCCGAGGCGGCGTTGCCTCCGATCCGCCATCAAAACCGACCAGGGCGCGGCCGCGACTACCGGAGGTAAAGCGACTTGGGTCGCGCGAACGCGCGGCAGTTTGCTGGTGACTGTCTGCACAACCAATGGTTAATATACCCGGAAACCGGGGGCGAGGGAGAACGCATGAGGCTTTACGACGGCGGCCGCGCGCCCAATCCGCGGCGCACGCGCATCTTTCTGGCCGAGAAGGGCATCGAGCTGCCGATCGAGCCGATTGATCTCGGCGCCATGGCGCACAAGTCGGCGGCCTATACCGCGGTCAATCCGATGCAGCGGGTCCCGGCGCTGATGCTCGACGATGGCGCGGTGATCACCGAATCGATCGCGATTTGCCGTTACCTCGAGGCGCTCTACCCGGAGCCGTCCCTGTTCGGGCGGGAGGCCTTGGAGATCGCGCGCATCGAAATGTGGAACCGACGGCTCGAGCTGCATTTGCTGTTTCCGGTCTCCCATGTGTTTCGCAACTCGCATCCGGCGATGAAGCAGATGGAGGTGCCGCAGGTGCCGGCCTGGGCCGAGGCCAACAAACCGCGCATCGTCGAATTCCTCGCCTTGCTCGATCGCGAGCTGAAGGATCGAGCGTTCGCGGCGGGCAATGCGTTCACGGTCGCCGACATTACCGGCCTCGTCGCCGTCGACTTCATGAAGCCGGCGAAGCTTGCGGTGCCGGACGAGCTGAAGAACGTCAAGCGCTGGCACGCCGAGCTTGCCGCGCGACCGAGCGCAGCGGCCTGACCATGCGCTTGACCGTGGTTGGATCGGGGGATGCGTTCGGCTCCGGCGGCCGGTTCCACACTTGTTTCCTTCTGGAGAGTGCCAAGGGCACGCTGCTCATCGACTGCGGGGCCTCGTCGATGATCGCGCTCAACGCGCTTGCGCTCGATCCCGGCCGCATCGACGGCATCGTGCTGTCGCACCTGCACGGCGACCATTTCGGCGGGCTTCCCTTCCTCCTGCTCGATGCGCAATTCTTCTCCGGCCGCGAACGGCCGCTGACGATCGCCGGACCGCCGGGGGCGCGCGCGCGCATCGACCAGGCGCTCGAAGTGCTCTTCCCGAGGTCCACGACCAACAAATGGCGGTTTTCCTGGACCGTGATCGAGATCGCCGTCGGCCGTCCGACCGACGTGCTCGGACATTCGGTGACGACGACCGAGGTCCTGCATTACTCGGGCGCGCCCTCGACCGCGCTACGCGTGTCGGACGGCCAAAAGACCTTTGCCTATTCGGGCGACACCGAGTGGGTCGACGCGCTCGTCTCGGTGGCCGACGGCGCCGATCTCTTCGTCGTCGAGTGCTACGGCTATTCCGGGCGATTGACCGGCCACGTGACCTGGGAAATTCTCGCGCCGCGGCTGCCCGATTTGCGCGCGCGGCGGATCATGGTCACGCACATGAATCCGACCATGCTCGCCCGCCGCGACCAGGCGAAAGCCGCCGGCCTGCTCGTCGCCGAGGATGGTCTGGTCGTCGACCTCTGAAGCGCTCGAGGCCCGGGCCGCGAGCGCGGCTTATCTTTCCAGCCGCGCGATCAGGCTCGACGTATCCCAGCGCCTGCCGCCCATCTTCTGCACCTCGGCATAGAACTGATCGACCAGCGCGGCGACCGGCAGGCTGGCGCCGTTCTTGCGCGCTTCGCCGGCGCAGATCGCGAGGTCTTTGCGCATCCAGTCGACCGCGAAGCCGAAGTCGAACTTGCCGGCGGCCATGGTCTGGTAGCGGTTCTCCATCTGCCATGACTGCGCCGCGCCCTTGGAGATGGTCTCGATCACTGCCTGGACGTCGAGCCCGGCCTTCTTAGCGAAATGGATCCCTTCGGCGAGCCCCTGCACCAGCCCGGCGATGCAGATCTGGTTGACCATCTTGGTGAGTTGGCCGGCACCGGCGGGGCCGAGGAGCTTGCACATGCGGGCATAGGCGGCGATCGCCTTCTCCGCGCGCCCATAGGGCTCGGCGTCGCCGCCGCACATCACGGTGAGCACGCCGTTCTCGGCGCCGGCCTGGCCGCCGGAGACCGGCGCGTCGACGAATTCGAAGCCGCGCTTTTTCGCCTCGCCGTAAAGGTCGCGCGCGATCTCGGCCGAGGCGGTGGTGTGATCGACGAATACCGCGCCCTTGCTCATGCCGTGGAAGGCGCCGTTCGGCCCAAGCGCCACCTCGCGCAGGTCGTTGTCGTTGCCGACGCAGCACATGACGAGGTCCTGGCCCTCGGCCGCCTGCTTCGGCGTCGGCGCGCTGCGTCCACCGTGCTTGCCCACCCAGGTTTCGGCCTTGGCCGCAGTGCGGTTATAGACGGTGACCGCGTGACCGCCCTTGTTCCTGAGGTGCCCCGCCATGGGGAACCCCATGACGCCGAGACCGAGAAAAGCCACCTTCGCCATCGGTTCCTCCTATAGGCGCACTGCCAACCAAGCGCGCCGATGTCTATATGCGGGAGTGATTGCGACGGGAGCGGCCCGGCCGTCAACCGTCATCACGTTGACCGGGCCGAGCCGCCGCTTATGGTGTCGGGCCTCGACGGACGACGGGCAGCAGACGATGGACGGCCCGTGCCGATGTCGGTCCATGCTCGGTCGTCCGATCCGGCTGCCGGGCGGAGAGAGCCATGCGATGACAGTCACCAAGGAGCAGGTGCTCGCGAGCCTCGAGGGCGTCAAATCGCCCGACGGGACGCCGCTGCCCAGGACCGGGAAGCTTTCGGAGGTGGTGGCCGGCGACGGCAAGGTGTTCTTTTCGATCACGGTCGATGCCGGCGAGGTCAAGGCCTGGGAAGGCGTGCGCAAGCGCGCCGAGGAGGCGGTGCGCGCGCTGCCCGGCGTACAGTCGGCCCTGGTCGCCTTGACGGCGGAGCGCAGGGCTGCTCCGCCGCGCCCACCGCAGGAGGCGGCACGGGCAGCCCCGCGGGCCGCGCCCCGCGGCGAAACGGTCCAAGGAGTGCCGGGCGTCGAGGCGATCATCGCGGTCGCCTCCGGCAAGGGCGGGGTCGGCAAATCGACCCTCGCGGTCAATCTCGCGCTCGGGCTCGCCGCGCTCGGGCTCAAGGTCGGCGTCCTCGACGCCGACATCTACGGTCCCTCGCTGCCCAAGCTCCTCGCCATCAAGGAGCGGCCGCAGACCATCGGCGGCACCCGGCTCAAGCCGATCACCCGCTACGGTCTCACCGTCATGTCGATCGGCTTCCTGATCGAGGAGGAAACCCCGATGATCTGGCGCGGCCCGATGGTGATCTCGGCGCTGACCCAGATGCTGCGCGAGGTCGAGTGGGGCACGCTCGACGTGATGGTGGTCGACATGCCGCCCGGCACCGGCGACGCCCAGCTCACCATGGCGCAGCAGGTGCCGCTCAAGGGCGCGGTGATTGTCTCGACGCCGCAGGATCTCGCCCTGATCGACGCGCGGCGCGGCATCGCCATGTTCCGGCGGGTCAACGTGCCGGTGCTCGGGATCGTCGAGAACATGAGCTACTTCCTCTGCCCCGAATGCGGCACGCGTTCCGACATTTTCGGCCATGGCGGCGCGCGCCAGGAGGCGCAACGGCTCAGCGTGCCCTTCCTCGGCGAGGTGCCGCTGCACATGACCATCCGCGAGAAATCGGATTCCGGCCTTCCCGTGGTCGCGACCGAGCCCGACGGTCCGATCGCCAAAGCCTACCGCGACATCGCCGCCAATGTGCGCGATCAGCTCACGGGCGCCACCGGCCGCGCGGCGCCGAGGATCGTGATCGAGGCATAGCTGGTCGCGTCGCCGGCGCGATCCGCTGATTCCCACGACCGGCTGACTTCGCTCAATCCTCCACCCACATTCGCATGAGATTGGCGAACGACTTCGAGAGAAGATCGAACTCGGCCGACTTGCCCGCGCGCGCGAACAGCTGCCGCCGCGCAGTGTCGAGATCGAACAATAGCTCGCGCCGCGCCGCGTCGCGGATGAAGCTTCGCGCCCAGCCGGCGGCGGCGAGGCGCACCCCGCGCGTCACTTCGGCAACGCGATGGAGCGAGGTTGCGGGATAGGCGAGGAGGCCGCCGGGATCGAGCTTGAATGTCTCCTCTCCGGCGGCGCTTTCGATCGTCAGCTCGCCGCCGTCGTAGCTCGAGGGATCGCTCAGAAAGAGCGTGAACGAGACGTCGGTGCGCATGCCGTCCATCAGCGCATCGTCGACGTGGCTGCCGTAATGCATGCCTTGCTCGTAGCGGGAAAACAGCAGGGGGGAGAGCGCCTTCGGCCGCACCGCCAGCCGAAACACCTCGTTGCCGAGGATGCGCTCGGCGACCAGCTTGCGGACGGTCTCGAGCGAACGGCCCGCGGCCTGCCGGTTGAGCTTGACCGTGCGCGCGGCAAAGCCTGCGGTGGCCTGCCCGTCGACGAAGGCAGCGCGCGCGAGCGCGGCATTGACGGTTTTGATCTCTTCCGCCGAGAGCACATTGCCGATTATGATTTGCATGAAGATCCCTCGGCCACCGAGTCGAGCGTCAATCGAGCACGCAATTGCTATGGTTGAGCAAACATTCTCGCCGGATTGGTTCGGTGGTTGGAAGAATTCAAAACTATGACGTTACTGGACCGTTTCTGGCCACGACTATATGTATCCGGCACGTAGCGCGCAGCCCAGCGGGAGTCGACATGAAAACGAAACGCAAGATTTGGCTCGGTGTCGGCGCCTGCGTGGTCATCGGGACCGGCGCGAGCGCCGCCATGGGACCGCTCACCGCCGGAGCCACGCCCGGGATGCGCGTGCCGGGCGGTCCGGCGCTCGCGATCCCGCGTGCCCCTTCGGATTGCATCGTCCTCGCGCAACGTCATCCGCAGGAGGCCGGCGAGGCCGGCGAGGCCAAGGACCTCGCCAATCTGCCGCCCGAGCTTGCCTTCGGCGTGCGCATCGCGCTCATCCGCGGCCATCTTCTGGTCGGCGACGAGCTCATCCGGCAGCAACAATGGAATGCGGCGCTCCCGCACTTCCTGCATCCCGGCGAGGAAATCTACGGCGACATCAAGGACGAGCTCGCCGACTACAAGGCGCCGCCGTTCGACCGGGTGCTCGCCGCGCTCGCCGACGTCGTCAAGGCCAAGAAAGGCGGCAATGATTACGCCGAGGCGCTCAAGGCCGTGAACGATGCGCTCGCCGCCGCCGATGCCGGGATGAAGGCGAAGCAGGCGGACTGGCCAGGGTTCGTGGTCGAGACCGCGGTGGAAGCGCTCAAGGCCGCGGCCAACGAATACCAGCAGGCGATCGTCGGCGGCAGGCTCGCCAAGCCGGTCGAATACCAGGACGCGCGCGGGTTCATCTGGCAGGCGGAGCGCATGATCGAGAGCGTCGCCGGCGACTTGCAGAAGAAGGATCCCGCCGCGCTCGCCGCGACGCGCGCCGGCCTCGCCGAGCTGAAGAAAGCGTTTCCGTCGCCGATGCCGCCGCGAATGCTGGTCAAGGATCCGGCCACGGTTCTCGGCGAGGTCGCGCGCATCGAGCTCGCCGCCGGCAAGCTGATGTGAGGACGATGATGATGCGCCTCCTCGCCGCGGCGTTCCTGGCCGGCGGGGCGATCGGCGTCGGCGCCGCCCTCTTGCTGCAGTCGGCGACATTGCGCGCGGCGCCACGCCCGGCCGACGATCTCGCGAGCCTCAAGGCATCGTTCCGTCGTCCCACGATCGTCCCGTTCCCGGCCGACAATCCCTTCTCGGAGGGCAAGCGCGCCCTCGGCGCGGCGCTGTTCCACGACAAGCGGCTGTCGGTCGACGGCAGCCTCTCCTGCGCCAGCTGCCACGACCGCGACAAGGGTTTTGCCGACGGCAAGGTGCAGGGCCGCGGCGTGCCCGGCCGTCCGCTCAAGCGCCACACCCCGACCCTGTGGAACCTGGCTTGGGCCTCGCCGGTGTTCTGGGACGGGCGCGCCCGCAGCCTCGAGGAGCAAGTCGCGGGACCGATCGAATCGCCCGACGAGATGGCGCAGCCGCTTGCCTCGGTGGTCGCCCGCCTTGCCGTCGACCCCGCCATGGTGCGCGCATTCGCGGACGCCTTTCCCGAGGCGCCCGGCGTCAATGCGTCCATACTAGCCAAGGCGATTGCGACCTATGAGCGCACCTTCGTCTCGCCCACGACGCGCTTCGATCGCTGGATTGCCGGCGACGAGCAGGCGCTGAAGGAGAACGAGATCGCCGGCTTCAGGCTGTTCACCGGCAAGGCGCATTGCGTCAACTGCCACAGCGGCTTTGCCTTCACCGATTACGCCTTCCACGATATCGGCCTGCCGGGCGACGACCGCGGCCGCGGGGCGGTGCTGCGTCTCGAATCGGTCGACCACGCCTTCAAGACGCCGGGACTGCGCGAGCTCGGCCGTTCCGCCCCCTACATGCACGACGGCTCGCTCGCCACGCTCGCCGGCGTGCTCGACCACTACGTGAGCGGCGTGGTCGAGCGGCCGACCCTGTCCAAGGATCTTCCGCGCGGGCTTGCGCTCACGGCGGCCGAGCGTGCCGATCTGATCGCCTTCCTCGGCACGCTGACCAGCGAGGATCCGCCGGCCTTGCCGGACAAGATCGTGCCGGTCACGGTCGGTCCGCAGGCGCCTGCGGAGCAGGTTTCGACCGTTTCCCAGGACGACAAGGCCTTTCATCCGACCCACGTGGCGCTGCCTCGCGGCGGCCGCCTGTGGATCGTCAACAACGACACCCGCACCCACAATGTCCGGGTTTTCGATCCCGCGCTCGACTTCGATTCGGGCGCGCAGGAGCCGGGCGAAACGGTCGAGATCGCCTTTCCCGCCGCCGGGTCGTTTCTCGTCTTCTGCGGCATCCATCCGAAGATGGAGCTCTACGTCGATGTCACGCGCTAGCGCATGTTCCGGAAAAGTGGGAACCGGTTTTCCGAACAGAACATGCGCAGAGCGAAAAATGACGAGAGTGTCGCGGCTTTATCCCTTGCGCGGGCCGCCTCGCGGAGACAATCTAGCCGCGAGGTTGCGGGCCTCCGGGCGGAGGTCCAAAGCTCCGATCCCACGCGCAAGGATGGACCGATTGCGTTCGCTTGATCGGCGTCCGTGAACCCAGGAGGAACAAACCCATGAAACGCCGCGAATTTCTCAAGGCCGCCGGCGCCGGAATGGCCGCGACGGCCATCGCCGCGCCGGCGGTTGCGCAGTCGATGCCGGAGATCCGGTGGCGGCTGACCGCCAGCTGGCCGAAGTCGCTCGATACGCTCTACGGTTCTTGCGAGACTTTCTCCAAGTACGTCGCCGAAGCGACCGACAACAAGTTCCATGTTCAGGTCTTCGCCGCCGGGGAGATCGTGCCCGGCCTGCAGGTGCTCGACGCCGTGCAAAATGGCACCGTCGAGGCCTGCCATACGGCGACCTATTATTTCATCGGCAAGGACCCGACCTGGGCGCTGTTCTGCGCCGTGCCGTTCAGCCTCAACGCCCGCCAGCAGAACGCCTGGTACTACGACGGCGACGGCCTCAAGCTGATGAACGAGTTCGGCAAGAAGTTCAACGTGCATTCGCTCGTCGGCGGCAATACCGGCGCGCAGATGGGCGGCTGGTTCCGCAAGGAGATCAAGACCGTCGACGATCTCAAGGGCCTCAAGTTCCGGATCGGCGGCTGGGCCGGCAAGACCCTGGAGAGGCTCGGCGTCGTGGCTCAGCAGATCGCCGGCGGCGACATCTATCCGGCGCTGGAGAAAGGCACCATCGACGCCGCCGAGTGGGTCGGTCCCTACGACGACGAGAAGCTCGGCTTCTATAAGATCGCGCCGTACTACTATTACCCGGGCTGGTGGGAGGGCGGCACCGCCAATCACTTCATGATCAACCTGGCGAAGTGGAACGAGCTGCCGAAAACCTATCAGGCGGTCGTCACCGCGGCCGCGGGTTTCACCAATGTCGAGCAGTTGTCCAGGTACGACGCCCGCAACCCGGCGGCATTGAAGCGCCTGGTCGCGGCCGGCACCCAGCTGCGTCCGTTCTCGCAGCCGATCATGGAAGCCTGCCTGAAGGCGTCGAACGAGGTGAACGCCGAGACCTCGGCGGCCAATCCGGACTACAAGAAGGTCTGGGATTCGATTCTGGCGTTCCGCAACGACGAATATCTGTGGTGGCAGGTGGCGGAATACACCTACGACGGCTTCATGATCCGGACCCGCACGCGAGCGTAAATAACGCTTGCAGCCGACCTCTCCCCATCGGGCGCGGGGTAACCGCTTTCGGTGGGGCGCAACGTGCGCAACCGCGCGCGCACCTAGTCTAGTTTCTGTCGCGAAACGCCCGATTTTCGCGGGGACCGGTCAATTGTGCCGATAAACTGGGCACAAGTTTAGCGGGCAGCATCGGCATTTGTGAGCTGCGCGGGTCATTTTGCCACGAATTTGGGACGGAGCGGCGGATTTTGTAGCGGGAGCGGCGCTGAGGCGCGAACGGCTTTGGTCGGCGGCGAGGCGGCGACTGATACTATGTTGTCAGATTGCTTTTCGTCTGCGAGACGATCGCCTGGTCAGCAACGCCGCAATGTTCATGAGGTTGTTGGCGAGGACTGCCGCAGCAACCCACAACTCGAAGCGCTCGGCCCCTTCGGCGAGGCAGCGCTTCATGCCGCGACCTCGGAACAGGACCGAGATGCGCCCCTCGATGCCGGCGCGAAAGCGCTGACCTTCCTTGAACTGCGCGCTCTTCTCGCATGCTTCGCGTTCCGGAGTTTTCTTGCCCCCGCGCTGCGGAATGCACACCACCTTGACGCCGTCTCGCGTGCACGAGGTCACGTTTTGCTCACTGAAGAAGCCGCGATCCGAGCCATACAATTCCGGAACGCTCCCGAAGGCATCTTTGTGCCGCTTCAGCGAGGGCTTCACGTGATCCTCGTCGGAAGGATTCCCCTTCAGCACTTCATACTGCGTGATCAGACCCTGCGCGCTTTCGGCGAGAAAAACCTTGTGGCCGAACTCCACCGGTGTTCGCACCTTGCCGCGCTTGATCAGATCGGTATGCGGTTCGAAAATGGAATAGATCTTCTCCGCGTTGGGAACTTGCTCTTCCCCGAGCACCCGACGACGGGCCTGATCGATGACGCGGTCACCCAATCCGCAGTAGTGCTCGATGTCCTTTCGCAAGGCCTCGATAGCCAGTTCGGAAAGCAGGTCTTTGCCGCGCACCTTCCGCGTACGCCTAAGGGCCGATCGTGCGCGTTCCACAACCTCCTCGGCAATGCCGATGAGCTCGCGGTACGTCCCAGTCTGCTGCTCGTGGCGTTGCCTTGTCGTCATGCGTTGGATTTCGTACATCCGACGCCGTGCCGAACGGGTGCGATCGCGAAAACCCTTGATACGTCGCAGCTCCAGCGCTTTGGCGAGGCGGCCGACCAGGCGCGTGACGACGCGAACCACGTCCCACAACAGCGTGTTGTCGGTCGGATGATGAATGTCGGTTTGCACGACCGTGGTGTCGACACGCAGCTTCCTGCCGTCCTCCAGCCCCAGCGCAACCGCCGCCTGCACCAGCGCCGCATTGACGGCCCGCAGCGTCTCCGGCGTCAGCCGCACGAACGCCCGCTGGAACGCATCGTGCTTCGGCACCGGCTGGCAGTAGAAACCTGTGAACTGGCGCAGCGTGTATCCGTCGGCGATCCGTTCGCGCAGCTCGCGATAATCCAAGCTCTTGACGCGCATCAAGATCAGCGAGCGCAGCACCTGTTGCGCGGTCAATCCGTTGCGACCCGTGTCGGGATTCTTCAGACCCCGCCGCAGATCGCCGCGGATCGTCTCGATCATCTCCTCGTGGTCATCAAGAAAGTCGGCGATGGCCTGCAGCACGGGCTCCAGAACGAGCCCCTGCCGCATCAACTCCCAGTCGGCAAAGCTGATCTGTGGATTCGCCGCCCTCGACACTGCTCAGCTCGCTCGTCCGGTTGCCGCCTTCGCCCGCGCCCGCTTCAGCGCTTTGACATACCGCGGCGCGGCCTCGTACAGCAGCTCCTGCAGGGCACGCCCATTGTCCAGACCGCGACGCACCTCAGCTACCAGCTCCGCCGGAACGTAAACCGAAAAACGCCGCCCCTTCAGGCGACCGTAGAGGACATAGCTCTGATGCTGTTCGCCCGACAAACAGGCTTGGCAGTTCTCGCGGATGCAGGGACTGCGGCGCAGGCTGAGCGAGCCGAGAACGGCCGGCCAAATGCCGGCCGCCCGACGCTCAAGCCAGAGCGCGACATCGGAAGGTGATTCGGTCTTGTTCATTCTCATGTGTGACATGCCACACACATGCACGTCAACGAAAAACTCGCTCAGAACGAACTGCAAAAACCCCCGAATTTACGTGATATCTTGCCTTTCGCGACAGAAACTAGTCTACTGAGTCAGAAAATCGGCGGACATCCTCGATTGGAGGGCGCGTCAATGTAACTCCACTCCGCAGCGACCATTCGGCGTCGGCGGCGATTGGCGCGGTCGCTTTTAACGCCGGGTCACGCGTAGACGGGCGGGTGTCCTATAAAGAATCCTCGGTAGTAACGTTCCATGTCGCCAATCGACGTATCTCCTAGGGCACGAGCCTGCGGGCTGGTTGTGGTCCGGACCGAAAGGTTTCCTGCAGCGAGCGCGGCTTTCCACCTGTCCCCGTTTGGTGCGAATTGCATTCCTTGAAGTA
>WNEZ01003414.1_pt1 | contig 23499 bp, 25 predicted proteins | sample 5400521 | NCBI WGS metagenome assembly WNEZ01 (sample SAMN13153339, study PRJNA577476) | soil metagenome | isolation source: 120 cm saprolite under Douglas fir tree site 2 hole 1 replicate 1 | place: USA:California | collected 2015-04-18
CGCTGCGGCCCAAATTAAGAGGTAGCACTTGGTGGGCGGTCAAACCGGAGAGGACCTTATTCTGGTCGCGGTAGTCCAGGTAGTCGACGTAGGACGACGAGAGGGCGGAGTTGTTGCGTGTTGCGCCCCAGACCTCGACCAGTTTTTCCGGTTGCTCAATGCCGGGCAAGGATGCCAGAAGGACGGCCTTGATCCAGGTGAAGATCGTCGCGTTGGCGCCAATGCCCAAAGCCAACGTGGTCACCACCACAAAGGTGAAGCCTGGCTTTTTGAACAGCGTCCGTAGGCTGTATCGCAAATCTTGCCAGAAGGTTTCCATGATTCGCCTGTTTCTGCTCTCAACGTCCATTGATAGCGCTAGCGATCTGGCGAATGGATGCTGGGCGTCCACCCGCGAGAATCTGCCCGATGGCTGGCGCAACCCCGCCTGCGGCGACGATTCCTGGGTGTCCAGACGCCCTGCTCGATACTTCAAAGCTACGACGCAGAAAGCCTCGTATACCGCCATTCCAGTAGAAAAGCGATGCCCACTCCGATGAGAACGAATGGCCAAACCAAATGGCTGTTGACGTGAGTCTTACTCACGTTTGAAAGCAGAAACACGACGGCCGCGATCAAAAATAATGGCCCAGTGATAGCGCAATGAAGAGTGCGATTCCTAAACCAGTTGGCAACGCAGCCGAGCGCCATTGCGGAAAGTATCGCTGCGGCGGATAACGCATGGAGAGGCCGCCAATAAATTCCGATGAAGCTAAGCACTCCCCACGCTATCAGAGACGCAGCGAGCCAATAGCACATCGCTGCGGGTGAGCTACAGCAAGCTGCCTTGTGCTCTTTCATAACTTGGACTCTCCTTTCTGACCCAGTCTGTCTTTGGCGGTCCGTGTAACGTCGCCCAGACAGCATTTGCCGGAAGGATTTTTGACTTCGCAGGCGCAGCGGCCTGCTTCAACTTCCGCCGTAATCCGCTTAGCCACGGTTGATTTCCCCGTACTAAGGATTTCGTACCAAATGTCTTGACGGGTGAAACCAAAGCAGTAGCAGATCGGAATCGCGCCCGCCGTCTCTTTAGCACCAACCCTCACGACCAGGTCTTCGCGGCAAAATCTCGGCGCTTCTGCGTCTAAGGCGAAGTAGACGACTTCGCAGTCCGATGAGTCGCAGAAGTAATACTGCGTGTTAGGCATCCCCAATGGGAGCTGACGCACGAGACTCTTGACCGTGAGCATATCGACCTGTTTGGAGCGCGCGCCGTTCACTGGACAAGCCATCACCGCTGGCGCGGCTTCAGTGTTCGCATTTACGGAACAACAGTCAGACATACATGTCTCCTCGGCTCATCCCCAGTTGTTATTCCACGTTGCCCACAGGTTCCTTACTTGGTGACCTTCTCGGGTTGCGACGGATAGCCCGCATTTGTAGTGGCTTTCACTAGAGCATCTGGGTTCGTCTTCGTATCGTCGAAAGTCACTAGAACCTGCTTCTTTTCGAATCGCACGTCCACACTTGAAACGCCCGGTACTTTTTCGAGCGCTTTCTTCACAGTTATGGGGCACGCTGCACAGGTCATGCCGGAGACATTCAAGGTTACGGTTTTGGGTGACGCCCAGGCTGGAGTGACCAACATAAGCGCAACAATAGAGCCACGCAGCAGAGTCTTGATGTTCTTCATGACAACTCCTCCTCGGATCGAGATTCAGTAAAAAAACTTCGCCACGTACGGGAATATCAGCGCGACGAGAACGAGAACCGAAACTATCCCAAATACGATTTTGTAAATACGGCGAGTCCTCGGCACTGCGCACACTTCACCCGGCTGGCAGGACTGCGCTGGCCGGAAGATCCGTCGGCCCGCAAAGAACAGGGCTACGAGAGCGCCAGCGATAAAAAACGGACGATACGGTTCGAGTAACGTGAGGTTCCCGATCCATGCTCCGCTCAAGCCGAGAGCAACCAAAACCAGAGGCCCCAGGCAGCAAGTCGACGCCAGGATGGCAGCCAAACCTCCGACAAGAAGCGCGCCAGAGCCAGTCTGGTCGGAACCGCTTTTGGCAGTTTCAACTCTCACTTGGCATTCTCCGGTTTGCTGTTGTTTGTTTCTCTCAAAATTGGGCAATGAGCGTCTCGCTTGCGCAGCTCTTTGTTGCAACTGCGCAGAGCCAATCGCAGCTCATGCTCCAGCTTGTGAAGGTCGTTAAGTTTCCGCTGTACATCGGCCAGCTTTTCTTGCAGTCGGCGCTGCACCGGTGCACAAGGCTGCAAGCGGTTCCCTCGCAGCCTCAAGAGTCCTCGGATCTCACTGAGTTTGAATCCCAAGCCTTGTACGCGGCGGACGAAGGCCAGCGTCTCTACGTCGTTTTCTGCATACCGACGGAAGCCTCCCTCTGTCCTGGGCGCCCGCGGAAGCAACCCTTTACGCTCATAAAAGCGGATCGCATCAACGCTTAGCCCGATCTTTTTCGCAACGATGCCAATTTGCATTACCTTGGCTCCTCTCCTGAGTTGAAGAGTTGAAGCTACACCCTGGAGTATAGTCCAGAGTCAAGCCTTTCTTTCCGACCGCAGTGGAGGGAGGGGCCGGTGAGGACATGGTTTTCCAGTACGATCTCGTATGGGCAGAGGCTTGTTGCCTGAAGGATGCATATACTAGGCGGCACTATGTTCAGCCATGCTGTGGCACTCACGGTCGCTTCGATCATCGCATTTGCCGCTGCCAACATCGGTGACCTGATAGTTCTTATGCTGTTTTTTGCCGATCAGCGCTTCCAGCCCTGGCAAGTTGTCTTAGGCCAATACTTGGGTGTCTCTGCAGTGATGTAGTGACGACCTGGCGGTTTTCACCCCTCTCTACGTCCGTAGCAGGGCCGGGGAAAAGGTCTTGATCACCCTGGTGTTCCTTGTTTTGATAGGCGCATGGTGCGGCGTCGCTCGATTCCTAACACGTAACCGCACGCTCGGAACTCGAATCCGTCGCATTGGTGATCTGATTGCGCCGTACGCGCTCATCGGACTTGGCCTTTTCATTATGTCCTGGTAGGAGGAGCCGCGGGGTTCGAATCCCGTCGGTCCCGCCAATTTGCAGCAGAAACACCTCAGGCTTCCTGCGCTTAGTTCGTAGCTTTTGCTTACCGCCTTGGGAAACCGCTGCGCTATAAGCGAACGTCTCCCAGATCAATCCTGTCTTCGGCTCAGGTTTGACTCCGATACGCGGATTTAGGCAACCGATTGCCGGAACCGGTGCCCGCCAAATCCAGTTCTCTTTGGATTTCGAGTTTTGAGAAGCGCTCGGTCACGCACGAGGTCACGAGTGCATTCGAGCCTGCAGAAACAATAAAGAAACTGCTGTGTCGCGCCGAAGAACCCCGACAAACTATTCCTCGAAGGCAGCTTCGGCCCTCTCTCGACCCGGCGTTTGTCCCAGAATGAAGGCAACTCCGCATCAGAGGTCAGTGACCGTGGCCCCCAAAACCATGCCCGGTGAGGTGCAGCATGACGACGACCAACACAAGCACACCGATCACGGCGTAGAAGATCTTCACTCCTAAGGGAGTCTCGTTGCTCGGTGGCTGCTCTACTTTACGCCGCTCCTGTTGCTCGCGTCGCCCGTAGCGGGTCAGGCCCCATGGTTTGTACACCCCCAGCGACGCGGCCACGAGCAGCAACAGTATGGCGAGGCTGGGAGCGCGCACGAGTTCGGTCTTCAGAGGACCGAGGTCGGCGCTGAACAATGTTTCTGCCGCAGCCCCTGATACGCGCTTCGCCGCCTCCGCCATTACCCCGAATTGATGCACGAGCAAGGCGAAGGTGGCAAAAATCGCCAGCCCGAATTTCAGCAGAATCCAGTAGTACCGAAACAAGCCCCATGGGGTGCCTAATGCCTGGAGAAGTCCCGTGGCCAGCGCAGCGAAACACATCGGGATGATGACAAACTTGCTGATCAGGTTCATCGAGAGATAGACACCGCGCACCACTTCTGCATCCTGGGTGGTCAGGCCGGCGATGCTGAGAACCAGAAAGGCGGCGACCGCGCCGAGCCAGCCGACCGAGAAGGTGACATGCGCGGTGATGGTCAACTTGCGGAGAGAAGGTGTCATCGCTTTACTCTCATTTTGGACCCCGCACTTGGCGGTCGTGAAGAGGGTGTTCGTTTGGTCGCGCGAGTCCGGCCCACATCAGAATTTGTTTCAGCGCGCAGCAGAGCTGCATGACGGTAGATAAGGTCCGTGGTGCGAGCCAGGAACTCGGCGATAGCCGTGAGTTGGTGCGTATCGAAATTCTCCAACAGAGCAGCTACGTCTTTTCGTAATGGGCCGATCACATCCTGGATGTGCGCCAGCTCCAATGCCAGGTGGAGGATCTGTTTGCGCCCATCGTGGGGGTCCGGTTCACGACGCACGTATCCAGCTTGCTCCAGCCTCGCAACCACGCCGGTGATCGCGCCACTGGTCAGGCCAGTGATCGCGCCCAGATCGCTGCCAGCCATTGGCCCGCGCTCGCGCAGCAAATCGAGGCACTTGTGATCGGTTGGGCCCAGCCCGAGGCGCTCCGCGACGGCGTGGTGAAATAGGACCGCCGCAGTGCTGTGTCGGCGCGCCAGCCGCCCGACGATCTCGTCGACCAGCTTGTGCTGGTTCTTCCGTGCAACTCCCATAGCATCCACTCCTATACGTGAGACACTCGCTTAGGCACTAAGCTATATAGTTAGCGACATGCTGTCAAGTCCGCATTCGCGATAATGGGAGATGGAGTCAAAAGCACAAGCGATAAGCTACACTACTATGCATATAGCACCATAAAAGCCCCTGATAAGGGCGAGGTCGGTGGTTCAAGTCCACCCAGGCCCACCACTCCGGGTTATTCTCGAATCCCCCGAAGAAAATCGAGTTTTTTCGCTTGACCATGAGCTCGCCGGAACGCGAGCCATCGACAGCCACGGTAGAATTCGCGTGGAGGCGCTCCCGGGACACACGCGGCAGACGTCTGACGGCGAGTAATTTTTCCCTTCGCCGTGTTTTGTCTACATAGGACGCGCGTTCCCCGCCGGAAGTGTCGAGCGCAGGGGAAGGGTGCCTGGGCCGCCGCGACGTTCAAATTGCGGCAAGTCGCCGTGTGGCTCCATCCTTGATTTTGTGCATCTCATTCAACGGAGGGCCTGGAAGGTAATCAGGCTGAGGTCCCCACCAGCGTTAAAGATTGGAGGAAGCATGCGAAACCGCTCTGCGTGGATCCTGACAGGAATCGTTTTCCTCGCTGCCAGCGCACCGGCAAACGCCCAATGGAGGCGAGAAAAGTGGGAGTTCACACCATTTGCAGGCTATGAAACGAGTGGATCCTTTCCGATCAACAACTCACTGGCCATAGACCGCCTGCGCGCGAATGGCAAGCCGAGTTATGGCACCTTCCTCGACTATTCGCTAGCGGAAAGTGCGCAGTTCGAATTCATGTGGAACCGCAACCAAACTACTTATAGCGAGCGACAAGTTGCAGACGGCCTCTTCAGGAAAGCGTTTCATTCAGACATCGATCAGTTTCAGTTCGGATTGCTGTACATGTTGCGGGGCAGCGACCAGAGGCTGCGTCCATATATCGCCGGCGGAGTCGGATTCACGCACGATTGGAATACTGGTGCTACGCCGGACCGCACACAGTTTTCGTTTGGATTCGGCGGCGGCGTGAAGTACATGGTGGAACGCCACTTTGGCCTGCGTGGAGACGCACGCTGGCTGGCGACTTACGAGAATTCTTCAACAGCGCTGTTCTGCGACTCGTTCGGTTTCTGCTTTCCCGCCCGAGTGCCGCACTATCTGAACCGTGGAAATTTCGTGGGCGGACTGGTTTTCCGTTTCTAATGCCGCAAAGCGGGAGTTTGGGCTCTCGAGTCATCACAAGACAATTCCACGGCTGAACTAAGAGCTGATCGGATGCGCTCCAGAATCGAAATCCAAGTTAGGGAGCAGGAGGCTTCGGTTCGGCTGCCGGAGGAGGAGGCGCGAATTTGGCGTCGTCCACGGGAAGATTTTGCTGGAGTTGTTCGACCTGGATGGTGAAACGATTGCCGGGCCGCGCGAGGGTCCAACGGAATGGGAGCTTTACACCGTCGGCGTCGCGGTAATCCGCATAGTCGATTTGCGTCGGGTTCCGCCCGAGCGGAGTATCGGCATAGCGCACGAGGCGCAGCAGCAGGCCGGATTGCTGATCGAAGTAGAGCCGGAGCGGCGGCTGGCCTTCACTGTGGCCAGTGACCAGGTACGTGTCGCGACCAGCCATCTTTTCGCCAGCGTCGACGCGGAATTTCTGGTAGAGCGTTTTCAAATGTACGGCGAAGTAGAGATCGGCATCCATGTGCGCAGCATCGTTCTCCGCTGCCGTCATCATGTGTACGCGCCCAGGAACGCTGAGCCACCCCCGCTTTCCGTCGAAGGCGGTCAGGCTGTCACCACTCTGCAGGTGCATGATCGAGACTCGCTTATCGGGAGCTTTCGAATAGACCTCCACGGAAAAATGCTGGCCGCCGAATGCAGTGAGAGTTCCCTTGTGCACGCGGCTCGTGATTTTCTGGAGCGCATCGGCGCCCCCCAACGGCCGCGAGGTATTTGTCGAGGAGTTGGTCTCCGGGAGGTAATGCGAATTTTTCTTCGCCGGGCTTTTTCCCGCCGCCGGTTCCCACCTTGGGCTCCTCGGCGGTGATGATGGGCGTCCCCACAGGATCGGTCGAGCCGCGATGGCAGGAGTAACAGGTGACCTCGCGATGACCTTCGAAATTCTCCTTATTGATGGCCATCACCATGTTGATCATCTTGCGGGCGGTGACCTTAGGCTTCTTGTCGTCCTTAGCGAACTCGTTGCGCATGTGGCAGAACTCACACTCTACCCCGAGGGAAGCGGCAATAAACTGCATGGAAGGAACTAGCTCGTCCGCGGGAATACCTTTAAGAGCCTGAATATTCTTGAATTGTTCTTCGGCGAGCTTGGGAAATGCTTCTCCGGCCGCGGGCGCCTGCGCCGGAGCGGATTGCGCTCGCGTTCCTGCAAGGCCTAGAGTGAGACCCAAAGAAATTCCACCACTAATAAACCAAATTTTCGGACGTTTTGTGCTCACGGATTCTCCTCGTGCAGAAAATGGGATGAAAGTACGCGCAAGGGGGTTACAGACGATTCGCTGAAACGGCGCACACTGGAAGGGACTTCAACTGCGGATCTCGCCGCGCTGCGCGAGGGCCGTGATGCGATCGGCAGCACGGAAGGCAAGCGCCTCGATGGTCATGGTCGGTTGGCCCCGTCCCGAGGTGACCAGGCTACTGCCATCACACAAAAAGAGATTTTTCACGTCGTGCGTGCGATGGTCCGTGTTGATCACCGAAGTTTTCGGATCGTTCCCCATCCGGCAGGTGCCAAGAAGATGGAATGCCATTTGCTGCTCGGTGATGGGAAAGCCCCACTTCTTTTGCGCACCAGCAGCTTCGAGCAGATCGCCCGCGCGGGCCGAGAGCCAGTTCACGAGCTTCAAATCGTCCGGATGATCTTTGTAAGTCAAGCGGAGAGCGGGCAGGCCCCAGGCATCCTTTAACTCGGAATCCAAGGAAAAGCTGTTGTTCTCGAGAGGCAGCGAAGTGCCATGGCAGAAGATTTCCATGGTGCGGGTGAAGTTGTGAGCCAGCTTTGCTTTGAAGTCCTTGCCCCACCGAGGCGTTTCGGGCGGGACACCCGCGAAGGCAAAACTGATGGGAGTGAAATCGAAGCGAGCATCGAGGCCACCGCCGCCGTAGAAACCTACCTTCTGGGGATCGAGTTCGTAGAAATCATGAAGGACACGACTCACGCAGTAGCCTTTGTAATCGTTCAGAGGCTGCTCGAAGACGCCAACGGCGACAGTATTGGAATTCAGCATCAGATATTTGCCTACAAGGCCGCTGGAGTTCGCTAGGCCATCCGGAAATTGTTTGTTGGCGGAGAGCAAGAGCAGCCGGGGAGTCTCCGCGCCGTTCGCGCAGACGATAACTGCCTTGGCTTTCTGCAGGTGCGTAGCGCGCTGTTCATCGAAATAGACGGCACCCACGGCGCGGCCGTTGGCGTCCGTCTCAATGCGGTGAACGTAGGAATTCGGACGAATGTCGCAGCGGCCCGTGCGCTCCGCCATTCGAATGGCGGTGGCAAGAGAACTCGATTTCGCGCCTACTTCGCAGCCGAATCCGAGGCAGAAGCCGCAATTGATGCAAGCGCTGCGTCCGGCGCGCGGCTGCGAAAGAATCGCCATCGGCGCGGGAAACGGGTGCCAGCCAAGCTTCCGCGCGGCACGTTCAAAAATTACGCCGGAAGATTTCACGGGCAGCGGCGGCATCGGGTAAGGCTTGGAGCGCGGCGGATCAAAAGGGCTGGCGCCGGCCAGACCGGAAACGCCGATCTCCCATTCGACTTTCGAATAGTACGGTTCGAGGTCGGCGTAGGTGATCGGCCAGTCCGTAAAGCCGGTACCCGGGATCAAGCCGACCTTGCTGCGCTCGATGAAATCGATTTCATGGAAGCGCCAGAAATTTGCCGTGAAGTGCACAGTGGTGCCGCCGACGCAGCGCCCGTACATCAGCGCGCGCTGCGGCTTGGCTTTTTCGTCCGGCGTCTTGCGAAATGTGTTGGGCTGAAGCTTGGGATGATTCGTGAGCAGGTCCTGCGCGAAGACCTTCACTTCGTCGTGAGTGAAGTCGGACTCCGTCAGGTACGGTCCCTGTTCCAGAACGACCACGCGGAAACCACCGGCGGAGAGTTCTTTGGCCAGGATTCCGCCGGCGGCGCCGGAGCCGATGATGACAAAATCGACTTCTTCGGAAGGTTTGTATTTGGGCCGGTCGAGCTTCATTTCTTGTCCGTTTCCTTCGCGACCGGCTGCCAACCCTGATAATCTTTGTCGTAAAAGCCGAACGGGGGCTGGAACATATGCTCCGGCTCGCGGCCAATAACTTTCCAGCCCACGCCTCCTCGATTGCCTCCGGACTCGGGATCAATCAGAAACCCAGCAATGGTATGCTGGCGAAGCGTCTCGAAAAAAGTTTGTGCGCCAGGGCGGGGCCGAAAAGGCTGCCGACCCGGCCGGGATCTCTTCTGGGATGTTTCGGGCTGCTCATCGAAAGAATGCAAAACTTCGTCTTGCTGTTCGGGCGTCAAGGCAGAAAACCTGGCAACGCCCGGGAACATCTCGCTCACTCGTGCTTGCATTTCCGGCAGGCCTGCCTGATAGGTCCTTTGGTCGTCACTCGCGAAGGTAGCCAGTCCGCGGTCGATGAAATAAACTACGCCGGCTTCGCGCGCTCCGGGTGTGTCGTCTGTGGGAATGATGCGGGCTGCGATCGCATCAATCTCCACAGCCTGATCCGGACTGAAAAATTCGAATTTAGGAGGCGTGGGCGACTGCGCGGCGTGATGAGCGTATATCGCGGCGGAAACTAAATCAGGCCAAAGCGCTGATACCCCGGCGGCGCTCAGGCCCGCACCTGCGCGCAAGAGAAAGCTGCGACGGGTAAGCTCGAGGTTCATCGCCGGTGGAGAATCCTTAAACGCACAGACTCTAGGCTGACGGCGCCTCGTCGTCAAGGAGAATTGCCGAATAAGAATGATTCGAGTGTTTCATCGAGGCCGGCGGGGTGCCAGCAACCGTTTGCGACTGGCGGTGGGCCTAGTGTAGGATGCCGCAGAATTAGGAAACTTCTCTCGATTTCGCGAAAATAGCTGCGTTTTGAGACACTACTAGGGAAATATGGCCACGTTTACGGGCGCGATCGGAACCGGCGGCAAATGGCTGCTCGACAAGATAGTCAACGGCATTGCTGCCACGGGGATTAATCCCAATGTATTGACGTTTCTCGGGCTGGTCGTGAATTTTGGCGCGGCAGCTTTTTTCGCCGTCGGTGGATTCCGCACCGGCGCCCTGATTATCTTCTTTGCCGGCTTCCTGGACATGCTCGATGGACAAGTGGCGCGGCGGCAGAACCGGGTCACGGCATTCGGAGCATTCTACGGTGAGCGGGCGCACTCCTTACGTGGGGCTGGCGGCGGTTGCAACGGCGGGTTCGGTCATGGTCAGCTATGCGCGCGCCCGCGCCGAGTCCCTCATTCCCTTGTGCAAGGTCGGATTCATGGAACGGCCCGAGCGGTTGGTGCTGCTGATCATCGGCGGGCTCTTCAATCGCATGGGGCCGGTGCTCTGGGTAATCGCCGTGGTTTCGACGATCACCGTAATTCATCGCATTACTTTCACATGGCAGGAAACCAGAGCCGGGCGCGTGTTGCCGGACATCAAACTCTCGCTATAAAGGACGCGCTTCCCGACCGAACATTTAATTGATTTCATTCCTATAGGTGAGGTGAAAACCACTGAACGAATCTGATGAAAGGGCGGGAAGCACATCTGCCTCAGGGAGCTGTTTGGTGGGCGGCATCTTCCGGGGAATGACGCATCCCCTGCTCGCGCTGTAACGCTTCTTCTAGCGGTGCGGCGATGATTTCGCGAACGCGCTCGCGCAAAGCCGGCACATCCTCTTTCGTAATACCTTTGGTCTCGATGGTTTCGTGCAAATACACCGTGATCTTTGCCGGCCAGAGCATCCAATGACCCGTGGAGTGATGCCGGAAGGACCCGACCAGGCTGACGGGCACGACGGGAATACCAAGCTGCTGCGCGACGCGAAATCCGCCGTCCTGGAATTGATCGAGGTGCCCGTCGCGGGTCCGCTTGGCCTCTGGAAAAATAATGAGGCTGGTGCCGCCATCGATGGCGTCCTGCGTGAGACGCCACATGCGCTTCAGATCCGACGGGCGCCGCACATCCGGGACCGGCACATTCCCAAAGCGTTTCATCAGCCAGCCATACGCGGGAATCTTGAAGTGGGATTCCAGCTCCCAGCCCCGGACGAACTGTGGAATGGCACAGTACAGCATGAAGGGATCGAAGAGATTGACGTGATTCGTCACGAAAAAGGACGTCCGGCTGGGATCGAAGCCGGGCGAGCGACAAACTTCAATCCGCGCTCCCGAGAGAAAAGCAATGCGACGGCAGAAACCGCGCTGTAGCCAGTCGTGCTTCCGGGGGTCCAGGAAGATACCAAGAAAGACGAGCAGCGGCGCAACGATGAAGAAGTGCAGGCCGCTGATGATCCAAAGAATCGCGCTGCGGAGCACGGGCCAGGCTTGCTTCATATGTAGATATCCACCGCAGCAGGAAGAATATCGAGCGACTGGCACGCTAGCGAGGCTACTTCTCCGTCGATCAGGATGTCCACCGGCATGGGCAAGTTGAATTCGACTCGGCGCACGGCGCGGCGGGAAGCAAGTGGATGTTTGATATGCGACCCATCATAGAGCCGCGGGAGCATGCGCAATAAAGCGAGGCGTCCGATAGGACCCCAGCGGACAAATTCAATGAGGCCATCGCTGGGATCGGCGTGCGGCGCGATGAGCATCGTGCCGCCCGTATATTTGCTGTTATTGAAAGTCAAAAAGAGAGAGCGGCGTTCGTCCCATTCCCGGTCGTCGTCGCAGCGCAGAGCGAACGAGCGCCGGTGCAATTGCAAGACGCGGACGAACACGCCCAGCAGGTATCCCAACTGTCCAAACGGCTTGAACAGGCGATTGGTGATGGCGCCGACGTCGGCCGTGAAACCAACGCTCAAGAGATTGAAGGAGTAGACTTCGCCTCCCGGGTGGGTCAAACGAATGAGATCAACGGGACGAGTGCGGCCATCGAGAAGAGCCTGCATCGAAACTTCGGCGCCGTTCTGCGAAAAGTCGCGTAAGAAAGAATTGCCCGTGCCAAGGGGCAGAAAGCCGAGTGCGATACGCTGTACGGGGGTTCGCCCGCCAAAAACACCGTTGATAATCTCGTGCGCTGTGCCATCGCCGCCGACTGCAAGAAAGCGCCGGTAACCTTGATCGTAAGCCTCTCGGGCAAGATGGATCGCGTGGCCGGGACCGGTGGAAGCGATCACGTCCACATGCAGCCCCTGTTCTCGCAAACGTGCAATTGCGGGCCCGGCGAGTTTCGCCGAGCGGCCGCCACCGGCGGCGGGGTTGACGATGGCGAAGAACCGATTCATCCCAGGCACGAGTGAATTCGAAACTCTAACCCCTCGGCAATCGAAAAATCCTCACTCCGGCTTCACAATGGCAATATCGCGGCGCAATCGAGTTTCGCAAGACGTTCTGCCAACGCATTTCTTTTGATCTTGAGAGAAGCAGTCCGGGGAAAATCCTCCCCGAGGAGGACGACCCCGTGGATGCGCTTATAGTTTAACAGGCGATTGTTACGCGCGCTGATGTCGCTCTGGAGTTCTTCGCCGTACTGCTCTCCGGGGTCGAGATGAAGCGCAAGGACCAGCTTTTCGCCGACCATCGAACGTTTGGGCCATATGTAGTTCGCGGCAAAGACGCAAAATTCCTTCACGGGAAGACTCTCGAAGACCGTCTCAATATCCTCCGGATAAATGTTCTTCCCTTCCTCGGTCACGATCATGTTTTTCTTTCGGCCAAAGAGGTGCAAGTGACCTGCAGGGTCGAAACGGCCAAGGTCTCCTGTCATCAGCCACCCGTCTACGATGGCTTCCGCCGTCAAGTCAGGGTCATTCAGGTACCTCGCCATGATGGTCTTGCTGCGAACGGAAACTTCACCAACGCCATCTGCGGCAGGATTCACGATGCGCACCTCCATCCCAGGCAGCGGTTTCCCGACCGTATCCGCCCGAAATGGTTTCAAGTCGTTGACTGTGATGGCTGTGCCGGCTTCGGTGAGGCCGTACCCATTGGCAACAGGAATCCCGAGATCGTAGAAAAATTGGAGCGTCTCCGGCTCGGTAAAAGCTCCGCCGACAATGATGGCGCGGAGTTCTCCACCGAACGCCTCGTGGACTTGTTTGAGGAGGCGGCGGCTGATGGCGAGGCGAGGCCGGCTCTTTGTCAGTACTCTATTGATCGCAACGAGGGCATTGAAAATCTTTCGATTGACGGGTGGTAACGAATCGAAGCGAGCTTGAAGCCCTTTCTGCAAATTTTTCAGAACGAGCGGCACGAGACTGACGTAGGTGATCTTGTACTTTGGAAATGCTTCGCGCACATATTCCGGCCGCAGCGTCCGCAGATGAACGACTGTAGCGCCGCACGTGAACGGTCCGAAAAATCCGACCATGAAATCAATGGCGTGGTTCGTCGGCAGGATACTGAGATAGCGCACGCCCGGCCAAAAGGGATAAATCGAGGTAAGCGCGACGCACTGTTCCAGATAGTTTTCTTGCGTCATCATGCAGCCTTTGGGGCGGCCGCCGGTTCCAGAGGAGTACACGATGCTGGCTGTATCCTTACGCTGGCGCGGGACAAAAACAGGCTCGCCGGTGCCTCGGAATTCTTCCCAGCGCTGCGCCCCGGCAAGATCGGCGTTGGGCGGCGCCTCAGTGACCAGAATGCTGCGCACTTTCGTCGCGAGTGCGCGGCCGGGAGAGGCGCTGAGTTGCCGCCAGACCGAATATTCGGTGATCAGAACGCTGGCCCCGGAATGTTTGAGAAGTTGCCATTGCTCATCCGGGGTGAGTTTGTAATCGAGCGGAACCAGGACGCCGCCGGTAAAGAAAATCCCGTAAGCCGAGATCAGCCATTTGGATTGATTCGTCATGATGATGCCGGCAAGCTTGCCCGCCGCAAAACCAGCGTCCTGTAATGCTCTCGCTAGGGGATGCGCGCGTTCCTTGAACTCGCGATAAGTCAGGCGCTCCTTCTCGCGCCCCCGGTCGCTCTCGATCAAACACACTTCCTCCGCGAAATGATCCAGCGCATCCCTCAGCGCCGCGCCGACGGAATGATATTTAGACAGGTCCAGCATTACAGGCGGGATTGAATCCGTTCAGCCAGAGTCTTGAAATCGCTAACACCCTGGATCTCGTAATCGGGCAACTCAATGCCAAAATGTTTTTCGAGGCGCGAGAGCAATTCCAGCGTCTGGAGGCTGTCGATGCCAAGCTTCTTGAAAAAATCATCGTGGGGCGCAAGCGTGCCCGTTGGTAGCTGAAAATGCTGGGCGGCCAGGTCGAGAACCTCTTGTGTTGTTTGTTCTAGCGTGCGCATAGAAACAAGAATTTATCACCCCTACGACGGGAAAGAAAATTCGATCTCGTGCAAGCCCAGCAGCTGCATTTCCACTAGTGGTGGTCAGTAATCCTTTTCCGTGCAATCCGGTTCCACGTCGAAGCCAAGATAATGGTAACGATGCCATTTCCTTGTGCCCTTGCGTGGCTCGCCATTCCAAACCCTGAGATGTACACCCTCTCTGCTCGTGCAACTGCGGAACGCATCTTCCAAGCCGTCTCCGTCGAGGTCAGCGCGGATAAAGCCATCGTGTCGCTGAAATTCCCCGGAGAAGCCAGCGACACCGAATGCTACTGGGGCTTCTTCCGAAAGCTTCAATGGCAACCGCAATTCGTAGAAGGAGTCGGCGGGGTCAAGCACCGCGTTATGCGCACAAGCTTTGGCCAATTTCTTTTCAATTGCGGCAGTGGAATGCGCCTGCGGACTGGCAAGCAGGATCAAATCCACGGATGTGCCTTCCTTCAACAAAGCATCCTGGATCGTGAGACACGCACGGCCTTCGGGCGAAAATTCGACGACGCCAACTTGGAAATCGTAGTTAAATTTCTTATCAAGCATGACCGCCGGGAACAGTAGGAGCCCAAGGGAAACGATCAGAACCAAAGATGAAGCCATCATCAAGCCCTCCTGAAGGCCAGTTATAGTTAGGGCAGATACGGCATGGGACCCTTGTCTTCCACGAATTTCTTCAGAGCGGCCATAACTGCTGGGCGCGTGCAGAGTTCGCAAAAGATGTCGATCTCGCGCCGCAGTTCGTCATAGGGGATCGGCTTGATGAATTTCTTGGCGGCCGCGCGCGCTGTTGCGTTAAATTTTGTGATTTGGGCCGCAGTCGAGCGAGCGATGCGCAAAACTTCACCCTCTCCGGCAAGTTGCGCTGCCAGGCCGACAGCCTGCGCCCGAGTCGCGCTGACGGTGCGCCCGGTAAAGAGCAAATCCCTAACGAAACCATTGCCAAGGTCACGTTTCAATCGCGGAATGCCGCCGAATCCGGGGATGAGTCCGAGGCGCAACTCGGGAAAGGCAAAACGCGCCATCTTGTCGGCGATGATGATGTCGCAAGCAAGCGCTAACTCAAGCCCGCCTCCAAAACAAACTCCGTGAACTGCAGCAATCGTGACAAAGGGAGCGGCATCGATCGCATTGAACACGCCATGGATGCGTTCAAGAAAACTGCGAACGCCCGCGAGGCGCTCCTTTTCCGAAAGAAGGGCGCCGCCACGATACAACTCGCGCAAGTCCGCGCCAGCAGAAAAGCCAGCCTTGCGCGCGCTCGAAAGAATACAAACCGAAGTCTCCGCCCCGAGTACTCCGATCGTGGCCGCGAATTCTTCCAACTCGACGAGCATGGCCGTACCGATTTCATTTGCCGGCTCGTGATCCAGTGTCAGCTCGATCACCCCTGCGTGCCATTCCCAACGCAGCGCTTTGCCGGTAAAGGATTTCATCGCGGCTCCCTGACGACGGTATCGCGGTCAAGCTTAACATCGTACATGGCGTCGATTTCGGAAGCATAGCGCGTGTTGATAGCGTCGCGGCGCAGTTTGCCGTTGACGGTGAGCAGTCCGTTCTCAGGGCTAAACGCGTCGCGGATAATCTTGAAATTTCGAATCTGGCGGTAATGCGGGAGTTCTGGATTGACGGCATCCAGCGCGGCCCGCATTGCCGCGGGATCCACCTCGCCCGTGACCAGCGCGCAGAGATAGCCGCGCCCATTGCCGAGGACTACAACCTGCCGCGCCGCTGTCAGAAGCCGCGCGATCTTTTCCTCGATGGGTTCGGGCGCAACATTATGGCCCGAATTCAGGATGATCAGGTTCTTGAACCGGCCACTGATGCGCCAATTCCCCCGTACGTTCACTTCCCCCTGATCCCCGGTATGAAACCATCCGTCCTTCAGCACGCACGCTGTTTCCTCGGGGCGGTTCCAGTAACCCGAGAAAATATGAGGGCCGCGCACGACGATCTCATCGTTTTCAGCCAGCTTCATTTCAATCCCGCTGACGGCCGTGCCGACAAAACCCGGCTCGACGGGCACCCGCGGGTCGTCCAAGGTGCAAATGCCGGTAGTTTCCGTCAGCCCGTAAGCCTGCAACACGGGAATTCCCAGCATCAGGAAAAACTGCTGCGTCTCTGGAGCGAGCGGCGCCGATCCGCAGATGAGCGCGCGCAAGTGTGTGCCAAAGCGCTTCCTGATTTTGCCGAAAATAGCCCAGCGCCCGGCCGCCAGCCAAAGCATGTCCAGCGCACGGCCGCGGCCGACGTGCAGACGCTGCCAGGCGCCGCGTGCCTTCGCAAATAGAAAGCGTATGAGCGCCGGACGCTTCGACACGGCGTCTTCAACACCACGCCGCACGCGCTCCAGCAGTGTCGGAACATTCAGAAAATAATTGGGCGATGCGAGGCGGATTTCGTCGGCCAGCCGGTGGAGATCGGTAGACAGTGTAAGAACGCTTTCGCGGGTAAGACAGGAGAGAAGCAGGATCGTCGAAGCCGCAAAATTAAACGGGAGATAGTGAAACACGCGGTCCGGTTCGCGCGACCCACCCATGAGCTGGTCGAGGCGCTCCGTCGTGCAGGAGAGCATGTGTGTGAGATTGCCGGCGCTCAGACAGACACCTTTCGGTTGGCCGGAGGTTCCGGAAGTATAGATGAGGGCGACGATGTCGGAATCTTGGAGTGGATTTGGCACATCCGCGAGAGGCGGCTGCAGGGCTGATTGCTGCATGGTCTCTTCAAAAAGCACGCGGCGCGGGCAATCGCTCCAAGCGTGGGCCATGGCCTCACCAAGTGCAACGTCACCTACGAAAAGCAGGCGCGGCCGGCAATCCTTCATCATTTCCGCAAGCTCGGCGGGCGCCTGGCGCGAATAGAGGGGCACGACGATCAGGCCTTCGGCCATCATCGCCAGCTGGAACGCCGCCCAACGGATCGAATTCGGGGCCAATAGAGCGCATGGCTCTCCAGCGCGCAGGCCAGACGCTCGCAAAAACGTCCGCACCCGCTGAATCTGGTCCAGCACTTCCCTACCCGTGACGCTCACAAATTTCTCGCCTCGAATCTCGCAAAGCACGACGCGGCCCTCCACGTGCTTCAGTTGGGCAAAAATATTTTCCAGGAAGTTGGGCATGAAGCTTCAGGGGGCCGCGGCAAGTGCCGAAGGCGATGCATCGTATCGTTCCGCGAGCTGGAGCAGATTATTGCTCAATGGAGGCAGATAGTCTTCCCAGGAAAGGACACCGGAGCGCAATGGAAATTCAGGATAGGTGCGGCGGAGGGTGTCTTCGAGGAATGTGCCCATGCGCGCCATGACTTTCAGATTGCGCACGACGCTGCGACCAATGCCTTCGCGAATGGAATCGGCTTCCTTGACCAGCGCCTCCATTGTCTGGAGAAGCTTCGGCTCCAGCTCCGGGTCGTCGACCGTCAGAAAAAGGTGCTGGTGGCCGCGTTCGCGCATCAGATTGCGGATGCGTTCGTCCATCGTGATACCGGCAGAGGCGACGAGACTTGGCATGCAGGCTACGATGCCGTGGTAACGCGAAGAAACCATGTAAGCACCTGCGCGCAGGATCGAAACAAGCTGGAACATATCGTAATCATCGGAGGTGAACACCGGCGTGCCAGAGATTTTTGTGGCGATATCGCGGCACGCGACCGCGTCGAGCCGCTCCATCGCCACCAGGATCGGAAAAACGCGATGGCGTTGAACGAATGCCCGCACCGCTTTGGTAAAACACGAGATATAGTGCTGATATTTCCGGTCTACCTCTGCACCGGATTCGAAGAAATAAACAGTGCGGTACTGGCTTTTCTTGTAAGCGCCGGTCGTCGCCCGGGCAACATATTTTGCGATGGAAGCCTTCACCGGCCATACAAACGGATGAATCGGGCAGAGCACCAAAACCGGCGTCTTTTCATCCCATCCGGCTTGACTCAGCGCCCTCCGGCCATACTCCGGCGGATGCGGTTCAAACGTCCATGCCGTGTCGGTGCCCAGCTCCGTGGGGATGCCCAGGGAGCTCAGTAGAGTCTGCGATTCCAAATTGCGCGTGATGACCAGCGAATCATGAACGTAACGCGCGCACATCGATTGAATGAGGCCATCCATGTGACCTGCTTCCCCACCGTAAGCGAGGGAAAGCTTGTTTTCCGCCGAGGCAAGCCCCAGCGATCCAATCATCATCGTAGTGAGAGCGTTGGCAAATTTGCTCTTGAACATCGAGCCTTCGCAGGCGATGACACCGTGGTTTTGCCGCACTTCTCGGAAGAGAAATGGCGGGTAAACGTCCGGGAGACGGACTTGCCGAGAGCCCTCGAAATAGCCATTGGTCCTGTCGAAGTTCTGCGTCATCACGCTGAAATCGACCTGATCCGCACCCAGCACGTGCCGTACCTGCCTCAGCATTTCCTGAACGCGCACGTCGCTGCCGGTATTGCGCGTGCCGTTATAGCCGGCGAAGAGCAGCTTCAATTTTTCGCCCGGCGTCCAGCGCTTTCCGAGCCCCAGCATCCAGCCGAACCGGGTAATCTCGATCAGCGCGCTGACCCATGCGACCAGGAGGAAATCCGTCATTCCCCGGCGCCCCCCGCCACGGCAGTTTTCTCAGCGTCGGCATTGGATGGCCATGGCTTCGCCGGATAGCGGAATTCATTCTCACGGCTGAATTTCAAAAGCGGATAAGCGTAAGTCGAAAATTTTGCGGGCACTTCACCAAGTTCCGCAACCACACGCGAATTGTCGAAAACTGTGTTCCAGTCCAGGTAAGGCCAGAACACCTTGAGAAGCGAAGCCCTGGAGCCGAGCGCGCCGCCGCGGTTTGCCGCCCAATTGACCGTACGGGAAAAGGACCGGCCAAGCCCCGGCCAAAACACGGGCCTGCGCATGCCGCCCGCCCGCGCAAGGGCATCCGTCAGTTCGAGATAGGTCTGCGAGCCCGTTCCGGAAGACAAGTGGTAGACACCGTGCACGGGCGCATCTTTTTGATGGATCTTCACGATGGCGTTGCCGACATAGTTCGCCGGCACGATATCGATCTTGTCGTGAGGGCGCAGGGGAAGAACAGGCATCCGCGCAAGGACGTGGAACGCCTGGACCATGGTGAATTGCGACGTATCGGGGCGCCGGCTGTCGCCCAGGACAATCGCGGGGCGGAAAATGGTCTTTGGTACGTCGGGCAGCAACTGGTTTGCCATATGCTCGCAGAATTTCTTCGTGCGCGAGTACGGGTCGTAATCGGAGCGCGACCAGTCGATCGAGGCGTCTTCGGTTACAACTTCGTTTTTTCTCTCGCCCGCCACGGCGACGGTGGAAACGTGCGAATAACGGCGCAATCCGTGGCGGTTCTGCGCGCGCCGCGCAAGTTGTATGACTTCAAGCGTTCCCCGCAGGTTCACGTTCAGGCACTGCTTCTCCGATTTGCGGTTGAGCGAAGCAGCGCAGTGAATCAACGAATCTGTCCTGTCGACCAGCGCATGGTACTCACCGTCGGACAATCCGAAGCGCTCGCTGGTCAGATCTCCGCGAAAAATGCGCACGCGCGTATTGAGGTAATCGAAGAATTCCGGGAAACCGAAATGGAGTTGCAGCGAAGCCCAGATCCTCTCGCGCGCTTCTTGTTCGCTTTTTGCGCGAACGAGCAGATTCAGCATGTCGCGGTGTTCCGTGAAGAGGCCGGCGACGATATAGCTGCCCAAGTAGCCGGTCGATCCGGTTACTAAGATCGCCATAAAGAGTCGGGCTGCGCCGCAGCTTTGGAAAGCGGCGTTTTGCGCGCGGGTTCGCCGGACCAATCAAGCGCACGGGGTTCGCGCGATTCCAGCGGGCGGCCCTCCATCAGCGGATAGCACCAGCGGCGCAGCGCCGGAATGTGCACGTTGATCCAGTAGTCCCACCAGTCGATCGATTCGGGGGCAAAACTGAAAAGTGCGCGCTCTTCGGGCGGCAAAGCGGCAGAGAGCAGCCGCGCATTTTCAGATTCGAAGACGTGTTCGTTGTGGAGGATGAATGGCTCGTAAAGCTCGATGAGCTTCTCCACACGGATGAGCTCGCGCTCCGCTTTGGCAAGTGGCGGCTTCTTCATGCGCAGCGTGACGGCCACGCGATTGATGCCGGAAACGAAGGCTTTCTGCATGGGAATCGAAAGCCGCTCGTAGCGCAGCTTGGAAACCGGAATTGTTTCAAACTTTAACTTGAGCCAACTGTCGATACTCTGGGTCGTGCGGTAGTGCTTGCGGTGCGCGAGCCCCGTTAATTCGATGCTGCGTCCCATGTTCACCGGATTGATCGCGGAAGTCGCCAGTTGGTATATCCGGGCATGACACCGGGTGATTACGGCGGCAGCGATGAGCGTCATCCCGCGGCAGACCATGTCGACAGGGATCACGTCCAGGCACTTCCGCTCATTCGAGGGAAGCTGGCGGAAATTCGTGCCAAGGAGATACGACAGCGGCCCGGAGGTATTGATGCCTTCGTTCCAGCCGGTGAATGGCGAGCGCTCCGAGCTTTCCACGATCGAGGGGCGCACTATGGCGATGGGAAGATCGCGGCCCCGGCGCGCCAGGATCGATTCGCCCAGGCTTTTCGTGAACGTGTAGGTGTTCGGCCAGCCGAGATGCTGCGCACGACGCATGCCGACGCGCACGAGCCGGTTGCGCGCCCACCGTGCCCGATTGCGCTTCAGCACGCCATCGAGTTCCGCCGCGGGCGCAGAAGCTGCGTCGCCGCTCCGTCCTAGTGCCTGGCGGCGAAGTGCCTTGGTCAGCTCAGGGCTCTCAGCACGGGCTTCGATTCGGCGGATCGTCTCCCGGAGCGATTCAACTTCCCGTTCCGCATCGAATTTGGGATCGCCGGCGGGATTGTAATTGTCCCGCAGCTCCTCGGTGACGCGCCCGTCGCGCATGCCGACGACGTAACATGTTGAGAGGTGCATCAAGCCGGCGTGATCGCACTTGCGGAGGAAATCGAGCAAATTGACCACGGAGCCCACGTTAGACGAAACGGCGTCGCGCAGGTCGGGATTGAAGTCCGTCAGGCCGGCGCTGCTCACGATAAGGTCAAGCGATCTTGCAAGTCTCGTCTGGGTGGCCTCCGCGAATCCCAGCCCCGGCAAGCTCACGTCCCCTTCGACGACCTCCACTTTTTCTTTAAGAAACGCGCCGAGATTTCGGCCGTGGCGCTCATGAAGTGTGTCAAACGTCGGGGATTCCTCCACGATCTTCTCAAACCGCCGCTGCGCGGATGTCGTCCGGTTCCGGCGGATCAGCAGCGTAATTTTTCCGATGTCTGGAATTTCTTCGAGCAGACCGACGAGCCACACCTTGCCGATGAATCCGGTCACGCCGATCAGCAGAATGTGCCGCCTCGCCAAGGTTTCCCGGACCGGGATGCGTCCGGCCTGCCGTGCGTCTCCGAAGAGCGCGACAGGCTTGCCGGAAGGTGCCGTGGGTCGCGCCGTCGGTTGCACGGCGCGTTCCAGCTGCGCGGGCTTCCCCGTCCATCCAAGCTGGCTTAGCAGGTTTTCGCTCGAAAGGCGGCCCTCCGTAGCGCCGCTCGCGACCCATGCAAAAGGGCCGCGCGGACGCACGATGGGATCGAGCAATCTCCCAGTCGCTCTGCCGTCGCGAAATTCCAGCCGATTGGCGATAAAGGATTCGACTCCGAAGTGGTGTGCCAAGGGACGAAAAATGTTTTCAAGAAGCTGCCCGACCAGGACGATGCGCTCGCCGCCACGCACGGCTTCGATCAGCTTCTCGCCGGCCTCCCGGCGCAATTGCGGCTTTACTACATACTGAAAATACTCTTCGCCAAGAAGATCGAGGCGGTCGCGGCTGACCCCGCGCAGCAAAGTATGCAGAAATCGCGTAGCGAACGTGCGGCTCGCGGCATAAGCAAACGGCCGCAGCAGCGCCATCCCCGCCATTCCCGCGCGCCGCGCCCATCGCTCTGCAAAGCTCTGCGAGTTCCACGTGAAAAAACCCACGGGACGCATCGCGCCCATTTCCAAGAGCGAGCCTTCTACCCTCCAATACGTGACTTCCCGCTTCTCCGCGATAGGCGGGATGCTATTCGAATTGGAAGAAACGTGTGCCATGTCAGGCGGCAGAACTAGTACCGATCGTTCGGCCCCGAAGAAAGCTCAGGAATTTCGCGATGAGTGATGATGTTTCGCATTCTCAGATGAAGCTGATCTGGAACGGATTCTCAGCCCGCTTCCGCATTCGCACGGCTATTTCGTCCCCGACTTCAGCCGGCTGCAGGCTGCCTGGGAAAGAGTAAAAGTAGCATTCTCAGCGGCTTCTCGCAAGGCGCGGGACCTCCCAGGCGTCATTGCTCGCGAGGCCGATGACCTCTCCCGCGCGGGCGGTGTTCCAGCCACAGGAGGGCATAAAGGCAAAGATAAATGGATTCCGGGGTGGCTGGGATCAGGCGGGTCTATACGCCCCAGCCATAGCGCTCGGCATGCTCGAAAGTGCGCTGCATTTCTTCCCGGAGGATTTCGGTGAAGACCGATCCGCCTACGATTCGGGCACCGGGTTCACTGATATCTGGTGTGCGATAGCCGCCGGCGAGGACCCGGTGGAGCGATTGTTCCACCCAATCCGCTTCGAGCGAAAGGCCAAAGGCATCCCGGAGCATCATCGTCGCGCTCAGCACCGAGCCGATCGGATTGGCGGAGTCGCTTCCGGCCAGGGACGGTGCCGAGCCATGAATGGGCTCAAAAAGCGGCGCGGAAGAACCAAAACTGGCGGACGGAGTCAGCCCGATGGAACCCACCAGACCCGCGGCAGCATCGCTCAAGATGTCACCAAACATGTTCGAACTCAGAATCACATCAAACTGCGACGGCCTCAGCGTCAACTGCATTGCGGCGTTATCCACGTACATGTGCTCGAGTTTCACAGCAGGGTACACCGCGCTCATCGCCGTAACCGTGCGCCGCCAGAGTTGCGAACTCGTCAGCACGTTGGCCTTGTCCACGGAGCAAAGCCGCCGCGAACGGCTTTCCGCGCGCGAGTACGCAAACGCGGCGATGCGCTCGATCTCCTGCGTCGAGTACGATTCCGTATCCCAGGCGCGCTCGACGCCGTTTTCAGTGGTGTTGCCCCTCTCACCGAAGTACATTCCGCCGGCGAGCTCACGGACAATCTCAAGGTCCAGGTCGCCGAGGCGTTCAGGCTTCAATGGCGAGATCCCGCACAGCGGTTCGAGCAACCTCACCGGGCGAACGTTGACGAAGAGCCCCAGGCCCTTGCGCAATCCCAGCAGCCCGCTCTCCGGCCGCTTCCCCACCGGCAGCGCATCCCATTTCGGGCCGCCGACCGCTCCATGAAAAACGGCGTCCGCTTTGCGGCAGGCTTCCAGTGTCTGGTGGGGAAGCGGTG
>WNEZ01016988.1_pt1 | contig 23485 bp, 17 predicted proteins | sample 5400521 | NCBI WGS metagenome assembly WNEZ01 (sample SAMN13153339, study PRJNA577476) | soil metagenome | isolation source: 120 cm saprolite under Douglas fir tree site 2 hole 1 replicate 1 | place: USA:California | collected 2015-04-18
CCGGCGGATTAGGCGGTTGCGTCAGCCAAGAGTTTTTTCTTACCGCTTGCGCGAACCTTCGCGTGACTAATTTCACTTAGCAAGACTTTCCCATTGTGAGGAAGAGAATTGTAAGAGGCTACGTAGGTTGCGGCAGCTCATCCAGGACCTGCCGGACTCTTCGCAGGAGAATTTCGCGAGTGAAAGGTTTTTCGAGGAGCACGACCCCGGTTGCCAGAATTCCGGACTGCACAATGCCATCATTCGGATAGCCGGACATATAAAGGATTTTGGTCGAGGGACGAAGACCCGACAAGTGCATAGCGAGTTGTTTGCCTCCCATGCCCGGCATGATGACGTCGGTCAAGAGCAGATGAATCGTGCCGCCGAAGGAATTTGCAATCTGCAGGGCTTCTTTACCGCTCTCGGCGTCGAGGACGGCATAGCCGCCGCCTTTCAAGAACTCCTTAGCCAGAGTCCGCAGGGGCTCGGCATTCTCCACCAATAGAATCGTTTCCGTCCCTTTGCGGAGCTCCGCCGGCGCGTTGATCGAGGGCGAAGGCGTGGTGGGCTTGTCAATCCGAGGGAGGTAGACCTTGAAGCAAGTGCCTTGACCAGGTTCGCTGTAAACCCAGATGAAGCCGCCACTCTGCTTGATAATGCCGTACACGGTGGCGAGACCCAATCCCGTTCCCTTGCCGAGTTCCTTGGTGGTGTAAAAGGGCTCGAAGATGCGGTTCTGCGTGTCCTCGTCCATTCCGCAGCCGTTGTCGGTAACAGAAAGCACGACATACTTGCCCGGCGGAACCACGGCGCGGTAGGAGCGGGAGCTCGCTTCGAGCTCGACATTCTTGGTTTCGATGGTGAGCTTCCCACCTTGGGGCATGGCGTCACGGGCATTGAGAACGAGATTCACAAGAACCTGCTCCACTTGAACGGGATCTACGCGCACGTGACCCAGCGCGGGATGCAGGGCAGAAAAGAACTCAATGTGCTCGCCAATCAAGCGCCCAAGCAGCTTCTCGGTTTCAATGACGATAGCGTTCAGATCCAGGATGCGCGGGTGAAACACCTGCTTGCGGCTGAAGGCGAGGAGTTGGCGAGTTAGCGAGGACGCGCTATCCACCGCCTTTTTGATCTGCGTGAGATTCCTGAGAGCCGGGTGCTCCGGTTGCATTTGCTCGGTCAAAAGCTCGGTGTGCCCGCTAATTACGCACAGCAGGTTGTTGAAATCATGGGCCAGTCCTCCGGAGAGACGGCCGATCGCTTCGAGTTTTTGCGATTGCTGTACCATGTTTTCCAAGTGGCGACGTTCCGTAATATCGCGCGCAATTCCCTGCACGCCTTCCTTCTGTCCGTTCGAATAGATCAGGCGCGCGCTGGTCTGCAGAAGCACTTTGCGGCCGTCCTTGCGCAGCATACTTATTTCGAAATGCTGCAAGGGCTCCTCGTTCAGGATGCGCTGCATCATCTGGCCGCATAGATTGAAGTGCTCCGGAGCCACCAGAGCCTTGATATTGAGCTGCAGGGCTTCGCTTCTGGACCATCCCATTACCTCTTCCGCGGACTTGTTCAGGGAGGTGACGTTGCCCTCCAGGTCAACCGTGAAGAGAATATCCTTGGCATTTTCGAATAGTTCATGAAAACGCTGCTCAGATTGACGGACTTTGTTTTCGGCGCGCAGATGCTCGATGGCGTATTTCAGGGTTCTGCGGAGAAGTTCCGTGCTGAGCGTTTCTTTTACCAGGTAGTCCGCAGCACCGGCAGCCAAGACCTGATCCCCCAACGTGTCTTCTTCGGCGGGAAGCAGGGCCAGGATCGGCAAGGAATTATATTGAGCATGAATTTCGGTAACGCGATTGAGCGCGGCATCGTTGAGAACGTGGAGATCCAGGAGCAGCGCATCAACGCTCTCGTAGACATGGTTGGGGACAACCCCACCCTGGCCCGTACCGGCAAGTACGATTTGAAAAGGAGCATTCTGACTGCCCTCCAACATATCGCAGATGATTTGGGTAAAAGAGGTATCGCTCTCCATTACCAGAATTCTATAGAAAGTTGACTGCATGATCCCGTCTTGCTTCCCCTCACGGACAGTTTGGGGAAAAGTTTTCGAACCTCCTGCATGAGCATTTCCGGCAGTTCACTTTTTTGCACAAACCCGTCCGCGCCGGACCGCAGACACTCCTCGCCGAGAGAAAGACCACTCAACTCCGAGAAGATAAGCACTCGCATTTCAGGAAACGCCTTTCGCAATTCCGCCGCTGCCTCAAGACCGTTCATGCGAGGCATGCTGAGATCGGTCAATACCAAGTCAGGCCGGAAACGTTTGGCCTGGTGCAGAGCATGCTGGCCGTCGCGGGCGGTGCCAACAACATCGAGGCCCTCTTGCAGCTCCAGATACTTGCAAACGGAACGCAGAGCCATCGGCGAATCATCGGCAACCAGGACGCGAATCCGTTGTTTATTGGACGCCATCGCACACTCCAAGGCATACAAGCGTTCCAAACTGATACAGGGAGTATGCATGCTCACAGGCGAGGTTAGAATTCCTCAGATTCCCTAGGGAATTACCTGTAGGCGGACGAAGGATAGACTAGCCGTCGATCATCTTGTTGCGCAGGGCGTAGCGGACCAGTTCGGTAATGGAATGAAAGTTGAGCTTGAGCATGATGTTGGCGCGATGGGTCTCCGCGGTTTTCACGCTGATCCCGAGGACGACGGCGATTTCCTTATTGCTCTTCCCTTCGGCGAGAAGCTGTACGATTTCGCGCTCCCGGGGGGTCAACCGGCTTCGAGAGACACGTTGAGGCGTGAAGCCCTCGCCGGAGGGCTGGACCGCTTTGGAAACTGCGTCGGACACGCGTGGAGAGAGAAACGGTTTGTGTCTACGAAGGGCATCCACGGCGGCGATCAAGTTACGATCCGCATCATCTTTCAGGATGTATCCATGAGCGCCTGCTTCAAGCACCTCCTGAACCAGAAGCTCGGAGTCGTGCATGGTCAGGATGAGGATTTCCGTGTGAGGGGAGAGTTTGCGGATCTGACGGGTGGCTTCTACTCCATTTAGCAAGGGCATGCCGATGTCCAGGACGGCCACATCAGGCTTGAGTTGGCCGGCCTGCTCCACCGCTTCACGGCCGTTTGTGGCCTCTGCGCAAACCTGCCAGCCCGCCCTGGACTCCAGAAGAGCGCGGAGTCCGGTCCGCACCACATGATGGTCGTCAGCTATGAGGATTCGAACCGGCATGGGAAGCCTCAGCTCTCAATGGTATCGAGACACGCACCGTTGTTCCCGATGAGTTGGATGCAATTTCAAGTGTTCCGCCAAGCTGAGTCATTCGTTCGCGCATGCCAAGAATGCCAACTCCCAGGCGGGTTCCCGCGCCCTTGCCACGCTCGATAACGTTCTTGTCCATGCCGCGCCCCCGGTCCGCCACGTCGAGATTGACGCAAGCGGAATCGCCGCGCAAGCGAATGGTGGCCGTCGGACTGCCGGAGTGCCGCTGGATGTTGGTAAGACTCTCCTGCACGATGCGGAAGAGCGCCGTCTCGGCTTCCTGAGACAAGCGGCCAAAACCGGTCGGGAGATCCAAGCTGAGTTCCACGCCACTTCGCTCACTGAAACCCTCAGCATATTCTTTGATGGCGGAAACCAAACCGAGTTCGTCCAGGAGAGGGGGATGCAAAAGATAAGAAAGAGTGCGAATCTCCCGCGACATTTCCTGAAGGAGACGCCGTGCTTCGGCAAGAAAGTTACGCCCTCGTTCGCTGAGAGAACTGGAAGTCTGGGCGGCTTGGGCAAGATTCAGATTTACAGCGAGCACGCTCTGCGCCAGGCTGTCGTGGAGCTCGCGGCCAAGGCGCCGGCGCTCCTCGTCCTGAAGCTGGAGCAATCGGGTGGAAAGCTGGTGCAAGGCTTCTTCCGCCTGCTTGCGCTCGGTGATGTTGGTAAAGGTGTTGATGACGGCGGAAACTGAGCCATCCGCGGTGAACTGAGGCACAGCGTTGCCCAGCGTCCAAAGAACCTCTGTCGAGCCTGGACGGCGCCAGCCGGTCACTTCGTTCTGAATTGTCCGACGCGTTGCAATTGCACGGGGCCCGGGCCGCATCGAAAATGGAATTTCGGTTCCGTCCTCGCGAAAGGAGATCAAGTCGAGTTGCGAAGAATCTTTCCCTTTGGCCTGGTTCATGGTGATTCCGAATAGTTGTTGTGCAGCCTGATTGGCAAACTGAATTTTCGCGTCAGGTCCCAATAAGACGACGACGACGTGGAAGTCTTGAACGAGAGTGCGGAAGCGCGCCTCACTGGCACGGATAGCCTCATCGGCCTGCTTTCGAGCGGTGATATCCCGTACGATGACCAGCGCGCCGAGTTGTCCATCCAGATCAATCAAAGTGCCAGAAAACTGGCAGATGCGAATTTCTCCCGACTTCATCACGCATTGAAACTCCTCTTCCCGGACCTCCGATTGTTCCCGGAGCTTGGCCATGATTTTCGCCCGCTGCTCAGGGTCTTTCCATAGGTTCATTTCCAGCGGTGTTCTTCCAAGAGTCTCCTCGCGGGCATAGCCGGTGAGCCGGGCAAAACTGTCGTTGACTTCCAAAAATTGCCCTCCCGGGATCGCACTGATTCCAACGGCGTCAGGGCTTGAGCGGAATGCCGTGAAAAACATTTGCTCGGAATGGCGTAAAGCCTGCTCCGTTCGCCGAAGATTGTCCGCGATGCGGCGCTGCTTCTCACTGGTCAGGACGAGGCGGCTAGCGGAGAGAATAAAGGAAGCGGTGACCGCAATCCAGGCGATGGTGATCTGCTCCGCGGCGATGCCGCGGCCCATGAAGAGAACCAGCAGCGGAATGAGGAGTGGCAACGCCTGAGAGAAAACAACCACGCGAAACGCGGGGCCCGCTTGCCGCGGAATGGGTTCTTCGTCCAAATTCCAAGTGGCCGCGAACGCAGAAGCAAACAAGAAGGGCACACACCAAATAACATGGGGCCAGGTCGCTCTGCCTCCGTAAATGCGCATGCCGAGAACGAAGACGAGTCCGGAAGAGCCAGCCAGGAGAAAGAAGATGGCCATTCTTGCGAAGAAGGCTCGAATGGAGCGAGGGGAAATGGTCCCTGCCCGAATCGCGAATCCCACGGCAAGGGCCAGGTCGCGCAGCATTTGCACCCGCAGCATCTTGACAACCATTTGCGGGCCCTCGACTTCCCAGCGGGATGGAACATAAAAAAAATAAAGATAGGCGGTGAGGGCCACGACTCCGATCTGGGCAAAATCCAGGACCTGTTGCCAATCGATCGTGCCGGATTGTTCCGCCGGCCGCGGCAGCAACATCATGACGGCGGGTGTTGCCCAGATTATGAAAAGGATGTCGGACGGCCAAGGGTTGAATATTGGCGCGTGAACATAACTATGATAGTAGGTTTCCAATGCCTGGGCCGCACTGACCAGGAAAAGCATGGCGGCAAAGAGGATCCAGAGCTGGCGCAAGTACCCCGACGACCGCCTAGCTACAGGAAGTGAACAAAAGGCGGCCCAGAGTACAATCGCAGTCTGAAGGATATTGGAGAGCGTCGAACTCGTCGGGGGGTCGCGGATTCCAACGACTACAAAGAGGAGAAGCGCTGTCAGCAGAAATGCGACGGCGATGGCGAGCCACGAAAACTTGGAGGGGAGCAAGAGCGACCCCGCAAACTGGTTGTAGTCTAAGCTTACATGGAAGCACACACAATTGCGCTGGCCCGTGCACGGGAGGTTATGGAGGAATAACGCCGCAAATCAGGAGGATTGGGTCCGGCAAACAACTTTTGGATGATGGTCGTTTCACGTAAACTAAACTAGGGTAGCCAGGGTACTCATGCGAATTTCTTGCGTCGTCTGTTTCGGTGTAGCAGTCCTCTTTTCTATTCCCGCGAATTCTCAGAACAGCTATCCTCATTTTCAAGATGTTGCCCGGGCGTCCGGTCTGACGGTCTCCCATATTTCCGGTGAGAAGCGATATATCCTCGAATCCATGAGCGGTGGCGTAGGATTCTTCGATTGCGACAACGACGGCAAGTTGGACATCGTCGTGGTAAACGGATCGACGGTGGATCGCTTTCGGCAAGGTGGCGATTTGCTGGTCACGCTCTATCACCAGGATTCGGATTTTCATTTCACGGACATCACACAGCAGGCTGGCTTGACCCGCAAGGGTTGGGGCATGGGGGTCGCGGTCGCAGACTTCGACAATGACGGACGATTGGATCTGTTTGTGACTGGGTATGGAGGAACTGCACTCTATCGCAACCTGGGTAACTGCAAATTCGAAGATGTGACCGAGCGCGCGGGATTGAAAGTGGATGGGCTGACAACTGGTGCGGCATGGGCGGACTACGATCGAGATGGTTTTGTAGATTTGTTCGTAGCACGCTACGTTCATGCGGACATCAACAAACTTCCTGAACCTGGCAGCGACCAGCACAATTGCCGTTACAAGGGTCTCCTGGTGCAATGCGGGCCATGGGGCATGGAGGGTGAGACCGACTTCCTTTTCCATAATCGCGGCGACGGCACATTTGAAGACGTTTCCAAGAAGGCCGGAGTCAGCGATCCCGACGCGGGGCCAAACTATCTCTATCACAACAAACACGACGGGACCTTCGAAGAGATCGGTCTGCTTTCGGGCACGGCGCTCAGCGGGGAAGGACAGGAACAAGGTTCGATGGGAGTAGACTTCGGAGATTTCGATCATGACGGGCTTCTCGACATCGTGGTCACGAATTTTGCCGAGCAGGCCGATGACCTTTATCACAATGAGGGACCGACCCGCGGGTTTCTGGATCTGGCCTGGAGTTCAAAGATAGGGCAGGTGGTGTACCCCTACGTGAGATGGGGCACCGGTTTCGTAGATTTTGATAATGACGGCTGGGCGGATATCTTCGTTGCCAGCGGTCACGTTTATCCACAAGTGGACAGCATTGCAAACAATATCTCCAAATATAAGCAGCCGATGTTTCTGTTCCGGAATAAAGGCGACCGCACGTTTGAAGACATCACGCGCACAACGGGACTTTCCTCCGTTCCGCTTGCTTCACGAAGAGGCGCCGCGTTTGGGGACGTGAAAAATGACGGGAACATAGGCATTCTCGTTCTGAACGTGGGAGCGCCTCCGTCGCTTTTCATACAGGATGTTCCGAGCCCGAGGCACAGGGTTCTTTTTCGGCTGGTGGGCACCAAGTCAAATCGCGCCGCCATCGGAGCGCGGGTAACAATCACCGGCGGGGGCATGACGCAGTTCAACGAAGTTCGGGGCGGGGGAAGCTATTTGTCACAGAATGACTTGCGGATTCATTTTGGGCTGGGTGAAGCGAAAGTAATGGAGACAGTAAGCATTCGATGGCCCAATGGAAACACAGAAACGCTGCGCAATGTCGGAGCCGACGCGATCTACACGATTACAGAGGGCCAAGGCATCACCAGCACACAACAACTACCTCCTCCTACAACGGCTGACGCAACTCATGTTAAACCGGCCAAGGCTGAAGCGGCTCCTTCCCGTTAACTGGCGTGGTTGTGCCATCTCAAATATCGGACGGGGACGCTGGAAACAGTTTGCAGGGATTCAGCGGGGCCTGGCGGTAGCAGGCGACTTAGGCTCGGCTGGACGATCGCCAGAAGAAGAACGATTGGATTTGGCGTGGTCGGCAGCGGCCTTGCGTTTCTGAAATTCCGCCATCTGGACGCGGGCCTTATCCTGAAGTCCCAGGCGGCTGTAAGCGAGTCCTAACTGGTAGTGAGTCTCGGGAATGTCCGGGCTGAGGACCACGGCCTGCTCAAAAGCCTGACGCGCCCGATCGAGGTTTCCCGTCTGGAGCGCCAACGTGCCGAGTTCGACTTGGGCGAGGGCATGCTGGGGATTACGACCGACGACGAACTCCATCTCGTTGATTGCGCCGTACAGATCACCGCGCTGCCGTGCAATCACTCCCTTGTAGTAATGCGCTTCGACTTCCTTTGGATCCTGTTGCAGGGCGCGCTCGATCTGCTGCGACGCCGCTTCCATGTCTCCGTCATTCAAGAGGGTCATTCCGAGCATGACATGTGCCGAAGCGTCGTCACGGACGGAAACAAGCTTTTCCATAATCGGCCGAGCGTCGTGCCATTCGAGATGATTGGCGAGCGCCGCGCCAAGGAGATAAATCGTGTCAGGCTCCTCCGGCTGCAACGAGTAGAGGTGGCGGGCGGCCGTGACCGCCTTCGCCGCGTCGCCGGAATGCATCCGGGCAAGCACGAGATGACGAAGGGCTTCGAGATGGTCCGGTTGGAGCTGCAGCGCCTCGCTCAGGAGACTCGCTTCCTTTTTGTAATCCTTCGCCTGCGAGGCCAACCGTGCTGACTGGAACCAGGCCTCAAACAATTTGGGATTCAGTTTCGCGACGCGGTTCAGCGTGCGTTCCGCCTGCGCAGAATCTCCTTGCCTCTCCTGGACACGCGCCAGAACCAACAAATACTCCGCAGCTAACTTTTGCTTTTCCGGGGCGGACTTCAGGAGTTCGCCGGCGTCGTCCACGAATCCATTCTCAACGAGCACGCGCGCGAACTTTGGAATGAGAGAGGGATCCGAAAGTGCGCTACGGAGGACCAGCGGAGCGAGAGCAGCCACTTTGTCCGGCTGGTGGAGCGCGAGAAAATCGGAAGCCAATACGGGCAAAGCCGCGGAGGGGCGCACGTCCGCCGGGATTGCGTTAAGAATCTCAATGGAACGCTCGAACTTGCCGGTTTCCCCGTAGACCGTTCCCAAGGCGAGACTCGTCTTTACATCTCGCGGGTCAAGCTCATGCGCCTTTTGGTAAGCGAGCTCGGCTTCGTCGCGGCGCCCCTGGAGAAGATAGAGCTCCCCAAGACTGCGATGGGCGGCGAGGTAGTCCGGCTTGATTGCCAGCACGCGCTTGAAGAGGGCCTCGGCTTCGGGAAAACGCTTCTGCTGCGTCCTGATCTTGCCGAGAAGGCTGATCGCCGGAGCGTTCTCCGGGTCGCCCGTCACAATTCCCCAGAGCTGCTTTTCGGCCGCATCCAGTTCGCCGCGTTCGATGGCTCTTTGGATCTGAGCCAAACTCGGCGAAGTCCTGGTAACTTGCGGATTAGCCAGTCTGGCTGTGGAAAGGGCAACCGCAATTGTGAGCATGAGGATGAGAGACAGTTTTCGGCCGGAGCATATGCTGCTGGTGGGATCAGTTCGGTTTCTCAGTGTCGCTCTCACTTGGGACCGGCGCCTTCTTATGTCTCAGTCTCTCATATTGCTGCAGCGTCGTTTCGGCATCCTGTGCGCGGCCCTGGCGTCGGTAGGCAAGACTCAACTGGTAATAGGCATACGGTTGATCGGGCTCCAGGCGGACGGCAGTTTCGAGACGTTCTGTCGCGGGTTTCAAATCGCCTTTTTCGAGAAGAGCCTTCCCCAGTTCGTAATACGGATCGGCATCCTTTGGTTTTTGCCGGACGACATCGGTGAGGAGTTCGATAGCCTCCGCGTGCTTGTGTTGCAAAAGCAGGACATGCCCGAGACGGTACTCGGCCGATGGATCGCCGGGATTGGCTGCAAGTTCCGCCCGAAAGGCTTCTTCCGCATGCTCCAGCTTGCCCTGGCGTAGGTGAATCATGCCCCGGCCATAATTGGCCTCCGGCAGTTTAGGATTCAGCTCGAGAGCGCGCGAAAATTCCTTCAAGGCCTCGTCGTCCTCTTTGTTCTGGGCGTGGGCTTGTCCAAGGAAGAGGTGGACCTCCGCCGCATTGGGGTTTTGCACGAGCATCCGCTGAAAAATCTCGCTTGCGCGGGTTGAGTCGCCCGTCTTCGCTAGTGAGGCGCCAGCCGCGTAAAGGAGACTTGGATTGTCGGGAAGCGCCGCCAGGATCGGGCGAAAGGTCTCTGCAGCCTTCGCATAGTTCTTGGTCATGAAGTAGCTGAGAGCCAGCATTTGCCGCGCGCTGGAATCCCCGGGATTGGCATGCACATGCCGCTGCAGCGGATCGACGGCCATCTCGTATTGGTTGGCTCGAAAACTGGCGACGCCCCAGTTGCGATCGAGGGCCTTGATGCCGGGGCTCCATTTCGCGGCTTCGGCGAAAAGGCGCGCCGCTTCGGGATAGGCGCTCCGCTGCGCGTAAATCACACCGAGGTTGTGATAGGCGTTTCCGAGGGCCTCCTGCAAGCCAGCGAGGTATTCTCGAGGAACGTCGGGCGTGTTGGCGCCGGGCGCCGTCGGCATGAGCATGGAACGCATCTCCTTGCCGGAACTCGATTTTGCCGGGAGGCCATCCGCCCGCGTCTCGCCTTCCAAGCGTCCCAGTTCGCGGGCGATTTCCGATTCGCGCTGGGCCTCGGTATGCCTTCCAAGGTTCTCGAGAGCCTTGGACAAGGCTTCGTGGGCAGGTTGGGCGGCTTTGGAAGCGCTCCCATAGAGATGGATTGCTTTTTCGAGCTGAGCTACGGCCTCCCTGCTTTTTCCGCTCTGGAGGTGCGCTTGACCCAGATAGAAATAGGCATCGGGACCGTCGGCGAGCAGCTTGATAGCTTTGGCCAGCTCCTGCTCTGTTTGAGCGAAGTCATGTTGTTTGAAGTGAATGACTCCGAGATAGTAGTGGCTAGAATAGTCGCCGGGATTGCGGAGGACCTCGGCTTCAAACTCGCTGCGCGCCTCGGCTAACCCCGCGTCACCTCGCTGGAGCAGATATACGATGCCGAGATATGCGTGGGCCCTGGCCACACTTGGATCTAGAGTCAGCGCCTTGCGGAACTCCCCGGCGGCTAAGTCAAACTGATCACCCTCCCGGTAGGCTCGACCGATGAGGACATGTAGTTCGGCCGAAGATCCCATTGAAGTGAGCATTTCGTCAAAAACATTGGTCGCCTTCGCCAGATCATTCAGTTTCAGATAAGTGAGCGCGAGACTGTAGGCGGCGTTGACGTCCGAACCTTCCTTCACTGCGGCCTGAAGCTGATCGGCAGCCGCGGCGTAGTCACCCTCCATAAAAAGGATGTTTCCGAGCAGGTTCTTTGCAGGGAGTTGGTGCTCGTCCTTGGCCAGAACGGATCTGAGTATCGCCTTTGCGCTTGTTAGATCGTCCGAACGAAAGGCTACAGATGCGAGGCTCATTTGAGCTTCCACATCGGAAGGATCGGCCGCGGTCGCGGATTGCAGGAAGTTGAGCGCCTGTTGATCGTCTTGGGCCAGAACACGAATGGCAGCAAGTCGCTGCAGCGCCAGCGAGATGGCGCGGCGGTACTCAGCTTCAGCCTGTAACAGGTCTCCCGCCAGTTGAAACGTCTCCGCGGCGCGGTAGTGCTCCGCGACAGGATCTTTCACTGCAACTGCATTGACGGAGGGCACGGGTTGTCGCTGCGCCTGCTTACGCGGTGCGGCCGGTTTTGACGCGGGCTTTTCCTGGGTCCACCCGACAGGAGTTAGAAGGAGAATACAAAAAGGGGCCAAGGAGCCAAGAAAGCGTCTGAAACCAAAGGAATTTGGGGATACCTGGAGATGCATCAAACGAGCCTCAAGCGAGCAGTATAAGCAAAAAGGCGGGGCTTGACGATTGTCAAGCCCCGCCGGATTGGGTTTTCGAATGTGGTTCTCAGAAGATCAGCTTGAGAGCGTACTGAATCTCCCGGTTGCCGATGTTGCTGGGGGTGTCGGCTACGCCAAAGCTGGTGTTGCCTAAGGAACAGGAATTGGCGCCCGCAACTCCGCCGGCCGCACAAGCATACGTGTTGTTCTTAATTACTCCTCCGTTTGCGTTGAAGTTCACATTCGTATTGCGGAACATCGGATGATTAAGCAGGTTGAAGAACTCCATGCGGAATTGAAGTTTAGCTTTCTCGCCGAACCCGTGCTTGCCGTGGAACGGTAGATTCCAGTTCTTGTTGACGGAGAAATCCACGGAGGCGACTCCCGGTCCCGCGCATGCGCCAGGTCCGGCGTTGGGATATCCGCCCAGATGGAAGCCGTTGTAAGTGTAGGCCGCAGGATTCAGCCATTGAGTCCGGGCCCCACTAGAAAGGTGGCAGGGCTGACTCAAGTCGCGGTTGGGAGCAGAGGCGTACCTAGCGGCATTGCCGATACCCCACGGATTGCCGCTAAAGAACCCGAACTTGCCAAAGGGTACTCCCCCTTTTCCAGTTACTGGGTCGACTGTTGCAGGATTGATTGTCTGGTTGCAGTCATTGGTGGTTCCCTTAGAGTTGGTGACAACGTCGAGGTAGCAGACTCCGTTCATGCCGCTCTCGTTGATCCTCAATGCTGCGCCCTTGAAGAAATTCATGATCGTGCTGGCTTCCCAACCGCCCACGACCCCCTTTACAAAAGCGTTCTGCTGTTCCAAGGCGGGCAGATTAAAAATAAAGCTGGCATTGAAGATGTGGCGGCGGTCGAAATCCGCTGGGCCACGACCGGCCCTGGGATTATAGGCATCGACTATGCCGGTGTTGGTGTCCACATACTCAAGTGTTGTGTCGGTAAGATTCTTCGACCAGGTATAGCTCGCCTGGAATTGCGAGTTATGCGAAATCCTGGTCTGGAACATCGTCTGTAAGGAGTGATAGATGGAATCGCCCCGGTGATTCCACTGGGCCAAAGCAGGGAGCGCGCTGGTAAAGGGCAAGGCGGTCCTGGGGCCTAACTTCGTTGAGAAATTCGGAGGAGTTCAGATGGATGCCGCGCAAGGCCACCCAGCCGACTTCCAGCTTCGAGTTTCTCCATAACTCCGTTTCCGTCGTGAGGTTCCATTGCCAGCTGTTGGCGACGTGGTCGTTGTTTTCAATGCTCTGCTTTGGACCGCCACCGGCTCCCCAGTCAAAGAGGTCAACCCCGACGGTTCGCGTGGTCAGATCCAGTTGCCGTTCGCCTCCTGGCGCGATCGCTGTGGGAGCGTTGTTGGACTCGATTCTGACCAAGATCCCGACGGGATCGCGTGAGAAAAACTGCCCGATGCCGGCACGCAGGGCAAATCTACCGGTGCCGAAGACATCCCAAGCGATGCCGAGACGCGGGGCAATCAGGTGATAGTTGCTGGGCGCCAAAGAGCGGTTTGTTCCGATCGTGCCGCCGGTACCCGGTGGACAAGTATTCTTTGACCCCGCAGGCAGAAGAATGCCGTTGCAAGCCGCGCCCCCGAGTGAGGCCACATAGAGATCGGGACGGAAACTGGCGTAGTTGTTGTTGGCGTCGTACACGGGAGGCGTGAACGACCAGCGTATTCCGTATTCCAGCGTCAGTCGAGGACGCATTTTCCAACTGTCGCTCACGTAGAATTCCAGGTCGCTCCAGCGAGCCAGCGCAGTACCATTGTTGACATTCTCGCCGTAGCCCCAGTTAATGCCCCGGACCAAATAGTTGCCGTATTCGTTGCCGGTGGTGCCGTTCCACTGGGACGTACCATGACCCGTAGCACCCCACAGGCCACCATTATCGCTGCCGGTTTCCTCATCCTTCTTATTCTTGCTGTAATAAATACCAGCTCTCAGGATGTGCTTGCCCACCACCTTAGAAAAATCGTCCTTCCAGGTGAAGAGGTCTTGTCCGTTGTGCCAAGGTCCAAAGTGCCCGATGAAGTTGCTGGGCCCGCCGCACCAGCACAGCGGCTCGGCAGTGCCGGCGCCATGCAGCTTGCCACTTTGCGGGAATACAGTCGGAAAGGCCGCCTTGATGGTGTCGTTCAGCGCGGGGGTGTCTCCACCGAGAGCGAGATTAATCCGGTTCGCGGACCAAGAAAATGTGAAATCGTTGGTTGCGGTGCTGCCGATGGTGGTGGTCAATTTGGCAATGGCGACCTTGCCGGGCTGGTCCCAGGAATCGCTGATCGCGGGATACGCCTGCTCGCCCCAGAGACCGCCTTCGGCGTCCGAATGCAACGGGTTTTTCCACGAATCTGAGGTGTAGCGCAGCGTCAGCACGGTGCTCTTCGTAATATTGATATCACCGCGGACATTCTCTTCGCGCCAGTCGACCGGGATTGTTACACCTTGAACCCAGTTTTTAACGCAGGGATTGGACCGATTGGGGGCAGGAAACTGGGAAAGGTAAGCTTGGCCAGCGGGGCTCAGACGAGCGGGATCGATCACGTTTGTCTGGCCGTTGAATGTGAATGCGGCGTTTCCGTTAAAAGGATCGGTCGGTATTTGGTTCGGGCAACCGGCCGCGACCATGTCCCGGTAGTCGCCGGCTCTCTCGGCCAATGTGGGGATTTGCACGGAGCGTACCCGAGCGCGCTTCTCCTTATTCCATTCTTCCGACCAGAAAAAGAAAACCTTGTCCTTTTTGATGGGTCCGCCAATCGTGTAGCCATAGTCATTGCGGCGGAGCAGTTGCTTGTGATCCGTTGGACTGAGTAGAGAATTCTTAGCAATCAGTGCATCGTTGCGGCCGAAATAGAACGCACTGCCATGGAAATCGTTGCCGCCGCCACGAGTTACGATGTTGATCTGGGCACCACCCGCGCCTCCGTATTCCGCTCCATAGCTGTTCCGGAGAATCTTGAATTCCTCAATGGCATCGATGGAAGGATAAATAAGGATGGTGCGCTGCGAGCCGATGTCATTATTGTTGGCCCCGTCCACACGCCACTGGTTGGCGTTCGCCGGAGCGCCGCTGAAGGAAATATCCACGCCCGCCAGAAGCCCTTTGTTCTTGGCGTCGAAGTTCTCGGCGACCGCGGCGCCGGGCATCAGCGTGGTCAACTGCACAAAGTTGCGGCCGTTCAAGGGCAGTTCTCTTACCTCCTGCCCGTTCACGACGTTCCCCACCGTACCCGATTGCGTTTCTACCTGGACTGCCGTGGCTTGCACCTCCACTAACTCCACCATACCGCCTACGGGCAATTTGATCGGGACGGTCGTAATGTCGCTGACGTGTAGTTCGACATTCCTTGTCGTTACCTTCTTGAATCCCTGTTTGGTGACGCTGACGTTATACACACCTGGATTCAGTTCAGGGAAGCTGAACGAGCCGTCCGAGCCAGTGGTCATGGTTCGGCTCGCCCCAGTCTGAGTTGAGGTGACGGTCACACTCGCGTCCGGCAGTACCGCACCACTGTCGTCGGTCACCACGCCAGTGATCGTGCCTGTGATTTTCTGTGCAAATGCCGAAGGAACAAACGCAAGCAAGGAGATAATCAACGTTGCAAATATAAAATATCGTAAATTGCGCATGGACAACCCCCGATGATTAATTCTTTTGATGTGAACCCCTAATTGTTTTGCACTATAGACCCAGCACGGGAGTGCTTGTCAAGCAAAAAATAACGATATTCTACAGACCATGCAGGAAAACTCCACGAGGTGGCCTATTCCGCCGCCAGGCCTTGCAGGGGACCCTGCCTTGGGCCGACTTTCCAAAATTTGTAGACCAATTTAGCTCGAACGGACTGCGGAGCACCCGTTTTAGAGGATGAAAGAATTGGGTAATGTAAGGAAGATCCAGATTCCTGCCGCTCCCTGGAATTTCCCGCGGAGCAAAGATGAAGGCCCCGGAACCCCATCTAAAACCAGGTCTTTAGGGCTGGCGACTTATTCCACGACAAACTGGCTCTGCTGTGAAAGCGAGGTATTGCGAACCAGATCGCGGACCAAGGCCTGCAAGGTGTAGCTGCCGGCATGCAAGGACTTCAGGTCGTACTCCGCGAGAACTAGTACCGCATTGGGAGACGGACCGGATAGAGACTGAATATTTTCCGCCGATGCGGTTTTCACAATTTCATTGCCGGACTTCAAGGTGAATGCCACACCCAGCCGTGGCTTTTTTGTCTGTGGGTCCAAGGAAAGGTCATTGGCGGCAAAATAGACGACGACCTTGGTCGACGAAAGGAATCGGGACTTGGGCGGCTGGCGCAGCCGCACATTCATGAAGCAGAGCGAATCGGAAGGATCCGAACAGGTAGCCTGTTCAGCCCGATCGGACACCAGAATGCTTGTCAGGCGGAATCCCGCTGCCGCCGGATCAGGGACTTCAACGGTTGTACCTCCCTTAGCAAACTCGGTGTTCGACAACTGAAGAATTGCCTCGACGGAGACCGACTGTGGATCAGCGATCGGAAGTTGGCTCCGTACGGTCACCAGTGACTTCTCGAAATCACTCTTTTCTTTGTCATTAAGCCGGACACTCCAGCCGCGCTGGGAGACGGACAACAAATTATGATGGGCGTCGCGCGCCACCAAGACCAGAGTCATCGCTGCCTTATATTCTTGCCCCTCCTTTTCCAGGGGAATCCGATTCGCGGGAAAAGAAACTGTCACAGGAGCAGTGTAGTGGCCATCAGGAGCCAAGAGTAGATCAGCAAATACGTCGGGCACGGACGACGACTTCATGGATCCATTTTGAAAGCCGGCAATGAGCTGAGCCGCGATCGGAGTCATGGCAACAGCCTGTCCGCGAGGAGTGGCCCAGTAGCCCTTGCGATAACGAAGTTGGTGTCCGTGCTGCAGAAGTTCTATTTTGATACTGTGAAACTTGCCGTCAAATTCACTTTTTGCAGGCAAATAGGCCAAGGTGTAGTAGTCGCGGCCGTCGTCCAGAACTTTGCTGAAGGCGGGGAGCAGGTCGTTCGTGCGCTTGACCATGAGCCCGCCCGTGGTGTCGGCCAGCCATTGCAGTTGGTCACCCCGGCTCAAATTTCCAACGGTCTTAATCCTGTCAAACTTAGTCTCGCCGCCGCGCTGCCCGACGTTTGAGCCAGGGGCGCCGGCAGCGACTGCATCCATTTCCGGTTTGGCGTCGTCGGAATACAGAAAACCTTCCGAAAAGAGGACTACGTTCTTGCGTCCGGGCATGTCCCGGTACGCCAAACAGATGGCACGCAGAGCCGCAAAAACAGCGCGTGCCTGAAAGGTGTTCTGCATGTTGAGGTAGGTCCGCATGGTGTCAATCTGGCGTTCCATCATCATGGCCATGTTGTTAGCTGGTCCAGAACCGCCCCCCGGACCGCCGGATCCGCTCTGTAGGTCTCCGGCGACAGCTCACCGCTAAAGGTACCGCCGCTGCGGCGCGTCTCGATGCGCTGGAGCGTCTCACGTGCCTTTTGGAGGTTATTGGTGAATGGGAGCGCCATGTGCAGACTCGAGTCAATGTAGTAGATGGCCACGTAGTCGCCAGTGCCGAGAGTCTTGTCCAAGTAGTGAAGCACCGCGTCGGATGAATTCTTGGTATTGGCGGGCCGATTGTCCGCCAAATCAAGCACAACCGTGAGTAGATGTGGCTCGGATAGTGACGCGCTTGGGCCTGGCTGCGAGACAGGTTTCGCATTTGTGTCGGAACCAGCCGCGACCGCTGGGGACGAAGAATCCGAAGCCGAGCCCGCCGACGGCGTAAATCCAATGATCGTCTGAGGAACTCCATCCTCGTAAACCTTGAAATCTGCCGCGGTCAATCCCTGGACATGACGGCCATGGCGGTCCGACACTATCAGATCCACGACCACGTTGACAGACTGGACCTTGATGTTCGAATCGGCGGTTTTTTCCTGCGTCAAAATCGAGGGCGCCGCGCAGAACACCAGGAATGCCGATGCCACGATGATTCGCACGAGATTGCGATTTCCTAGCATGTTACGGGCCTCCCTTGGTTATTCCGAGGAAACTCTTCGGATGGACAGAATTTCCATTCTTGATTCCATAGGCGGCCAGTAATATACACCGGAGCGCTCCCCGGCGGAAGACACGTTGGATTCCTGCAAGATTCGAAGTGCCACGGCGTGTGAAGCGAATTCGCATGACGGTCCGAGAGCTATGGCGCGCCTGGTTCGGACTCCCGACCTCTCGTTCCGAAGACCTGTGTTCAGTCTCCGAATCGCCTGCCATTAACGAGTGGATATTAGTTGGGGTTATGGCGGACCCGGTGAGACTCGAACTCACAACCTTCAGCTCCGGAGGCTGACGCGCTATCCATTACGCTACGGGTCCAAATTTGTGCGACGGACAGATCACTTTTCATTCTATCCGTTATGGATGGCTGGCGCTAGAGAGAGAGCACGTGGGCCGAATCCGTCTTTTCCACTTCGGTTTTCAATTCGCTGGCCAATTGGAAGAGGCGCTCGACATTCTTCTTGATGTCCTTCTGGTTGGCCTCGAGGATCGCCTTCGTGGCGGCTTTGGGCGAATTGGGGTCATCGTCTTTGTCCTTCAAGGGAGGGAGACGCGGTGGCGGGGCTTGGGCGGCAAACGTGCGTGCCAGGATGCCAAACGGTACGCCAAGTTCCCAAAGAGCGATCATGAATCTGCGTCTAGAATTTCTCATGGAAACCCCCGGATCCGCGCCATCCCCACCTGGCGCTCGACATCAGTTTATCGAACCTCTTCCAATGTTATACTCCCTCTCTCGTAAAGAATATGCCGAGCCTCTTCACGCATTGGTCTGAGTTCGCGTTCCGCAACGCTCTCCATCTCCTCGGAATTTTTGTCCTTGCCCTCCTGGTGAACCGGCTGCTGCGAGCCGTGACGAACCTGCTGATCAAACACGCCTCGACGCCGGCGCGAGCGGCTCAAATCCGGGAAGAACAGACGCGCACGATGGCTGAGGTCCTCTATGGGGCAGCCAGCAAAGTCACCTGGGGAATCGCCCTTTTAACTGCATTGCCGGAATTCGGCATCAACGTCACGCCCGTCGCGGCAGTTGCGGGTCTGGCCAGCGTTGCCGTGGGATTCGGTGCGCAGAATCTGATACGTGACGTGATCACAGGGTTTTACATCGTGCTCGAGGATCAATTCGCCGTCGGTGACACGATCCAAGTAGCAGACACGGTTGGGAGGGTGGAACACCTCACGCTACGGCGGACGGTGGTGCGCGATGCACGCGGCGCATTGGTGACGATTGCCAATGGCGAAATCCGAACGGTGAGCAACCTCAGCCGGGACTGGTCGCAGGCCTTCGTGGATGTATCCATAGCGCCGGAAATTCCGCTCGAGAAAATATTGCAGACGCTCGAAGCCGCGGCGGCTGAACTGCGCGGCGACGCGGCCTGGTCGCAGGCCCTGGTGGACGGGCCGCGTCTCCTCGGAGTGCAAAACCTCGATCGCAACGCTTCGACGGTGCGCCTGCAAGTGCGGACCGCGCCAACGCGTCAGGATGAAGTTGCACGAGAGCTGCGGCGCCGCATCCAAATAGAGTTCCAACGACAGGGGATTCCCCTGTCGAGTGTCCAGCGCGTCGAACTGGCGAACGCTTCTCCGTCCCTGCAGGAAGCGGTCCGGCCGGGTTCGGCGAACTAGGGCAAGGAGGATTCAAGATGTCCCAGATTACCTACGATGAAGTGAACTTGATGCTGCGCTTGTACGATATGCGGCGCGAGTCGCGGCTCCGGCAGGCACGAGCCTGGTTCACCGAGCACTTTCATCCCGAATCGCCTGAAGAAATGATGCAAAGGTATCCGCAAGGCAGCGAGGAAAACACCTACATCCGCATGGTCATCAGCTACTGGGACATGGTGGCCGGGATCGTGAACCGCGGCCTGATCAATGACGAATTATTTTTCGACAGCAACGGCGAAATCTGGGTGGTGTGGGACCGCATGCGGTCGATCGTCCCGACGTGGCGCGCCGCTTTCAAGAACCCGCACCTCTTCGAAAACATAGAAAATACTTGCAAGCGGCTCGAGGTCTGGCGGGAGAAGCGTGCGCCAGGATCATCGGCGGCGATGCGGCAAATGATGGGGCAGGCAAAACCGAAAACGAAGGCCCCCTAGTTTTAGGGAGCCGGAGAGTCTGCAGACGAACGCCGCGCGTAACGTGATCACCTTTGCCGGGCAGGCTCGTTAAGCCGCGAGTCCGGAACTCCAAGGGCCGCAGTTGGACTTGCGAGCTTCACGCAATTGCGGCCGGCCTCCTTTGCTGCGTAAAGAGCAATGTCCGCTTCACGAAGAAGTTCCTCGACCGACCGTGTGCCCCATTGATGACTGAGCAGCAGTCCCAGGCTCATCGTGACCGGAACCGGACCGGTGGACGTTTGCACGGGGCGCTGGGCGATGGTATTCCGGATTTCTTCCGCGCGTGCAACGGCGAAGGCTGGGTCGCAATTATTCAAGACAATGAGAAACTCCTCGCCGCCGTAGCGCCCGACAAAATCGTAGGAACGCACGGAGGCCAGCAAGCGTTTTGAGGTTTCCCGCAAGAGCTCATCCCCAATGAGATGGCCGAAGGTATCGTTCACATCTTTGAAATGATCAATGTCGCAGAGAATGATGACGGTAGTGGCATTCTCGCGATGGGAACGGGAAAGCTCACGTTCCAGCAACTCCAGCATCACGGCGCGGTTCCAAAGTGTTGTGAGCGCGTCATGCGACGCCTTGAATCGCATCTCTTCCCGCGCTTCGACCAGCCGGTTTTCGAGACCGAGAATCCGCAATCCCGTGCGCAAGCGCGCTTTCAGTTCCTCGGGGTCGAAGGGCTTCGTTAAGTAGTCATCGGCCCCAGACTCCAGACCCGCAATGACATCTTCTTTTGCTTCCTTCGATGTGATCAGCACCATGTAGACGTAGGATTGTTCCTTGCGTTTACGGACTTCGCGGCAAACTCCCGGCCCATCGAGTTCGGGCATGAGCCAGTCCAGCAACGCCAGCCTGGGTCCATCTGGGGTGCAAATCTGGTCCGCCGCCTGGCGGCCATTTTCGACGGCGATCACCTCATAGCCTGCGCGCTCCAGCGTGCTTTGGAGGAGCCGCCGCGACATTGCTTCGTCATCAGCAATCAGGATTTTCACTTGCACACCTCTGCCATGCAGGCGTCCAATTGCGGCAGGAGCTTGTTGACATCGTTCTCGAATACGCCGAAGGCTTCTTGAAAACCCAAAATTTCTTTCTTGCGGCCCATCTGCTCGAGGCGAGCGGCTGTAGCGGCTGCCTGGGAAGCCGCGAGATTCGAGAGCATGCCCCTCAAGGTGTGGGCAGCAGTAGCGACGAGGTCTCCATCTTTCGCTTCCACCGCTTCGCGCAAGGCAAGAAGTTGGCGCGGAAAATCCTCTTTGAAGATCGTAAGAAGGTCGCGGAGCAGTTCACGATCGTTCTCGACGCGTGCGAGCAGTTCCTGATGATCAAAAATGAGAGGGGCCAATTTTTTCCCCGCTTTCTTCGCGGTCTGCTCCATTCTGGGCCCCGCATTCTTTGTCAGCCTCGGCCAACTGCCTCGTTGCCGAGAATGATTCCTTTGTTGTCGGCGAAGACAGAACACAAGAGTTCCCCGAGGGACAAGGGCACGCCTGTGCCCACGTTCACGGCCAATTATCCTTCTAGGTGATTGATTAGAAGCAAGTTCAACGCGAGGTTCTTAGGAAGCGAAACAGCAGAAGTACCCGTACTGGAACAATTCTTCAAAAACGGTTCAATTTGAAACGATTCGTTGATTTCGGCATCCCGGCACATAAGAACAAAGAATCTGGAGGCGCGGGTGGGATTCGAACCCACGAATGGAGGTTGTGCAGACCTCTGTCAATACAAAATATATGCACACCTGCTTGATGATTTCACGCTATTATGCCCATCTTATGCCCAACCTGTGGTATCCTGTGGGCATAGGAGACAGCCATGCAAAAGGGCAGCATTCGAATCTCTGGCAAGTGGTGGTACCTCAAAGTTCGAGAAAACGTCACTGAAAACAGCCAAAGCACCCGCAAGATTATGTACCACAAGCTGGCTCCGGTGGACCAGTTTCGACCTTCCTCCAATGGCGAACCGCCCGCCGCAATTCGCGCAATGGCAGATGAGAAACTAGCGCCCATCAACTCAGGCAAGCGCGAGGGACTATCTGCTGACTCTTGGAAATCATACCTCGAATCTTACCTCGCTTCCGGTCTCGGTGCTGATGGCCGTCCTGTTCGGAAGGTAACCCTCAAATCATATCGTCGCGACTACAAAACCATCAAGGACCTGCTTCCCGACATTCAGTTGCGAAACGTCCGTACTCCCGATATCAACAAACTTTTCAAAGCACTAATTGTGGAGGATGGCGACGACATACGGGCAACTTCTTCGTATCGCAATGTTCGCAACTTCCTCAGCGGTGCCTTTCGTGCGGCGGTGGGTGATGGACTGGTTGACTTCAATCCTGTGCGGGATGCGATGGTCGTTAGTGGAAACGATGCCGATACACACGCCTACACTCTGGCCGAGGTGAAGCAACTCATGAAGGTCATCGCGCTCGAAGACCCAAAGAGCGGCGATACGTGGAAGCATACGATGCGGGCGGCGTTCATGATTGCGATGTTTACAGGTTTGCGTTTGGAAGAGATTAAGGGGTTGAAATGGGAGGATTACGACCGGACGAACGGCGTGCTCAACATCCGGCGCACTGTCGTTAATCACAACATTGTCGAAGACACAAAAACGGCGGGGAGTAAGGCTCCGGTACCGATAGTGAAAACCGTTGCCAAAGAACTGGCGGCGCATTTGGAACGTAACTCTGGCGATGGTTTCATTTTCCACAAGGTCTCATCAAGCCAGTCGCCTATTATTTTCGAGCACATCGTGCTCACCGATCTTCATCCCGCGTGCGAAGCGGCTGGCATTAAGTTTCACGGCTTCCACGCACTGCGCCGTGGACTGAACACCGTGATGAAGGATATGGGCATTGACTACAGCCTACGTGCCGACATCATGCGGCATAAACCACGAAACGTGACCGACAAGCACTACGGTCGTGCCAGCATCAAGCAGATGCGGGTTGTGCTTGAGAAAGTCGAAGCCGCTTACCTGAGGACGAAATAACAATTTTCCCCGTCTCATGCCGCCTTTTTTCTCGTGCGGTGATGTTTCATGTGCGCCTGACCGCGTCCCGTTTCACGAATCCACTCAGACACCTGACGCCAATCAAACAGGAGATGGCGACCGAGGTTGTATACAGGAATAGGATTCGAACAGCGACGACGGCACTTCTCTCGTACCCATGCCTCCGTTTGATGAAGGCGTTTTGCAAGTTCTTCAATCGGGATAAGGTCGTCGGATGGAATCGGAACTTCCGGGGCATTCTTCTTTACTAGAACCATAAGGCACATCCAAGATTTCGGGCGTAGTACGCCCTAACGTCGGATTTACCTTTCGGCTTGTGCGTCTTATTACTTCGCGGCTACGACGCTGTTCCTGACCGCTTCTCTCCACAAATAGTCGTCCGTATTTTCTGGCAAAGACCAGAAAGCGCATTGCGCCACACTATTTGGGATTCACCCGTCAATGACCCCGGATGGAAGGCCGCTGCTGATAACACGCTCTATCGGAGGGCAGAACATCCAGCAACTTGCATCATAAACTTCGGGATGCCGCCGATCAAAAGAAATAGGCCCCGGAGAAAGCCCGGAGCCGTCGAAAAATAGACTAACAGAATCAGCACGAAATGTCAATCTAAAGCCTCGCTTTGCAGCGATTCCGTAATCGGCTCTCGAGGGAGGAGGATGTGCTTGATAAACCGTAGTTTTGCGAGCTTCTGCGACGCGAAAGAGATTCGCATGGGCTTTTTCCTGTCCCCCGAGAGCTCCGGGCCGTGACTTCCAGTTCCA
>WNEZ01002411.1_pt1 | contig 23476 bp, 24 predicted proteins | sample 5400521 | NCBI WGS metagenome assembly WNEZ01 (sample SAMN13153339, study PRJNA577476) | soil metagenome | isolation source: 120 cm saprolite under Douglas fir tree site 2 hole 1 replicate 1 | place: USA:California | collected 2015-04-18
AATCGGGCATCGCCTCACCTTTCGGCCCCCTGGCGCCGGTCAGAAATCGTCATCGACCGCGTCCTCGGCACCGCGGCTGCCGAATGCCGAGCTTTCGTCGAGCGCCGCGCCCGCTTCCGCATCGCCGGGATGCTCGGCGGGGAGCACCGGGTCCGGCTCGCGGCGGCGCACGTCGAGGATCTCGGCACCCGGAAATCGCGACAGCACCGCCTGGACCAGCGGATCGGCGCGCACGCCGCGCACCAGCTCGGAGCGCTGCGCTTCGAGTTGCGAGCGCAGGCTCGGCGCGCCGCCTGCGGCGGAAACCACCACCAGCCAGCGGCGCCCGGTCCATTCCGCGAGCTTGCGGGAAAGCTCCTGCACCAGCGAGTTCGGGGCGCCCGCCTCGAGCGCGATCTCGAGCTTGCCGTCTTCGAAGCGTACCAGCCGCACGTCGCGTTCGAGCGCGGTGCGGGTCGGAAGATCGCGCTTCTCGTCCGCGAGCGCGATCAGGTCTTCGAAGCGAGCGACCGCGACGCCCCGCGCGGCGGGCTCTGCCGCGCGCTGGGCAGGCGCCGCCGCCGGGCCGCCCGCGCGCGACGTGGTTCGCATTTCGAGCCGCGGCGAGGGCGCGGGAGACGCAGCGGCCGCGGCCGCCGGACCATTCTCCTCCGCCGGTTTTCGCTCGCGCAGCGAACGGATCGCTTCATCGGGCGTCGGCAGGTCCGCCGCATAGGCGATCCTGACCAGCACCATTTCGGCGGCAGCGATCGGCTTCGACGCGGATTGCACCTCGGGAATGCCGCGGAACAGCATCTGCCAGGTACGCGACAATACCCGCATCGACAAGCCGGCGGCGAAAGCGCGGCCGCGCACCCTCTCGACCTCGGCGAGCGAGCGGTCCTCCGCCACGGCCGGGACGATCTTCACCCGCGTCACGAAATGGGTGAACTCGGCGAGATCCGCGAGCACGACCGCGGGATCGGCGCCGGAATCGTACTGGTCGCGGAGCTCGCGTAGCGCCCCGGCAATGTCGCCGCGCATCATCGCCTCGAACAGATCGACGATGCGCGCGCGGTCGGCGAGCCCCAGCATCTGCCGCACGTCCTCGGCGCGCACCGCGACTCGCGCGGCTCGGTCCGAGCCGGCGTGGGCGATCGCCTGATCCAGCAGCGAGAGCGCGTCGCGCACCGAGCCTTCGGCCGCGCGGGCGATCAAGGCGAGCGCGTCGGGCTCGGCCGAGACCCCCTCTTTTCCGGCGATGGTCTCCAGGTGTTTGGTCAACAGCCCGGCTTCGACCCGCCGCAGATCGAAGCGCTGGCAGCGCGAGAGCACCGTGACCGGCACCTTGCGGACCTCGGTGGTGGCGAAGACGAATTTCGCGTGCGGGGGCGGCTCCTCGAGCGTCTTCAACAGCGCGTTGAACGCCGCCGGAGAAAGCATGTGGACTTCGTCGAGGATGTAGACCTTGTAACGGGCACTGACCGGGGCGTAGCGGATCGCATCGTTGATCTGGCGCACGTCGTCGACGCCGTTGTGAGAGGCGGCGTCCATCTCCAGCACGTCGACGTGCCGGCTCTCCATGATGGCCTGGCAATGCACGCCGAGCGTGGGCATGTCGATGCTGGGGCTGCCTGAGCCGTCTTCTTGCTGATAATTGAGCGCGCGGGCGAGGATGCGCGGCCCTATCGACCCCGCTGCGCCGCGGATCAGAGGTCTCGGCGTTGCTCATCGTGCTTCCGGTCCGCCGCGGCCCCAACGCGTGATGCTTGGATTGGTCATGTCGAGAGGTGGGAGGCTGACGAGCGACCCGAACCGGAGCTCGTTAGGGCTGCTTCCTTCCGGACCTGACCCGGTTGGCGAGTGGCTCGTCCACCGCCAACCTCCCGCTGCCTATATCGGCCCAACCCGGCGGGAACGCAAGTTGCGGACGTTTCATCCCGGGGCTTTCCACGCTTTCCGCCCGATCTTCCCCGCCGTTCCGGGTCGGGCCGCCACGTTGCGCCGAACTTGCCTTCATGCCACGGTCGAAAAATCCCGCCCGCCGGAGCCCCATCGATGTCTCCTTTCGACCTCGGCCCCAAGCCGCGGCTCGGCTATACCGCGGACCCGGTCGAGCGTCTGAGCGAACGCCGGAGCGACGCGGAATTCTTGGCCGAGCTGGCGGGCCGTGGCGACGCCGGCGCCTACGTCGTGTGCGGCGACCTCGTGGTGCTCCGGCAAGGCCAGGCGGGGAACGATCCGTTGTTCGCCCTGACGCAGGCGCAGGGCCTGGCTCCGGTCCGGGAAACGGTGTTCCTCGGCACCGTCGGGGGCGCCGGCCGGTTCGGCATTGCGATCGATGCCGACGAGATCGAGGCGCTCAAGGCCAAGACCGATCTGCTGCTCACCGACCTGCGCTCAATCGCCGTCCAGGGATTGGTCGAGACCCAGCATCTCTCCGCGCTCGCCGAGGCGAAGGCCGTCTTGCACTGGCATGCGCGGCATCGGTTCTGCGCCAATTGCGGGGCCCTCACCCGCACGGTCCAAGGCGGCTGGCGCCGCGATTGCCCGGCCTGCGCGGCGCAGCATTTTCCCCGCACCGATCCGGTCGTGATCATGCTGGCGACGAGCGGCGAGCGCTGCCTGCTCGGGCGCCAGTCGCGATTTCCGCCGGGCATGTGGTCGTGCCTCGCCGGCTTCGTCGAGCCGGGCGAGACGATCGAAGCCGCGGTGCGCCGGGAGGTCCGCGAGGAGGCCGGAATCGATTGCGGCGACGTGCGCTATTTCGCCTCGCAGCCCTGGCCGTTTCCGATGTCGCTGATGATCGGCTGCCACGCCGCCGCGCGCTCGACCGAGCTCGCGATCGACAAGACCGAGCTCGAGGATGCGCGCTGGTTCGACCGCGCCGAAGTCGCGCAAATGCTGATGCGAAAACATCCCGAGCGATTCGCCACGCCGCCGCCGGTCGCCATCGCCTACCACCTCATCCGCGCCTGGATGGAGGATGAAGCGCCTGCCCGGTCCAGGCCCCGAGTCGGCGTCGCCGAAACATCAAGATCCTGAATTCACAGAGCTGGCCGCCAGCTTGCGGCGGCGAGAGAGAGTGCTCCCGCCTAGAAAATGCGGCCGCCGTCCGGGACCTTGTGGTCCGGCGCGAACAATACGACCTCGCCGTCGGCGTCCGGGAAGCCGAGCGTGAGCACCTCGGACATGAACTTTCCGATCTGCCGCGGCGGAACGTTGACGACCGCCGCCACCTGGCGGCCGACGAGCGCTTCCGGCCTGTAGTGCTTGACGACCTGCGCGCTCGATCGCTTGCGCCCGACGAAAGGTCCGAAATCGATGACGAGCTTCAGCGCCGGCTTGCGCGCCTCCGGGAACGGCTCCGCCGCAACGATCGTGCCGACGCGGATGTCGACGGCGAGAAACCGGTCAAACGTGATGGCTTCGCCAGGCGGCTGTTCCAACGAGTGCGAGATATGCATGAAACCCTCGGATTTGTTCGGCGTACGGCGGCATCATTGCCGTCGAATCCAGCGACCCCGCTTATTGCTATTCAGGCGGAGACCTGTCCGCACTTTGCTGTCCCCGGGTGATCAACCGAGCGCTGCGCTGATCGCGGGTGTGAATCCACAGCCAGTTGAGGACAACGCTCAGCCGATTGCGCAAGCCGATCAGAAAGTAGATGTGCGCGAAGCCCCAAATCCACCACGCCAGGGCGCCGCGGAGCTTGAAACGGCCGAAGTCGATTACGGCGAGCCGCTTGCCGATCGTGGCCAAGCTGCCCGCATGTCTGTAGCGGAAGGGATGGGGCGTCGTGTCGCCGTGCAGGCGGCTTTTGATGACCCTGGCGACGTAACGCCCTTGCTGTTTTGCGGCGGGCGCTATGCCGGGGACCGGGTGTCCATCGGGGCCCGCGATCGTCACCGTGTCGCCGATGGCGAAGATTTCCGGCCGTCCCGGAACCGTGAGATCCGGAAGAACCATGATTCGGCCGGCGCGGTCGGCTGGCGCGCCGAGCCATTCGGCCGCCGGTGACGCCCTTACGCCGGCGGCCCAGATAATGGTCCGGGCCTCAACACCGCGGCCTCCGAAGACGACACGGTCCGAGGAGCATTCGGAGACCGGTTGATTGAGCTCGACCTCGACGCCGAGGCGTTCAAGCGAGCGGTGCGCATATGCCGAGAGGTTTTCGGCAAAGCCCGCCAGCACGCGAGGCCCGGCCTCGATCAGAATGACGCGCGCCGTCCGGGTATCGATGTTGCGGAAGTCCGGCGGCAAGGTGACGCGGGCCAATTCCGCGATCGTGCCGGCCAGTTCCACGCCGGTCGGGCCGGCGCCGATGATGACGAAGGTCAGCAATGCGGCGCGCCGTTGCGGGTCGGTCACGCATTCCGCTGCCTCGAAGGCGAGCAGGATACGCCGGCGGACAGTCGTGGCGTCCTCCAGGGTTTTCAAACCCGGCGCAAATGTCTCCCATTCGTCATGGCCGAAGTAGGCGTGGCGGGCCCCGGTCGCGAGGATGAGCGTGTCGTAGGGCAAGGCGCGACCGTCATCGAGGAGGACGCGGCGGGCATTGGCGTCTACGCCGACCACATTGGCAAGCATGGTTGTCACCTCTGGTCGCCCGCGCACTAGGTAACGGATCGGCCAGGCAATTTCCGAGGGTGCCAGTGACGCGGTCGCGACCTGGTAGAGCAGCGGCTGAAACAGGTGGTGGTTGCGCCGGTCGATCAGGGTGATGCTCACCGGTGTCCCGGCAAGCCCGGTGACCGCCTCCAGGCCGCCGAATCCGCCGCCGACGATGACGACGCGATGCCGGCCCCCGGACCTGGCTGCTACCGCAGGGCGGTCACCCGCTGGAAGATCATCGGCTGGCGAAATCATGGCAGTGCTGCGTTGTAGTTGCTCATCTTGGCTCAAGCACAATCGAAAGTATTCTTGTGATAGAATAATCTTCCCCGTCATAATCAGCCTCGAGCGGCGCTCGCCGCAAGGGGGGCCAGCCATGAGCCGGATGGACGCCATCGACCGAAAAATCCTCGCCGTGCTGCAGGCCGATGCCTCGCTTTCGGTCGCCGAGATCGGGCAGCGCGTCGGCCTGTCGTCGACGCCGTGCTGGAAGCGGATCCAGCGGCTCGAGGCCGAGGGCGTGATCCAGAAGCGGGTCGCGATCGTCGATCCGGAAAAGATCGGGCTCGGCGTCACCGTGTTCGTCTCGATCGAGACCGGGGACCACAGCCAGGCCTGGCTCACACATTTCGCCGAAGTGGTAGAGGCGATGCCGGAAGTGATGGAATTCTACCGCATGGCCGGCGACGTCGATTACATGCTGCGCGTCGTGGTGACCGATATCCAGGGCTACGACGGATTTTACAAGAGGTTGATCGCGGCGGTGCCGCTCAAGAACGTGACGTCGCGGTTCGCGATGGAGAAGATCAAGTCGACGACCGCGCTGCCGATCCCGTGAAGCCGGCGGGGTGGACCTTCGGGAATTGACGCGCGTCACCATGCTCGACAGCCGCGGGCCATGTCCATCTCGCTCTTGAGCGTGAACGTAGCGGTGAGCACGTAGCCGAACGTCGGATTGTGGGCGTACTGGACCTCGCCCCAGATCAAATAGGTCCGGATGTTGGGAACGATGAGCGTTGCGAGAAGCCTGAGCGAAAATAGGCGTTTTCGAAATGTCGCCTCCGACCCGCCGTCGGGGGAACCCTGGGGTGATATTTCGCCAACCATCCTCGCGACGGTCGCGAGCGGCGATCGCAGCGCGGCGCCTCAGCGCTGCGGCTGCGGAGCCTGTCCGCCGCCCATGGCCTGGCCAGCGCGACTGCCGGCCTGGTTCAGCGTCGCGTCGAAATACGCCGGCGCGTCGCCCAGCGTGATGCGGCGCTCGCATTTGGGTGCGCAGCTGTAGGACTCGCGTTCGCTGCCGCGGTAGACGACCACGACGTCGGCGCCCGGGCCTTGCACCTGCACCACCTTCTCGACCAGCACATTGCCGCCGCGGTCGAGCACGATGATGTTGGTGCGGCCGTAACCCTTTCCGGTGACGACCAGCATCCCACCGGATTGCACCGAGATATCGGCGATCAGCGGATTTCCCACCACGATGGTGCCGACCCGGTCGGGCAGCTTGACGATCTTCGCCTGATCGAGAACGACGTCGATGGTATCGGCGGCTCCCGCGCGCTCCGCCGGCACCAGGGCGGCGGCGAGCAGCATCATCGCGATCGCCTGCCGTCGGTAACGCCACGCCATCACGCCACTCCCGATCTGCGCCGTCGGGCCGCACCCATCCACCGCAGCTCGATTGCGAGTTGACTGCAAATGGGTGAACGAAATGCAAATGTCGCGCGGACGCCGCCGCTCGCGCCGGATCGCAAGGCTGCGTTAACTACGAAGAAAACCGAGACCTATACCGATGAATTGCTCGATCGGATTAACGTTGATGCAAGGGCTGCTAGTTATGTTCGCTCGACGTTCGGATGCGGCGATGCTCATAACGTCCGCCGGGCGGTGCTTCAGACAGCCACGTGGATCAAGGAGCTACCCAATGCACAACCTGTTTTCGCGGTTCGTGAAGGACGAGTCCGGAGCGACCGCCATCGAGTACGGCCTGATCGCCGCCGGCATCGCTGTGGTGATCATCACCGCCGTGAAGCTGGTCGGCACCAACCTCAGCGGCACGTTCAACAACGTAGCCAATGCGGTCAAGTAACCGTTCATTTGACGTCGACACGACGAATGGCTCCGGCACAAAGCCGGAGTCATTCCGTTTCTGCAGATAGCCGGTCGGAAATTGCCATGAGGCATGCCTCACCCCGTGGAGCCCATCACGGTTCGAGTGTCGCCGCGCTGAAATACAGCCTCATTCTCATTGCTGCAATCTTGTCGGCCGCGACCCTAACCGTCGCGCTTTCAATCGCCGGCAAGCTTACAGCTGTTCCCAGCGATCTCTTCAGCTTGACGTTCCGCTTGCTGGATTGACCGTCTAACCCGCGGCCGCCGTGCTGCTTTGCCGCGGAATATTTCATTAACCAGGTCATCAGATAACTTGGATCATGCCGGATTCAAATGCGCTGGATGCATATGATTGCCGCCTTCGGATTAAACATTGATGCAGAGGTTCTCCGCTACTCTCCCCGGCGCGCTAGAGGGGAGGCAAGGTAGTGGAGCTCTCCGGGCGGCGCTTTGACTAGTCAAGCGGATCAAGGGAGCCAATATGAAGACGCTGTTGTCGCGATTCACGCACGATGAGGGCGGAGCGACCGCCATCGAGTACGGACTGATTGCTGCAGGAATTGCGGTGGTCATCATCACCGCCGTGCAGCTGGTCGGCACGAATCTTTCCGGCACTTTCAACAACGTGGCGAACGCGGTCAAGTGAGCGTTCGACGCGTTCGATCGCGTCCCTCGTGATCAAGCAACGGCTCCGGCGCAACCCGGAGCCGTTGCGTTTGGTGGTGCCAGCCGGACCGGAGTGGTGGGCCATTAACTGCTCGCGTTCTCACCGGCGCGATTTTGCCGGCAGAGTTTTGGAGCGCCCCCTTCCGTTCGGACAGGGTCGATGAATCAGAGTCAGCCGGAGTAATTGCGGAAGCCGAATCAGCGCTTCACGCGCCAGATCCTCAACGGCCTTATCATTGGCGATGGACTCGAGCCAGGAGACTGCGGTGCCGGCAAGCAGTCCTTCCTCGAGGCCGCCGGGAGACAATTTGCGCTGAAATCCACCACATAAAACCACGTAATTCACGCCCCTGGCTTCGACTGGCTCTTTTGCCATCGCGATCGGCCCGTCGATGATCTCCTGATTAAACCGGATCGCTCTGTCGGCACGATGGTATGGTGCGGCAATGACGCTGTGCGGCGTGTAAGCCAGGACAGCGGGACCAAGGTCGATCGCGGCGATCACCAGCCCGGCAGGCAATGCGGCGAGGGCATGAAAGCTGCTCGGCACAAAGCAGGACAGGTTTTCATCGCCCGCCCGGTCCCGATTCGCTGCCTCCGCAGCTTGGTATGTCAGCGCCCCGATTGCCAGCGTGATGATTGCGGGGCTGGCGATTGCCCCGGCCAGCATCTGCGCCAAGGCGGGACGAGCGCTCCGAGCCGCCAGCCGCTGCGCGGCAACGCCGACGAACGGCAGCCCGAGCCATGTCACGTAGACGAAAATCCGGATTTGACCGACCATGATCGATTCGGCCAGGGCGAAAGCAACAATCAGTGGCCAAGCAAGCGGAGACTGCGGTCCATTACACGCGACCAACAGTACGGCGAGGGTTGCGATCAGCGGAAAGCCGACGTAGGCCACTGCCTGCAATCCTTCGGCCTGAAATAGCATACCGAGCGACTGCATTTCCGAGACGCGGTCGACCCACAAAGGGAATATCGATCGATCAACGAGTGCAAAGGGTCCGCCGAGACAACGCGGCTGGCAGGCGATGAAGATCCCGAGAGCCAGGGCACCCGCCCCGGCCAGGGCCAGCAATCGCGCGCGACTGCTCCATGAAACGCCCAATGCTGCGATGATGAAGAGTCCCCCCGCTCCCACCGCAATCGCCAACGCCGAGTTGACGGCAAGCGCATCGCATGCCGGCGCAAATCGCAATGCGGTTGGCGTCAGCACGAAATAGAACGCGAGCGTCGAGAGGGCCAGCGCGCCGCCAAAATGGCGCGCCGGCGAAGCCCAGGCCGGGTTGTGCACAAATAGCAGCCCGAAGCCGGCGGCCACGAACATGGGGACATAGGCGGCTTCGAGTCCGACGCCGAGCAGCGCCCCGGCCGCAATGCCCGCCGCCGCCGCGAAATACGCGCGATCGCCCCACACCGCAAAAGCAAACGTTATCAGCGACAGCGTCACTTGGGCGTTGTGATGATCAATCTCGCCAGGCCGGAATGTCGGCAGCAATGCGAGCGTCGGCAGTGCGGCCATCAGCGCGGCGCGGCCCGCACCGGGCCCGCCGAGCCGCACCGCAATGGCGGTCACCGCGAACACTGCCGGCCCCGACAAGAGTAGCGGCCAGATGCAGCGCGCGAGCCGCTCGGCAAGATCCGGCGCGACAAGCTGTCGAAACAGTACGATCAAACCCGCGATTCCGGCATCGATCAGACGCGACCAATGAGTGTCGTAGCCCAGCGGCGGAGCCAGCCGCGGCTCGTGCGGATCGAACCAGGGCGCGCCGTCGAGCAGCGCCCGAACCTGGACAAGTCGCATCAAGTTGTCGGGGGACGCAAAAGATTCATCCAATCGCGGCCAATACAGCATCGCCATCGCGAGTGCGGCCGCCAACCATACAAGCAGAATCGCCGCGACGGGCAGGCGATCATCCGTGGACGCAACTGGCATCTGGCGACCCTTCTCGGTCCTTGGCTGTCGAACCTCTAACCGATCGTCCACAAGGAATTGGTTAACACCGTGAAGAGACAGCGCGTCATCGGCGGCAAGGAGCTGCGAGTTGGCCAAGCACAGCAGTACGAATTGCCCCGTCCGATCTTACTGGTTGTTAATTGATTCTCGCTAGGTTGACCTGCATCGATCATGCGGCCTTGCCATCCGCGCTGTCGCCCTCGGACCTGAGCCATGAATGGGACCTTGCGAATTCGGGAGGAACTCGCGTCGCGGTTTCCGCATGCGTCCTTCGTCAAGAACAAATCGATCGCGGTTCTCATTCCCTGTTACAATGAGGCGGCGACCATTGCGGCGGTGATCGAGGGTTTTCGCCGCGTGTTGCCGGGCGCGAGCATCTACGTCTACGACAACAATTCGACCGACGGCACGGCCGAGGTCGCGGCGACTGCCGGCGCCTTGGTGCGGCGGGAGATGTACCAGGGCAAGGGTAACGTGGTGCGGCGGATGTTCGCCGACGTCGAGGCCGATGTTTACGTCCTCGCCGACGGCGACCTCACGTATGACGCGGCGGCTGCCGGGCGCCTGGTCGAAGCGCTGGTCGTGCAAAACGTCGATATGGTGGTCGGGGTCCGCATCGGAGCCGAGCAGGCGTTTCGGCGCGGCCATCGGTTCGGCAACCGGCTGTTCAACTGGATCGTCGCCCGCCTGTTCGGGCCGGGATTCACCGACATCCTGTCCGGCTACCGGGTCGTGTCGCGGCGCTTCGCCAAATCCTTCCCGGCGGCCTCCTCCGGCTTCGAGATCGAGACCGAGTTGTCGATCCATGCGCTCGACCTCAAGCTCGCCAGCGCCGAGATGGCGTTGAGCTATTGCGAACGGCCGCAAAACTCGGCGAGCAAGCTCAAGACCTTCCGGGACGGCGCGCGGATCCTGGCTACCATCGTGCTGATGTACAAGGCGCTCAGGCCATTCCGGTTCTTCGGAGCGCTGTTCATCGGGCTCGTCCTTGCATCGCTGGCGACCGCAGCCCCCGTGATCGTCACCTATATCGAGATCGGACTTGTGCCGCGCTTGCCGACCGCGATCCTGGCGGCGAGCATCATGCAGCTGGCGTTCCTGAGCCTGTTCTGCGGCATCGTGACCGAGGCGATCGCCGCGACCCGCCGTGAGCTCAAGCGCATGCGCTATCTGGATCTGCCCGCGCCCGGCCGAACCGGAGCCGAGCGCGCCGAGACGGTCCGGAGCATCGAGCCGCGATGAGCAGCACCGGGGTCGATTGGAATCCGTGATGCGCCGCGAAACGACCAACCGTATCCGCTACGTGCTCGAAGAGCTGCAGCCGCCGGCGCTACGCGACTCCGGCCTGTTCCTGGCGATCGCCAGACTGGCGTGGGGCGACCACATGCAACATCTCGCCAGCTTCCGCGCCCGAGCGCCATTTCTGTCGCCCGAGGAATACGAGGCACTCTACCGCAAGCATCCTCGGGTGCATGCTCTGACCGACAATTCGCAACGATGCATCGAACGCATCATCGCCGATACGATGGGCGAGAGCGTGTGCGACGTGGGATGTGGCACGGGTCATCTGCTCGGCCGGATACGCGCGAAACGCCCGGAGATCCGGCGCTTCGTCGGGGTCGACTTCGTCATCGACGGCACAGGGCCTACGGCGGGCGTCGATCATGTCGCAGCCAAGATCGAGCAATTGCCGTTCCCCGACCGCAGTTTCGATACCGTCGTGTGCACGCATGTGCTGGAACACATTCTGGATTATCGCTGCGCGATCGCCGAGCTGCGCCGCATCGTTCGCCGGCGCCTCATCATCGTCGTGCCGCGGGAACGCGAATACAAATATACGTTCAATCCTCACTTCAATTTCTTTCCCTACCCGCACTCGTTTTTGCGCGCCATGCATCCGGTTCCGGCGGATCACGTCTGCGAGGATCTCGATCGGGACATCTATTATCGGGAAACGTCCGCCGCGGTCGCGCCCCCTGCGGCACTCTGCGCCGCATGATCGCAGGCCCGCGCCCGACTCGCTGACGAGAATCCTCGCGACGGCGCTAAGAAATCGGCAACGACGACCAGCCTAGACTTGTCGAGCTCCGGCCTGCGCCGGGCCGGAATGGAACATCCCATGATCATCGACGCGACCCGATTGCTGCTGTTCCCGGCCCTGATGGCGTTCGCGGCATCGAGCGACCTGTTGACCATGACGATCTCCAACAAGGTGTCGCTGGCGCTGACGGCAGGGTTTCTCGTCCTGGCTCCGGCGGCAGGGATGGGGATCGGCGAGGTCGGGATGCACGTGGTGGCGGGCTGCGCGGCGCTGGCGGCGACATTCTGCCTGTTTGCCTGCGGCTGGATCGGCGGCGGGGACGCCAAGCTCGCCGCGGCGACCGCGCTCTGGCTCGGCTTCGACCAGCTGCTGCCGTATTTGTTCGTCGCCTCCCTGCTCGGCGGGGCGCTTACGCTGCTGGTCCTGCAGTTTCGGGTATTTCCGCTGCCGATCGCGCTGCAGGGCGCGAACTGGGCGGAACGGCTGCACCGCAAGGATGCCGGCGTGCCCTACGGCATCGCCCTCGCCGCCGCGGCGCTCATCGTCTACCCGGACACCATATGGATGCACGCGCTCGCAAGCTGACCGCGCGCGGCACCCGGCAGTTTCCGTCGCAACGATCGGTTAACTTCAATTCGATACGCCTCATTAACCATGGATTGACGTTTCGCTGGTCAAATCCGGTAACGAGCACCGGTCCGGTCGAAGCGTGAGTGGAAAGTGAAGCGTATGAAAACCGCGCGCATCGTCGCCCTCCTGGCCGCCGTTCTCGCCGCCAGCTGCGCGATCGTTGCGGCTGCCGAGCTGGAGCCGGCGCCCGCCGCGGGAATCCACATCGCGGCGGAGGATACGGGCTCGCGGTTCGTGGCGCTGGGCGTCGGCAAATCGGTGGTCGTCGACCTGCCCCGCGACATAAAGGACGTGCTGGTCGCCAATCCGGCCATCGCCAACGCCATCGTCCGCTCGGCGCGGCGCGCCTATCTGATCGGCGCGGCGATCGGGCAGACCAACGTGTTCTTCTTCGACGCCGACGGACGCCAGATCGCCGGCTTCGATATCGCAGTCAAGCGCGACCTCAACGGCATGCGCGCCGCATTGCGGCAGCTGCTGCCGCAGGCCGACGTCAGGCTCGAGGGCGTGGGCGACGGCGTCATGCTTTCCGGCAGCGTGGCCGGCGCCGCCGAGTCGCAGCAGGCCTATGATCTCGCCGCCCGGCTGGTCGGCGACCCGACCAAGGTGGTCAATAGCCTGATCATTCACGGCCGCGACCAGGTAATGCTCAAGGTGACGGTCGCCGAGGTGCAGCGCAACGTCATCAAGCAGCTCGGCATCAACCTCAGTGGCAGTCTGGGGTACGGCACGACGGCCGTCACTTTCAACACCGACAACCCGTTCTCGGTACAGGGACAGCCGCTGAACAACAGCTTTCTTACGGGAAGCGTAAAATCCATCAAGGCAACCTTGCGGGCAATGGAACAGGCCGGCGTGCTGCGCACCCTGGCCGAGCCCAATCTGACGGCGATCTCCGGCGAGAGCGCGAATTTTCTTGCCGGCGGCGAGTTTCCGGTTTTCGGGGGTGTCAGCTGCGATCAGACCGGTCACTGCCAGACTACGGTGCTTTACAAGAAATTCGGCGTAGCGCTTGCTTTCACACCCGTCGTGCTCTCCGAAGGTCGCATCAGCCTCAAAGTGAAGACCGAGGTCTCGGAGCTGACCAACGAATTCGGGCTCACCGTCTCTGGCGGGAGTACGATTCCCGGCCTCAAGACGCGGCAAGCCGAGACCACGCTCGAGATTCCGTCCGGGGGCTCGCTGGCGATGGCCGGGATGATCCAAGGAGAGACCAAACAGCAGATCAATGGCATTCCCGGCCTGATGCAGCTCCCGATCCTCGGCACGTTGTTCAAGAGCCGCGACTACCAGAACAATCTGACCGAGCTGACGGTGTTCGTGACCCCCTACGTGGTGCGGGCGGTCGCCCAGAAGGAACTGTCGCGGCCGGATGACGGGTTCGCCGACGCCCCCGATCCGGCGACCATCCTGCTCGGGCGGCTCAACCGCATCTATGGCCCGGCCGGCCGGCCCGACCCGGACACCGGCTATTACGGCAACTACGGCTTCATTCTCGATTGACCGGACGAGACCAGGAGAACGATCTCATGTCCCAGCTCTCGGCCGGCATGCGCAACCGGCTCGCCGCGGGGATATCGCGTTTCGCCGCGGTGCTCGCGCTCGCCGCGGCGCTCTCGGGCTGCTACTCCGACCGGCAGGTCGTGGACAATTACCCGAACGATGTGCGCCAGCGCCACCCGATCGCGATCCGCGAGGGCGAGCACGCGCTCGAAATATTCGTCGGCGCCGATCGCGGCGGCCTCACCCCCGCGCAGCGGGCCGACGTCGTCGCGTTCGCGCACCGATGGCGGCGCGAGGCGACCGGCCGGATGATGATCGAGGTGCCGGTGGCGACCGGCAACGAGATCGCGGCCGCCGCGGCGCTGCGCGAGATCCAATCGGTCCTGTCGGCGACAGGCGTTCCGCCGGGTGCGGTCGTCGCGCGCCGGTATCGCCCGGCGGACCCGATGCGGCTTGCGACCATCCGGATCCTCTATCCGAACATGATCGCGGAGGCGGGACCCTGCGGGCTATGGCCCCACGATATCGGCCCGAGCCTCGACGGCGCCGACTTCCAGAACCGCGAATATTGGAACTTCGGCTGCGCCAATCAGCGCAACCTGGCCGCCATGGTGGAGAACCCGGCGGATCTGGTGCAGCCGCGCGGCGATACTCCGGCCTATGCGGCGCGGCGCTCGACCATGCTGGAGAAATACCGCAAGGGCGAGGAACCATCCGGCAAGTATGCGACCGACAAAGACGGCAAGATCAGCGACCTCACCAAATGATGCGAAATGCCGTCAAATCCAGCGAAACCGACGCGGCCGGCGCGACGCCGGCCGCCGCCGCGCACATCGCGCCGCTTCCTCGCGTGTCGATCCAGGCGTTCTGCGAAGCCGCGGAAACCGCCGCGGTGATGCAGGCGGCGGGCGAAGATCGCCGCATGGCAAAGGCGCACGTCAAGGTGCAGATGGGCGGCATCGCGGCGGCGGCCGAGGCCTACCGCAGCTCGCCGACGCCGAACGTGATCATCATCGAATCGGGCAGCCGCGGCGAGGACCTGCTTGCCGGTCTCGATCAACTCGCCGAGGTCTGCGATGCGGCGAGCCGGGTCATCGTCATCGGACAGGTGAACGACGTCGTGCTCTACCGCGAGCTGGTGCGCCGCGGGGTCAGCGATTACCTGATCGCGCCGGTCGATGCCCTCGGCCTGATCCGCGCCGTGTCCGGACTGTTCAGCGCGCCGGATGTGAAGCCCGTGGGGCGCACGATCGCGGTAATCGGCGCCAAAGGCGGGGTGGGCGCCTCCACGATCGCCCATAACATCGCCTGGGCGCTGGCGCGCGATCTGCGGCTCGATTCGGTCGTGGCCGATCTCGACCTGGCGTTCGGCACCGCCGGCCTCGATTACAATCAGGACCCGTCCCAGGGCATCGCCGACGCGGTGCTCTCTCCCGAGCGCATCGACACCGCCTTCATCGATCGCCTGCTGTCGAAATGCACCGATCACCTCAGCCTGCTGGCCGCGCCCGCCACGCTCGATCGCGTCTATGATTTCGACGCGGACGCCTTCGAATCCACCTTCGACGTCCTGCGCGCCACGGTTCCGTGCATCGTCCTCGACGTTCCCCACATGTGGACGGCGTGGACCAAGCGCACCCTGGTCGGCGCCGACGAGATCCTGATCGTCGCGGTGCCGGATCTCGCCAACCTGCGCAATGCGAAAAACATGCTCGACCTGCTGCGCGCGGGCCGCCCCAACGACCATCGCCCGCACTATTGCCTCAACCAGGTCGGCATTCCGAAACGGCCGGAGATCAAGCCCGCGGATTTCGCCAAGGCGCTCGAGGCGGAGCCGGCCGCCGTCATCGCCTTCGAGCCGCAGGTGTTCGGGACCGCCGCCAACAACGGACAGATGATCGCCGAAGTCGCAGCCGGGCATCGTGCGGCGCAGACCTTTCGGCAGCTGGCGCAGCTCCTGACCGGCCGCACCGAAGCCAAGCGATCGAGGAATGCCCTGCTGAGCCCATTGATCGAAAAGCTCCTGCGCCGGCAGGGGTGAGCACCGCTTCGGAGTGATCGCGTGTTCGGAAAGCGCACCAGCCCCGGTTCGGATGCTCGCGGCGAGGTCCTGGCGGAGCCCGCTCCGCAGCGGGCGGCGCCCGCGGCAGGCCCGGATCTTGGCCGCGCGCTGCCGGCCGCCGGGCTGGGGGCGCCGATCGTCGCTCCGCCGACGGCACCGATCGAGCGCCGGTCGCCGCCCCTTCCGGCCGCGGCCGCGGTCGTCGATTCGCCGCGCTCGCAGGGCTATTACGAGGTCAAAGCCGCGATCTTCAACGCGCTGATCGAGGCCATCGACCTCGCCCAGCTCGCCCGGCTCGACGCCGAATCCGCGCGCGAGGAAATTCGCGACATCGTCAACGAGATCATCGCGATCAAGAGCATCGTGCTGTCGATCGCCGAGCAGGAGGAGCTGCTCGACGATATCTGCAACGACGTGCTCGGCTACGGCCCGCTCGAGCCGCTGCTCGCGCGCGACGACATCGCCGACATCATGGTGAACGGCGCCGAGACCGTCTACATCGAGGTCGCCGGCAAGATTCAGAGGACTGGCATTCGCTTCCGCGACAATCACCAGCTGTTCAACATCTGCCAGCGCATCGTCAGCCAGGTCGGCCGGCGCGTTGACGATTCCTCGCCGATCTGCGACGCGCGCCTGCCCGACGGCTCGCGCGTCAACGTCATCGTGCCGCCGCTGTCGCTCGACGGGCCCACCCTGACGATCCGCAAGTTCCGGCGCGACAAGCTCACGCTCGATCAGCTGGTCGGGTACGGCACGATCACTCGGGAAGGCGCCGAGATCCTCAAAGTGATCGGCCGCTCTCGCGTCAACACGGTGATCTCCGGCGGGACCGGCTCCGGCAAGACCACCTTGCTCAACATGCTGACCCGCTTCATCGAGGACAGCGAGCGGGTCATCACCTGCGAAGACGCCGCCGAGCTGCAGCTGCAGCAGCCGCACGTGGTCCGGCTCGAGACCCGGCCGCCGAATCTGGAAGGCGAGGGCCAGGTCACCATGCGCGACCTCGTCCGCAACTGCCTGCGCATGCGTCCGGAACGGATCATCGTCGGCGAGGTGCGCGGCGCGGAGGCATTCGACCTGCTGCAGGCGATGAATACCGGCCACGACGGTTCGATGGGCACGCTGCACGCCAACAACCCCCGCGAGGCGCTCGCGCGCCTGGAATCCATGATCACCATGGGCGGCTATTCGCTGCCGTCTCGGACCATCCGCGAGATGATCTGCGCCTCCGTCGACGTGATTATCCAGACGGCGCGATTGCGGGACGGCTCGCGCCGGATCACGCATGTCACCGAGGTGATGGGGATGGAGGGCGACGTCATCATCACCCAGGACCTGTTCGTCTACGAGATTCTCGGCGAGGACGCCAAAGGCAACGTGCTGGGCCGGCATCGCTCGACCGGCATCGGACGGCCGCGATTCTGGGACCGCGCGCGCTATTTCGGCGAGGAGCATCGGCTCGCCGCCGCGCTCGACGCCGCCGAGGTCGCCGGCGAGCCCCTGAAGCTGTGAGGCGGGGAGCGCAATGCCGCTGCAAACGCTTGTCGTGTTCCTGCTCGGAGCTGCCGCGGCCGGCGGCCTGCTCTGGGTGTTCCTCTATCCGCTCCTGTCCGGCGAGCGTCAGGCGGAAAAACGCCAAGCGAGCGTGGCACGGCCGGAGCGAGCCAGCCGCGCGGCGAGCGCGCGCGGCGCCACGAAATCGCGACGCGAGCAGGTTGAGGAGAGCCTCAAGGAACTCGAGCTGCGTAAGAAGCGGAGCAGGAATCCGGCCCTCCCGCTGCGGCTCGCGCAGGCCGGACTGAGTTGGTCGCCGCGCCAGTTCTACCTGATCAGCGCCACGCTCGGGCTTTGCGTGATCGGCGGCGCGCTTCTCGTCGGCGGCGGGCTGCCGGCCTCGGTGGTGCTGGGGCTGGTGGCCGGCTTCGGCCTGCCGCGCTGGATCCTCGGTTTTCTCAAGAAACGCCGGGAAAGGCGGTTCCTGAACGTATTCCCGGACGCGGTCGACGTGATCGTCCGCGGCGTGAAGGCCGGCCTGCCGCTCGGGGATTGCCTGAAGATCATCGCCAATGAAGCGCAGGAACCGGTCAAGAGCGAGTTCCGCTCGATCGTCGAGACCCAGGCCATCGGCATGCCGGTCGGGGAAGCCTGCCTCAAGCTCTATGAAAGCGTTCCGCTGCCGGAACCGAATTTCTTCGGCATCGTGGTCTCGATCCAGCAGAAATCCGGCGGCAACCTTTCCGAAGCGCTCGGCAATCTGTCGCGTGTGCTGCGCGACCGCAAGCGCATGCAGGCCAAGATCCGGGCGATGTCGATGGAGGCCAAGGCGTCGGCGGCGATCATCGGCGCGCTGCCGCCGGTGGTGATGCTGCTCGTGTACATCACCAGCCCGAATTACATCGAGCTTCTGTGGACGGCGCCGGTCGGCCGCATGATGCTCGTGGTCTCCGCCATGTGGATGATGACGGGCGTATTCGTCATGAAGAAGATGATCAATTTCGATTTCTGATGTGGCGCCATGATCGAATTCCTGCTCGAGAAAATGTCGGATGCGCGGTTCCTGGCCACGCTGTTCGCTGCCGTCGGCGCGGCCGCGACGGTGCTGACGCTGGCGATGCCGCTGCTCGCCCGCGACGACCTCCATCGCCGGCTCAAGGCGGTGGCGATCGAGCGCGAGAAGCTGCGACAGCGCGAGCGGGAACGGCTGGCGCGCGGAGAAAAGGCCAGTCTGCGGCAATCGCCCAAGCAATACATGAAAACCGTGGTGGAGCGCTTCAACCTGGCGAAATGGCTGGGTCAGCAGGAGGCGCGGGAAAAGCTGATCCAGGCCGGCTACCGCGGCCAGGCGGCCTATATCACCTATCTGTTCTTCCGGATGGTGGCGCCGGTCGCGATCCTGATCTTCTCGCTGTTCTACCTGTTCGTGGTGGTCGACGTCGAGCAGCCGGCCCTGATCAAGATCGCGGTCTGCCTGATCGCCGCCTATTCCGGCGTGCACGTTCCCTCGCTCTACCTGCAGAACAAGATCACCCGGCGGCAGCTCTCGATCAAGCGCGCGTTTCCCGACGCGCTGGATCTGCTGCTGATCTGCGTGGAATCCGGCATGTCGGTCGAAGCCGCGTTCCGCAAGGTCGCCCAGGAGATCGGCACGCAGTCGATTCCGCTGGCCGAGGAATTCACGCTGACGACCGCCGAGCTTTCCTATCTGCAGGACCGCCGGCAGGCCTATGAGAACCTGGCAAAGCGCGTCAACCTCGAGGGCGTCAAGGCGGTATGCGTCGCGCTGCAGCAGGCGGAGCGCTACGGCACTCCGCTCGGCCAGACCTTGCGGGTCATGGCGCAGGAGAACCGCGACATGCGCATGATGGAGGCGGAGAAGAAGGCTGCCGGCCTGCCGCCCAAGCTCACCGTGCCGATGATCCTGTTCTTCCTGCCGGTGCTGTTCGTGGTCATCCTCGGGCCCGCGGCGATCCGGGTGCTCTCGATGCCGTAATGGCGGCGGGAGGCCGCGGCACGAGGCCGCGCCGAGAAATCCCTACGATCCGCTCGACGCCGCCGCGACGGCGCTGGTGCGGCCGAGCTTCTTCCAGTCGCTCTTGCCCGAGAGCATCTCGCGCAGATAGGCGACGTTGGCGGCGGCCGCCTCGGGCGGCAGGTCGGCGCGGGCAATCTCCTCCGCCTCCTGATAGCGGCCCTGCAATCCGACCACCAGCGCCAGATTCTGGCGCACGCGCCCCTCGGCGTCGGGCCGTGCCGCCGCGCGGCGGAGAATGGTCTCGGCCTGCTTGAGATCCTTGGCAAGCGCGTAGGACAAGCCCAGGTTCGAGAGCACCGCGGGATTCTCGGGAGCGAGCTTCAGGGCGCTGGCGTAATAGCGGCGCGCTTCCTCGTGCCGCCCCATCTGGTCGAGCACCGCCCCTTGCACCGACAGGAGGCGCCAGTCCGGCTGATCCGGCGTGTGCGCCCGGCCCAGGATCTCGAACGCCTGGGCATAATTGCCGGCGTCGGCCAGCGCCCTGCCGTAGGCGCCGAGCACGGCCTTGTTGCTGGGATGCTTGATCGAGGCCTGCTCCAGCACCGCCGAGGCTTGGGCGCGCTCGCCGATGGCGCGCAGCGCCGCCGCATACCTGATGGCGGCGTCGGGATTGCCCGCATTGGCGCGGTAGAGCGCGCCGGCGGCGTCGAGCTCCCGGCGCGGCTCGCCATCGTTCGGGGCGCCGACGGGAAGCGACGAGGCAAGTCCCACGCTGCCCGTCGTGTCCGCACTCGTCGTCGGGTGCATCGTCTGGCAGCCCGCCGCGGCCACGGCAAGGAACGCGAGCGCGAGCACGGGCGGACCAAACGGCCGCGGGCACAGAAATGGGGCCATGATCTCGTCCCACCCGGGCGAGCAGACGCGCCGCCGGGCAGGTCCAGCAATAATCCGTTAACCCTAATACCCGGTTAACCGACCGGGTCGCCCGCTTTCCCGCGATCGGACGCCGTGTTAGAGGGCGAGCCTCGCCACGGGAAATCTCCATGCATCCGGCCTTCGCGACGCGCAGCGGGACCGCCGTCCCGATCTGGTTCGTCACCGATGCGACCTGGCCGGCGCTGCGGCATGCCCTCGATGCGCCCGCGCGAAGCTTCGCCGACGCGTCCGGCTTCGAGCCGAAGCCGGCGCAATGCCTGCTGCTCCCGGGAGCCGGCGGAATTTCGGGCGTGCTGTTCGGGCTCGAGCCGGCCGGGAAGCCGCCAGGAGACCCGTTTCTGGCGGGGCGGCTGCCCGCGCTGTTGCCGGCCGGGACCTATCGGTTCGGCAATTCGCTCCCGGACAGCCGGCTTGCCGCACTCGCCTTCGCACTCGGGTCCTACCGGTTTGCGCGCTACCGCAAAGCGGAGGCAAAGGAGATCCGGCTCGAGCTGCCTGAAGGCGTCGACGGCGCCGAGCTTTCCCGCATCGTCGAGGCGGTCGCGCTCGCCCGCGATCTCGTCAACACGCCGGCGAACGATCTCGGCCCGGCCGAGCTCGAAGCGGCCGCGCGGGCGCTTGGTGCGCGTCACGGCGCGGCGGTGCGCACGATCGTCGGCGAAGCGCTGCTGGCCGAGAACTTGCCGCTGATCCACGCGGTCGGCCGCGCCTCCTGCCATGCGCCGCGCCTGATCGATCTCACCTGGGGCGACGCCGCGGCGCCCAAGGTCACGATCGTCGGCAAGGGCGTCACCTTCGACACCGGCGGGCTCGACATCAAGCCCGAGAGCGCGATGCTGATCATGAAGAAGGACATGGGCGGCGCCGCCAGCGCGCTGGCGCTCGCCCATATGGTGATGGATCGCGGCCTTGCGCTGCGGTTGCGCGTGCTCGTCCCGGCGGTCGAGAACGCGATCTCGGGCTCGGCGTTCCGGCCGCTCGACATCTATCCCTCGCGCAACGGGCTTTCGGTGGAGATCGGCAATACCGACGCGGAGGGCCGGCTAGTGCTCGCCGACGCGCTGGCGCTGGCGGACGAGGAAGCGCCCGAGCTCGTGTTCGATCTCGCGACGCTCACCGGCGCCGCCCGGGTCGCACTCGGGCCCGACTTGCCGCCATTCTACACCGAGGACGATGCGCTTGCGGCCGAGCTCCTGGCCTGCGCGGCGGTCGAGAACGATCCGCTGTGGCGCATGCCGCTGTGGCGCGGCTACGAGCCGATGCTGGAATCCAAGATCGCGGACATCAAGAGCACCGGCACCGGCGGCTTCGCGGGCTCGATTACCGCCGCGCTGTTCTTGCGCAAATTCGTCGCGGCGGCGAAAAGCTGGGCTCATTTCGACGTCTATGCCTGGACTCCCGCGGCCAAGCCGGGCCGCCCGGAGGGCGGCGAGTGCCAGGCCGCCCGCGCGCTGTATGCGCTATTGGCCTCCCGCTACGACCATTGATCGCGGCGCTTGCGGCGCGGCGCGCGGGAGAAAATACTCCGCATCCGAAACGATCCCCCTTGCCGTCGGCGCTCGCGCCCGCGGCGTCGAAGCGGTCCGGAGGATGCGATGGCGGTCGAGATCCGGCCGGCGCAGGCGCTGAAACTGCTGCACGATTTTTCCTATGCGCTGGTGACCGACCGGCAGCCCGACCTTTCGCCGCGCCAGCTCACGATCCTGCTCACGATCTATCTCGATCCCCCGCCGCACAATGTCCGCGGCCTGGCCAGGAAGCTCAAGGTGACCAAACCCGTCATCACCCGCGCGCTCGACACCATGGGCAAGCTCGGTCTGGTCGCGCGCCGGCGCGACGACGCCGATCGCCGCAACGTGGTGATCCAGCGCACCGTCAAGGGCGCGCTTGCGGTCGAGCAGCTCGGCGATCTCCTGGTGCGCACCGCCAAGGGACTTTCGCGGTGACGCATTTCGATCCGCGGCTGACCCCGGCCCGGCCCGACCTCGCCGCCCGGCATCTGCAGGGGAAAGTCGAAGCGGCGCATTTCGTCGAGGGCGAGCGCTACGAGGTCATCGACGCACAGGCGTCGGTGCGGGGCGCGCCCGCGCCCGACGCTGCGCTCGAGACCGAGGCGCTGATGGGCGAGCACGTCATGATCTACGAAACCACCGAGGAGGGTTTCGCCTGGGGCCAGCTCGAATCCGACGGCTATGTCGGCTGGCTGCCGGCCAGTTCGCTCGCGCCACCCGGTCCCGCACCGACGCATCGGGTCGCGGCGCTCCGCACGCTCATTTTCCCCGGGCCATCGATCAGGCTCGCGCCGCTCGCGGCGCCCTCGCTCGGGTCGCGGCTCGCCGTCGTGCGCGAACAGGATCGCTTCGCAGTGACGGCGGCGGGCGGCTTCGTCCCGGCAAATCATCTCGCGCCGCTGCAGCGCTTCGAATCGGATTTCGTCGCGGTCGCGGAGCGCTTTCGCGGCGTGCCGTATCTGTGGGGCGGCAAGACCAGCTTGGGCCTCGATTGCTCCGGGCTGCTGCAGGTCGCGCTGCAAGCCTGCGGCATTCCCGCGCCGCGCGACACCGACCTGCAGGAACGGGCGCTGGGCGCTGCCGTCGCGCCGGACGCCGCATTCGGCAATCTGCGGCGCGGCGATCTCCTGTTCTGGCCCGGCCACGTGGCGATCGCGCGCGACCGCGACACGCTCGTCCACGCCAACGCCTTTCACATGATGGTCGCGATCGAGCCGACCGCGGACGCCATCGCCCGCATCCGCGCCAGCAGGAGCGAGGTCGCGTCGGTGCGGCGCCTCTGACTACCTGTTGGAAGCAGACATAGCGGCAGACGCGCGTTTGCCGCCACGGCAGCGCATGCGGGATCAACCGGGTCAATCGGATCGAAAATTAGCGTCCGTCGGGACCCTTCGCCGCGCGTCATCCATTCTCGGTTCGGAGCGGCCGGCATCGGATCACAGCGTCGATGCCAGCATTTGGGTGCGCTGGTCCAATGGTCGTCACCTTGCCGCTCGGCTTCGTGGCGGCGGGGCGCCGCGATTTCTGGGCCGAAGGACGCCGCGACCCTGAATTGGATGGTACTCTGCACGCCGTGCCGCCGGCGTTTTGGGGCGATGGAGGTCCGAATGACGAGGTCGCGCTGGATCAACGCCTTGATGACCGGGGTGGTGCTCGGACCGGTCGCCGTTATCGCCACGCTGGGCGCCGATGCGCCAGGTGCGGCGGAGACCAGCTTGACGCTCTCGCCCAAGGCACTGGAGGAAATTGCGCAGGTCGAGGCCGAGATCGACCGCATCGAAGCACAGGCGCTCGAGCGGCTAGGCGCGCCGCCGGATAATCAGGTCCAGCAAATCGAGCTCCTCGGCAAGTTGATGCTGTACGACAAGCACCTCTCGGTGAACCGCAATGAAGCTTGTGCTTTCTGCCACATGCCCGAGACGGGTTTCACCGGTCCCGTGTCGGAACTGAACCGGACCACCGGCGCCTATCCCGGTTCGGTGCGCACACGATA
>WNEZ01001131.1_pt1 | contig 23421 bp, 19 predicted proteins | sample 5400521 | NCBI WGS metagenome assembly WNEZ01 (sample SAMN13153339, study PRJNA577476) | soil metagenome | isolation source: 120 cm saprolite under Douglas fir tree site 2 hole 1 replicate 1 | place: USA:California | collected 2015-04-18
CGCCAGTACTGATCGAACGCCTCGAGGACGAGCTCGACACCCGGGGTGAACGAGACGAACTTGTACGGGCCGGCCCCGATCGGGGCCTTCTTGAAGCCCTCGTCGCCGACCTTCTCGACGTACTTCTTCGGCACGATCCCGCTGGCACCGGTGGCGCCGGCGTAGAAGGTCATGAAGTCGGGCCACGGCCGCTTGAGACGGATGCGGACACGCCCGGGATCCGGCGTCTCGACAGCCGCCACGCTGTCCTTGAGCGGTTTGGCGGACGCGCCGCGGTAGCGCTCCAACGAAAACTTCACGTCCTCGGCGGTGACCGGGTCCCCATTGTGGAACTTGACCCCTTTTCGGACGACGAAGTCGTACACGAGCCCATCCGGGGACATGCTCCACGATTCGGCCAGACTCGGCGCCAAGGGATTGCCCGGCATCGGCTTGAGCACGGAGTCGTGCAAGGCGTAAAGCACCATGAAGGGCGTGATGATCCCGGAGGTCTCCGCGGGGTCGAACCAGGTGGGCGCCAGTGAGATGTGCACCGCCCAGGTCATCTGACCTTCGGGCGCCGCGGCGCCCGGCGAAACCCCGATAGCCAAGATCGTGAGGACGAGGAACGAACCGAAGAGGCCTCGAGCGCTTCTCATAATGGAAGCCCCCTGTTTGCTACTTACCTTTCAGTTTGAGGTCTTCGTAGGGCGCGGAGAACGCCCAGCCGGTGATGAGCCCGAGGCCTGACTCCGCCACCCGGGGACCGGACGCGTGGACAAAGCCGAGCTCCCAGATCGGCGCGTACATGGCCTTCTCGTGGATGAGCTGCTGGATCCGGTGTAGCGTCGCCTCGCGCCGCTTCCGGTCCAGCTCGCCGGCCTGCTCTCTGAGAGCCCGTCGATGTCGGGATAGCTGCCGTAGACATAGGGGCCGCCCGAGGCGACAAAGACCTCGAGGCGGGTGGCCGCGTTCCCGAATGCGCCGCTGATGCTGTAGAGCACGTTCTTCAGCTTCTTTTCCTGGTAGGCCTTGAAGAAGCCCGCCCGCTCCAGCGGTCTGAGCTTCGCCCGGATCCCCACCGCCTGCAGGTAGCCGATCACCGCCTCGCTCATGGTCACCGCCTCGCTCATGGTGGCGGTGGCGGCGTCACACCAGAAGTCACCCGCGTCAAACCCCGCCGGGTAGCCGGATTCGGCGAGAAGTTGCTTCGCCCTGGCGGGATCGTAGGGGTACGGGGGTGGTTGCCAGAAGAAGTCGAAGCTCGCAGGGATGACGCTCCAGGTGATCCTCGAGAATCCGAGGGTGATCGCCTCGTTGATAGCCTGGCGGTTGATCGCATGGTTGGCGGCCAGGCGTACTCGCCGGTCCGCCCACGGCGACTTCGGGTCCCACTGATCGAGGAACACGAGCCAGTGGGTCGACACGATGGGAGTGGGCCGCAGCGTGAGCCCGGGCGTCCGCCGCGCCTCCTCGGCCAGCTCGCTCTGGAGCAGGTAGACGATGTCGGCCTCGCCACGCTTGAGCATCGCCAGCCGCGTGGACTCGTCGGGCACGGCCTTGAGGACGAGGCGCTTGACGCTCGGGCTCTTCCTCCAGTATGGCTCGTACGCTTCGAGTACGAGCTCCACGCCGGGGTTGAACGAGACGAACCGGTACGGGCCGGCACCGACGGGCGCCTTCTTGAAGCCGTCGTCGCCGACCTTCTCGACGTACTTCTTGGGCACGATCCAGCCGGCGCCGGTGGTGAGGCTGCCGTAGTAGGTCATGAAGTCCGGCCAGGGCTCCTTGAACCGAAAGCGGACCCGGCCCGGATCCACGACCTCGACCGCCGCGACCTTCTCTCGCAGGAGCTTCGCCGCCGCGCCACGATACCGCTCGAAGGAGAACTTCACGTCCTCGGCGGTGACGGGATCGCCGTTGTGGAACTTCACGCCGTGGCGGAGAACGAACTCGTAGACGAAGCCGTCCTTCGACACGCTCCAGGATTCGGCGAGGCTCGGCGCCATGGCGTTGCCGGGCATCGGCTTCACCAGCGCATCGTGCAGCGCGTAGAGGATCATGAAGGGTGTACCGATCCCCGGGGTCTCCGCGGGGTCGAACCAGGTGGGGGCGAGCGAGATGTGCACCGCCCAGGTCACCTGCCCCACGGGCGCGTCCGAGCGCCCCACGGGCGCGTCCGCCGCGCCGCCGGGCGTGGCGGAGACCAGAACCGCCAAGAAAACGAGGACCAGCACGACGAGCCTCATGGCGCGGCGCCTCCTCAGACCGGCTCCGTGCGGCCCCAGACCACGGCCAGGACGGTCGCGCCGTTCTTCGTCGTCACGGTGTGAACGCACCCGTTCGGCCGGTAGTTCATGTTGCCCGTGTTCACGGGGCCTGATTCGTCGGCATTCGCCCCTTCGATGACGAAGATCAGCTCGTCACCCACGTGACGATGACGGGCGAGCGTGGTTCCCGGCTCGAAGCGCGCCAAGATCGCGCGACGCTCACCTGCCTTATCCTCCCAGATCCTCTTCTGGCGGACACCGGGGCGAGCCTCGATCCACGGCAGCTCGCTCAGCGCGACGATCTGGGACGGCGGCCCACTGTCCCGCTGCGTCAGCGGTTCCACTCCCCCGGCGATGATCGCGAGGACCGTCGCCCCGTTCTTCGCCGACACCGTGTGCACACAGCCGTTCGGCCGGTAGCCCACGTTCCCGGCCGTCACGGTGCCAAACTCGTCCGCAATCGCGCCCTCGATGACGAAGACCAGCTCGTCGCCGACGTGCCGATGAAGCGGAAGCTTGGCGTCGGGCTCGATGCGAGTCATGACGGCCCGTCGCTTGGTCTCCGGATGCTCCCAGATACTCTTCATCCGGATCCCGGGCTGCCGCTCCTGCCATGCGAGGTCGCTGACGGAAATGATCTCGGACAATGGGGATTTCGTCGTGCTCATGCCAGACCTCCGCCGGACCAGTGGGATCGACGTTCAGGTGCCGCGAGAGTAGCTCGCGGCGGGGCACCGGTCAACGCCGGTGAGCACCGATGCTGGTGCGCACCGCCGGTGCGCACCCTACTTGGTCTTGAGCTTCAAGTCCTCGTAGGGCGCCGAGAAGGCGTAACCGGCGATGAGCCCGAGCCCCGACTCTTCCAGGCGCCGGCCCACGCCCGCGACGAAGGCGAGCTCGTAGATCGGCGCGAACATTGCGCGCTCGTGGACGAGCTGCTGGATGCGCTGCAGGATCGACTCGCGCTTCGTACGATCGAGCTCGGTGGTCTGCTCCTGGAAGAGACCGTCCAGATCGGGGTAGCCGCCGTACGCGAACGAGCCATTCGAGACGACGTAGGCCTCGAGGCGGGTGGCGGCGTTCCCGAAGCCGCCGCCGATGATCTGGACGAGGCTCCGGAGCTTCTTCTCCGCGACGCTCTTGTTGAAGGCCGCCCGCTCGAGCGGGCGCAGCTTGGTTCGAACGCCGACGGCCTGGAGGTAGCCGATCATGGCTTCCCCCGCATCGGTTGAGGTCATGTCACAAAAATACTCGCCCGCATCGAAGCCGTTCGGATATCCGGCCTCGGTGAGGAGCTGCTTCGCGCGGGCGGGATCGAACGATGGCGCGGGTGGCTGCCAGTAGAAGTCGAAGCTCGACGGGACGATGCTCCCCGTGATGCGCGAGAGTCCGAACGTCCTCGCCTCGTTGATCGCCTGCCGGTCGACCGCCAGGTTCGCCGCCACCCGGACCCGCCGGTCGTGCCAGGGCGATTTCGGATCCCACTGGTCGGTGAACGTGAGCCAGTGCACCGACGGGAACACCGGCTTCAGCGAGAAACCCGGCGTGCGACGGACCTCCTCGGCCAGCTCGCCGACCATCGAGTACACGATGTCGACTTCTTCACGTTTGAGCGCGGCCAGCCGCGTGGACGGGTCGGGGATCACCCGAAAGATCAGGCGCTTCACGTTCGGTGTCTTGCGCCAGTAGCCGTCGAAGGCCTCGAGCACCAGCGCGATCCCCGGCGAGAACGAGACGAAGCGGTACGGGCCCGCACCCACGGGAGCTTTCTTGAAGCCCTCGTCCCCCACTTTCTCGACGTACTTCTTCGGGACGATCCACCCGGCCCCGGTGGCGATCGTGCCGTAGAAGACCATGAAGTCGGGCCACGGCCGCTTGAGGCGGAAGCGGACGCGCCCGGCATCGAGCGTCTCGACGCCGGCGACACGCTCTTTGAGGGGCTTCGCGTAGATTCCGCGATAGCGTTCGAAGGAGAACTTGACGTCCTCGGCCGTGACGATCTCGCCGTTGTGGAACCTGACCCCCTTGCGGAGGACGAACTCGTAGACGAGCCCGTCGGGCGACACGCTCCACGACTCGGCCAGGCTCGGGGCCATGCTCTTGCCCGGCATCGGCTTCACGAGGCCGTCGTGGAGCGCGTACATGACCATGAACGGTGTGACGATCATCGTCTCCGCGGGGTCGAAGTACGTGGGGACCAGTGTCGTGTGCACACCCCAGGTGACCTGCCCTACGGGCGCGGCCGCGCGCCCCTCCGGCGCGGCACCGGGCGACGCGGCGGCGGCGAGAACGACGAGAGAAACGAGGAATGCCGTCGGGAGCTTCATCGCGCGAGCTGACGGCCGATGAAGTCACGCATCATGGCGATGGCCTTCTCCGAGTCCGCGCTCGCCTGCTGGATGAAGCCATGCTTGGCGCCGGGAAAGTGGACGCGCTCGATGTCGCCGCCGGCCTGCTGGTAGGCGCGAACGAGCGCCTCGGTGATCGCGGGCGGCACGTTGTCGTCGAGCTCGGGCTGGGCGACCCACGCGGGCGGCAGCGCCCGGGCCTCGCGCGCCGTCACGATGCGCGTCACGCTGGCCTCGGCCATCTGGGCCTCGTTCGTGAAGTAGCCGTGGTGGGCGGCGATCAGGCGCTTGGCGTCGAACCCCGACCCGTCGTCTTGCCGTCCGACCACGTAGCGATATCGCGCCAGCGGATCCGCCACGGGATAGAGGGCCAGGACGAACGCGACCGACTCGTCGCCGGCAGTGGCGTCGAGCGAGCCGCCATGCAGCACGATCGGCGTGCCGGCATGCTCGGGGGCGCCGGGCTTGACGGCGCCGAGCAGGGCGAGCTGCCCACCGCTCGAGCTGCCCACGAGCCCGATGCGTCCGGGATCGACCCCGAGCCGGCCTGCGTGCGCGCGCACGTAGCGGACGCCGGCCGCGACGTCGGCGCTCGCGGCGGGATGCTTGTGCTCCGAGCCCTGGCGGAAGTCGAGAGAGATGACGAGCAGACCGGACGCGGCGAGCGCTCGGCCGTGATGGGCTCCGGTGGTCCTGTCGCCCCGGCTCCACGCACCGCCGTGGACGTCGACCAGCGCGGCCAGGGGCGCGACGGGCTCGCCCTTCGGGCGGTAGACACGGGCCTGGAGCTCCTTGCCCTCCGGCCTGGCGAACGGCACGTCCCCTTCCTCGACCTCGTACGGCGCCGCCGGATCGAAGCGAACTTTCATGGAACGCTCCTCTTTTTCATACGCTCGGTAAAACCTCGGCCGTGAACCGCTCCAGCTGGGCGAGCTGATCGTCGCCCACGAACCTGATACAGAGGTCGCTGACCCCGGCCGCAGCATACCGTCCAAGCGCCGCGAGCACCACGTCGGCGGGGCCGAGGCCCATCGTACCGCGCGAGTGCACGCCTCCGCCGTAGTAGGTGGCGAGGAATTTCTCGGTGACGCGCTCGGCCTCGCGCGGATCGTCCTCCATGCGAACCGTCGTGTACACGCAGAGCGTGAAGCCGGCGCCGGCGCGACCATGGCGCGCCAGCGCCTCCTCGGCGCGCTCGCGCACGAGCCGGCACTCCTCGGCGTGCACGTACGTCGTGATGATGCCGTCGCCGAGCCGCCCGAACCGATCGAACTGGGCGACGAGCATCTCGCCGCGGTTCGCGGCCGTGATGAGGACGGGGGGCCCGGCCGAATTCCACGGCAGCGGCCCGATGGTGTGGTCGGTCAGGGCTACGTCGCCGTCGCGATAGGTCACCGGCTCGCCGCGCCACAGCCGACGCCAGATCTGGACGTGCTCTTCGAGGCGCCGGACACGGCGTTTGTGGTCCGCGCCGCACGCCGCCCACTCGCGCTCGGCCGAGGGCAGGCTCCAGCCGACGCCGAGGCCGAGCACCAATCGTCCGCGCGAGATCTGATCGACGTTGGCGATCTGGTGAGCCAGCACCACCGGGTGACGCAGCGCCGGCAGCAGCACGGCCGTCCCCAGTCGCACCCGCGTCGTGATGCCGGCGAGGTAGGCGAGCGTCGTCATCGGCTCGAGTCGCGGTTTGGCCACGATGCTGTCGCCGACCCACACGGCGTCGTAGCCCGCATTGTCAGCGAGCCGCGCCATCGTCCAGCACTCATCGACGGGAGGTCGTCGCGCCGACTGCATGACCACGCCGCGGGTGGGCACGAGGACACCCAGACGCATCGCTTCCTCCATTTGAGCGGGGGGACTCTAGCACACCTGCGCGTCTTCTCGGCCCCTGCGACTTCTCAGCCGAGGAGCTTGCGAAGAGAGGCCAGCAGCCGGTCCGGGTCCAGCTCGAGGTCCGTCCGCCTCTCGGCGATCCGGCCCTGGCCGTCGACCAGCACCACGAGGCTGCCGTGGACGATCCGCTCGCGCGCGACCGCGTTGAGGCCGAAGGCACGGACCACGCGAGCCACGTCATCCGAGGTGCCCGTCAGGAAGTGCCAGGTGGTGAGATCGATGCCGTAGGCGTCGGCGTAGCGACGCAGCACGTCGGGGGTATCGATGATGGGATCGAGTGTGATGGAGACGAAGCGCACCCGTCCGTCGAGCTTTTCAGTCCGCGCCCGGGCCTGGACCCGCGCGAGCTGCGCCGTGACCAGAGGACACGCCTCCACGCACGTCGTGAAGACGAAGCTGACGACGAGGACGCGGCCCCGGAGACTCTCGGACCTCACGGTCGTGCCGGACTGGTCGACGAGCGCGAACGGCGGCATCTTCTCGCCTGGCTGCCTCGCGCAGGCGAACAGGAGCACGGCGGCGAGCACGGCCGCCAGCGGCTTCATGTGACCGCGACCACCGGCGCCGGGACGAGTCCTCTCGCGCGAGCGAAGATGGCCAGCACGATGAGAGCATACCCGGCCGGAATGAGCACGGGCTCGAGGCGCCCGAACCACTGGATCGTGGCGACAGAGATGCCGGCGACTGCGAGCACAACGCCGAAGGACCCGAGCCCACAGTGCGTGAGCGAGGACACGCTGGCGCCGAGGAGGCCGACGACGCCGGCCCCGCTCAGCGAGCCCACCGCACCCCAACGCGCTGCCGGTCCACCGATGCCGAGGTAGACCCCGACGAGCACCGAGAAAGACGCGAAGAAGAGCAGGCTCGACCAGGTCAGCTCGAAGCTCCAGACGGCCGCGCCGAAGACCGGATGCCGCCGCCCGTACTCGAGGAGCGGCTCGCGTGCGATCAGCACGGCCACGTCGGCGGCCGAGGGTGTGAGCCGGACGATGCGGCGCGCGTTTTCCCACGCCGGGTAGAGCCGGACGTGGTTGGGCGCGCCCCCGAGGCCGGCGACGAGGATGCCGAAGATCAAGGCCTGATAGAGACCGAAGACGGTCAGCGTCGCCGCCACCACCGTCCACCATCGCGTGCGCACACGCGCGCTCAGCACGAGCAGCGCGCTCACGGGCGCGGTCCGGGTAGGGCCCGGGCGCTCTCCTCCCGCACCTGGGCGAGGACGCGCGCCTTGAGGGCCATGAACGCGGGGGTCGCGATTATCTCGGCGGCGCGAGGCCGCGCGAGCTTCACCTCCACGAGATCGCGGATCTGGCCGGGGCGGCCCGTCATCACCGCGACCCGGTCGGCGAGGAAGAGCGCTTCGTCGATGTCGTGGGTGACGAAGAGGACCGTCGTCCGCACTTCACGCCAGACACCGAGGAGCAGCTCCTGCATGGTCAGCCGCGTCTGGGCATCGAGGGCGCCGAAGGGCTCGTCCATGAGCAACACGCGCGGCCGGTTGACGAGGGCGCGGGCGATGCCGACGCGTTGCTGCATGCCGCCGCTCAGCTCCCCGGGATACGCGTGCTCGAAGCCGGTGAGGCCGACGAGGCTCAGGTAGGCATGGGCCTGGGACTTCCGTTCCTTCTTGCCCACTCCGCGCATCTTGAGGCCGAACTCGACGTTGCCGAGCACGGTCTTCCACGGGAACAGCGAGTGCTGCTGGAAGACCATCCCCCGATCGGCCCCGGGCTGGGTGACGATCTCGCCGTCCACCACGATGCGTCCGACCGTCGGGAGCACGAAGCCCGCCACCGCGTTGAGCACGGTGGTCTTGCCGCAGCCCGACGGGCCCAGCAACGCCACGAACTCACCCGGCGTCGTCATCAGCGTGAACCGCCGGACCGCCTCCACCGCCCGGCCGTTGCGGCCGAACACCATGCCGAGGTCGGTGATTTCGATGCGGCCGGTGGCACCGTTGGTCACGTCGCTCCGCTCACGTCCCGTCTTTCATGCGACGGGGCAACCACGGCATGCAACGCGCCCCCACCAGCCGGATGAGCGCGCTCGACAGCATGCCGAGCACGCCGATCACGAGCATCCCGACCACGATCTGCGAGTACTTCACGATCCCGTAGGCAACCCAGGTGAAGTATCCGACTCCGAACTGCCCCGAGATCATCTCGGCCGAGATGAGGCAGAGCCACGACACGCCCATGCCCACCGAGAGCCCCGTCACGATGGACGGCAGTGCCCCGGGGATGACGACCTCGCGGAAGATGGCGCGCCGGCCCGCGCCCAGGCTGGTGGCCGCGCGCACGAGCTGGCGGTCGATGCCCTCCACCCCGTGAATGGTGTTGAGCACGATCGGGAAGAACGCACCGAGCGTGGTGATGAACACGATGCTCGACCGCTCGGTGGGCCAGAGCATGATGCTGAGCGGCACCCACGCCACCGCGGGGATCGGGCGAAACAGCTCGATCGGCGGCAGCAGCGTGTCTTCGGCGAACTGGAACCACCCGATGAGCAGACCCAGCCCGACGCCCAGCGTCGTGGCGATGGTGAAGCCCAGCCAGATGCGCTCGAGGCTGGCGAGGATGTGCACGTAGAAGCCCGTACTGCCGAACAGCGCCACCGCCTCCTCCAGGACCTCCGCCGGCGTGGGGATGTTCTGGAAGCGCACATAGAGATCCACGTCCCACGTCGTCGCGACATGCCACGCCGCGAAGAAGAGCCCGATGGACAGGACGCGGAGGGCGGGCCGGCGCCAGCCCGCCAGCCGGAGGAGCGCCGGCGTTTCCGCCTGCGCAATCGTAGCGCCGACGAGCGGCGCCATTTCCACCTTCGGCCCGGTGGCCACCTACTTCGCGACCCCCAGCTTTTTCGCTTCCTCGAGCGAGAGGACCTTCCCGCCGTTCCTGGTCGCGAACGTCTCCGCTTCTTCCTTCCAGGCGAAGGCGACCAGCGAGGCGATCGCGGCCTTGCCGCTGCCGCCCGCGACGTAGAACGCCCGGTGGGCAAAAAGCTTGAGCCCGGTCGACTGATCGAAGACGTAGGCGGCATTGACGGCCCGGCTCGTCTGCTCCGCGTCCCGCAGCGCGGTCATGAGCGTCGCCAGCGAGGCGTAGGGCTTGATCGGCTCACCCTTCACCCACAGCTCGCCCGCGGTCCGCGGATCCTTGATCGGCACACCGGTGATCGCGTCCTTGCCCTCCATGGGAGAGGTGCCGGCCACCATCACCCTCTGGTCCTTCGTGTAGTCGCGGCCGAGTTCGCGGTACGCCTGCCTGATGAAGCGGTCGTCGATGAAGCCCTCGACGTCCGCCTGCTTGATGATCCCCATCTTCTGGAGCACGGTCGCGTCGTACTTGAGCACCTCCACCCACTTCGGCTTGATGGTGGCGTCCAGCGTGAGGAAGCCGCCGCGCCCGAAGTAGAGGTAGAGCACCTCCTTGGGAATGGACGTCCACTGCTCCTGCTTCGTGGTCGCCTCCTCGGGGTTCTTCGTGATCCACTCGTTGGCCTCGATGATGGCCTTGAGGTAGGCGACGACGATCTCGGGGTGCTTGCCGAGGAAGTCCTTGCGGATCACGGGACCGTGCAGGTAGGCGACCGACGCCTGGCTGCCGTCGAAGATCTTCCGCGCGAAGCCCTTGAACTCCATCAGCTCGCCCCACGGACAGAAGTCCGCGTGGGCGTCGATCTTCTTCTCCTGGATGCTGGTGGCGCCGATGGGCGGGCTCTGGTTGATCATGGTGAAGAAGTCCGGAGTGAGCCCGCGGTCCACCAGCGCCTTGAGGAGCATGCCGTGGGCCGCGGAGCCGAACGGCACCGAGACCTTCTTGCCCCGGAGCTCCTCGAACTTGTAGATCGGCGCGTCGACCGGCACCACGATGGAATTGCCGGAGCCGTGCATGTTGTAACCGGTCATGGAAACGATGACCGAGCGAAGGCTGTTGGTCTCCTGGAAGCGGGCGATGTTCACGAGAAGCGGGTAGTCACCCATCACCCCGATGTCGAGCTTGCCGGCCAGCATCTGGCTCGTGATGGGCGGCCCCGAAGTGTAGTCCTCCCAGACGATGTCGTACTTCGCGCCGGCGTACCTTCCCGCGCGCGGTAGGTGCTTCTCGAGGAGCCCGAGCTGTTTGACGGTGATGCCGCCCGAGTAAGTGTCCGTGCACAGGCTCTGGTGGCCAATGCCGATCCGGATCGTCTCCTGCGCGGTCCCGGGCTCGGACACGAGCACGAGCGCCGCGGCGAGGAGGGCGAGCAACACGGACGGTCTGATCATGGCGACGTACCTCCCCACGTTCTTCTCCGTTCTGAATCCGCTCACGGCCTTCGAGTGAGGGACGCCGTCCGTCAGGTCACCCGCGGGCCCACAGTCGGAGACTGAGACACCCCAGTCAATGTCCAGGGCTGCTGAATTTCTGCATGTGACTGCGGTATTCCGTGGCAGGCTCGGGGCGTGCAACGACAGCCCGAGAGATCTTCAGTGGCCTCCGCGCCCTTGTCGCCTCACGAACGCCCGCGGGATCGTCCCGTTGTGCTCGTCGTCGACGATGACGACGGACTTCGCGACGCTCTTCACCTCACGCTCGACGAGGAATATGCGGTGGTGGACGCGGCGCACGGACGGACGGCGCTCAGCATGGTGCGCTCAGAGCGCGTTGATCTCGTCCTCCTCGACATCCTCATGCCCGACGTCGATGGGCTCGAGATCTTGCAAGAGCTCAAAGCGCTGGAGCCGGACCTTCCGGTCATCATGTTGACCGGCGTCAAGACCGTCCGGACCACGGTCGCGGCCATGAAGCTCGGCGCGTCGGACTACCTCACGAAACCATTCCAGGAGGAGGAGCTGCGGGCCGCGATTCGCCGGGCGCTCGAGCAGCGCACCAGTCGGGTCAGCGGGTCCGTGGATCGGGACCGGCCCGGCCGCGAGGCGCAGCGACTCCGGACGCACCGCCTCCTCCTCGTGGGCGGCGACCCGGGCTGGCGCGCCGCGCTCGCCGTGACGCTCGCGCGCGCGACCAGCGTGGAGACGACCGGCGCCCTCGTCGACGGGCTGAACCGCATGCTCAGATTCCGGCCGACCTGCGTGGTTCTGAACGTCGGGCGCTCGGCGGGTGAGGCGGGACTCTTTCTCGGGGCCCTGAACGCCCAGTTGCCCGCTTGCCCCGTGCTCGTCCTGAGCGACGATCCCTATCTGGGCACCGCGCCCGTCTGGGAAACACTGAACATCCGCTGCGTCCTGCGGGCGCCGGTCAACTCCGGAGATCTGGTGAGCCGGATCGGCGAGGTGCTCCCGCCGGGCGGCAGCCTGAGTGGACCCTGGCCGCAGCTTGGGGAATCTGTGAGTCGCACGATTGATTACCTCGGCAGTCATTTCGAACAGGACCTGACGGTCGACGGTATAGCGGAAATGATCGACATCTCCAGCAGTCACCTGGCCCATCTCTTTCGCTCGGAGATCGGCATGAGCGTGCGCGACTATCTCACCCGCGTCCGGGTGACGATCGCTCAGGATCTCCTGGCGCACACGGACGAGAAGCTCGAGTCCATCGCCGCGCGGCTGGGGTTCGCCGACACCTCGCACCTCGCCCACGTCTTCCAACGGATCACGGGAAACCCCCCGAGCGCCTACCGACGATCGGCCAGCTGAGCAGTCCGCGACACAAGTTCAGCAGTCCTGGACATTGATTCCCGTTCTCGGGTGGGCGAAGGTCGCGAGCACCCACTCGCGGGCGAAGGAATTCGTCGGTCCTCCGGGTTCGTCGCTTGTCGCCGAGCACACCGGCCGGGGAGAAGAGCATGGACCAGTGGTTGTTCGTCTACGTGGCCATCGGTGCCTTCATCGGCTTTTTCGCCGGCATGCTCGGCATGGGCGGAGGGGGCATTCAAGTGCCCCTGACAACGATGGTCTTCGCGGCTCAAGGTTTTCCGCGTGAGCACATGCTGCACGTCGCCCTCGGGACGGCCATGGCGACCGTCATCTTCACGTCGATCTCGAGCCTGCGCGCCCACAACCGGCACGCGGCGGTCAACTGGGGTGTGCTGTGGCGGCTGATCCCGGGGATCGTCGTGGGGACGGGCCTCGGCACCCTGCTGGCCCGGCACATTCCGACGTTTCCGCTGGCGGTGATCTTCGTGGTGTTCGTCCTCTACATGGCCTCGAGCATGCTCTTCAACTGGAAGCCGAAGCCGACACGCCGACTGCCGGGGCCCGCGGGTATTTTCATCGCCGGGGCCGTGATCGGCGTCTGCTCGGCGCTCGCGGCGATGGGCGGCGCCACCCTGACCATTCCGTTTCTGGTCTTCTGTAACGTGCCCTTTCACATGGCCATCGGCACGGCGTCGGCCGTCGGCTTCCCGATCGCCGTGGTCGGGTCGATCGGCTACATCGTGAATGGCTGGGGGACCGTGGGCCTCCCGGCGCAGAGCGTGGGCTACATCTACGTGCCGGCCCTGATCGGATTTACCGTGGGCAGCATCGTGCTGGCCCCCTTCGGCGCGCGGTTGGCGCACCGCACTTCGGAGCGCTCGCTCAAGAGGATCTTCGCCATCGTTATTGGTGCGCTGGGTCTCAAGATGCTGGCCGCGCTGGCGTAGCCATCATGCACCACCGGATCAGCCGGCTGCTCGTCGCCAACCGCGGCGAGATCGCCATCCGCGTCATGCGCGCCGCGCAGGAGCTCGACACCCGCACGGTCGCCATTTTCTCCGAAGCGGATCGCGGTGCACGCCATCGCTTCACCGCCGATGAGAGCTATCTCGTGGGCGCCGGCCGCACGCCGATCGAGGCCTATCTCGATGTGGACGATATCGTCCGGGTGGCGCGCCAGGCGCGCGTGGATGCCATTCATCCCGGTTACGGGTTTCTCGCCGAGAGCCCCGAGCTCGCGGCCGCGTGCGCGCGGGCCGGCATCGTCTTCATCGGCCCGGAACCGGAGGTGTTGCGCACGCTGGGCCACAAGGTCGCGGCGCGGGCCCTGGCGCGGGCCGCGGGCGTGCCCGTCTTGCCTGCGACCGGGCCGCTGCCGCGCGACCGCGAGCAGGTCAAAGACCTCGCAAAGGGTCTCGGCTACCCGCTCATGCTCAAGGCCAGTTGGGGCGGCGGCGGCCGCGGCATGCGTGTGGTCGAGTCGGCACGGGAGCTTCCGGCGCTCGTCGAGGCCTCGCGACGCGAAGCCGGGGCCGCGTTCGGCAACGACGAGGTGTACCTCGAGAAGCTGGTGCGGCGGGCGCGCCACGTTGAAGTCCAGATCCTGGGGGATCTCTACGGCAATCTGGTGCATTTGTTCGAGCGGGATTGCTCCGTGCAGCGGCGCCATCAGAAGATGATCGAGCGGGCGCCGGCGCCGTTTCTGACCGCGGTACAGCGCCGGACGCTCTGCCAGACGGCGCTGACGCTGGCGCGCGCCGCCCACGTCACGCACGCGGGGAGCGTGGAATTCCTCCTGGACGCCGACACGCAGGAGTTCTACTTCATCGAAGTCAATCCGCGCCTGCAAGTCGAGCACACCGTCACCGAGGAAGTCACCGGGATCGATATCGTCAAGGCGCAGCTCCGCATTGCCGCCGGCGCACGGATCGGCGACCCCGCCTCGGGGGTGCCGCCCCAGGAAGCGATCGCGCTCTCCGGGCATGCGCTCCAATGCCGGGTGACGACCGAGGACCCGGCTCGAGGCTTTGCGCCATCCCATGGGCGGCTCACCGTCTGCCAGAGCCCGGCGGGCTTCGGCATCCGGATCGACGCGGGGAGCGCGCATACGGGGGCGGTCGTCTCGCCGTTCTACGACTCCCTGCTCATGAAGATCACCGCCTGGGGCGACTCGCCGGGAGAGGCGATTGGACGGATGGCTCGCGCCCTCGGCGAGTCGCGTGTCCAGGGGGTCGCATCCAATCTCGAGTTTCTCGAGCACGTGATCGCGCATCCGGCGTTCGCGTCGGGCGAGTCAACCACGCGATTCGTCGACGAGACGCCGGAGCTCGCCGAGACCACACCGTCCGGGGACGGTGCCACCGCGTTGCTACAGTTCCTCGGAGAAGTGATCGTGAACGGGAATCCGGAGATGCAGGGGCGCCTGCGACCCACGGCGCCCTTGCCCAGGGCGCCGGTGCCCAGCTGCGACATGGAGGGCCCGATCCCCCTCGGCAGCCGTGATCGGCTGCGCGAGCTCGGAGAGGAGCGTTTCCTCCGTTGGATGCGCCAGGAAAAGCGCGTGCTCTTCACCGATACGACGGTACGCGACGCGCAACAGTCGCTGCTGGCGACGCGGGTCCGGACCCACGACATCCTGGCCGTCGCACCGGCCTATGCCCGTCTGGCGCCGCAGCTCTTTTCCCTCGAATGCTGGGGCGGGGCGACGTTCGATGTCATGCTGCGGTTTCTGCGTGAGGACCCCTGGGAGCGGCTGACGCGCCTGCGCGCGGCCGTGCCCAATCTGCTCTTGCAGATGATGGTGCGGGCTTCGAACGCGGTCGGCTACACGAGCTATCCCGACAACGTGGTGCAGCACTTCATCGCGCAGGCCGCGCGTGAGGGCATCGATCTGTTCCGCGTGTTCGACTCCTTGAACGGGGTCGACAACATGCGCGTCGCCATCGACGCCGTGCGCGGGTCCGGGGCGTTGTGTGAGGCGGCGATGTGCTACACGAGCGATCTGTTCGACGCGGCGCGCCCGAAATGGAACCTGCACTACTACGTCGATCTCGCCCGGCAGCTCGAGAAGGCCGGGGCGCAGATCCTCGGCATCAAGGACATGGCGGGGGTGTGCCGGCCGCGTGCGGCGCGCGCGCTGGTGGAGGCGCTGCGAGGCGAGGTGGGACTCCCCATCCATTTCGACACCCACGATACCAGCGGCATCGCCGCCGCCAGCGTGCTGGCGGCCATCGACGCGGGCGCCGATGCGGTCTACGGCGCCCTCGATGCCATGAGCGGGCTGACGTCGCAACCGAATCTCAGCGCCATGGCATCGGCGCTGGCGGGGACACCGCTCGATCCCGGTCTCGACCCCGAGGTCTTGCAGGCGCTGTCGCGCTACTGGGAAGTCGTGCGCCGCTACTACGCGCCGTTCGAGGCCGACATGCGCTCCGGAACGGCTGACGTCTACCGTCACGAAATGCCCGGACCGCAGTACACGAACCTCCGCGCGCAGGCGCGAGGCATGGGGCTCGAGCACCGCTGGTACGAGATCTGCCAGCGGTACGCGGAGGTCAACTTGCTGTTCGGCGACCTCGTGAAAATCACCCCGACGTCGACGGCGGTCGCCGACATGGCGCTCTGCATGGTCGCGAACGGGCAGAGCCGCGATGACGTGCTCGATCCGGGCCACGATCTCGCCTTCCCGAAATCGGTGGTGGCTCTCTTTCGCGGCGAGGTCGGCTATCCCCCCGAGGGCTTCCCGGCGGACCTGCAGCGCAAAGTGCTCAAAGGCGAGCGGGCTATTTACGGGCGCGCCGCCTCGTATCTGCCGGCCGTCGATCTGGCCGCGCAGCGTTGCGACGTCGAAACCACGCTGCAGCGCCCCGTGAGCGAGCGGGAGCTGTCGTCGTGGCTGCTCTTCCCGGCGCTGTTCCTCGACTACGCGCGGCATCGGGGCCGCTTCGGGGACGTCTCGGTGCTGCCGACCGCGGCGTTCCTGTACGGGCTCCAGGAAGGGGAGGACATCGAGATCGAAGTCGCGCCCGGCAAGCGGCACGTGATCGGTCTGCAGGCCCGAACGGCCGCCGATCGGGACGGCTTCGTGACGCTCTTCTTCACGCTGGACGGCCAGCTGCAGCTGATCCGGCTTGCCACCGCCGCGGCGAGCGCCCAATCGACACGCGCGCAAGCCCAGGACGGCAATCCCACCCATGTCAGCGCCGGCCTGGCCGGCACCGTCGTCGCGGTGGCCGTGCGACCGGGTCAGCTCGTCGCCAGGGGCGATACGCTCCTGGCAATCGAGGCGATGAAGATGGAGACGCACGTCATTGCCGAGCGCGATGCCATGATCGCCGAGGTCTACGTCACCGCGGGCGAGGCCGTGGGCCCACGCGACCTGCTGGTCTTATTGTCGTAGCGGCCTCATCCTCGCTTCGACGCCATCAAGGACTGCAGGAGCCGATCCATTTCGCGCTCGAGCGCCGCTCCGAGCTTGTCGGCGCCGTTCGTGCCCCCCGCCCGCCCCAGCGCTTCCAGGCCTTCGGCCAGCCCCGCTGCCGTCGTGGCTCCGATCACTTTCAGCGCGCCCTTCAGCGTGTGGGCCTCCCGCATCAACTCAGGTGTGTCACCGCCGGCGATGGCGCGCCGAATCGCCTCCATCCGGACCGGCGCGTCCTCGGCGAATATGCCCAGCAACTCGTCCAGGAGCTCGCGGTCTCCCCCGACGTAGTTGAGGGCGGCCGTGAGATCGAATCCCGCCTCCGCAGCCGGCGCGCTCCGGGCTGAGTCGACCGGGATCGTGGCGGCGCGGCTATCGCCGAAGAGCCGGTCCAGCGCGGCGGACAGATCCTCGGGCTTGATCGGCTTGGTCAGGTAATCGTCCATCCCGGCCGCGAGGCATCGCTCGCGATCCCCGCGCATCGCGTAAGCGGTCAGGGCCATGATCGGCAGCCGGCGACGGCCAGGATGTCGGGCTTCGCTCTCGCGGATGGCCATCGTGGCCGCCAACCCGTCCATCACGGGCATCTGCACGTCCATCAGCGCCGCATCGAACGGGCGGCTCTCGTACGCCTCCACGGCTTCCTGGCCGTTGTGGGCGACGATGGGAATGTGACCCATCTTTTCCAGCAGGCGCACGATCACCCGCTGGTTGACCGGGTTGTCTTCCGCCACCAGCACGTGCAGGCGCTGAGACGAGGTCTCGGCGCCGGGGTCGGCAGGCGCCGCCGGCGCGGCCGTTGTCTCGAGCGATTGACCCAGGGCCAGGAGAACGGCGTCGAGCAGCTCGGACGGCGTGAAGGGCTTGACCAGGTGACGCGCGATGCCCAGCGTGCGGCATCGCGCGAGATCGCCGTTCATCACGTCCGACGTCAGCAGCATGACCGTCACGCCGGCCAGCGCCGGCTCTTGCCGTATGCGCTCGGCCACGGCGAAGCCGTCGACGTCCGGCATGCGGGCGTCGAGGAGTACCAGGTGGAACGTGCGCCCGGCGGCCCGCGCCTTCTCGAGGGCAGCCAGGGCAGACCGCCCGTCGGCCACGATCGTCGGCGCGACCCCCCACGCGGTGAGCATCGCCTCGAGCAGCCGGCGGTTGGTGGCGTTGTCGTCGGCGGCCAGGACGGGAAGCCCGTGCAGGGCGTGGGAGGGCGCCGCCACCTGCTTGGGGACCGGCCCCCGGGCCCGCTCCAGCAACACCGTGAAGTGGAAGGTGCTGCCGCGGCCCAACTCGCTGTCGAGCCAGATCCGTCCCCCCATCCGCTCGACCAGCCGGCGGCTGATGGCCAGTCCCAGACCGGTCCCACCGAACCGACGCGTGGTCGAGGCGTCCGCTTGTGCAAAGGCGTCGAAGATGAGCCCCCGCTTGTCGGCGGCGATCCCGATGCCCGTGTCCTGCACGGCCACCCGGAGCATCGCGGTGTCGGGCGTCACGGCCTCGGCGTCAACGCGGACGGCGACTTCGCCCTGCTCGGTGAACTTGATCGCGTTGCCGACCAGGTTGAGGAGGATCTGGCCGAGTCGGCCCGTGTCGCCGACCAGATCGTCCGGGACGTCGGGCCGGATCTCGTACGCCAGCTCGAGCTCCTTGGCGTGGGCGAGCGGCCCGAGCGTCTTGATCGTCTTGGCCAGCGTCTCGCGCAGGGCGAACGGCACCGGCTCCAGCTCGAGCCGACCGGCCTCGATCTTGGAGAAATCGAGGATGTCATTGATGATGGTCAGCAGCGCCTCGCCCGAACGGTGGACGGTCTCGGCGTAGTCTCGCTGCTCCCGGCTCAGCTCGGTGTCGAGCAGGAGCGAGGTCATGCCGATCACGCCGTTCATCGGCGTCCGGATCTCGTGACTCATGGTGGCCAGGAACTCGGACTTGGCGCGGTTGGCGGCCTCGGCGGCGGCTTCCTTTTGCTTCAGCACGCTGATGTCGCGGACGATCGTGAGCTCCCCCAGCGGGCGACCTCCGTCATCGAGGAACGGCGTGGCCACCACCGAGACTTCGACGAGCTGTCCCGATCTCGTCCTGGCGCAAGTTTCGAACGACGCCGGCAGGGCGCTCCCGTCGCGAGACACGGTGTTTTCGTCCCGGGCACTCCGGCGATCCCATAGCTCGAGCTCGCGCAGGGGCCGGCCGACGGCCTCCGCGGCGCTGTAACCGTAGAGTCGGGCGGCGCCCCGGTTCCAGGACGTGACGATGCTGCTCTGGTCGTGGGAGAAGATGGCGTCGCTCGATTGCTCGACCTGCATGGCGAGCAGTCGGTTCTTTTCCTCGCTGCGGTGCAGGGACGCCAGCAGAGACCCGATGTTCTCGGCCATGCTGTTGAACGCCTGGATGCATTGCGCGGTTTCAGGCGGCCCTTCGAGGGAAATGCGGACGGCGTAGTCGCCCTGGCCGAAACGGTGGGCGCTGGCCGCCAGGGCGCGGAGCGGTCGCACGCCGCTGCGCAGCACGACGAGCGTCACCCCGAGCGACAGGCCGGTCCCCAGCAAGAGCATGCCGAACCGCAGCCAGAAGCCTCGCCACAGCTTGTTGATGGACATGGCGGGGTTGAGCTGCAGAAACACCGTGCCGTATTTTTCCCCGCCCACGACGACGGCCTGCGACTGCTCCAGGAGGGGAAGATGGAGCCGGTTGATAAACCAGCGCGGGGCGGCGGTCCTGATCTCCGGCCCCAGGGCGGCGACGGGGTGCCCGGAGTTATCGGTCCACGCGAATTTGGCGATAGCGGGTTGCCGGGCGCGGGCCTTCACCATCTGCTCGATCACCGAGTAGTCACCCACCACCGCCGGCCCGCTCATCGCCGGAAGGGCGAATTGCATCTCTTCGCTGAGCTGTTCGCTCAGGGTCGTCCGTTGATCCGCGATCTCTTCCTGGAGAATGAAGTAGAGCAACGCAATCCCGCACCCCACCAGGGCCAGGCCGGAGCCGAGCAGGAGGCGGACGGTGAGGGAAAGATTGCCCCGCCCGAGTCCGCCGGGCGACAGGTTCACTACCGCAGCTCGACCTTCACCAGCGTGGTCCGATAGAACCGCCGCATATTATCGAAGTCACTGTCCTTCGACGCGATGAAGCGAAGGGGCGCCTCCTGCTTGAGGACGGCGGCGCTCGAGGCCAGCACCTTCGCCCCTTCTGGGTCATCGGCCATCTTGAGAAACGCCTCCCGCACCGCCTTGACCGTCTCCGGCGGGACTGACGGGAGCGATGAGAGGGCGAGGTTCAGATACTTGTCGGAGCTCCACACCACGCGGTAGGCGACGTTCTCGCGCTGGGCGAAGGCCCGCATCACCTCCCCATTCACGCCGGCGGCGACGGCGCTCCCAGCCTTCAACTGCCCCATCGCGCCTTCCTGGTTGCCGGCGAAGTGCGGCTTGACCTGGATCCCCTTGCGGAGCAGGGCATCCATGGGAAGGTGATAGCCCAGGAACGCCGCGCTGTGCGGGAACACCATTTCCTTGCCCTCGAGGTCCGCCAGAGACTGAATCGGGGAGTCCTTCAAGACCACGATCTCGCCGCGCTCCGCGTCTCCCTTGGCCCGCCCAAACACTCGGTATCCGCTCTCTTCGTTCTCCTTGATGAAGTTGTGATTGGAGTACAGGAAGTGCAGCTCGCCGCGCCGGACCATCGCAGTATGCTCCGGACCGGTTGGGGCGACTTTGAGCTGCAGCGGCACCCCGCCTCGTTCCGAGACGTAGCGCAGAATCGGATTCCAGAATTGCGCGGTCAGGATCGGGCTGCGCCAGACGATGACGCCAAACGAGAGCGGCTGACTCTGCGACCAGCTCTGCGTCCCCAGAACCAGGAGCAGGAACAGCGAGACGACGAGTGGTGCCGTGGCGATCCACTTCTTCATGGGCCTCCCCCAATCTCCGTCGACATAGAAATCCACCCTGTTAAGCAAGGCCCGAGCCAAATCACTTTCATTTTGAAAGATCGGCGTTTAGGCCGGATCCGGGAGATGAAGCTGCGCGGTGCGACCAGGGAAATGTCAGGTTTGTCACGAACACCGGGCCCGCTTGACGTTCCCGTCATCCCCCGGGTGTATCGGGAGCGAGGGTCGACCGGCCGGCAGGCCGCGACCCCCTACGGGCGACGTCAGAAGTACGAAGGAACCCAGGCGCCTCTGAGGATCTCGGGGGGGATCGTGCTGTAGTCGAAGCCTTCGGCGTCCTTCACCATCCGGCGAATGTCGAACAGGAGCACCGCTTCGGGAATGCCGCGGAAGAACACGTGGAACATGGGCCGCACCATGCGCTTCGCCACGCGGCGGCCGAGGGGGCCCATGTAATTCTGGCGCAGGCCGACGTGGCCGAGCTCGTCCACCGCGATCTCATGCAGCAGCCCACGTACCCGCTCCCGGGCCTCGGGCTCGTCGGCGAGGGTCTCGTCGAGGATCTTGTCGAGATGCAGATACACCGTGAATCCCATCAACTCGGTCACGAAGGCCGCCGACGACATGAGCGCCGGCGGCATACGGGTGAAGACGCCGTAGGCCCGCTTCACCCAGTTCGGCAGCGGGACCCATTCCACTCGGTCGAGATGGAACGTCTCGAACATCTCGTGGAAGAGGCGCATGTGCCCGAACTCCTCGGCGAGATGATAGCGGCTGATCTTGTCGGTCAAGTGCTCCGAGTCGGCCAGGGTCGGCGTGGCGTCCCACGCGGCCGAGATCCCGACCCACTCGTGACGCGCGAACTTGTAGAGAAAGGTCAACAGCAGGGTCGTCCGATCAAGCGTCCGCGGATCGTCCCGCATCGTGACGTAGTTGCGGTAGAAACGCTCTGGAGCCGCGAGCGGCCTGCGCGACCGGACCGGGTGCTCCTGGAAACGGGCGAGGATGCGCTGCTTGTTCGCCAGCGCTCTCTCGGCTTCGAGCAGATCGCCGTCCCTGTGTCGAAGGTAGACCCAGTAATTCTCGAAGTTTTCGGCGCGCTCGCGCACGGTCGCGGGCGAGAAGATCGATCGGCCGCCGGGCGAGGCGGTCAGCGCCATCAGACCTGGCCCCCCCACGACCCGTCGGCGACCTCGTGCCAGCGGGCGCGGATCTGCTCGAATTCTCGCGGAGGCAAGGCCCCGGCCCGGAGCAGCGCGGCGTTCTGCTGCCATCGTTCCGGCTTCGTGGTCCCCACGATGGCGGTGTGGACTCCCGGCACGCCCAGGGTGAAGCGCAACGCGGTGCCCACCGCCGTGTCGGGCGCGGACTCCAAGAACCGATAGTCCAGCGTGCGGAGCCGCGACCAGTAGGTCTGATAGTACGGCTCGGCCGGCTTCCGTTCATAGCGCCAGGCCACGTTGGCGAGCGGGCGCTTGGCGATCACGCCCATCTGCCGGGCGCTTGCCAGCGGCAGCGTGCGGTCGATGGCCTCCTGGTCCGCGATGCTGATCGAGGTCTGGAGCGTGTCGAAGCGCCCGCACTCGACGGCGTAGCGGGCCGCCTCGCCGTCGCCGCTGTAGCCGATGTACCGGGTCCAGCCCCGCGCGCGGGCCCGCTCCAGGGCCTCGATGGCCTCGCCCGTTCGCAGGGTGGCGAGCGAGCAGCTGTGGAGCTGGATGAGATCGAGGTAGTCGGTCGCGAGGCGGCGAAGGCTGCGCTCGATACTGGCAACCAGCGGCGCTTGCCGCCAGTCCGCGCGAGACCAGCCGCCGGCATGGCCGCACTTGGTGAAGAGATAGAACTCCCGGCGGCGGGAGCCGATCGCCTTCCCGATAAGACTCTCGCTGTCCTCGTAGCACTCGGCGGTGTCGATCACGTTGAGCCCGGCATCGAGGGCGCTCCCGAGCACCCGCGCAACCGTGCGACCGCTCGCGCCCTGGTAGCCGATCTCGGAACCTCCGAAGCCCAGAACGCTGGCGACGATGTCGGTCCGGCCGAGTCGGCGCTGCTCCATCGCTCCGCTCGCTCGCATGCGCGCGCGTGAAGCGGCCATGAGGTTGCTCATCAAGGTACCATACGCGCAGAGAGGCCGACACGCGACACCAGGAGGATGCCCATGCCAACGATCAGCGAAGTCGAACGTCCCGGGCTGGCGGTCCGCGCCTTCTATCGGATCGGCAAGGCGATGTTCGGCCAGGTGCCCACGCCGGAGCGGCTCATGGCCCATCGGATTCCGCTCATGCTGGGGCTCGGCGGGCTCTACACCGCGCTGGAGTGGTTCGGGCGGATCGACGCGCCGCTCCGAGCCTTGCTGAACGTGCACGTCGCTGCGCTCTACGGAAGCGCGTATTGAATGGACATCCGTCGCGCCGTCGGCGCGACGCTCGGCATCCCGCGCGAGAAGCTCGACGAGCTCTTGCGCTACCGGCAGAGCGATCGGTTCTCGGCACGCGAGAGAGCGGCGCTTGAGTATGCCGAACGCGTCACGCGCGAGGACCAGGAGGTGACCGATGCGTGCGTCGCGCAGCTCCGGAAGCATTTCTCGGACGCCGAGGACCGATGCGTGCGTCGCGCAGCTCCGGAAGCATTTCTCGGACGCCGAGATCGTCGAGCTGACGTTCATCGTGGGGTACCAGACGTTCGCCAGCAAGTTCGCCAAGGCCTTCCGACTGGTCCCGCAGGGATTCGCTGCGAGCGTGTAGGGGCTTCGTCGCGGCCGGTCGCCTTCTCCGTCGCGACCTCGGCGGTCACGGGCTCGGCGTTGACACGTCGGGCGGTGCCGCCTAGCATCCCGGTGGCTGCGAGGACACCTGATTCCTGTTCACGGAGGAGCGAGACGATGCGAACGCTGATCGAGGGCGGCTGGGTGGTCGGCTACAGCGGCAGCGGGCACGAGCTGATTCCGAACGGGTGCGTCGTCTTCGAGGACGACCGCATCATCCACGTCG
>WNEZ01000979.1_pt1 | contig 23417 bp, 17 predicted proteins | sample 5400521 | NCBI WGS metagenome assembly WNEZ01 (sample SAMN13153339, study PRJNA577476) | soil metagenome | isolation source: 120 cm saprolite under Douglas fir tree site 2 hole 1 replicate 1 | place: USA:California | collected 2015-04-18
CATTTGCGCGCGCACGCGCTGCGTGTGGGCCAGCGGATCATCGTGCCGATGAGCGGGCGTGTGGTACCGCGCGGCGCCTGGAGCAATCCGCCGGAGCCCCGGTTCCGGCGCGTTTCGAGCCGGTATCGCAGCGTGAACAGCCTGCCCTCCGATGGCACGCGCCACCGCGTGGCGCTCGGCGAGACCGCGAGCGGCATCGCGCACCAGCACGGGATCGGGCTGGCGGCGCTGCTGGAAGCGAATGATCTGACGATGCGAAGTGTGATCCGGCCCGGTGACGTCCTGCTGATTCCGGGCCGGTAACCGACCGGCACCCGAGGTTAGTGGTGCCGGAATCCCCTCATAACTTCAACTTCGTACCCGTTCGCGGGATCGCGACCGGCGCCCAAGAGCTGCTCGACCTTGGCGGGGCCGCGGTTGTAGGCGAGTAGCGCCAGCGACATGTTGGCCGGATAGCGGTCCAACAGGTCCCGCAGGTAGCGGAAACCGATCCGCAGGTTCGTATCCCGGTCATAGAGCTGCTGCGTCGTCAGGCCCGGCTCATACAGCCGCGCCGTGCTGGGCAGCACCTGCGTGAGCCCGACCGCCCCGACGTGACTCGTGGCGCGCGGGTTGAACCCCGACACGACCTTGACCAGACGGAACGCCAGGCCGGGATCGATCCCCTCGCTGAGCGCGACGTCGTAGACCGCCGTTGCCATGTCGGCAGGCAGCCGATAGTGGGTCGAGTACTGCATGATGGCATCGACGCGGTCGAGCTGAAGCCGGGCGACTTCGAGCTCGCCCTGCTTCGCGTCCAGTTGCTGACGGAGCGACCGCAGTTCACCGAGTAGCTCGGTGCCCGACGCGGGCGCGCGCTCAGTATCGGTCGTCGTGCCGCCGGCCCACCCGCCCACGGTACTCACGAGCAGAGCGGCCAGCACGATAATTCCGCCGCGCAAAATCAAACGTTGAGTTTTCGTCTGCATAATCCTCCCTGTTAATCGACTTCCTGCGTGTCAAGCATGCCGCACTTGCGTCAAGCACCCGTCAATCATCGCGTGGAGCCTTTTGCTTCTCCACGAGCTGCACATCCCCGATCACCATGCCGCTATCGACGGCCTTGACCATGTCGTAGACGGTCAACAATGCCACGCTAACCGCTGTTAACGCTTCCATCTCCACGCCGGTTCGGCCAACCGTCCGCACCTTCGCCCTGATCTGCACGCCGGGCAGCGCCTCAGTCAGACTGGCGTCTACCTCTACATGGTCCAGACCGAGCGGGTGGCAGAGCGGGATCAGCTCCGCCGTCCGTTTCGCCGCCAGCGTTCCAGCGACCTCGCTCACCGCGAGCACGTCGCCCTTGCCGATGGCCTGCTCGGCCACCTGCCGGAACGCCTCCGGCGACATCCGAATCGTCCCCGTGGCGACCGCCGACCGATCCATCATCGGCTTGTCGCCGACATCCACCATCCGGGCGCGGCCGGCGTGGTCCACGTGCGACAGTTTCATGACGCCCGTATCGCTTGCAGGTCCTCGGCCAATACGGCAGCGAGGAGCTGCGGGTTTACGTTGCCCTGCGCGAGATCGCGTGCGTCCAGCACCAGGGCGATAGCCTCGACCAGCTTGTCCGTATCGCCACCGCGCTTCGCTTCACTCCGCAACTTCGTCGCCAGCGCGTCGAGCATATCGGTGAAGCCCCCGCGCGCTTGAAACGGTACCTGCCCAAGCGCGAACAACCACGGAGCATCCAGAAACTGGCCTACCTGCTCTTCTGGCGGCTGCCCCGAACGGGAGGGTGCTGCTGCAAAGAGCTTGCCAATGCACCCTTCAGCCGCCGCAACTCGTTGTGCCAGTTCAGCTTGACTATCAATTCCGAGCGCTTGCTGCGCGAAAGCTGTCACGTCACTGTCGGCGATTCGCGCCACACGAACGAGCACAACACGCGAGATAACCGTCGGAAGCAGGGCGTTGGGATCCGCGGCAGTGATAATGATCACACTATCGGCCGGCGGCTCCTCGAGCGCCTTCAGCAGCGCGTTGGCTGCGACTTCCGTCCCCACCTGGGGGATCAGCCGTTCCGCATCCCCGACAATGAACACTTTCCGCTTTCCCATCGCCGGCGTCAGCGCGAGCCGCTTGAGCAATAGACGGACAGACGCCACGGGATGACTCGCAAGTCCGGCGGGCGGACCGTACAGTGGCTGCTCTCGCCGCGCTGCCATTTCGTCGGCCAACGCATCGGCGACGAGATCGACCTGCTTCTCGGCGTCTCCCGTCGCCGTTCCGCCACGCTTGCTCAGCTCTACCGGCACAAACCAGTGCACGTCGGGGTGTTGCAGCGAAACCACAAGCCGGCACGAGCGGCATTGGCCGCACGGTTCCTGGCCTGGTGCTTCGCAATGGATCAGTTGGGCAAGCCACAGCGCGAGACGCTGCTTCCCTACGCCACGAGGACCGGCAAGCAGAAGCGCTTGCGGCAGCTTTCCGGAGGCGTGGGCGCCCGCCAGTTTGGTCTTAACCCTTTCGTGCCCGATTAGGGGCGGCAAAGGCATGCGGGGAATCTAGCTGGGCGGTCAGTGCGCGGCGCCACCATCTGGCGTAAGTCGTTGTGCGCCAAGCTAGTACACATACAATCTCGGCCTTGCGCCTGCCTAACTGCTTGATGTTGATTGGATTAAGCAATTAAGTGAGCGCACACTCGCCAGATAATATCGATATTATCGATTTTTTTCGGGTTTTCTTTGGGCGTCTGGGTCTGTCTCTCGCAGGACGCCACGCACCTTTCTCAGCAGCGCGGTCGGGCGAAATGGTTTCTCGAGATACGCAAGACCTGGTTCCAGCATCCCGTGTCGGACGACGGCGTCATCCGTGTAACCCGACATGAAGAGCACGCGCACATTCGGTCGCCGTATATTCAGCCGGGCGGCGAGCTCGCGTCCGCTCATTCCCGGCATGATCACGTCGGTCAACAACAGATCGATGTGCCGGCCGCCCTCCTCGCCGTCGACCAGCGCCAGGGCAGCCGGTCCGTCCGGGGCTTCTAGGACGGTATATCCGTTTCGCTCGAGGAGCTGGCGTGTGACCGCCCGGACTGGCGCCTCGTCCTCGACCACCAGGATCGTCTCGCTGCCACGCAGCGTTTCGGGCGCCGCGTCTTGGGGGTGCTCGATTGGGTCCGCCGGTGCGTCGACCCGGGGAAGGTACACTCGCATCGTGGTGCCCCGGCCCGGCTCCGAGTAGGGCCAGATGTGTCCGCCCGTTTGCCGGACGATGCCGTATACCGTGGCCAGCCCCAGCCCGGTCCCTTTGCCGCGGACCTTGGTGGTGAAGAACGGCTCGAAGATCCGTGCTTTCGTTTCTTCGTCCATACCGACGCCCGTGTCCGTCACGGCGAGCATGACGTAGCGACCAGGTTTGACGGCGGGGTGTTCGGCGGTGTACGCCTCGTCGAGCTCGACGTTGCGCGTCTCGATCGTCAGCCGGCCTCCGTCCGGCATCGCATCGCGCGCGTTCACGGCGAGATTGACGATCACCTGCTCCAGTTGCCCGGGATCGGCGCGCACGTTGCCGAGGCGCGGGTGGAGCACCGTCGTGAACAGGATGTCCTCGCCGATCAGCCGCCGCAGCATTTTTTCGATGTCCGGGACGAGGGCGTTGAGGTGGATGACCTTCGGCTGGAGCACCTGCCGGCGGCTGAACGCGAGCAGCTGCTGAGTCAGCGCGGCGGCGCGGTCCGTCGCCTGGTGAATCTCTTCGACGTCGTGGCGCCGGTGATCGTCGGGCGGGAGATCGGCGAGCAGGAGATCGCTGTAACCGCCGATCGCGGTGAGAATGTTGTTGAAGTCGTGCGCCACGCCGCCCGCCAGCCGCCCGATCGCTTCCATCTTCTGCGACAGCATGACCTGTTCTTCCAGGTTACGGCGGTCGGTGACATCACGGTAGTTGTTGACGATCGCGCCGACGCTCGGGTCATCGATCAGGTTGGTGAATACGCCCTCGAGGTGACGCCAGCTCCCATTCTTGTGACGCACGCGCGCCGCCACGTGCACCCGGGCGCGTGGCGCGGCCATTGCCTCCTGAAGGCGCACCAGCACCGTCGCGCGGTCGTCAGGGTGGATCAGCTCCATCGCATTGCGGCCGACAAACTCGGTCAGATCGTAGCCGAGGAGCCGGGTGGTGGCGGGACTGCCGTAGAGGATCGTGCCGTCTCCGGCGAACAGGGCGACGGCGTCCCAACTCTCTTCCACGAGCGCACGAAACCGGCGCTCGCTGATCCTCAGGGCCGACTCGGCGACCTGTTTGTCGGCCTGGCTCTGAGCATAGGCGAGGGCGCCGCCGATTGCCGGACCAAGCCGGATCAGGTTCGTCTTGAGGACGTAATCGGCGGCACCGGCCTTGATGCACTCCGCAGCCGTCTCTTCGTCCAGGCTTCCGGTCACGATGATCAAGGGGATGGCGGGCGCCTCGGCCTTGAGAATCTCGAGCGCCGCCATGCCGCCAAACCCCGGCACCGTATAGTCGGCGAGCACGATATGGGGCCGGAACTCCCCCAGCGCGCGGCGAAAGGCGTCGGCTTTGTCGACGCGTCGCGTCTCGCAGTTGAGCGCTGCGCGGCGGAGCTCGCGTATTGCGAGCTCCGCGTCCTCCGTGCGGTCCTCGACCACCAGAACGCGCAGCGCCTGGGAGTGGGGCACCGCTTATTGCGGAGGGTGATTCAGCAGGAGCCAGTAGAGCCCGACGTCGGAGACGGCACGGGCAAAGGCCTCGAAGTCCACGGGTTTGACGATGTAGCTGTTGGCGCCCAGGGCGTAGGCGCGCTCGATGTCCGGTTCCTCGCGGGATGACGTCAGGACCACAATGGGAATGGCTTTCGTGCGGGCGTCGCCCTTCAGGCGGCGCAGTACCTCGAGGCCGTCCACCTTCGGCAGTTTAAGATCGAGCAGCACCACTTTGGGGACCGGGCCCGCGCCGTTCGAGAAGAAGTCCATGGCTTCGGCGCCGTCACGGCACACGTGTACCTGATTCGCCAGATTGCGCTGCTTGAGTGCCCGCAGCGTGAGCTCGGCATCGTTCGCGTTGTCATCGACGAGCAGAATGTCGACTCCATGTGGTGGCATCAGTGCTCCTCGCCTGGCAGGGTGAAGTAGAACGTCGCGCCCTGGTTCACGGCGCCCTCCGCCCACACACGGCCGCCGTGCCGTTGCACGATGCGTTTGACGATCGCGAGGCCGACGCCGGTCCCGTCGAACTCCTCGGCGCTGTGCAACCGCTGGAAGACGCCGAACAGCTTGTCCGCGTAGCGGCCGTCGAACCCCGCACCATTGTCTTTCACGTAATACACGACCTCGTCGCCATTCGGGTGCGAGCCGACCTCGATGCGCGCGCTCGGGCGACCGCGCGTGAATTTCGCGGCGTTCAGCATCAGGTTGCTGATCACCTGGCGCAGCAGGCCGCGATCGCCGCGCGCGGGCGGCAAGGGATCGATCCGAATCTCCAGGGTTCCGTTCCGGTCCGACTCGGCGCGTTGAACATCGTCAGCGACGAGCCGCGTGAGCTCCTTCATGTCCACCGGCTCGGTCGTGAGGTCGGTGCGGCCGAGGCGGGAGAAGGCGAGCAGATCGTCGATCAGCTGTCCCATGCGACGCGTGTTCTGATCGATCACTCCCAGCAGCCGTTGAGCCTCGGGATCGAGTTGGGCGTGATGATCTTCGAGCAGGATCCGCGCGAAACCGTGAATGGCGCGGAGTGGCGCCCGCAGGTCGTGCGAGACCGAATAGGAGAAAGACTCCAGCTCCGCATTCGTGCCCTCGAGGGCTTTGGTACGCTGCGCGACCTGCGCTTCGAGGTGGTGATGCGAGCGCGAGACCTGCTCCGCCATGGTGTTGAACGACTGCGCTAGCCGGCCCAGCTCGTCGTCGCGCCCCGGCGGCACGCGCTGCCCGAGATCGCCAGACGCGATTGCTTCAGCGGCGCGAGTCACACCGACCAGTGGGGCAGTGAGTCGGCGGCTCCCCCACCACGCGATCAGGGTACCGAGGATGACGATGAGCGTGGCGATCGGCGCCATGTTGAGCAGATAGGCCTGCGCGGGGGCGACGATCAAACGCGTCGGCAGCTCCGTGGCGACCATCCAGGGCGTCCCTGGCACCGCCATCGCTATCGCCCGTTTTGCCTCACCGCGCTCATACCGCGTGGGCGTGTGGCTGTCGCGCACGTTTGCCGGAGGCGCGGGCACGATGGACGCGAAGTCGGTCCACGGATCGCCGGCCGCATTGCCGAAGAGGAAGGCAACGTCGCCGCCGGCCAGGCCGGTCAAGCTCCGGCGCGTCCGCTCATTGAGCTGGAGGCGGCCGATCAGCTGGACGATTCCGCCGGCCTGCTCGGTGGCGCCGCCACTCGATTGCTCCGTTCCGGGCGTTGCTGCCGCCACGCCGAAGAACAGCATCGTGTCGCGCCGCATCAACGGGCCGAACCGCGCCGAGTCCCTCCCCGGAGAAACGAGGACGCTGTCGCCCAATGCAAAACGGCCGGTGCTCAGCAGCACTCGGCCGCTGAAGTCCCGCAGCTCGAGACGGGCGTTACTGGCCGTATCCAACGTGATGCGACGGAGTGCGGCTAACGCCTGCTCACGACCCCGTTGTCCTCCGGAGCGCAAGAACGCCACGATGGCGCTGTCCTTGGCGAGTGCCGTGATGCGGCCGCGCTGCTGGGAGGATTGGAATAGATCGGACAGAACGCTGTCTACGAACCGCAGCCGCCGATCGGCGACCGACCGGCTGGCCTGCCGAACCTCACCATAGCCGATGGTGAGCTGCACGATCCCCACCGCCAGCAACAGCGCGATCACGAACAACGGGAATGTGCGCTGGATCGATCGCATCATCGCGCCTCCAGGACCTCCCGGACCTTGCGGGTGACCGCATCGGTGGTGAAGGGTTTGGCGAGATACGCGACGCCCGGCTCCAACATGCCGTGGCTGGCGATCGCGCCGTCGGGATAACCGGACATGTAGAGGACGCGCAATCCGGGGCGCGCCGCGCGGATCGTCTCCGCGAGCGTGCGCCCGTTGGTATCGGGCATGATGACATCGGTCAGCAGCAGGTCGATGTGCCCTTTATGACGCCGCGCGATGTCCAGCGCGGTGCTGCCACGATCGGCCTCCAGCACGGTATATCCCTGGCTGGCGAGCGCGCGATGCGTCAACCGGCGCAGCTGCTCGTCGTCCTCCACGACCAACACCGTCCCGCCGCCGTGAGGCAGGGCATCGGCAGGCGCGACTTTGCCGATGTCCTCGGGCAGCGCGGCGATCGCGGGAAGATAGATCTTGAACGTCGTCCCTTTGCCGGGCTCGCTGTAGAGCCAGATGTTGCCGCCGGTCTGTTTTACAATGCCGTAGACGGTCGAGAGACCCAGGCCGGTGCCGCGGCCGGCCGGTTTGGTGGTGAAGAAGGGCTCGAAGATCCGCGACTGCGTCTTCTCGTCCATGCCGCAGCCCGTATCGCTGACGGCGAGCATGACATATTCCCCTGGGATCACCGAGACGTGCTGCGCCGCGTACGCGTCGTCGAGGGTCGCGTTCCCCGTTTCGATCGTCACGGTCCCGCCCTCGGGCATCGCGTCTCGCGCGTTGATCGCGAGATTCATGATGACCTGCTCGATCTGGTTCGGATCGGCGCGTGCGGCCGCGAGGTCGTCCGCCAGGACGGTCTTGAGCTCGATGTTCTCGGAGATCAGCGACCGGAGCATCTTGTCGAGGTTCAACACCACGCCGTTCACGTCGATGATGCGAGGCTCCAGCACCTGCTTGCGCGAGAAGGCGAGCAGTTGGCGGGTGAGGGCGGCGGCGCGCCGCGCCGCTTTGCGAATCTCTTCGAGATCTTCAAGCTGCTGCGCGTTGGTCCCCAGCTCCGCAGCCAGGAGGTCCGTGTAGCCGACGATTGCGGTCAGGATATTGTTGAAGTCGTGTGCGACGCCGCCGGCGAGCTGGCCCACCGCTTCCATCTTCTGTGACTGGAGTAGTTGTTCCTCCAGTCGTTTCCGTTCGGTAATCTCCGTCGAGACGCCCAGGAGCGTGGCCGTTCCTTCTTCGGGTGCACGCAACGGCATCTTGATCGTTTGGAACCAACGCGTCTCGCGCGTCGTGGGGTTCGTCACCGGCTCCTCGGCAATGACCTTGGGCTGGCCCGATGACATCACGTCGCGATCATGGCGCAGGAAATGCGCGATTTCCTCGACGTTGGGATTGAAGTCGGCGTCCGTCTTGCCGACGAGCGCATCAACGGTGGTTCCGTAGACCTGCGCCGTGGCTTCATTGACGAGGACGAATCGGCCGTCCCAGTCCTTCACGAAGATCAGACTCGGGTTCGCGTCGATGATCTGTCGTAGCAGGCGCTCCTGCCGATGCAACGCTTCCCGCTGGCGCGCGCGCCCCAGGGCTTCGAGCACCGCGGGGCCGAGACGGACGAGCCGGTCCTTCAGGATGTAATCGGCCGCGCCGCCCTTCAGATACCGGACTGCGGTTTCTTCATCGAGCGATCCGGTGACGAGAATGAACGGCACATCCGGTCGCGCACGCTGGGCGAGCTCGAGCGCTTCCCAACCGCTGAATCCAGGGATGTTGTGATCGCTGAGGATGGCGTCCGGTGCAAAACCTTCCAGCGCCGCGGCGAATGCGGGCTTCGTTCGGACGTGCTGGACAGCGGGCTCTGGCGTGAGACGCCCGAGCTCACGCTTGATCAACACCGCGTCATTGTCGTTGTCCTCGACCATGAGCACGCGAACTTGTTCCATGCCACAGGATTGGTGATGCCGAGAATCGTGTCTGTCGGCGGTAGGGAACTCTACAGGTAGGGTTTCACCTACGACGAATTATGAGTCGCGCGGAGAGCTGCCGGACTGATGAGACCGTGCTGCGTCGCGTAAAACGTCAGCTCGGCGTTGGACCGCATCCGCAATTTGTGCAGTAATCGCGCGCGGTATGTGGTCACCGTCTTTGGAGAAAGGCCAAGTTGCCGGCTGATGGCCGTAATCGGACGTCCCGCCGCCAGCAGACGCAGCACTTCGAGCTCGCGATCGGAGAGTTGCTCGTGCGGTGCCGGCGGTGGTCCGCCGAGGCCGTCGGCGACGGCTTGGGCCATCGCGGGGCTCAGGTATTTGTGGCCGGTCATGACCCGCTCGAGCGCGCGCAACAACTCCTCGGGCGCCGATTCCTTTGTCAGGTACCCGGAGGCGCCCAACTCGAGCATGCGGAGCGCCAACTGGTCCTCCGGAAACATCGTCAGCACCAGCACGGGCAGGTGGGGCCGTGCGGCGTGGACCTCCCGGAGCACCTCGAGCCCGTGGCGATCGGGTAAGCCAAGATCCAGCAATACCACATCCCAGCGCTCGCCGAACACAAGGGCGATCGCTTCGGCGGCGGTGCCGGCCTCCCCGAACTGTACGCCATCCGGCAGTCCCTGCAGCAGCTCGATGAGTCCGCGGCGAACGAGCGCATGATCGTCTACGACCAGGATGCGAATCATCGGGGCGAGAACCATGCGGCGACGCGCGTTCCGCCGTTGCTGCGCGGCGCGACCTCCAGCACGCCCCCGAGCGCGGCAGCCCGTTCTCGCATACCGAGAATGCCGAGCGAACCCGGCCCCATGCCGGCCTCGGTGATGCCGCTGCCGTCGTCGTTGATCTCGACCATCACGCAACCGCTCTTCACGCCTAGCTCGATATCGACGCGCGTGGCTCCGGCGTGCCGGAGCACGTTCGTGAGCGCCTCCTGGACGATGCGAAACAGCGCGGTGGCGAGCTCATTAGTAATCGCCCCATCAGTGGGGTGAATGGAGGTCTGGCAGCGGATGCTCGTGCGCCGGGCAAAGTCCTGAGCCAGCCATTCGACCGCTGCCGGCAACCCCAACTGATCGAGAATCGGTGGCCGCAGCTCCGTGGCGATGCGACGCACACTCTTCACGAGGTCGTCGACCATCAACGCGGTCTCTGCGAGCCGGGCGCTGAGTGCGGGCGTTTCGGTTGCGGCGGCATCCTGAGCGGCGACGAGCTGCAGCTTCAGCGCGGTCAGCGCCTGGCCGAGGCTGTCGTGAATCTCGCGCGCGATGCGCGAACGCTCATCCTCGCGGATGTCTTGCTGGCGGGTGGCGAGGCTGCGCAGAGCGGTTCGGGACGCTCGCAGCTGCTCTTCGGCCCGCTTGGCCTCCGTGACGTCGCGATAGGTGCCGAGGACGCATTCTTGTCCGCCGAGCTCGATGCGCACGAGCGACAGTAGCCCGGTGCGGGGCTCGCGGTCACGTGGATGCAGCTCGAGCTCGATGTCGTTCACCACGCCTTCGTCGCGGAGTCTTTCGATCACCGCCGCCCGCCGGGCCGGCTCGATGACCCCGAGTTCGACCGTCGTCTGGCGGAGGATCTCGTCGCGTGGACGATTCACGAGCTTCGTGAAGGCCTCATTGGCGTCGAGCACCATGCCGTCGGACAGGCGCGTGATCAGCAGGGGCAGGGCATTGGCGTAGAACGCTTTACAAAAGCGTTCCTCCGATTCCACCAACGCCAGCTCCGCGATTCTGCGCCGGGAAATGTCGCGGGTGATTCCGAGCGCCGCTTGAATAGTGCCGGAGGCGTCGCGCAGCGGAACCGCGTGGGTCGTCAGCCAACGGCGCTGTCCTTTGAGACCGATGATCTCGAACTCCAGGGTTCCCGAGCCTCCCGCAAACACACGACGGTGCAGATCGTTGAATGCTGCGCGGTGCTCCGGGGCAATCACCTGGGCAATCTCCAGGCCTCGCACTTGCTCGATGCTCTCTGCCTGAATCATCGCCAGCCCGGCGGGATTCATGTCCAGAAGTCGCCCCTCGGCGTCCAACTGCTTCACGCAATCCGGCTCACTGTCGATGATGGTGCGGAGCCGTTCCTGAGTGTCGTGGCGATCGGTGACATCGTAGGCGAATCCGACGACGCCCACCACGTCACCTTGAGGACCGACGAGGGGTTCCACGCGGGCGGAGAACGCTCGACCATGAAAGACCGTTTCGTAGGCCACGGATTCCCCGCAGAGCGCGGCGCGGTGCGCTGCGACGGCGGGAGCGGCCTGCGTAGGGTTCTCAAACGCTTCCTCGATCGTTTTGCCTTCCTCGCCCAACAGCGCCCCGCCACCACGAATCGCGGTGATCCGCAACTGCGGGTCGGTTGACCACAGCAGTACGGGCAACTGGTCAACCAGCCGAGCGAACTGGCCAAGCCACAGATCTCCCGACAGCCTCAGAGCCACGAGCCCGCTCTCTATCATGGCGCTACGGTAGCCGCTCGCACGTCACGCGTCCAGCACATCGCGCACCTTGAGCGCGAGCCCATCGGGGGAAAACGGCTTCTGGAGAAAAGCGCTGCCGGACGGAAGCGTCCCGTGCTGTACGACGGCGTCTCCGGGATACCCGGACATGTACAAGACGCGGATCCCGGGCCGTTGCGCGGCCAGGCGATCGGCGAGCTCCCGTCCCGATTGTCCGGGCATCACGACATCGGTCAGAAGCAGGTGAATGGTGCCACCATGGCGCTCCACGACCCGGAGCGCAGCGGCGGCATCGGAGGCGGCCAGGACGACGTACCCTTGCGCCTCGAGCGCACGCCGGCTGAGCGTCAGCACTGCGGGCTCGTCTTCGACGACCAGCACCGTTTCGTTGCCCCGGGCTGCCCCGCCTTTTTGCGGACCGGCTGGCGTGGTGACGGGCGTCTCGATGCGCGGCAGGTAGATCTTGAAGCTCGCGCCCCGTCCGAGCTCCGAATAGACGGAGATGTAGCCGCCGCTCTGTTTCACGATGCCGTACACCGTGGCGAGTCCCAGTCCCGTGCCCTTGCCGACTTCCTTGGTCGTGAAGAACGGCTCGAACAGATGGGCGCGGACGCTGGCGTCCATGCCCGCGCCGGTATCGGTGACCGCGAGCATGGCGTAGGACCCGGCAGCGGAGCCGAGATGCGCCTGCGCGAACGTTTCGTCCAAATCGACGTTCGCCGTTTCGATGGTCAGCTTCCCGCCCTCGGGCATCGCGTCGCGCGCGTTCACCGCCAGGTTCACGATCACCTGCTCGATCTGATTCGGATCGGCGCGAACCCGCCCCAGATCGGGCGCGAGCACCGCCGCGAGCGCGATATGCTCGCCGATGAGGCGTCGCAGCATCTTGTCCATTTCCGCCACGACGACGTTGAGGTCGAGCACTTCGGGTTGCAGCATCTGACGCCGGCTGTAGGCGAGCAGCTGCCGTGTCAGCGACGCGGCCCGTTCGGATGCTTTGCGGATCTCCTCGACGTCGCCGCGTTTGGAATCGCCGGGAGGAAGATCGCGCAGCAGGAGCTGCGTGTTTCCCAGAATCGCCGTGAGGAGGTTGTTGAAGTCGTGGGCAATGCCGCCGGCGAGTTGCCCCACCGCTTCCATCTTCTGCGACTGCCGGAATTGCTCTTCGAGATGTCGCTGTGCGGTGACATCCCGCTGAGTTCCCCACACCCGCACCAGATGCCCGTCTTCGACAAATCCGACGACGTTATTAAGGAAGACGCGCGGCCGTCCCTCACGGTCGTGTTCCCGCGTTTCAGAGTTCGAAACACGGTAGCCGGCCCGAAGAAACGCGCGAATCTGTTCGCGATTGGCGGGATCGGTCACGTTATGCAGGTTGGCGAGTGTGGTCCCGACGAGGTCGCGGGCTTCTTCATAGCCGTACATCCGCGCCATCGCGTCGTTGCACTCCGCGATGCGCGCCCCGCCATACAGCCGATCGATCTGATCTTCCTCCGGCAGGCTGACCGGGACGGGCGGATCGATCTCCAGACGGGAGACGCCCTCCGAGCTTTGGGCGATAAAGGAGCGGTACCGCTCCTCGGCGCGCTTCCGGTCCGTCACATCCATACCGATCGCGAGCCAGCCGCCTCCCGTCAGAGGCGCGTTCGCCCAGATCGTGTCCAGGGTCGTGCCATGCCGCGTGCGGGTTCGGAAGTCGGTCCATTGCCCCACTGGCGCGCCGATTGAATCGCGCAAGCGCTGCCGCTCGCCGGGGTCGGGATAGAGCTCGGCGAAGATGTCACGGGTGCTCGCGTCGGCGATGTCGTACCCCAGGGTCCGCGTCCACTCGCGATTCCCCCATTGGATGCGGCCCTGATCGTCCAGGAACACGAGCATGACGGGGATGTTGTCCACGATCCGCTGCAGCAGCTCGCTCTGCTCGCGCCAGGCGTCCTCGACGCGCTTGCGCTCGATCGCCATCGCCATCTGTGAGGAGACGAATGTCAGGATGTCGCGCTCGCCTTCTCGGTAGCGCACGCCCTGGGAATACGTCTGCGTCACCACGACGCCGATCGTGCGATCCTTGACCTTGAGCGGCACGCCCAACCAGTCGATCGAGGGGGCGCCGATCAACTCCGCTTCGCCGGCCGCGACGAGCTGTTCGTACACCTCGGGTGTGGCGAGCAGCGGCTGTCCGGTGCGCAAGACGTATTCGGTGAGTCCCTTGCGCAGCCTGCGCGGCGGAATGTCGCGCGCGGTGTCGTACTCATCCACGAAATAGGGGAACTCGAGCCGATCGTTCTCCGCATTGTAGAGCGAGACGTAGAAGTTCTTGGCGGGCATGAGCTCGCCCACGATCTCGTGAATCGCGCGCAACAGCTGCAGCAGGTTGTCGGCCGTGTGCGCCGTGTGCGAGATGCGGTACACCGCTTCCTGCACGCATTCGGCGCGGCGCCGCGCCGTGACGTCGCGGAAGCTCCAGACGCGGCCGACCGAGCGGCCGTTCAGGCGGAGCGGAATCGAGTAGCGCTCCAGCACGCGGCCATCCTTGAAGATCAGGACGTCGAAACTGTCGGATTCGGGCTCGGCATATCGGTCCTGGATCCCATCTACGAAGAGCTGCGGATTGACGAGCTGCTCGCGTACGTGCGCGATCATCCGCCCGCGGCTGGCGGCGTCATTGTTGGCGGCGATCAGGGTCGCCGGCAGGTGCCACATTTCTTCGAAGTGGCGATTGTGCGACACGATGTTGCCCTCGAGGTCGACCACGAGGATGCCGTCGGCGGTGGATTCGAGGGTCGCCTGCAGCACCGAAACCGTCAGGGAATCGGCTACCCTACGGGGTTTCTTCGCCCTTGGCTTGGTCTTGGGCTTTTTCGGCGTGGTCGTTCGGCGTGTCGCCATGGCCGCAATCTATGGGAGCGAGGTCCCGTGACCAGCCTCACGGGTCCAACTGCCTCCCACACCTAGCTTTCGATCCCTTTCCACGGCACGGAGCAGGGGTGCGAGCGAAGCGGTTCCGCTGGCTGGGCGTCGAAGAGTCGAGCCGCGCCGATCAGCAACTGCGCGCGGCGGCACGCCAGCAGGAAGCGGTTGCGCACCTCGGCCAGCAGGCACTGGCCGGCGTGGCGCGAGCCAATCTGTTCGACACTGCCGCCAAGCTCGTCGCCCGGGGCCTGGACGTCGAGTTCAGCGAGATCCTGGAGCTGAAGCCGGAACACCGCAGCCTGCTGGTCCGGGCAGGCGAAGGATGGCACGAGGGCTGCGTCGGCAAAACGTTGGTCACCGCCGACACCGCGTCCCTCGCCGGGTACGTCCTGAACGCCGCCGGCCCTGTCGTCATCGCAGACCTCCCCTCCGAAATTCGATTCAGCGCACCGCCCCATCTCGAGGAGCACGCGATCGTCAGCGGCATCGGCGTCGTCGTGCAGGGCCGCGAGCGTCCGTGGGGTGTGCTGGGCGCGTATAGTGCGCAGCCCCGGGAGTTCAGTGGTCCCGACGTGCTCTTCGTACAGGCGCTCGCCCATGTGCTCGCCACCGCGCTCGAGCGCGCGCGCGTGGAAGAGGCCCTGCGGAAGAGCGAAGAGCACTTCCGCTCCTTGACGGAAAACGCGTCCGACATCGTCACGATTCTTGGCGATGACGGCATTCTCCGCTATGTGAGCCCGTCGGTGCAACGGCTGCTCGGCTACGGCGCCAACGAGCTGCTCGGGCGCAACGCGTTCGAGTTCATGCATCCCGACGATCTCGCGGCAGTCATGGAAGCGCTGGCCGACGCGATCCAACAGCCCGGTTCACCGCAGACGGCGACATTCCGGTTCAGGCACGCCGACGGCACGTGGCGGGTGCTCGAGTCGATCGGTCAGGCGCGACTCGATCAGCCGAATGCGTACAGCGTGATCGTGAACTCCCGCGATGTCACCGAGCGTATCAGGCAGGAAGAGATACTCCAGACGAGCAAACAGCGCCTCCGCACTGTCGTCGCGGGCTCACCTGTCATTCTGTTTTCGCTCGATCCCAAAGGCGTCTTCACGCTCGCCGAGGGCAAGGGGCTGCACTCGCTCGGCGTGCGGCCGGGCATGCTGATAGGCAAATCGTTCTTCGAGCTGCTCGGCGACGTGCCGCAGGCGGTCGCCGACGTGCGCCGGGCGCTGGCCGGCGAGTCCGTCACCGCGCGGGTCGAGTTGTTCGGGTTTGAGTTCGAGGCGCAGTACTCGCCAGTGCGGGAGCGGGATGGTGCCATCTCCGGTGTCGTGGGCGTAGCAACCGACATCACGGAGCGGCGCCGGGCGGAGCAGGCGTTGCGGCGCGCCGACGCCGCGAGCCGCACCCTGGTGCAGCAGGCTCCGTTCGGCATTTTCCGCGCCACGCCGGAGGGCGCGTTCCTGTCGGTGAATCCCGCGCTCATCGACATGTTGGGGTATGCGACGGAGGCCGAGCTCGTGAGCCGCCATCTCGACCGCGATGTATTCAAGGAGCCGGCGACGCGCGCCCACTACATCGCGCAGTTGAACGACGGGGCGGGGGCCGTCGAAACCCAGGCGGTGTGGCGCCGCAAAGATGGCGAGTCGATCACGGTGCGTCTGTACGGGCGATCCGTCCGCTATGAAGACGGCGGCGTCGAGTGTCACGAAGTGTTCGCCGAAGACGTGAGTGAGCGACGCGGCCTGGAAGAGCAACTGCGTCAAGCCCAGAAGATGGAAGCGATCGGCCAGCTCACCGGCGGCATCGCCCACGACTTCAACAACCTGCTGACGATCATCCTGGCCAACGCCGAGCTGCTGTCCCGCGGACCCGATGAAGCCAGCCTCCGCGACATCATCTCGGCGGCGGTCAGCGGCCGCCTGATGGTGAATCAGCTGTTGGGATTTGCGCGCCGCTCGGCCCTGACGCTCGAGCCGGTGCATCTGGGTCACGTGCTCAACGATCTCGCCGCCGTGCTGCGGCGCGTGCTGCCGGCGGACATCGAGCTGCTCGTCTTTGCCGACGAGGACCTGCCCGAGGTGGCGGCGGACGGTCACGCCGTCGAGCAGATCCTGCTCAACCTCGTGAACAACGCCCGGGATGCGATGCCGGACGGCGGCGTGCTGCGGCTCGAAACCAGCTGTACCTGGATCAGCGACGCGCAGCGCGACGTACTCGGCCCCGGATCGGCGTCTGAATACGTCTGTCTCGCCGTAGACGACACCGGCGTCGGAATGGACGAAGCCACGCGGCAACGCGCCTTCGAGCCCTTCTTCACGACGAAGCCGGTCGGCAAGGGGACAGGTCTCGGTTTGGCAACCGTGTACGGACTGGTGAAGCAACACGGCGGCTTCGTGCAGATCGACAGCGCGCTTGGAGCGGGGACGCGGCTGCGGATCTACTTCCCGGTCGCCGAGGAGGCGGCGCGGCGGCGGGCGTCAGGGTCGCACGAACACATGTCCTCGGCGGATGCGGGCGGGCATGAGACGGTGCTCGTCGTCGAAGACCAGGCGCAGCTGCGTCGCGTGACGGTGTACACGCTGGAGCATGCCGGCTACACGGTGCTCGCGGCGGCTGATGGGATCGAGGCGCTGCACCTGCTCCGGCAGCACCCCGCGCCGATCCACTTGGTCTTTACCGACCTCGTGATGGGCCGGCTGGGTGGGCGCGGGCTCTTTCAGATCGATCGACGGGAGGGCCGTCAGACAGCCTTCCTCTTTACAAGCGGTTACGCCGGAGCGGGGCGGGGCGAGGACCCGCTCGATCCGGCGTTGCCGTTCCTCCCGAAACCGTGGACGAGCGCCGATCTGCTCGCGCGGGTGCGCCAGGTGCTCGACGCCGCGAAGCAAATCTCCTAAAGGCTTAAACCCGTATCGCGAGCCGCTTGCACGAGCCGGTCGATGAGGGAAGAGGCGGGAGGGAGCCAGACGAGCGCGAGCCAGCAAGCGATTGGCGGCTCACGGAACGGCCGGTAGACGATGCCGTTCGTCTTCTTGCGATAGGGTGTGGCCGCGACGTCGCTCACCAACGTCCACATGTCGCCGGCCGCGATCTGGCCGTTCATGGCGGGCGCTTCTCTCGGCCGCTCGAGGCGGCGCTCCGGCACGAGCCCGCGCTCGCGCAGCGCGGTCTCGATGATCGGCAAAAAGCCCGGCCAGCGGCGCGGCGCCGAGTTGAGCCACGTGAGCGCGCGCAGCTCGGACAAGCGGATGGTGGGCTGCGCGGCCAGGGGGTGACTGCCCGGGAGGAGGACCCCCGTGACGCACGCATCGATCAGCCGATGCGCCGCGAATCCCGGGACGGGCCATTCAGCGACGAAGATCGAACCCACATCGACGCGGCGCTCGCGTAGCGCGTGGAAGGTCTCGCCATCGTGGCTGCTCGCGACCTCCACCTGGGCGTCGGGATTGGTGTTGCGAAACCGGGCCAGGAGATTCTCGAGGTCGTTGCCGTACGCGCTGAGCTCGCCGTGCGCGAAGCGCAGCGCGGATTCCCGACCCTGGGCGGCGCCGCGAGCCGACGCGACGGCGCGCGCTGCGACGTCGAGGGTGTGCCGAGCCTCGACCAGAAATGCGCGGCCGGCCGCAGTCAGACGCACGCCGCGCGGGCCCCGCTCCAGCAGAACGGTGCCGAGCTCGTTCTCGAGGTCGCGAATCTGTTTCGAGAGGGACGGTTGAGCGACCCGGAGGCGGGTGGCCGCCCCACTGAAGCTGCGCTCCTCAGCGACAGCGACGAAGTACCGCAGGTGACGTAATTCCATTGCTCTTTGCTGTTCTTTGATATACACTGATGGGCACGCCCATGCAAGCCGACACGGCGGAACTGCTCGATATCCGGGAGGCGGCCGCGTTTCTCCGGGTGAGTGCAACGTCACTGCGTCGCTGGACCAACGCGGGGCAGCTGCCGTGTCTGCGCATCGGCGGGCGGCACGAGCGGCGGTTCCGGCGCGCCGACCTCTTGGCGTTCCTGGGCGTCGCGGGCCGCGCGTCGCCGTCTCCTCCACACAATCACTTTTGCGAGCTCTACACGAGCGATCTCGGTCGCGCCCGTGGAGCGGCCGCATTCCTGAGCGAGGGTCTGCAGTCGGACGCGCGCTGCCTGGTCGCGGCCGACAAACCAGTGCAGCGCGCGGTCATCGCGCAGCTCGAACAGCATCGTCCCGCGATCCGGCGCGACTTGAAAGCGGGGCGTTTGGTGGTCGCGGAGTACCGTACATCGGGGGCGGCGCAGCTCGTGTACTGGCGCGCGCAGATGAACGCGGCCCTCAAGACCGGTCTGTCGCGTGTGTACGTCGTCGGGGACGTGTCCGCGGGGGCGCTCAGCCGGCTGCCCTTCGCCGAAACGCTGGCCTACGAGGTCGAGTACGGCCGATCCATCGCGCAGGCGTTTCCGGTGACCACGCTGTGCCAGTACGACGCACGCAAGATTTCGGGGCTCGAGGCCGCCGGTCTCCTGCAGTGCCATGACGGTCCCCTCCATTGAACCTATCGCTCGCAGCGCTAGCTGCGTGAACAACAAAGTATTTGACCGCCCGTAGGAGCATTCGCGAGTTGTAGGGAGTCGCCGACTAGCTGGAATCCGCGGCGGGGAGGAATTTCAGGCATGGCGCGCATCCTCGTGATTGATGATCAGGACTCCATTCGCCGCGTCGTACGGCGCGCGCTCGAGCAGGACGGGCACGAGGTGTTCGACGCGAATGACGGCGAGCTCGGAATGGAGATCCTGGAGAGCCGTTCGTTCGACGTCGTGATCACCGACATCTTCATGCCGGGCCAGGACGGCATCGTTACCCTGCGACAAGTCCGCAAACGATTCCCCCAGGTGAAGGTCATCGTGATCTCGGGTGGGGATTCCACGGGCATGATGGATCTGCGGCAGGATGCGGAGCTGCTCGGCGCGGTGAAGAGCTTACAGAAGCCCTTCAACGCACGCGAGATCATGGACGTGGTGCGTAGCGTCCTCGGGCCTTAGCTCTTTGGAGCGTCGAGTACCTCGCGCACCTTACGCGCGAGTCCCTCCGGCGAAAATGGTTTTTGAAGATACGCGACGCCCCCCTCCAGAATACCGTGGCGCACGACTGAGTCATCCGTGTATCCCGACATGTACAGGACTCGCGTATCCGGCCGAACGGTCAACAGCCGTTCCGCAAGCTCGCGTCCGCCCGCTCGGGGCATGACGACGTCAGTCAACACGAGATCGATGGTGCCCTGATACCGTGCGGCGAGGTGCAGCGCGTCCTCTCCGTCGGAGGCCTCCAGTACTCTGTACCCCTGTCGCTGGAGCACCTGATTGGCCACGGCCCGGACCGCTGCGGCGTCCTCCACCAGCAACACGGTCTCTGTGCCGCGGGGCAGGTCGACGCGAGCCACGGCTGCGGTGGTCGCGACGGCATCTACCTGCGGCAGGTAGATCTTGAAGCTCGTGCCGTGCCCGCGCTCAGAGTATACCCAAATGAATCCTCCTGCCTGCGTCACGATGGCGTACACCGTAGCCAGTCCGAGGCCGGTGCCCTTGCCCGGCTGCTTCGTGGTGAAGAACGGCTCGAAGATCCTGGCCTTCGTGGCCTCGTCCATTCCGGTGCCCGTGTCGGTGACAGCGAGCATCACAAATTCCCTGGATCCGTCGGAACGCTGCTGCCGCTCGGGGTCGTAGTCGACGTTCGTGGTTTCAATCGTGAGTTTGCCGCCGGTGGGCATCGCGTCGCGGGCGTTCACCGCGAGGTTCATCAAGATCTGCTCGATCTGACTCACGTCGGCTTTGACCGCAGCCAGATCGGCTGTCAAGACGGTCGTCAGCTCGACGTCCTCGCCGATGACCCGCTGGAGAATCTTCTTGAGATTGTCGACCACGCTGTTCAGGTCGATCACTTTCGGCTCGAGGACCTGCTGGCGGCTGAATGCGAGCAGCTGACGGGTGAGCGCCGCCGCCCCGTCCGCCGCCTTGCGAACCTGATCCACGTCGTCGCGTCGCGGATCGTCTGGCGGGAGATCCTGGAAGACGAGATCGCTGTAGCTCGTGATCACGGTGAGCAGGTTGTTGAAGTCATGTGCGACCCCGCCGGCCAGCCGTCCGATCGCCTCCATCTTTTGTGACTGCGTGAGCTGCTGTTGCAAGCGGCGCTGGTCGGTGACGTCGCGAACGAATGTCTCGTAGTAGTCGACCTGGCCGGCGGCGTTGCGGACGGCGCGCACGCTGAGCTGTACCTGCAGCAGGCGGCCGTCCTTGCGCTTCCAGGTGGCCTCGACGTCGTCATACTGGCGATCGCTGTAGGTATCTCGATCGAGCAGGCGCTGCCGTTCGGCGATGTCGGCGTAGACGTCGCGACCCATGTCGAGCTGCAGGACCTCGCCGGCCGAGTCGTGGCCGAGCATGCGAACGAGCGCGGAATTGACCGACAGAAATTGTCCGACCGGATTGGAACGATAGATCCCGATGGGAGCGAACTCGACCAGCGTCGCGAAACTCGCTTCGGCGTCGCGCCGCGCCGCGCGCGCCTCGGACTCAAGCAGTTCGCGTTCGATCGCCGGGATCAGCCGCTGGAGGTGGCCTTTGGTGACGTAGTCTTTGGCCCCCGCGCGCATGGCGGCGACGGCCATTTCCTCGGTGATCGTTCCGGAGACGGAGATGAAGGGAAGATCGAAGCCGCGCTCCTGGATGATGCGTAGCGCTGCCATGCCGCTGAACTGCGGCATGCTGTAATCGCCGATCGCCAAGTCCCACGTCTGGCGATCGAGGGCCGCGGTGAGCGTTTCCGCGGTGTCGACGCGTTCGTAGCGGACGTCGTAGCCGGCGCGCTTCAGCTCGTGAACGAGCAGGTGCGCGTCGTCCTCAGAGTCTTCGATCAGCAGAAGCCGGAGAGATGTGTCCAAGAGCTCATAATATGCATCCGAGCTATGAAAGTTCGGCTTATGCACGATAACGGACGTGTGAGATCAGTCACATTTGCGTGCGATTCTCGGGGAATCCCTACAGGCTGCGCATGACCCGAGGAGGGAAGCTCCCGAGGCAGGACTCGAACCTGCGACCCGTAGCCTGAGCGAGCCGGGCGCGCCTCCCGCAGACCGTGCAAATGAGGCTAAAACAGCAGCGGAGTCTCCGCCAGTCGAGCGGCCGACCAGCAAAAAGTCGCCCCCGAAACCGTCACCGAAACCGTCACCGCGCAAGCAGCGCTCGTGAGCGGTGGCGTCGACGATCGGTCCGCGACCCAGAGTAGAGCGGGGGTCTCCACAGCGGAGTGTAGAGCAGCGGTCTCCAAAGACGGCGGGTGTCCATGCGGGCCCGCTGTTTTTGTTCTCAGGCCGCGCCTCCAGGACCCCCAAATCCCTCCACGTCCGTCCGGGGCCGGCAAACACGACGGCAAACAACGCAGCTACAGCGTATGGGGTTCAGGGGGTCGCGGGTTCAAATCCCGCCGTCCCGACTGAGTGAAGATCAAGCCCTGCAGCGACTTTGGCTGTGGGGCTTTTTCTTCGCGGGATCATATTCGCGATGCTAAGGTCCTGCTCGCAGTCCAATCCTAGTTAGGCGCCGGCCGAACGTATGCCGCTAGCGTTGTGCGAGCCAGGCGAGCACCGCAGTCTGGAGCGCGATACGCTTGTCGGACCAGGAGTGATCCGTCGGCTGATGCACTGTTGTGACGCGAGTATTCCCGAGCGCACGCACGCGCTGGACGAGCGGATCTGTGTGCGCGGCCAATCCATCGTCGGACGTCAACACGAGCAGTGGCATTTGGGCTAGCCCTGAGCCTGCCGCCTCGAACCGCCAGCGTGCCGCCCCGTCGATTAGGTCATCGGCCATGCTCTGCGCCGTGACGCCCGAAAGCGATTCCATGTTGTCGGCCATGAACACGGCCAACGTGTCGCGCTGGATCGAACCAAGAAGTCCGAGGTCGGCCGCGGAAATCAAAATGGCGCCGAGCAATTCCGGATGGTGAGCGGCCGTCAGCGCCGTGACCCAGCCGCCCATGCTGTGGCCGGCGATTACTACCCGCCGCGCGTCAATCCCGAGCCTGCGCGCATTCGCGGTATCGCGCACGAATGCCAGCACCGCTTCAGCATCCTGGAGAGTGCCACCGAAACGGAACTCGCCGGGACTGCCCCAAGAGCCGCGATAGTTGACGGTGATTGCATTCCACCCAGCGCGACGCACAGCTTGGGCGAGATCAAGGTTCTTTTCGTTGCCGGGAAGCCCGTGGAAGAAGATGAACGCGGGATGCGCGCCGGGGCCGGAGGCGATATACGCAACGCCGTTGATGTTCACACCGCCGGAGGGAATGTGCAACACTTCCATTCGGGCCGGATGCACGCTATCGCGTGGTGGATCGGCGCTGATCGCCCGCGGAACCTGTGCCGTCACCGATGACGCAGCGAAAACTGCCGCACCCACGCTAATGAGGGCTCGCATGAACAGATCTCCTCAGGAGTCGTCAACAGTATTTGCGGGCGAGTCGAATGCTAGATCCACGCGCATTTGCTCGCTAGGTCTTGTGGCGCCCATCGCTTCTGCGACGCTTTTCTTGACGGAATCTTGACGAGACTGGATAAGGGTTGCTGTAACACAACCAGGACGTACTTATGTCAAGCCAGAGAGTCTGCAACATTGGTCTCCCGCGAGCCGTGGTTAGCCTCGGCATCCTGTGGACACTTCTCCCCATTGCCGCTGCCCAGACGGCGCCTCCGCTAGGAACGGGGACGCGCGTGCGGATCGTGATACCGGCTCGGGACAGCCAACCGGAGCGATACATCACCGGCAGTTTGGTCCGACTGGCAGGTGACACCGTTGTAGTAGCTCCTGGCGGCCTTGGCTTGGCATGGGCACGAACCGTAGCCCTGGACGATGGGCGCAGGCTCGAAGTGGTTGCCAGCAGTCACGGGCACGGAGGCAAGGGTGCAGCGCTAGGTGCACTTATTGGTGGTGTGACCGTGGGCTTTGTTGCTGGAGTGACCTCGCATCCTTGCTCCGGATTCTGCCCCGTTGATAAGGGCACTGAAGCGCTGGGGGGGGCGTTCGTGGGCGCGGCTGGGGGCGCGATAGTGGGGATGCTGATCGGGAGTTCGATTCGCGATGAAACTTGGGTTCCAGTGCGAACAGCTGGCGTCCGTGTGGCTCTCGTCCCGAGAGGTGTTGGCATCAGTTTGCACTTCTGAGAGCGACCGGCGCCGCCTTGTATCTCGATTCTTCAGTAAAGAGTGAGCAAGTTGGG
>WNEZ01000980.1_pt1 | contig 23417 bp, 22 predicted proteins | sample 5400521 | NCBI WGS metagenome assembly WNEZ01 (sample SAMN13153339, study PRJNA577476) | soil metagenome | isolation source: 120 cm saprolite under Douglas fir tree site 2 hole 1 replicate 1 | place: USA:California | collected 2015-04-18
CGACCTCCGCGCCCATTTGATACTCGCGCGTCAGGTGATGCGTCAGGATGACGGTGTCGGGCGTCGGCGTGTCGCCGGTACGGAACAGCATGGCGTCGGTCGATGTCATAGCGTCCGTCCCAGCACCGCTTCGACCTGCGCGCGGGCGATGAGGTAGTTGAACCGTGTCTGGACGACGTTGACTTGCGCCTGCGTCAATGCGGCCTGCGACGTCAGCAGATCGAGGATCGTCGCGGCGCCGACGCGATAGCGCTCGTTCTGGACCCGCAGATCCTCGGTTGCCGCGGCGAGATTGTCGCGTGCGATGTTGATTTGCTCCACGGCCGTCGACAGCGCCGCGAGCTCCTGCGTGATGAGCGCGTTGACCTGCCGGCGCGTATCAGCGGCCCGCGCCTCGGCGATGTCCCGATTGACGGAGGCCGAGACCTGGTTGGCTTCGCGCGAGAAGCCGTTGAACAACGTCCACGACACCCCGAACCGCCACGAGAACGTTTCAGGATAGTTGTTGAACAGCGGGAAGCTCGGCGATCCGGCGCCCTGGCGATTGTTGCTGTAGCTCACCGTCAGCGACGGCCAGTACTGCGAGCGCGCGCTCCATACCTGGGCGCGCGCTGCGCTCGCCTGCGATTCTGCTTGTGCGACTGCCGGCGCATTCTCGAGCGCGGCGCGCCGCAGGTCCGCGGTGTCGGGCACGGCGGGCAGCACCGTGTCCGGGATGGCGCGCACGAGCGCGTCGACGCCGATCTGGCGGCCGAGATTCGCCTCGGCTGTCGCGAGATTTGCCTGCGCCTGGAGCAACACAATGCGCGCGTTGCCGTAGTCGACCGTGGAGCGGAGCGAGTCCGAGCGCGTCGCCGAGCCGGCATGGAGCTTTTCGACGGAGATCTGCAGCTGCTGTTGCGCCCGACGCACCTGCGATTCGGCAACGCGGACCAGATCTTCCGACGCCAACGCGTTATAGAAGATCTGTTTCGTCGCGAGCGTGACCTGGAAGCGCTGGTTCACTGCCCCGGCTGCCGCGGCATCGCCAGTGGCGTTCGCCGCCCGCAGGTTGGCGAACCGCCGGAATCCGTCAAACAGCTCGAGACTGGCGTTGAGACTGCCGGTGTATGAGTACTCCGGCGGGACCGGCTGACCGGTCGTCGGGTCGATGCGGCTGACGTTGCTGCGCGCCGCCGAGGCGCCGGTCGAGAAGGTCGGAAGAAACGCACCGAATGCCGACCGTGTCGACGCGCCCGCATTGCGCTGATCCCCTCGCGCCTGAACCATCGCCGGCTGCACGTCCAACGAGCGCCGCACGGCTTCCTGCAGCGTCACTTCCTGCTGCGCCGTCGCGGGCGTTGCGATCGTGATGAGGAGGATCCCCGTAGGCCAGCGCATCAGTTCCGCCCCCCCGCTTTTCCTTTGGTGGAGTCTTCCCGCTCCCTACGGTGATGCTCAGCTTGATCGATCAGTTGCTGGTGACGAGTCCGCTGCTCCGGCGTGAGCTGAGCATCGATCTCGGCCCGCATGCGGGCCTTGATGGAATCGAACCGCGGCCGGACCCGGGCCCAGAGGGAATCGGTCTCGGGGCGGTGACGCGCGAAGATCGCCCGCACGGAGTCCCGCTGCGCGGTGCTGAGATCCAGCTCCCGGCTCAGATAGGCGACCATGGCATCGGGTCCGCGCCCCCCACCCGGACCTCGCCCGTCGTGTGCGACCGCCTCGCGGCCGCCCCATCCGGCAAGTCCGCCCGCCACGAACACCGCGGCCAGGAGGCCGACGGCGGCGAGTTTCGATCTATTCAGCATGGTTCCTCATTTCTCGTTCTTAGCGTTGATCAACCAATGACGCAAACACGATGCTGGCGTCCGGTGGATCCTGCGCGGTGACGAGGGCCGCAAGGCCTTGTCCCTCGAGCGGTGCCATCGCGGCGTCGATCGATGCCGGCGCCGGCGTCAGCACGGTGCGTCCGAACAGGAATCCGACGATCAGGGCGGCGACCGCTGCAGCCATGCCCGGCCGGAACCACGACGCCAGCACGTCGAGCGTCGGGACCGTAGAACGGTCCAACGCCCGCTCGTACTGCGCCATGACCCGCGCGACGAACGCTTTCTGATCGTCCTTCGGCTCGAGCGCGGCGCGCAACGCCGCGCCCAGCTCGGGATCCGGGCGATGATCGAACGGCTGTGTGTCTTTCATCGTGCCTGCTCCTTCCAGTCTGCCAGCAGCGTGCGTAGACGGCGACGCGCGTGAAACACTTCCGATCGCACGGTTCCTTCCGGGATTCCCAGAATCCCGGCGATTTCGGCGTGCGAGTAACCTTCGACATCGAACAAGACGACTGCCGTCCGCCGGCGCTCCGACAGCTCGCCCAGCGCGGTTTGCAAACGCGCACCCAACTCGTTGCGAATCGCCACCGCGTCGGGTCGCGGACCTCCGCCCACCAACGCCGGGTCGAGCGGCTCGGCCTGTCGTACGTTACGGCGCCGCCGCCGGTCCGTGGCAGCGTTGGCGACGATCCGCATCAACCAGGGGCCGAAGGGGCGGCGTGTATCGTACTGCGCGAGCTTCACCAGGGCAGACAGAAAACCGTCCTGCGCAGCATCATCGGCATCGTCGGGATCGCCCAACACCGCCCGGGCGACCCGCCGTGCCTGCTGTGCATATCGCTCCACGAGTACGCCGAATGCGTCGCGATCACCCGCTAAACTCTTAGCAACTAAGCCCTTGTCCTCTTCGCTGCTTCCCATACGCGCAGCGCCGGTCGGAGGTTGAGCCCCCCCAGCCCCACCGGCTCCCCCCTCGCGCTCAGCGAACATCGCTCTCACGGCGGCGCCGCCGCCGGGCGAGCGCCCAGCCGGCGAGCCAGAAGGAGGTCACCAACGCGCCCGCCGCCAGAACCGTGCTCGCAACCAGCGGAAAGAGGATGAGCGACACGCCCACGAGGAGGAAGGCCACCGCCGCAGTACCAGCTACCATGCGACGTGCCCCACCGGCGACTTGAATGAGGGCGACAGCGGCGACGGCCTGGCGTTCGCGCAGCGTGCGCTTGTATGGCGGAGCCGGAGCGTGCGACGGGGCGACCGCGTGGGAAGGGTGCACCGCGGCGGCAGCGACGAGCCGCGGCGGCAGCGGCAGCCGGCGGCGCGCCATCAGCACGATCTCGCGGCTCTGCGCCATGTCGTGCAAAAACTGCGTCGCGAGCGTCGCGGTCAAGCCATCATGCTCGGCGACGAGGTCGAGCTCGTAATTGCCCAGCAGGCTCGAGACGTTGAGGTTGCTCGATCCCACGCGCCCCCACTCGTGATCGCCCACGAGCGTCTTGGCGTGCAGCATCGGGCCGCGATACTCGAAGATGCGGGCGCCCGCGTGGAGCAGCTCGCGATACCCCGAGCGCGTGAAGATGCGGACGATGGGGATGTCGGAGGTGCCGGGAAGCAGGAAGCGAACGTCCACGCCGCTGCGGGCTGCATCCACGAAGCTCGCGTGCAGCGGCGGCGGCGCGACGAGGTAGGCGTCGGTGATCCACAGCCGTTCCGTCACCGCGGCCGCCAACAGCTGGACCGCGCGATAGATGCGCGACTGTCCGGGGAAGCCTTCCACCACGCGTACGCCCGTCGGCCCACATTCTTCGGGCGTCGCTGTGGTTTCGTCTTCGGGCAAGGCGCGGCCGGCACGGGCCCACATTCGGGCGAACGCCGCCTCGAGGGCCACAACCGCCGGGCCGCACACCATCAACATCGTATCGCGCCAACACGGCGCTCCGTTCGTGGGATTACCGGCCCATTCGTTGCCGATGCACAGCCCACCGGTCATCGCCCGCTCGCCGTCGACGACGAGGAGTTTGCGGTGGTCGCGGCTGAACGCTGCGATCAGACCGCTCGTCAAGATCGGGCGAAACGGGCGGACGTCCACGCCATAGCTGCGCAGCTCACGCCAGTACCGGCCACCGGTGCTGTAGCTACCGAACGCGTCGTAGAGCACGCGCACGCGCACGCCGGCGCGCGCGCGCTCGGCCCACGCCGTGGCGAAGCGCCTCCCGGTGTCGTCATCGTGAATGATGTAGTTCTCGAAATGGATCGTGCGCTGTGCACCGGCGATCATTTCGAGCATCGTCTGAAGCGCATCAGTGCTGATCGAGATGTGGCGGACGATGTTGCCGGGGATGGGCCGTGCTCCCGTCGCCCTATCCAACGCCCGCGAAAACGGATTCACCCTCCCCCCCCGACTCCCCCAAGGCCCAACGAAGGCTCCACCGGGCGGAGCGCCTGAATGCAGAATGCGATGTGCTCGTCGAGCGGTACGCCGAGCTCTTCGGCGCCCTGGCGCACCTCATCGCGGTTCACGCCGCGAGCAAACGCCTTGTCCTTGAGCTTTTTCCTGACCGACGAGACTTCGAGATCCGCGAAGCTCTTCGAAGGCCGTACCAGCGCGCACGCGACGAGGAAGCCGCACAGCTCGTCCACCGCGAAGAGCGTCTTCGCCATCCGCGTATCACGGGGCACCCCGGAATAGGTCGCGTGTCCCAACACCGCCCGCAGCAGTGGTTCGGCGACGCCTTTGGAGCGCAGCAGATTGACGCCCCACGCCGGATGGCCGTCGCTGGGTGAGTGCTCCTGATTGGGGAACTTCTCGTAGTCGAAGTCGTGCAATAGGCCGACGAGCCCCCACGCCTCGGGATCCTCGCCGTATTTGGCGGCATACGCGCGCATCGCGGCCTCGACCGCGAGCATGTGCTGGCGCAGCGACGGCGATTGGGTGTGCTCCTGCATGAGAGAAAGGGCTTCGGCTCTGTTCACGTGATCTCCACCCCCCACCGTTCACTCCACAACGCGAGCATGAGCTGCGGCCACAATCTCCGCGCATGATTCCGGCGACCGGTTCGGTGCTCCGTCAGGAGCGGCGTGTCGAGCAGGCGGTCGGCCAGGGGAGCGAGTCCCGTGTTCAGCCAGCGGGCCACCGGCACGGAGAGACCGCGTTTGCGGCGATGAATGACCGCGTCCGGCACCAGCCCGCGCGCCGCTTGCTTCAATATCGCCTTGGTGGTGAGGCCCCGCACCTTGAGACGTGAAGGGGCGGGAAGCACGAGCTCCATCACTTCGCGATCGAGGAACGGCGCCCGCGCCTCCACCGAAGCCAGCATCGTGGCGCGATCGACCTTGACCAGCAGATCGTCCGGCAGATAGGTCAAGAAATCGAACCACATGACGCGATTCAGCGGATCGTCGTGCGGGAAGCGGTCCAGTTTGCAGGCCAGCTCTGCAATGACGCCGTCTTCGATCGCCATCGCGCCGAGCCAGGTGAGGTGGCGATCGAGCCAAGGTTTTTCGCTGGCGGCGAGGAACTGCTTGACCATGTACTCGAGCGTCATCTTGCCGGTCGACGACGGCCAGCGATCCGCCGCCCAGCGCGCGCCGCGCCGCAGCGGGCCCGGGACCCGCTGCCAGCGCTCCGCGAATTTGTGGCCGAGGTAGGTGGGATAGCCGCCGAACAGCTCGTCGGCTCCTTCCCCGGACAAAATGACCTTTACGTCCTCGCGGGCGGCTTTCGCCAGCAGGAACGTGGGAAGCACCGCGGGGTCCCCGAGCGGCTCGGCGAGTGCGCGCGACACCACCTCGAGCGCGCGACCGAGCGATTTATCGTCGGCCGTGACGACGTGATGGACGCTGGCGATCGCATGCGTCACCGCTTCCGCATACGGGCTCTCGTCGTACCCGCTCTCCGTGAACCGCACCGCGTAGGTGTGAATGCGCTCGCCCGGGATGCCGCGGGCAGCGGCGGCGACGAGAAGCGACGAATCGAGGCCCCCGCTCGTGAAGATGCCGAGCGGTACGTCGGACATCAGCTCGCGCTTCACGGCACGCAGCAGCGTGTCACGTACTGTCGCGGCGTCGCCGAGTGTCGACCGGCTGCTGGCCGCCGCCGCGGCGCTCCAGAACGGGCGAACCTCGGTGCGCTCGCCTTCCGCGATGAGCAGTGATGCGGGTGGCAGCTTGTGGATGCCGTCGAACATCGTGTAAGGCGCCGGGACGTAGCCCAGCGCATGGTACAGCGACAGCGCCTTGCGATTCAGCCGGCGAGGCTGGTCCGGGAACTCGAGCAGCGCCTGGATCTCGGATGCGAATCGCAGTTCGCCATCCACTTCAGTCCAGAACAGCGGTTTCTCGCCCGCGCGATCGCGCGCGAGCACGAGCCGTCGCCGCGTCTCATCCCAGATCGCGAGGCCGAACATCCCCTCGAGCCGCGCGACCGCATCCGCGCCGAACCGCTCGTAGAAGGGAACGATCGTTTCAATGTCACCGTGGGAGCGGAAGGGATAACCCCATCTGGACGCCTCGCGCCGCAGCTCCGGCGCATTGTAGATCTCGCCGTTGCATACCATCCAGATCTTGCCGTCGGGGCTCTGGAACGGCTGATCGCCGGTCGTGAGATCCATGATCGCGAGCCGGCGCGCGCCGATGCGTGCACGCTCGTGACCGACGATGCATTCGCCGTCGGGCCCGCGGTGGCGCAATGCGGCGGCCATCCTCGCGAGCGCGTCGGGATGGCGCAGCGGTGCTTCGCCGCGCGCCCCCCCCGGCCCCCCCGGCCCCCCCGGCCCCCCCGGCCCCCCTATCGCGCCGAAGATGCCGCACATGGTCCATAGGCCGCGTATTTGCCCTCCACGGCGAGCAGCGGGAGCACGGAATCGAGCTGCGCACGGACGCGCGCGTCGGTGGCACGCGCGACGAACACGGCCGGTGTGCGGCAGTCGCGCGCGCGACCGCGCCAGTAGTCGGCCGGCCGGAGCGGTGACGTGCTGTCACGGCGGAACTGTTCCTGGTAATCGAGTACGAAGTTGCTCGTCAGCTCGCGCGCGGTGGCCGTCGCGAGGAGAACCTGATGCCGCAGATAGAACGGCAAGGACATCGGGAACGCGGCCACCCCTACGACCTCCATGGGTGCACCCATCGGCCCAGCATTCTGAATCACTCGAGCAATGGTCGCGGACGAGCGATCCTCGCCGACCGCGGCGAGCAGCCGGCCGGAGACGATCGGCATCGCGAGCACGGTGAGCGCGTACCCCATCACCGTGAGTGCCGGGCGCGGGCGCTCGCCTCGGCCGGCGTACCAGACCAATACCGCCGAGATCAGCAGCGCGATGCCCAGCGCCAGCGCAGTCTGAGGGATCGCGGCCCGCTCGCCCGGGGTCAGGCTGATGGGCGCGGGCAGCCAGATGGTCAGGGATACCAGGGCGAGCCCGAGCAGCGCGGCGATCGCGGCATACGTACGCCTCCCGACCACGAGTCCGGCGCCGAGCCCTCGTGCCGCGGCGAGTGCGAAAGGTGGCATCAGCGGCAAGATGTACTGGGGAAGCTTCGACTGATTCAACGTGAAGAACAGCAAGGGTCCAAGAACCCAGCACGCCAGAAGAATCGACTCCTGCGCCAGCGGATTCACGCGCCGGGCCAGCCAGGCCCAGCGCCAGTTTTTCAGACCGGCGAGCGCGGGCACGATCCAGGGGAACGCGGCGACGGGAACGATCGGCAGATAGTACCAGAACGGCGCGGTCCGGTGGAAGGTCTTCGTGGTTACGCGCTCGAAGGTCTCGCGCACGAAGACGTAATGCGGGAATTCGGGGACGCGATGCGCCACCGCAAGAAACCAAGGGAGCGCGACCGCGGCGAACGTGGCGAGTCCGGCGAGCGGGAACAGCCTCCGCACGGTTCTGCCGGTAATTAGCGAGTAGGGGATCAGCGTGACCAGCGGCACCAGGATCGCGATCGGCCCCTTGGTAATCGCTCCGAGCCCGATCGCCGCCCACGCCAGCACGGGTCGCTCATCCCAGAACGCGAGCGCGCTGTCCATGATCGTCGTGCGCGCGTATGCGAGCACCAGCGGCATCGTGGCGAGCGCCAGCGCCGCGAGCCATCCCGCATCCATGCCCCAACGTCGTTTGACGAACCATACCACTACGATCAGCGTCGCCAGCGTGAATAGGTACGCCGGCAGACGGGCGGCGGTCTCGGTTGGTCCCAGTACCTCCATCACCACGGCGGCCGACGCGAAGTACACGATCGGCTTGTCGAGGTAAGGCAGCCCGTCGAAATGCGGCAGCACGTAGTCGTTCGTCGCCGCCATCTCGCGCGCGACCTCGGCGTTGCGTCCCTCGTCGGGATCGAAGAGCGGATATCCGCCGAGGTTGAACCCCAGCGCCAGTGCGGCGGCAAGGAGCAGCACCGGCAGCCGCACGTAGGCGCCGAGCGGCAGGGTACTAGGAACCGGGAGCCTGGGGCGTTGAGGGAGGTTGGGCGGGCGCCGTGGGCATCTGCGACACCGTGATCGGGACGTTGGCTTTGCGCTCGCCGTCCACAGTGATCTCGAACCGATACTGGCCGGCGTGCGGGAACGGCACGTCGAACACGAGCACCGCCGCCGCCTCGATCTCCGTGACGCCGGCGGGCGGCTCGGCAAAGTTGACCGTGCCCGAGCCGCCCAGCAGCTCCGCGTCGTCTGCATCGAGCAGCTTGATCTGCACCTGATGCTCGCCGACTTCCGTGCGTTTCCCCTTCAGCCGGAGCACCAGGTGCAGCCGTGGATGCATCGCCGGAAACTGCGGCACCCAGATGTGCTGGAAGATGCCGAGCACCGACATCTTGCCCGACTGGTCGACCAGCGCGTAGTCGGCGACGACCGCGAAATCGAGATGCACTTACTTCTTCGCCACCGGGACGGAGACTCGCGCCTTATCCCAGGTGATTGTGAGCGCTCCTGATTCGAACGCGATGACGAGCTCCTCCACCGGCGCCGCCAGCGTCTCGACTTTCGCGTCGACGCGAACCAGGTCCTGCTCGGCGCTATACTCGGTGCCCCACTGGCCCGTCTGCTTGTTAATGATCAGTTTCCAGCCGCTCGGCGTCGGTAGTGTCCAGAGCGTGTACTTGCCCGCGGGCACCGTCGCGCCGCCGATGACTAGATCCGCGGACGTGTTGAGCTGCGTGGCGGCATTGGCGCCGGTGCGCCACACGGCGTTCCACGGCACGACGTCGCCGAAGATTACCCGCCCGCGTTTCGTCGGCCGGCCGTAGTCCACCCACACTTCCGCGCCACCGATCGACCCGCGTGCGGTGTCACGCGGCGAGAGCTGGCCGAGTGGCCGGTTCGCGAACATCGGACCGGCCTGCGCCATCGGTACCGATGCGACGCGCTGGACTTCGATCTGCAAGGTGCTGCCTTTTCCTGTGAGCCAGGTGAGATGCCCCTGCCGGTCGAGCCGGAACGTAAAGGGCCCGACGCCTGCGAGCTGTCCTTCATCGAACATGAACACGAGTGTATCTCCGCCCCGTTTGCGGATGTACCCGCCGCTGGTTCGATCGGCGGAGTAGAGCGCGGTGAACCGGACGCTGTCCTTCCCCGTGCCGCGGGCCCACCGCCCGATCTGTTCCATGAGTCCGTACACGTAGAACTGGAACGGGAACGTGCCCCGCGGCACCGCGAGCTTCGTCGTCACGCTGCTGTCGCCCCGCGGGGACACCATGATCACCGTGTCGCCCGAGAAGTCGACCGAGTTCTTCGTCTCCATCGGTCCAGGCCCGCCGCCGATGTTGTGCGTCACGATCTCCACGTGGCGAATTGAGCCGTCTGGATTCAGGTCGAAGGTATAGATGCGATGCAGGCTCCGCGGCGTGCGGATCACGTACTCGCCGCGTAGCCGCGTTGCCGTTCGCGTGTATTGTTCGAGCGTTACTGTGTCGTTGCCGAGCCTCGTGACGAAAGCCCCCGAGTCCTGGACGGCGAACGTCAGCGTCAACAACAGCGCAAGCATGCAGTGCCTCCGGTCATGAGACGCGAATCGATGTGATCTCGTCGTTCCCCTTGATGCCGTTGACGACGTCCATTCCTTTCGTGACCTGCCCGAACACGGTGTGCACGCCGTCGAGATGTCGTTGCGGCGAATGACAGATGAAGAACTGGCTGCCGCCCGTGTCCTTGCCCGCATGCGCCATGGAGAGCGTGCCGGCGACGTGCTTGTGTGTGTTCTTCTGCGTTTCGCATTTGATCGTGTATCCCGGGCCGCCCGTGCCAACCGGTCCCTTGCCCGCCTTGGAGTACGGGTCCCCACCCTGGATCATGAAATTCGGAATCACGCGATGGAACTTGGTTCCGTCGTAAAAGCTCGAGTTCGCCAGCTTCTCGAAATTCGCGACCGTGCCGGGCACTTCGTCCGCGAACAGCTCGATCTCGATCGTGCCCTTCTTGGTCTCGATCACCGCTTTCTTGTTCGGCATCTACATCCCCGCGTTGAGGTTTTCCTCGACCTGGTGGACCGTCTTCATCCCCACGATCGCGCACGCGATCTCCGGGCGGTCGAGCACGAACTTGAGCGCCAGCTGCGCCGCCGTCATCCCCGACTGCTCCGCCAGCTCCAGCACTCGCTGGCCCAGCGCGGACAGCTGGGCCACGTAGGGCCGCGGCATCCGGCTGCGAATGTCGCCACGCTCCCAGGTACTGGCGGCGTTGTAGCGTCCGGCGAGGAAGCCGTTCGCGAGCGGCTCGCGCGCGATCACGCCCACGTTCGCCGCGTGCGCCGTGGGTAGGAATGTGTCCTCGGCTTCGCGCCGCGCCAAGTTGTAGACGATCTGCACCGTGTCAGGCATCGTCGCCTGGACGGCCGCCACGCCCTCTTCGGGCGGATGTACGGACACGCCATAGAACCGGATTAGTCCCTCGCGCTTCATCTCTTCCAGCGGTTCGTAAGTGCCCCTCGCGGAAATCAGGTTGATGGGCGGATTGTGCAGCTGCAGCAGGTCGATGTAGTCGGCACGCAGCCGCTCGAGCGACCGTTCGACGGCGAACCTCAGGTAGCCGGGCGTGAAGTCCAGCCGCATGTCCCGGTTGTAGAAGTTGCCGCCAGCCTTGGTCGCGATGAACACCTGATCGCGAACGTCGTGCAGCGCCGCACCGAGCAGGGTTTCGGAGTGGCCGTGGCCGTAGACGTCCGCCGTGTCGAAGAAGTTGCAGCCCAGTTCGAACGCCCGCCGGATCGCACGGGTGGACTCCGCGTCGTCCGTAGCGCCGTACGAGTTACCGAACGCATTGCCGCCAATGGCCCACGCCCCGAAACCGATCTCGCTGACGGAGAGTCCGGTACGGCCGAGCGTGCGGCGGTTCACGCCTCCAGCAGCCCTGTGAGCTGCTCCGGCGCGGACACGGGCATCGAGCACGTGGTTCCGACGCAAACCGTCGCGGCGGGCTGCTCGGCAATCGTGCGCACCACCGCCTTGCGGGGGCGATAGGTCTGCAGCGCGAGCAGATGCATCGCGCACGCGGGTCCATCGCCGCGCGGGCCGCGGACCTCGATGCGGGTGCCAGGATGCACGGCCCAGTCCACCGCGCGCAGTAGGGTGGAGCCGTACAGCGACAATTCGCGCGCGCTGCCGGCGAATGCAGCGAGATGCCGATCGAGGCGCTCGCGCCACTCCGCCTTGTCGGTCAGTGCCGCAAGACGCGCGAGCACGAGCCCGGCGACGCCGTTGGGCGATGGAGTCGGCGCATCCTGAACCGGCTTGGCACGGGTCGCGAGATATGCGGTGCCGTTCGTTGCGGCGATGTCGAAGTAGCCTCCACTCGTGTCGGCGTGTGCCTTGGCGCAGTACGTCATCACCTCGATCGTCCGCTCCAGCCAGCCGGATTCTCCCGTGGCTTCGTACGCGTCGAGAAAGGCGGCGGCCGCCTGCACGTTGTCATCCAGCATGCCGCGCGGCTCATGACGCCCGAGGACATGCGACATCCCCCCCCCACTGCCCACATCCCACGCCTCTCTCCAAATACGCTCGAGAACCCTGAGTGCAAACTCGTTGCACTCCGTTCGATCGAGCGCCGCACCCGCCTGCAGAAAGGCACCCGCCATCATCGCGTTCCAGTTGACGTACGCCGTGCGGTCCACGAACGGCGCTTTGCGGCGGTCGCGTGCGGCCTTGAGCTTCTTGATCGCCGTGCGCAGCACGGGCCAATCGTCATCACTCGCCGGGTCCTGCTTCCACCACAACACGTTTTTCTTCGGGTTGTGGTGCATCTCGCCCGTGTCCTGGATGTCGAACACACTTGACGCGACTGCGAATTCTCGCGCGGTGAGTGCGTCTTTCGCTTCATCGACCGTCCACGTCCAATAGTCACCGTCATCACCAAACGTCAGGTCCGCGTCCTGTGACGTCGCAAATGCGCCCCCCCCGGGCTCCTTGTCGGCCATGACTTCGAGCACCCAATCCACGATGCCGGTGGCGACTTCCTTGAACAGCGGAGTCCCGAGAGCCTGGTAGGCGGAGAGATAGGCCCGCAGCAGCTCGGAATTGTCGTACGACATCTTCTCGAAGTGGGGAACGATCCACCGCTCATCGACCGAGTAGCGGTGGAAGCCGCCGCCCACGTGATCGCGGATGCCCCCGCGCGCCATTGCGGTGAGCGTCTTCTCGACGATCTCCCGTTGCCACGCGAGACCACCCCGGCTGTCGTGCCAGCGCGCGAGCAGGAACTCGATCGCCGCCGAGTGTGAGAACTTGGGTGCCGAGCCGAAGCCGCCGTAGCGCACGTCGAACAGCCTGGCCATCTGGTCGGCGCCGCCGCTGACCAGATCGGCGCTCACGACGCCAGACTTCGCTTCGTCCAGCGTCTGGACGACGTGCTCGCGAATCGCGTGCGCGTTCGTGGTGACGCGCTCTTGATCTTCGCGAAACGCGCGCGCGATCTCCATCAGCACGCGGCGAAATCCCGGCCGCCCGTAGGCGTTGTTGTCCGGCGGGAAGTAGGTGCCGCCGAAGAAGACCTCACCGTCGGGCGTCAGGAACGCCGTGAGCGGCCAGCCGCCCTGTCCGCTGAGCGCCTGCACGGCCCGCTGATAGCGCGCGTCCACGTCGGGTCGCTCGTCACGGTCCACCTTGATGCACACGAAATCACGGTTCAGCAGCTCGGCGACCGCGGGATCTTCGTACGACTCGCCGTCCATGACGTGGCACCAATGGCACCAGACGGCGCCGATATCGAGGAGGATCGGCTTCTTCTCCTGGCGCGCGCGCGCAAACGCAGCGTCGCCCCAGGCAGACCAATGGACCGGTTGGTGGGCGGCAGACTTGAGGTACGCGGAGGGTTCGGACGCCAGCTGATTCGACGACACGGATCTAATCCAGGTACCGGATCGCGGTTTGCGTCAACAACTCCGCGCCGATCACCAGCGACTCCTCGTCGATGTCGAATGTGGGACTGTGATGTGGTGACGCGCGGCCCCCCTTGGGCGCCGAACCGACGAACGCGAAGCACCCGGGGACGCTCGCGAGAAAGTAGGCCATGTCCTCGCCGCCCATCGTGCGCACGCCGTGGCGCACGTTGTTGGCACCGATCAGGCCGCCGGCGACGGCGCGCATCAACGTGCTCAGCTCTTCATTATTAATGAGGGGGGCGCTCAGGCGGCGGTAATCCACGTTGGCCTGGGCTCCGAGCGCCGCCGCGATGCCCTGCGCCGTCTCCTCGACCAGCCGCGGCGCATCCTCGAAGAAGTGGCCCCCGAACGTGCGCACCGTGCCGCGGAGGTCGGCGCGGTCGGGGATCACATTGAATGCCCGCCCCGCATGCACTTCCGTGACCGAGACTACGGCTTCCGCCAGCGGATCGCGCCGCCGCGACACCAGGCTCTGGAGCGCGGTGACGATATGAGCCGCGACGAGCACCGGATCGATGGTCTGATGCGGAGCGGCCGCATGGCCGCCCCGCCCCAGAATCTCGATCTCGAACTGATCCACCGACGCCATCACGGGTCCCGCCATGATGCCGATGGTGCCCACCGGCAGGTCGTTCCAGAGGTGAATGCCGAACGCCGCGTCGACCTTGGGCTTTTCGAGCACGCCGTCCTTGATCATCGCCTGGGCGCCATTGGAGACTTCTTCGGCCGGCTGGAAGGCGAACTTCACGCTCCCCGGGAGCTCGAGCGGTGCGAGCCGGCGGGCGACCTCGAGGCCAATTGCGACGTGCCCGTCGTGCCCGCAGGCGTGCATCTTCCCCGGTTGCCGGGAGCGATAGGGGACCGCGTTCGCTTCCTCTACGGGCAACGCGTCCATGTCTGCCCGGAGCAGGACGCAGCGGCCGCCGTTCTTCTTGAGTCCCACGACGCCGGTCTTTCCGATGCCCGGAGTGACCTGGTAATTCAGGCCGCGTAAGCGATCGGTAATCAGGTTGGCGGTGCGCGTCTCCTCGAACCCTAGCTCGGGGTGCTGGTGGATGTCGCGTCGCGTAGCGATGAGCGCTGCGCGGTCGACTGGACTGAGCGTGCTCATACCAGCGAGCTCGGGCAGATCCGATTGAGCACGCAGTCGGCACATCTCGGTCGTCTGGCGATACAAACCGCGCGCCCGTGCTGAATCAGCATATGCGAGAACCAAGTCCAATCATCACGCGGCACGATGTCCATCAGGTCTTGCTCGATCTTCACGGGATCGTCCTGCCGGGTGAGCCCCAGCAACCGGCTCAAACGATGCACGTGCGTGTCCACGACGATCCCTTCGTTTTTCCCGAACCAGGTGCCCAGGATGACGTTCGCCGTCTTGCGGCCCACGCCGGGCAGGGCGGTCAGCTCTGCCATCGTTTGCGGCACCTCGCCGCCATGCCGCTCGACGAGCGCCTGCGCCATCCCGATGATCGATTTGGTCTTGTTCCGAAAGAAGCCGGTGGACTGGATCTCCTTCTCCAGCACACGCGGATCGGCCGAGGCGTAGTCGGCGGCCGTGCGGTATTTCGCGAACAGGTGCGGCGTGACCATGTTGACGCGCGCGTCGGTGCATTGGGCGGAAAGAATCGTCGCGACGACGAGCTCCAGGGCACTGTGATGGTGCAGCGCGCTCGTCGCCTCCGGGTACTCCCGCTTCAAGCGGGCGATGATCTTCCGTGCCCGCACTTTCCGTTCGGTCGCCGCGACTTTCGTCTTCATGGGTCAGCCGGAATCTAGCAGCGTCAGGAGCCGGCACGTGAGCAGCAGCAGCTCGCCGGCATTGGCCACGGAGTACAGTCCGGCTGCCGTGCCGCCCGCCAGCTTCGGAGCGAATGGTGCGGTGCCATCGTCGCGTGCGGCCGCGATTTCGATTTCACCGGGCGCCGGATCGTCAGGGTCGGCTCGCCCCTCGAGTCCCACCGCGCTGAACCCCGGTCGATCGGGGCGCATCCCGAAGATCGCCAAAACGCTGATCGCACCGGCCGCCTCGGTTTCGGACGGAGCCGCGCTCACGAACATGCCGTCGAGCGGTTCGGGAGGGCTGGCTTCGTTCGGCGAGCCCCAGACGCGCAGCTCCGGCAGTTGCAGATACTGCGCGGCATGAGGTAGCCGCGTCGTGATTCGCTTTTCGCCGACCGCGCGACGCAGCGCCTGGTCGCTGATCGGGTAGGTAGGTTGCTCGGCGGCCCAGAACAGATATGCGTGATGCAGCAGCAGCACGTGCGCCTCGAGCGCGTCGGCGCCGGCGTCCTCTGGTACGATCTCGCGCAGCAGTCGGCCGACGGGCTCGAGCAACACAAAGCGATCGCGATCGGTGGGGGCGGCGCCGTCCTGCTGCAGCGCCCCGGCGATGGCGGGAAACCGGGGCTCGATTTCCTCAAACGCCAGCGCGAAAGGAGTCGCTCTCATGCTTTCGGGAGGAAGTCGTCGAGCGTGCGCACGAATTCGGCGGTCGCCTCGACGTGCGGGCAGTGCCCCACCGGCAGCTCCTTTAGACGAGCCTGCAGCAGCGCGGCGAGCTCGCGCGAACCGGCGATCGGGAGCGGATCGAACGTCCCGTGCAGAATCAGAGAAGGGGGAAGCGGGAAGCGGGATGCCACGTCCGTGAGCTGCGGGCGCAGATCATAGTCGCCCAGGCTATCCCATACGCCCTGCTGCGTGCGGGCATTGACGCGGAACGCCGTGAGACTCTTCGCGTCGCGGAAGTCGCGAAAATATCCGGCGACAGAAAGCTCGAACGCCCGTCGTTGATAGGCTGCCGGGTCACGCTCGCGCAAGCCGCCGGCGCGCAGCGCGTCGCGCTCGCGCTTGATCTCGGGCGCCGCCATGCGACGCGCGAATTCCTCCTCGAACTGGCGTCGGTAATCGGCGGTCGGCGAGCCGGGAGCAACGAGCGCCAGGCGTTCGACGCGTTCCGGATGCGCGACGAAGTACAGGACCGCCAGCAGGCCGCCCCAGGAGTATCCGCACAACGTCAGCCGCTCCAGGCCCAAGTCCGCGCGAATCCCGTCGAGGTCGGCGACATGCTCCTGCCATCCCACCGGCGTGTCGCGCGGCACGGGAGATTGACCACCGCCGCGCTGATCGTAGTAGAGGAGTGAGCGACCCTGCGCGAGCACGTCGTACTGCGGCAGGAGATAGTCGTGACTCGCGCCCGGTCCGCCGTGCAGCACCACAACCAGGGGACCGCTGCCGATCCGCCGAGTGAACAGGTGCACTACAGCAGAACTGCGAGCGCGTCGGCGACTTCCTTCACCTCAGCATGCTCGCGCTCACCGAAGCCGCTCGGCACGTCGGAGTCGATATCGATCTGTCCGAGGATGTGGTCACCGCGCCGGATCAGCACGACCAGTTCCGACTTGGTGAACAGATTGCAGGCCAGATAATTCCCGATCGCGCTCACGTCGGCGACGTTCTGGTCGCGCTGCTCCGCGACCGCCGTCCCACATACGCCACGGCCGACGGGAATCCGCGTATGCTCGGTTTCGCGGCCGGCCTGGGCCTCGAGCACGAGCTCGGCGCCGTCGAGCATGTAGGCGTAGACAGAGGTGTAGGGCGGGCCCCACGACCGAATGCGCTCGCAGGCCATCTGCAACAGCGCGTGACGCCCCTCGTCGTGGAGATGTGCCGCGCGCAGCGCGCGTACGACCTTCGTGGCTTCCGACGCGTCGCCGCTCGTCACGGGCGCTTTCCGAGAACCGTCGTGGCACGCCGCTCGACGCCGTCGCGCCGGCTCACGATGACTACGGTATCACCAGCCTGGTGGCTGCGCAGTGCGTCGGTCATGTCGTACAAGTTACCGATGTGCTTGTCGCCGATCGCCGTGATCACGTCGCCCGCTTGCAACCCTGCCTGCTCGGCGGGACTGCCCGCCCGCACGCCCGTAATGCGCACACCATCTGACACGCCGCCGCCGCTCATGTCGGGAATCGTCCCGAGATAGGCCCCGTATCCGGACCCACCGGTGGTGGCCTGCGGACGCGGCGCATCCACGAACGTCAGGGAACTCGTCCGGTTGGCCAACGACCAGGCGAGATCGGCGACGTACTCCGCGACCTGCGCGATTCCGGTGACGTTGAGCTTTTCCCAGTCGTCGGTCGAGCGGTGATAGTCGTCGTGCAAATCGGTGAAGAAGTGCAGCACCGGATGGCGGGTCGCGAAGAAAACGGCGTGATCGCTGGGTCCCCAGCCGTCTCCCGATGCCCGTAAGTCGAAGCGCGGCGGCGTGTTAAGGGAATCGAGCAGGGCCGGGAATTCGCGCGCGGTCCCGGCGCCGAGCGCCATCAGCCGCGCGTTCCGCAGCCGTCCCACCATGTCGAGGTTCAGCATCGCGTACAGCGAGTCGATCGGCTCGGGCACGGAGTGGTGCACGAAGTACGACGAACCGATGGTGCCCAGCTCCTCGCCGCTGAACGCGACGAGTACGACGGTCCGTGCGGGGTGGCGCCGGGCCAGCCGCCGGCCGATCTCCAGCAACGCCGCGGTGCCGGACGCGTTGTCGTCGGCGCCGTTATGCACTCGCCCCGTGGAATCAGGATCCAGTGCACCGAATCCGCCGAGTCCCAAGTGGTCGTAGTGCGCGCCGACCACGACGATTTCCCCACGCAGCGCCCGCGATGACCCCGGGATGATGGCGACGACGTTGCGGGTGGGTGTGCCACCGAGCGTGGTATGCAGCACCGCCGGCGCATCCGCGGGAATCGTGAAATCCTGGAACGACACGCGTAAGCCGGCCCGCGCAAAGCCGTCCCGGATGTAGGCCCCGGAGCGCTGCAGCCCCGCAGTGCCGACGCCACGGCCTTCCTGGCTGTCGGCGGCGAGGAACTGCACGTCTGCCAGGATCCGTCGTGCGGCCGGCGAGAGCGTGTCTTGCGGAGTCCCCCACGAGGCCGTGGTGAGCAAGAGCAGTGCGATCATGGGGGGTACTCTATAGATTCAGCCTCCCCATGGCCACCCCGCAGGATTTTGCCGCGTCGTTCGCGCGCGCTCTCGACCTGTTTCGCGATCCAGGGGCGAGAGAGGAGCAGAAAGCGCAGTTTCGCACGCTCGCCGGGATCCTCAAGGTCGATGGTGTCACGATCTCGGCGCAGGATGGAAAGTTGCTCGTAAACGGGGCGCCGGTGGTTGGTGACACGCTGCTGCAGCGGCTCGAATTTCACTCTGTAAAAGAGATTGCAATTCCGGCTGATCCCCCGGTTGCCGAGATGTTCGAGCTGCTGCGTGCGCTTGCCGCTCAGCCGGGCGACGAGGACATCGCGTCCCGGCTGCGGGCGAGCGGGGCGTCACGGGTTTCGGTCAGGATGCAGACATTCGTCTTCGGAACGCCGATCGCTCCCGTCAGCGCGCCGCCCGCTCCGCCGCGTGATGTGCCAAGCGCGATCCGCGACACGCCGGTCGCTGCGAGCGGGACCGAAGACATCCCCGATATCGTCCGCGAAGCGACCGCCCAGAGCGCTGGATTCTCTCCGGCCGCGGCGGCCACCCGTACGACCGGGGATTTGATCGCGCAGTTGAAGGACAAGCCCGAGGGGCCACATGTCGGCGAGCTGCTCGCGGTCTTGGGGCGGCAGCTCGAGACGGCGATGAAGACAAACCGCATCTCGCAGGCGCTGACGATCGTCGCCGGGATTGTTCGCGCCGAGCAGCAGGTGGGCGACGCGAGCCGGCGGCGGCAGTATTCGATCGCGCTGAAGCGCATGTACAAAAAGGCGCTGCTCGAAGCGATCGCCGAGGTGGCCAATCATCCCACCGACCGGGAGGACTCGCTGCTGGTGCTGCGGAGGGCGGGGGAGGACGGGGTCGAAGTGCTGCTGGATCTCCTGGTCGCGGCGCCGACCATCGAGGAGCGGCGCGGCATCTTCGTGGCGCTGACCGGCATGAAGGAGGGGACGGACCAGCTGGTGCACATGCTCGGACATCACCAATGGTTCGTCGTGCGCAACGTCGCCGAGCTGGCGGGTGAGCTGGGCCTGGATGAAGCCGTACCGGCGCTCGCCCAGCAGCTCGAGCACAACGACGAGCGTGTCCGGAAGGCGGTCGCCCTGGCGCTGGCGAAGATCGGATCGAGCTCGGCGGCGGAGCCGTTGCGTCGCGCATTGCGGGACAAGTCCCCGGAGGTGCGCATGCAGGCCGCACTCGGCGTCGGGGGTCGCAAGTCGAGCGCGCTGGCGATGCCGCTGGTCGTCGCGATGGAAGAGGAAGAGGATGAGGCGGTGGAGCGAGAGCTCATTCTCGCGCTCGGGCGCATCGCCAGCACGGCGGCGGTGCAGGCGCTCATCAAATTCGCGCAGCCAGGCGGCCGGTTGTTCGGTCGGAAACCGGCGGCGCAACGCGCGACGGCGGTCGAGGCGCTCCGTATCGCCGCGACTCCAGCGGCGATTGGAACGCTCGAAGGTCTCACCGATGACGGCGACAAACAGGTCCGCGCTGCCGCTCAATCGGCACTCGCGGATGTGAAGCGAAAATAGGGCAGATTTATCTGCCTGAATGTCAGTTGCAGATCGCCAGAAAAACCGCATAACGCAACGTCAAACAATCAGACAACAGCACAGCCGGTTTTCGCGCCGTCGCTGGCCCACATGTTATTGCCCCATAGCGTGTTACGCTTGCTGTGCCAAAGTGGGTGCGGTTCTTGCCCCTAGGGGTCGCGCAGTTCCTTAGCACGACCTCTTCGGTCAGGAGAGATCATGAAAAGCGTTCGCGTACTGTTCGTTGTCCTTGGCCTGTCGGCGCTGCCGCTCTTCGCGACAGCTGCCCAGGGTAACGGCAACGGCAACCAATGCAAAACCGCGCCGTCCTCGCCGAACGGGCGGGGTGTCGGTCTTGCGACGGCTCCGGGACAAGTGAAGAAATGTGCCGTCACGCCGGCGGGGCCGCCTCCGAATCAGCCGCCGGCGGCGAGCTTCACGTTCATCTGCTCAGATCTCAGCTGCAGCTTCACGAGCACGAGCACCGACCCCGATGGGACGATCAGCGCGTATAGCTGGACGTTCGGCGACGGTGGGACATCCAACGTCCAGAATCCGTCACACAGCTATGGGGCGGCCGGCAGCTATACCGTTACGTTGACGGTCACGGACAATCAAGGAGCAGCCAGCGGTCCACTTTCTCAAACGGTCAATGTGACGTCGCCGCCTCCGTCTCAGCCGCCTCCGTCTCAGCCGCCCCTTGCGAACAACGAGATCCACGGCATGGTGTGGGAAGACATCGACGGGAACGGCGTCCGTGATCCGTTCGCAGGCGAGATGGGGCTACAGGGTTGGAGCGTGCAGTTGTTCGATGCCAATGGGCTGCTGCTGAACAGCCAGATTACGGATGGCTCGGGCAATTACGTCTTCGCCCCGCTTCCGGCCGGCACGTACAGCGTGTGCGTGGTGAGCCAGCCAGCCACGTATCACCAGACCGTTCCGCTGAGCGGTACCGGCTGCGGAGGGTTGGGGTATTCGTTCCCGATTGCGGAGAGCTCGATCGGGTCCTGGACGATCAACATCGACTTCGGTGAGATGTTGAATCCGTAACGAGTTTCACTCCTGACCAACTCAGGGCCCCGGGCAGTCCGCCGGGGCCCTGTTTCTTTCACCTACCGAGGGATGAAGTCGATGCCCGGCTCGAGCCGGCGCGCGGCCGCGGCGAGTAGATCGGCGGCGCGATCGAGATCCTCGAGCGCCACCATTTCATTGGGGCTGTGCATGTAGCGGTTGGGGACGCTTACGAGCCCAGTGGGAATTCCGCGCATGGCGTTGTAGATCGCGTCGGCGTCCGTCCCCGTGTCGCGGGGGGCCGCTTGGATCGTAAACGCGATCTTCGCCTGCTCGGCGCACTCGACCAGCAGATCGAATACGACGGAGCTCACCGAGGAGCCGCGGCTCAGCACGACACCGCCACCGAGCTTGTGATCGCCCGAGTGCTTCTTGTCGGCGCCCGGATAGTCGGTCGCGTGGGTGACGTCGACCACGATCGCCACATCGGGCTCGATCCCGACCGCGCTCGTCCGCGCTCCGCTCCCGGTCCAGGCGATCTCCTCGCGCGTCGACGCGACGGAAAACACCGCGGCATGCGGCGGTCGCTTCGTGGCGAGTCGGCGCATCGCCTCCGCCGCGACGAAGGCGCCGATGCGGTTGTCGAGACTGCGGGAGACGATGCGGCCGTTGGGGTACTCCTCGACGCGGCTATCCAGCACTCCGGGATCGCCGATCCGAACTCGCGCCGCGGCCTCGTCCCGACTCGCCGCCCCGATGTCGATCCACAAGTCGATCACCTTCGTCACCCGATCCAGCTCTTCCTTCTTCAGCTGGTGGATCGCCTTCTTTCCCACCACGCCGTGCACCGGCCCCGCGCGGGTCAGAATGAGCACGCGCTGCCCGACCAGGACCTGCGAGTCCCATCCCCCGATGCCGCTGAAGTAGAGAAAGCCGTCGTCGTCGATGTGGGTGATCTGGATGCCGATCTCGTCGATGTGCCCCGTGAGCATCAGGCGCGGCGTTCCCTTGGCGTTCAATACCGCGACGGAATTGCCGTGCACGTCGACGCTTACGCTGTCGGCGAAGCTGCCGACCTCCTCGCGCCACACGCGGCCCGGTGCCTGCTCAAACCCCGACGGCCCCGCCGTGTCGAGCAGCTGCTTCAGAAATCCGACGGTCTTGATGGTCACGCTGTCGTTTGAGGTGTCTTTATAGTGTCGTGATGATGTTTACTGGCGCCGGAGGCCAGTGCGATAGAGCAAGAACCCCAGGATACCGAACATGATCAACCCAAAGATGGCTGACGTCGCGAACCAGCCCAGGTGGTGATACAACGGCACGGCCTCAGCGAGCCAGTCAGCTGCCTTGCCGCTCCGAGACCCCCAACCTGCGATCGCCGCGACCGCGATGCCACAGATGGCGCCGCCTGCGATCAAGCCGCTCGCGAACAGAACGCCGGGACCCGACTCGATCTCGGCCAATGAACGGTTGGCCGAGCGGACCTTCCGCTCGACGAGCCAGCGCATGATGCCGCCCGCGAACATCCCTGCCGATGTGGTGATGGGGAGATACACGCCGACTGCGACCGGCAACGACTGCACACCCATCAGCTCGATCGCGATCGTCAGAAAAACCCCGATGAGCACGAGCGCCCACGGCAGCCGGTGCGTCAGAATCCCATCGGTGATCAGCGCCATCAGTGTCGCCTTGGGGGAATCCAGCCGCTTCAGCTCGTGACCGCGGTATTCTCGAATGCGTCCGCCGATGCCGGGATCCACGACGTATCGAATCTCGTGTGACCCAGGATCGACCAGGTACTTGCCGGGCGGCACGCCCTGCGTCTCCACATACACGCGAATCACCTGGTAGCTGCCGTTGTCGATCGAGTCGGTACCGCCAATGCCGAATCGTGACATCGTCTCGGTGTGCACGACCACGTTGCCGTCGGGACTCTTGCCGCTTGCCGGTGCGACGAAGCCGGATCGCGTTTCGGGGACCGGGTAGGTATACACGCCGTTGAGGAACGTGAGGGTCCAGCCGACGGCCAGGGCCGATCCGATGGCCCCGATGAGGATCGCGATCTGTTGGCGCTTGGGGGTCGCGCCCACCAGGAATCCCGTCTTCAGGTCCTGCGACGTGTTGCCGCCATTCGCGACCGCCACGGCGATCACGCAGGCAATCGAGATGGCGCGAACGCGATCATCGATGTGGGTCCAGCCGAGCAGCAGGAAGACGAAAGAGATCGCGATCAGGGCGGCGATGGTCATCCCGGAGATCGGGTTGGCGGAGCTTCCCACCTGGCCGCAGATGCGGGACGACACGGTCGTGAAGAAGAACCCGAAGATGATGATCAGGATGCCGCCGAGCAGGTTCACGCCGATCTGCGGCAAGAGGGAGATCGCCACGGCAAGGGCGATCGAGCCGAAGACGGTCACGCTAATCGGCAGGTCGTCATCGGTGCGGAGCTTCGCGGCGACCGCCTGGCCGAGACGGCTGGCGCGCATGTCCGCAAAACCGGCGCGAAACGCCCCGACGATCGTCGGCAGCGAGCGGGCCAACGCGATGATGCCGGCGCTGGCCACCGCGCCGGCGCCGATGTAGAACACGAACGCTGCCCGGATCTCGCCGGCGGACATGTCGCGGATCAGCTTGGTCGTGCCGAACATCGGCTCGGTCATCGCGCTGCCGAACAGCTTGATCGCCGGCATCAGCACCACGTAGGCGAGACAGCCTCCGGCGAA
>WNEZ01000981.1_pt1 | contig 23415 bp, 29 predicted proteins | sample 5400521 | NCBI WGS metagenome assembly WNEZ01 (sample SAMN13153339, study PRJNA577476) | soil metagenome | isolation source: 120 cm saprolite under Douglas fir tree site 2 hole 1 replicate 1 | place: USA:California | collected 2015-04-18
TGTCCTTTGATCGATGCACTGAACGAAAATTGATATTTCGAGCCGAGGTCTTCCGCACCGCGGAGATTCTGCCGGGGCGTGCTGGTTCCCGGCGGTTCGACTTGTAGTAGACTTGCGCCCCATGTTGCCTATAACGTCGGCCGTGCCGAACCACACTCTGCGTCACTTGTTTCTTGCCGCCGCGCTGGTCTTTGCACAGCAGGCGGCACAGCTGCACGCGCTGTCGCATTTGAACCGCAACGCGGTCATGGCGGAGCGCGGCGGAAAATGCATCCCGCCGGTCAACCATCCCGCCGAGCAGTGCATCGCGTATCACGCGGTCGACAGCGTACTGGCGCCTCTTGCGCCCGCGATCGATTCGCCCCGGGTCGCGTTGCCGGCGATAACGTCGGTCGCTCTTCCACTCCCGTTCGCTCCGCGGATCGAATTCGATTCGCGCGCGCCCCCCGTCCTCTTCTAGTTCGGTCGCTCGGTAACCCGCTTCGCTTTCGCGAAGCGACCGTGTTCGCGAACGCTCTCCTGGCGCATCCGCGATCTCATGAACCTGGAGGACGACATGTACAGGAAAACAACCATGGTGCTCGCCATCGCGGCGGGGCTCTGCCTGCCTTATGCCGCGAGGGCGCAGAGTCAAGACGAGCTGAGGACTTTGCGCGAGCAGGTCAGGCAACTCGACCGGCGCGTTACGGACGCTGAGCAGGCGGCGATCCAGGCTTCCAGCCGTCCCGCCAGTGAAAGCGCGATGAACCCCGCCGTTTCGGTGATTTTGAACGGAATCTACTCGAACCTTTCCCAGGATCCGAACACATTCAGGATCAACGGCTTTACGCCTACGCTAGGCGATATCGGCCCGGGAAAGCGCGGCCTGAGCCTGGGCGAATCTGAGCTTGCTATCGCGGCAAACATCGATCATCACTTTCGCGGGACGCTGATCGCGTCGATATCGCCCGAAGACAGCATCGGCGTGGAGGAGGGTTACATCCAGACCCTTTCCCTGTCGTATGGATTCACCGTCAAAGCCGGGCGGTTCTTCTCGGGCGTGGGTTACCAGAACCAGATTCACGCGCACGCCTGGGACTTCACCGACGCGCCGCTTGCAAACAAGGTGTTTCTCGGCAACCAGCTGAACGAGGACGGCATCCAGCTCAAATGGGTGGCTCCGACCGATCTCTATTTCGACGTAGGCGTCGAGGCCGGCCGTGGGCGGCAGTTTCCCGCGGGTCCCGCGGGCGGACGCAACAAGAACGGCGTCGGCTCGGGCAACGTGTTCGCGCACGTCGGCGGAGACTTCGGGACGGGCGCCGCCTGGCAGACCGGAGTCTCGTACCTGAGCACCTCGCCTCAGGATCGGACCTTTGAGGATCCAACCGGGACAGCCAACAGCTTCACCGGCCAAAGCCGTCTTTGGGTGTTGGACGGAATCCTGAAATGGGCGCCGAACTACAACCCGACTTACACCAACTTCAAGCTGCAGGGCGAATACTTCCGACGCAAGGAGGATGGTGATCTCACCTCCGGTACGGCGGCGCAGACGGGCGGGTTCGCGTCCGTGCAATCGGGCTGGTATCTCCAAGGCGTCTATCAGTTCGTCCCGATGTGGCGGGTCGGCTATCGATATGACAGGCTGAACTCAGGCACCGCCAGCTTCTCGGCTCCGCTCAACGCGGCGGATTTCCCGATCCTAGCCCCCTACAACCCGACCAAGCACACGGTGATGGTCGATTGGAGTCCGAGCGAGTTCAGTCGGATCCGCCTGCAGGCCGCGAGCGACAAATCGCGCAGCGACGTGACCGACCATCAGGTCTTTCTCCAATACATCGTGAGCCTGGGTTCGCACGGCGCCCACAAATTCTAAGGTGACGAACATGAAAACGACTCTGAGATTTGTTGTTGCATTGAGTTCGCTCTTCATTGCACTGCCGGCGACGGGGGCGCTCAACGTTTTTGCCTGCGAGCCCGAATGGGGCGCGCTCGCGCAGGAGCTGGGGGGAGACAAGGTGTCGGTGTATTCGGCGACGACCGCGCTGCAGGATCCGCACCGGGTCGAGGCGCGTCCCAGTCTCATCGCCCGCATCCGTTCCGCGGATCTGCTGGTCTGTTCCGGCTCGGAGCTGGAGATCGGATGGATTCCACTTTTGCTCACGCAAAGCGGAAACCCCAGGATCCAACTCGGCAGTCCGGGCTACTTCGAGGCGTCGCAACACGTCGTCAGGCTGGAAATCCCGAAAGTCATAGACCGCGCGCTCGGGGACATCCATCCAGGTGGCAATCCGCACGTCCACACCGATCCGCGCAATATCGCGAGGATTGCGCCGGTACTCATGGAACGCATGGCGCAGATCGACCCCGCGAATGCCGATAGCTACCGCTCACGCGGCAAATCGTTCCTCGAGCGCTGGCAGACAGCGATCGCGCGCTGGGAGCAGCAGGCGGCGCCGCTCAAGGGCGTGCCGATTGTTGTGTACCATAAGGACTTCTCGTATTTCATCAATTGGACGGGAATGCGCGAAGCGGGGAGTCTCGAGCCGAAACCCGGCCTGCCCCCCACTCCGGCGCATCTCGCCGAGCTAGTGGATAGAATGAAGATCCAGCCCGCCAAAGTCATCGTGTATTCGCCGTACAACAGTCCTCAGGCTGCGGAATTTCTCTCGAGTAGAACCAGCATCCCTGCGGTGATGGTGCCGTTCACGGTCGGCGGAACGGACAAGGCGAAAGATCTGTTCGGATTGTTCGACGACACCATCGGCCGGCTGCTCGGCGTCGTCAAATGACGCTCGACGCGGCGAGCCTCGGCATCCTGTGGCCCGCGTTCGTCGCGGGTCTGCTGGTCACCGCCACCCACGTCCCGCTCGGGATGCAGGTGCTCGAGCGCGGCATCGTTTTCATCGATCTCGCGGTGGCGCAGATCGCGGGAGTCGGCGTCATCCTCGCCGACTATCTTGGCTGGGAGCCCACGGGTGCCGCGGTGCAGGTTGCCGCGCTTTCCGCGGCGATTGCAGGTGCCGTGCTCTTGACCTGGACCGAACGACGCTGGCCGGAGGTTCAAGAAGCAGTCATCGGCGTGGTATTTGTCCTCGGCTCGAGTGTGGCGATCTTGCTGCTGGCCGGAAATCCGCGCGGTGGCGAGCACCTCAAGGAACTGCTGGTCGGCCAGATCCTGTGGGTGAACCCCGTGCGGCTTCCGCTGGTTGCCCTGATAACCGCGGTGATACTCGCGCTCTGGTTTGGTCTGGGGGCGCGGCTGGGTCGAATCGGCTTCTACCTGTTGTTCGCATGCGCGGTGACTATGTCGCTGCAACTGGTCGGGCTGTACCTGGTCTTCATCACGCTGGTGGTGCCGGCCCTTGCGACCTATTTTCAAAGGCACCGACGCTATCTCAAGGCCTACTCCGTCGGCGTGCTCGGCTACGCAGCCGGTCTGCTCGCGTCGCTGTGGCTCGACCTTCCCTCCGGTGCGATGATCGTATGCACCATGGTTGCCGCCGGAGCACTGGTGGCTTTCGTCGGGCGCCGGGCGCCGGCTTCCTGACCAGGCAGGTTTCATCGCGGGGTTCCCGCGTTGCGCGGTATCGAGCAAAGTGATACAACGAAGCGCTCATTGGCATCGCCAGCCAGACTCTCCGGGAGGCGGGTAGTTTTTCGTGTTCTTCTCACTATTCGGCAGGAAGGGCGCACCGAAGAAGACCGAAAGTAAAAACAAGGCGCCGATCACCCGGCAACCGGCGGGGCCTTCGCCGCCGACGTCCGCGGCGCCGGTCGCGAGCCCGGAAGCAGGCGAGGACTCGCTCGATTTCAGCGCCTACGTCCCTCCGCCTCAATCGGCACCGCTTCAGGACTCGCCGGCTCCGGCGCCGCAATCGCTTCCGCAAGAGACCGCGGCCGCTCCCTCGACGCCCCCTCTGGACGTGTCAGCTCTGGCTGCATCCCTCGCCGGCCAGCCGGGTCCCGCCCCGAGCGCGTCCCCGGCTGCAAACGACGTCGTGCCGATCATCGAGGAAACGGCGATCCTGTTCGCGAACGGAGAGGTCGAGCTGGCGCTGGCCAGGCTTTCAAAGTCGGTACGCGAAGCGGACCTCGGGGATTCCGCGCTGCAGGCCTGGCTGATGCTTTTCGACCTGCTACAGCATCAGGACAAGTGGGTGGAGTTCGAGGCGCTCGCCCTGGAATTCGTGGTGAAATTCGAGCGCTCCCCGCCCGCGTGGCTCGACATCGGCGAGCGTAAGGATCCCGCGCTCGCCACGGGGGGCATCGGCTATTTTGCGCTGAGCGGCATGCTGACCGGCGCGAGCGCTCCCGAGCTGGAAAAACTGCGGAACACGCCCGGCCAGGCCGTGCGCATTGAGTGCGGCAGACTGCTGGGCCTCGACGGGCCAGGCTGCAGACTTCTCCGCGAGGCTCTCCTGTCCGTCCATGATGCGGGAAAGGAAGTGATGCTTACCGGAGAATCCCGGCTCCTCGCGTTTCTCGAGCGGTTCTGCCAGGCGGGAAAGATCGAAACCGACGCCGCGGCTTGGGCGCTGTTGCTCGACGTATACAAAACGCTGGATCTCAAAGACAAGTTCGAGGAAGCCGCAGTCAACTATGCGGTCACCTTCGAGGTTTCGCCGCCTTCCTGGGAGTCTCGACCGGGAACGCAGGCGAGGGGTTCCGCGGTACTCCGGCCGGCTGAGGCCGCGGATCAGGCCCTGATTCTCTCGGGGGAACTGAGCGGAGCGAGCGAAACCCTGGCCAAACAGTTGCAAGACTGGGCCGGTGCGAACAAGATGCTGGTCATCGACATGTCGCGAGCGACGCGCGTTGATCCTGCCACAGCCGGCCTGATGCTGAAGGTGCTATCGGCGCTCCAAGAGCGCGGGACCACGATTCAGATTCGCGGCGCGAGCGAGCTGATCCGCGCGCTGTTCGGTTTGACGGGTCTGGACAAGGTCGCCCGAATTATTCCGCGCAAGTAGCTTGATCGACGGCGCCCCGGCCCCATCTTCCTCCAAACCCGGACATGGAACAATTCCACGGAACCACCATTATGTCTGCCCGGCGCGATGGGAAAGTCGCCTTGGGTGGGGACGGCCAGGTCACGCTCGGCAACGTCGTGGTGAAAGCGAGCGCGCGCAAGGTGCGGCGCCTGTATCACGACCGCATCCTCGCCGGCTTCGCCGGCGGGACCGCCGACGCGTTTACGCTGTTCGAGCGGTTCGAGGCGAAGCTCGACAAGCACCAGGGAAACCTGCTTCGCTCGGCCGTGGAGCTCGCCAAGGACTGGCGCACCGACCGGGTCCTGCGGCGCCTGGAGGCGATGCTCGCGGTGGCCGACCACGAATCCTCGCTGATCATCACCGGCTTGGGTGACGTCATCGAGCCGGAGTTGGGATTGATCGCAATCGGCTCGGGAGGCCCTTACGCGCAGGCGGCGGCGCGCGCGCTCCTCGAAAACACCCAGCTCGACGCGGAGACCGTCGTTCGCAAGGCTCTCTCGATCGCGGCCGACCTGTGCATCTACACTAACCAGCAAATCGTCGTCGAAACTCTGGACTAGAGCGACAGGGGCGCGGGGCCTGGCAGAATCCCCGACTTCCGCCCCGCCGGCCTCCCTACCCCATGTCTTCCATGACTCCCCAGGAAATCGTCCACGAGCTGGACAAGCACATCGTCGGCCAGACTCGCGCAAAGCGCGCCGTGGCGATCGCCCTCAGAAATCGCTGGCGAAGGCAGCAGGTGGCCGAGCCCCTGCGGGAGGAGATCACGCCGAAGAACATCCTTATGATCGGCCCGACTGGTGTCGGCAAGACCGAGATCGCGCGGCGTCTCGCGCGGCTCGCGGATGCGCCTTTCATCAAGGTCGAAGCGACCAAGTTCACCGAGGTCGGCTACGTCGGTCGCGACGTCGATACGATCGTCCGCGACCTCGTCGAAATCGCGATCAAGGACACTCGCGAAACCGCGACGAAAAAAGTGCGCCGCCGGGCCGAGGATTCGGCCGAGGAGCGCGTGCTCGACGTCCTGCTGCCGGCGGCCCGCCGGCCGAGCGCCTTCGTGGCGGACGGCGCCGAGCCCCCCGCGCAAGCCGTCGGCGAAGAGGAATCGGCGACGCGGCAGAAGTTCCGCAAAAAACTGCGCGAAGGCGAGCTCGACGACCGCGAGGTCGAAATCGAAGTGTCTGCACCCCAGGCGCACATGGAGATATTCGCCCCGCCCGGAATGGAGGAGCTGACGCAACAGATCCAGGGCATGTTTCAGAATCTCGGCGGCGGGAGGAGAAAATTGCGCCGGATGAAGATCCGCGAGGCGATGAGGATGCTGACCGACGAGGAAGCGGCGCGCCTGGTGAACGACGAGGACCTGCGCGCCAAGGCGCTCGCCAATGTCGAGCAGAACGGCATCGTGTTTCTCGACGAGATCGACAAGATCACGAGCCGCAGCGAAACGATCGGCGCGGATGTTTCGCGCCAGGGCGTGCAGCGCGACCTGTTGCCGCTCGTCGAAGGCACCACCGTTTCCACCAAGTACGGGATGGTGAAGACCGACCATATTCTCTTTATTGCAAGCGGCGCCTTTCATTTTTCCAAACCTTCGGACCTGATTCCCGAGCTGCAGGGGCGCTTCCCCATCCGCGTCGAGCTCGACTCGCTGTCTGTGGAGGATTTCGAGAGAATCCTCACGGCGACCGACGCGTGCCTCACCCGGCAGTACCAGGCCCTGCTTGCGACGGAGGAAGTCGAAGTCACGTTTCTGCCTGACGGGATCCGGCGTCTCGCCGAGATCGCCTGGTCGGTGAACGAGAAGACCGAGAATATCGGCGCCCGGCGTTTGTATACGGTGATGGAGAAGCTGCTGGAGGAGATTTCGTTCGAGGCGGGAAAACGCGGGAAGGAGAGCTTCAGGATCGATGCCGCTTTCGTCGATGCGAAGCTCAAGGAACTGGCGCAGAGCGAGGACCTCGCTCGCTACGTGCTGTGACGGTTTGAAGATGCGGATGACAAAGGCGCTTCTCGGGTGGGTATTGCTTGCCGCCGCAGCGGCCGCGCATGCACAGGTCGAGGCCCGGGCGGCGTGGGTGCGCGGGACGGTGCAAGGCCAGACGACGGCCGGGGCCTACATGGAGCTCACGAGCGGGCAGCGCGCAAGCCTCCTCGGTGCGGAAAGCCCGGCCGCGCGCAGCGCCGAGATCCACGGGATGAAGATGGAAGGCAACGTGATGCGGATGCGCGCCGTGCCGCGGCTGGAACTTCCGCCCGGCAAGACCGTCGAGCTGAAGCCGGGCGGCTATCACATGATGCTGGTGGACCTGAAACGGCCGCTGAAAAAGGGGGACCTCGTGCCCATCCGGCTCAAGGTCGAGCTGAGCGACAAGACGGTCAAGACGATTCAGGTCATGGCCGAAGTACGGGAACTCGCCGCGGCCGGCGATCACTAGGGCTCGAGGCGCCGCCTAGCGGCTCTGATCGGCTTCGACCGACTCCTTGAGACAGCGGGGGCAGTAGCAGCCTAGGCCGGGGGTCGGAGCGGACAGGGCGGGAAATTCCCCGCACCAGCAATGCTCCCGACCCGCCCGGGCACCGCATTCGAACGCGTCCCCGCAGCGCGCGCACCGGCTGACCTGCAGTGCCTCCTTGGAGCGGGAGCCCGACCTCACGGTGGCGCCCAATCTAGCGGCTTGGCGCAGGCATCGCAAGCGCGCTTGAAATCGCCGGCACGTCCCCCATATTTGCGCAAGGCGGGCTCTTGCCCGGACTGAACAGAAGGAGAGAATCATGGCAAACATTACTCGTTATGACCCGTTTGGCGATCTGGTCGACGACATTTTCAGGGGTTTTGTCGTAGGGCCGGTCGGTTTTGAAGCGGCCAGTCCCGTACGCCGCATGAAGGTCGATGTAGCCGAGCAGAACGGCGAATACAAGGTGGTCGCCGAACTGCCCGGAGTCAAGAAGGAAGACATCAAGGTCAACATCGAAGGCGACCAAGTGTCGATCACGGCCGAGTCGCGCGCCGAGCGCGACGAAAAAGACGGCGAACGCGTGCTGCACAGCGAACGCTACTTCGGCAAGGTCTCGCGCGCTTTCCGGCTGAGCCAGGAAATCGACGAAGCGCGCGCCAGCGCGAAGTACGCCGACGGCGTGCTCGAGCTGACGCTCCCGAAGAAGGCGACGGCCGCCGCGAAGCAGCTCACGATCCAGTAAAGGTTAAATCCGGACGGCCGCAGGCCGCCGGTTTGACTCCGCGGGTTGGAACGGACGTTTCCACGCCGTTCAACCCGCGGGAAGCATGATAGGAAAAGGCGGCCGCTAGGCCGCCTTTTCTTTTCTTTTTTCCCGCGCTCGAAGGTACAATCGGCGCTCAAGATGCGCATGTCGATGAGCAACGCCGCCCTGACTCCGGCCCACAAGGCCAATGTCCTCGCCGAAGCGCTGCCTTACATCAAGCGGTTCCATGGCAAGACCATCGTCGTCAAGTACGGCGGCAACGCAATGACCGAGGAGCTGCTCAAGCGCAGCTTCGCCCACGATGTGGTGCTGCTGAAGCTTGTCGGCATGAACCCGGTGATCGTCCACGGCGGCGGACCGCAGATCGACGAGCAGCTCGCGCGGATGGGCAAGAAAGGCGAATTCGTCCAGGGCATGCGGGTCACCGATGCCGAGACCATGGACGTGGTCGAGATGGTGCTGGGCGGCCAGGTCAACAAGGAAGTGGTGACGCTCATCAACCAGGCCGGCGGCAAGGCGGTCGGGCTCACGGGTCAGGACGGGGCCTTCGTTCACGCGAAAAAGATGCTGCTGTTCGACAAGAACAACGGCGGCGGAAAGATCGACATCGGCCAGGTCGGCGAAATCGCCTCGATCGACCCGAAAGTGATCTGGGCGCTCGAGGAGGGCGGATTCATCCCGGTCGTCGCGCCCATCGGCGTGGGTGCGGACGGGCAGTCCTACAACATCAACGCCGACCTCGTTGCCGGGAAACTCGCAGAAGTGCTGAAGGCCGAAAAGCTCGTCGTGCTCACCAACACCCCGGGCGTGCTCGACAAGAACAACAAGCTGCTCACCGGTCTGACCCCCAAGAAAATCGACACCCTGGTGGCCGACGGGACGCTCTCGGGCGGCATGCTGCCCAAGATCAGCTCGGCGTTGGATGCAGCGAGAAACGGCGTCAAGAGCGTGCACATCATAGACGGCCGCGTCGAGCATGCGTTGCTGCTGGAAATTCTTACCGATGAAGGCGTGGGGACGCTGATTCGCTCGAAGTGACGGCTGCCGATAACTTGGAAAGTCGCCCCGGAAGCCGGTAGCGAGCACTTACCCGGAGTCATACAATGAGCGTCCCGCCGACCGTCTGAGAGGATGCCATGCCCGCTGCCAAACCCGGCGCCCGCCGCCTGCAGATCCTGCAAGTGCTGGCACGGATGCTCGAAAACCCGAAGGGGGAGAGAGTGACCACCGCGGCTCTGGCCAAGGAGCTGGACGTATCCGAAGCCGCGCTGTACCGGCACTTCGCGAGCAAAGCCCAGATGTTCGAAGGCCTGATCGAGTTTATCGAGCAGACCCTGTTCGGTCTGGTCAACAAGATCACAGCGGAGGAGGAGAACGGCCTGAAGCAGACCCAGGCAATCCTCTCCTCGCTGCTCAGCTTCGCCGAGAAGAATCCGGGCATGACGCGCGTACTGCTTGGCGACGCGCTGGTCAACGAGGACGAGCGGCTTCAGGTCCGAATCAACCAGCTGCACGATCGTTTCGAGGCGACGCTCAAGCAATGCCTGCGCGTGGCCGCGACGCAAGGACACGACGCGCCGCAGGGATCCCAGCTTCCGGCCGATCCCGGTCCTCAGGCCAACCTGATGCTTTGCTATGTGATCGGGCGCTGGCAGCTGTACGCCAAGAGCGGGTTCAAGCGACTGCCTTCGGAACTATGGGAGAAACAGTGGCCGCTGTTGCTGTGAGCTAAGCTATTACCCTCGCGCACACCGCGCAGGCCGGATCCTTGGCGAGTTTGACCGTTCGCCACTGCATCGCGAGCGCGTCCAGGATCAGCAGGCGCCCCTTCAGGGTCTCGCCGGCTCCCGCGAGGAGCTTGAGAGCCTCTGCCGCCTGGACCGTGCCGATGATCCCGGTGAGCGGCGCAAACACGCCCATGACCGCGCAGCGCACTTCCTCGAGTTCCGCGTTCTCCGGGAAGAGGCAGTGATAGCAGGGGCTGAGATCGTCCCTCAGGTCAAAAACGCTTACCTGGCCGTCGAAGCGCACCGCCGCACCTGAGACCAGCGGCTTGTGGTGCCGGACGCATGCGCGATTGACGGCGTGGCGCGTGGCGAAATTGTCCGAGCAGTCGAGAACGACGCTGCTCGAGGCGACTAGCGCATCGAGCCCCTCGCCCTGCAGGCGCTGCTGGAGGGGAACGACCTTCACTTCGGGGTTGATTTTCGCGAGACCCTCGCGCCCGGACGCAGCCTTGGGTCTTCCTATCGATTCGGTAGTGTGGAGGATCTGGCGCTGCAGGTTGGTAAGGTCCACCGCGTCGCCGTCTGCAAGAGTGATCGTCCCCACGCCTGCCGCCGCGAGATACAGGGCCGCGGGTGAACCGAGTCCTCCCGCGCCGATGACCAGGGCCGAAGCCGCGAGCAGTTTCTCCTGCCCCTCGACCCCGATCTCCGGAAGCAGAATGTGGCGCGAATACCGTAGAAGCTGATCGTCGTTCATGTAAGGGGAAAATCATCCGCGGGATGAACCGCGCTCCGCGTCGGTTCCCTTCCGCGGAGATAAGGCGGCGCCCTCGGCGTCCGCCTTATCAGTTCTTGGCGGGCGCAGCCGGCGCGTTTTGCGCGGTCGCGAGCGGCATGCCCTTCAGGAACTTGAGCGCCTGCTGGAACTGGAAGTCCTTTTCCGAAGTGAACTCGAGCGGCGCCGCGGGCGGTTTCTCTTCGGCATCCGTCGACGGTTTTGCACTGGTCCGTTGCGCTTTCTCCGACTGAGCTTCATTCTCCTGGTCGTTGAGGAGATGCTTTTCCAGATCGGCTTCGCGCAAGCGCCCCGTGGTGGGCGCCGTGGGATCTTCGACGACGACGTCGGGCACTATGCCTTTGGCCTGGATCGAGCGACCGCTTGGGGTGTAGTAGCGGGCGGTGGTCAGCTTGATAGCGGTATTGTTGCCCAGCGGCAGGATCGTCTGCACCGAGCCCTTGCCGAATGTCGGCGTGCCCAGCACCGTCGCGCGCTTGTGGTCTTGCAGCGCTCCCGCGACGATTTCGGACGCGGAGGCCGACCCGCCATTGACCAGCACCACCATCGGCACGGTCTTCACCGCCGCCGGCAGGTTCTTCAGGTAATCCTCGCGGTTGCCCCGAAGATAGTCCTCCGGCGCGGCGACGAACTTGCGCTTGGCGTCTTCGGTGCGGCCGTCGGTCGACACCACCGCCGCCCCCCGCGGCAGGAACGCGGCGGAGATGGCCACCGCGCCGTTCAGGAGTCCGCCCGGGTCATTGCGCAAGTCCAGAATCAGGCCCTTGAGCGGCCCGTTCTTGTAGAGCCCCTCGATGTGCTTGACCAGATTTTCCCCGGTGTGCTCCTGGAACTGGGAGACGCGAACCCACCCGTATCCCGGTTCGATCAGCTTGGACTTCACGCTCTGCACGCGAATGATGTCGCGGGTGAGGGTGACCTCGAAGGGCCTCGGCTCGCCCTTCCTCAGGATGGTGAGCCGGATGTTCGTTTTCGGCTTGCCGCGCATGCGCTTGACCGCGTCGTTCAGGGTCATGCCCTTGACCGAGGTGTCGTCGATCTTGATGATGAAATCCCCGGGCTTCAGGCCGGCGCGAAATGCCGGCGTGTCCTCGATGGGAGACACGACCTTGACGAACCCTTCTTCCATTCCGACCTCGATGCCCAGGCCGCCGAATTGGCCCTGGGTACCCACCTGAAGCTCGCGGAAGGCGTCCTGGTCGAGATAAGCCGAGTGCGGATCGAGCCCGGTCAGCATGCCGCTGATCGCTTCCGTGATGAGCTTCTTGTCCTCCACCGGCTCGACGTAGCTCGACTTGATCGCGCCGAACACTTCGGCAAAGGCGCGCAGCTCGTCCACCGGCAGCGGGAACCGCGCCGCTTCGCGCTGAGCCACCGCGGAGAAATTCAGGCTGAGCAGGACTCCTGCCAGCACGCCGACCAGCACTAGGCTGGCTCGTCTGATCTGGATCATCATGATATTCGGTCCCGGGCCCGGCGCCGGCCGCTTGGCGTCGTTATCGGTCACTTCAAAGACACCCAACGCATGGGATCAAAGGCTTTTCCTTCGTGTCGAATTTCGAAGTATAGACCCGATTCCATGTTGCCGCCGCTCGCTCCGACAGTCGCGACCGCGTCGCCGGTGCGCACCGGCTCGCCGACCTGCTTGAGCACCGATTCGTTGTTGCCGTAGATGGTGAGGTAGCCTTTGCCATGATCGATGATGAGCAGGTTTCCGAAGCCGCGCAGCCAGTCCGCGAACACGACCCGCCCCGATGCGACGGCGCGCACTTCCTGCCCCGAAGGCGAGCGAATGAACAGACCCTTCCACGAAGGCCCGCCACTGGGACGTTGGGCACCGAAGCGGTTCGCAAGTTCACCCCTGATCGGCAGCCGCAGTCCGCGCTTGAGCCCGGACAAGGACCCTTCCGCGCCGCCGGGCTCGGGGACTCTCTCGTTGCGGAGAAGCGGCGTGGCCGCGATCACTTTGCCGAGTTCCTCGACGAGCCGCGACAGGCGAGATTCGTCGTGTTCAAGCTGCTGCACCTCGCGGCGCTGCGCGCTCAGCTGGCTGGAAACGCGCGCAAGCACTTTGCGGTGCTCCCCCTGCTGCTTGACGAGCCCGGCGCGCTCCGTGCGCCGCGCCGATTCGATGGCGGCGATCTCGGCGTTCCTTTCCCGGGTGCCGTTCTCGAGCTCTCTCAGGCGCGCGAGGCTGGAGCGCAGCTCTCCGATGAACTGCGCCTGAGCTCGGGAGACATAGCCGTAGTAATGCAGCTCGCGCGCGATGCGGCCGGGGTCCTCGCCGGAGAATAGAAGCTTCAGCGCGCTTTGCTCCCCGTTGAGATAACGCAGGGTGAGCAGCCTCCCGAGGCTTTCCCTGCGCGAGGCTATTTCCGTCTCGAGCGCCTGGCTCCGCCGCAGCAATGTCTTGAGCTCTTCCTGCGCCGCCGCGCGTCTGCCCGCCAAAGAGCGAAGCGCGCGGCCCGCTTCGGAGATCGCGCGCTCGGAGTCCCGCAGCTGGTCGCGCGCCTCCGTGCGGCTTTCTTCGGCCTCCGCGATTTTCGCGCGCAGCCCTTCTATGCGCGTCCGGAGGGCATCGAGCTTTTCCGCTTCGCCCTGGGCGAAAGCCAGGACGGGCACAAGGAGAAGCGCCGCTCCGATGCGGATCAATTTCTCCCCTTGGCCTGGTCGGCAACCGCCCGGGCCCGCGCTTCCGCCTCGGCTGGATCCCCAAGATAGTAGTGCCGTATCGGCCGCAATCCCGAGTCCAGCTCGTAGACCAGCGGGATCCCCGTGGGGATGTTCACGTCCACGATTTCGGTGTCGCTCACGCCGTCGAGGTACTTGACCAGGGCGCGGAGGCTATTGCCGTGGGCGACGATAGCGACTTGGCGGCCCCGAAGGACCTCGGGCGCAATCGTGGCGCTCCAGTACGGCAGGAATCGCGCGACAGTGTCTTTTAAGCACTCGGTGAGCGGCAGCTCGGATTCGGCAAGGCCGGCGTAGCGCGGGTCTCCTCTCGGGTGGCGGGGATCGCCGCGCCCGAGGGGAGGAGGCGGCACGTCATAGCTGCGCCGCCAGAGAAGCACCTGCTCCTCGCCGAACTTCGCGGCCATTTCGGCCTTGTTCAGCCCCTGCAGGGCGCCGTAATGGCGCTCGTTCAGGCGCCAGGAATGGTGCACCGGGATCCACATCAGGTCCATCCTCTCCAGCGCAAGCCAGAGCGTCTTGATGGCGCGTTTCAACACCGAAGTGTACGCACAATCGAAGAGGAAGCCGGCCTCCTTCAGCAGGTCCCCGGCGCGTTTCGCTTCCTCCACGCCGCGCCGGGTGAGGTCGACGTCGGTCCAGCCGGTGAAGCGGTTTTCCATGTTCCAGACCGATTCACCGTGGCGCAACAGAACGACTTTATGCATGGGAGCCTCTCGCGCGGCGCTTGTTCGCGCCGCAAGAAAGCATTTTATAATGAGCCTCTATGGAAATTCGAGGACAGAGCGCCCAGCGCCAGCCCCGGGACATTTTCGAGCTGATCGGCCGCAAGGAGCAGATCGAGCGGATGGCCCGCGCAATGCGGGCCATTGCGCATCCGCTCCGGCTGAAGATCCTGTGCGTTCTGGGCGAACACGAGTTGAGCGTGCAGGATATCGTCGAGGCGGTCGGGACTTCGCAGAGCAACGTCTCGCAACATCTGGCGATCCTCCGTGAAAAACGCATCCTCAGTCCCAGAAAGAATGCCAATCACGTGTATTATTCCGTGAGCGACCAGCGTACGCTGCATCTTATCGCTACCATGCGCGAAGTGCTGTGCGGCGGCCCGCCGAGATCGTGACATGGCAGAAGTCAACATCCTGAAATTCGTCACCGACAACATATTTCTCGTCGGGGTGGCGTTCGTAAGCGGCGCGATGCTCGTTTGGCCGGCGGTGCGCCGCGGGGTGGCCGGCGCCACGATTTCGACCCTTCAGGCGACCTTGCTGATCAACCAGCAGAACGCACTCGTGCTGGATGTGCGTGAAGCGGCGGAGTACGAAAAAGGGCACATGCTGAACGCGCGCAACATCCCCCTCGGGGAGCTCGAGGCGCGCGCCGTGGAAATCGACAAGTACAAGGCGAAGCCGGTGATCGTCGTGTGCGACAACGGAAACCGCTCGGGCAGGGCCGCGACGGCGCTGCGCAAGCGGGGTTTCGAGCAGGTATTCACGCTGGGCGGCGGCGTCGGCGCCTGGCGGCAAGCGGGGCTGCCACTGGAAAAGTAGATGGAGAAGATTCGAATGTACTCGACCGCCGTCTGCCCTTTCTGCCTGCGTGCTGAGAGGCTCCTGAATTCAAAAGGCGTCACCGATATCGAGAAGATCCGCGTCGATCTCGATCCGCGCCAGCGCGAGGAAATGATCAATAAGACCGGCCGGCGCACGGTGCCGCAAATTTACATCGGCGATAGGCACGTGGGCGGATTCGAGGAACTCGCGGCGCTCGAACATGCCGGAAAGCTCGACTCGTTGCTCGCGGCCTAGCCTCCGCGCGCCCTTTCAATTCTATCGGAGTCCCGATGAGCGATGCGCAGCAGCCGACGTTCGGCATCGAGAAAATCTACGTGAAGGATCTGTCCCTCGAAGTACCCGGCGGGCCGCAGACGTTCATGCAGTCCGAGCAACCGCAGCTCGAAGTTCAGATCACGCAGCAGTCGCAGCGCGTGAACGAGCTCCTGTTCGAGGTGACTTTGGTCATCACGGTGAGCGCAAAACACGGCGACAAGACCCTGTTCCTGGTGGAAGCCTCGCAGGCGGGCGTGTTCCAGATCCGCAACGTTCCCGATGCGGATCTCGCCCCGGTGCTCGGGATAGTCTGCCCGAACGTATTGTTTCCCTACGCGCGCGAGACCGTTTCCGATATCGTCAGCCGCGCGGGTTTTCCTCCGGTGCTGCTGGCACCCGTGAATTTCGAGGCGCTCTATCAGCAGCGCGCCGCCGCCCCGTCGCAGCCGAGCGGGGCGCGCATCGAGATAGCCCACTGATGCGCAGTCTCGCGGTCTCGGTTCTGCTCGCGCTCGCGTTGCCGGCCGCGGCGGGCGAGTTTCGCTCGATCGCGGAAAACGGGACGCCGATGTACGATGCGCCTTCGGTTCGCGCCAAGAAACTTTTCGTCGCAAGCCGTTACTATCCGGTCGAAGTCGTGATCAACATCGACAGCTGGGTCAAAGTCCGCGATCAGGCGGGAGACCTCGCCTGGGTGGAAAAGAAGACGCTCTCGGACAAGCGCACGGTGATCGTGACCGCAGCTGTCGCGGATGCAAGGCAGGCTGCGAGCGACCAGGCGGCGCTGGTGTTCCAGGCGCAGCAGGGCGTGGCCCTCGATGTCGCGGAACCGCCGGCGGGCGGCTGGATCAGGGTGCGGCATGCCGACGGCCAGAGCGGCTACGTCAAAATCAATCAGGTCTGGGGCGTCTAGCTGGACATCGCGATTCTCGGCGCAGGAGCGTGGGGTACGGCGCTGGCGGTTTCGCTCTCCGGAAAGCACCGCGTCAGGCTCTGGGCGCGCGATGCGGCGCTGGCAACCGCCGCCGGGTCGAGTCGGCGCAATCCCCGTTATCTCCCCGAAGTTTCGATCCCGGCTTCGGTCGCGGTGACCGGCGACCTTCCCTCCGCAATGGCCGGATGCGACGCGGCCCTGATCGCCACGCCGAGTTCCGAGCTGCGCGAGGTGCTGGGGCGCATGCGCGCGTCACGGTTCGAGCAGCCCGTCATCTGGGCGTGCAAGGGATTCGAGCGGGCAAGCGGCAAGCTGCCGCACCAGGTCGCGGCCGAGGTGCTCGGAAAACGCGCCGCGTGCGGGGCCTTGTCCGGGCCGAGTTTCGCGCTGGAAGTGGCTCAGGGCCGCCCTACTGCGCTTACGCTCGCGGCGGGGGACGCCGGGTTCGCGAGGCGCTGGGCGCGCGAACTGCACCAGCCCACGCTCAGGGTGTATTTCAGCACCGACCTCGCGGGCGTCGAAATCAGCGGGGCCGTGAAAAACGTCATGGCGATCGCCGCCGGCATCAGCGATGGGCTCGGCCTCGGCTTGAACGCGCGTGCCGCGCTGATCACGCGGGGCCTTGCCGAGCTCACGCGTCTCGGCGTCGCGCTCGACGGGCGGCCCGAAACATTCATGGGGCTCGCGGGAGCGGGAGACCTAATCCTGACCTGCACGGGCGAGCTGTCGCGCAACCGGCGCGTCGGGCTGCTCCTCGCCCGGGGCGAGCCGCTCGAGGCGATTCTCAAAGAGCTCGGCCACGTTGCCGAAGGCGTGGCTTCCGCGCCGGCGGTCGAGGCGCTTGCCGCCGAAAAGCGGGTCGACATGCCGATCACCCGCGCGGTTTGCGCGGTGCTGTTCCGCGGCACTCCGCCGCGCGATGCCGTGCAGGAATTGCTCGCGCGGGATCCGAGGGAGGAAGCCTAGGGCGCTGAGAAGCTCATCGCTGGGAACCCGGCGGTTCGGAAGAGCCAAATAAAAAAACCGCAACCGTCACGGCAACGCCGACGCCGACGCCAAAACCTGCCCCGACTGCAATGCCGATGCCAACGTGAGCCACCGCTGCACCGACAACTGCGCCGAGCACGATGCCGACGAATACGCTCAACGGCAAGGCAGCTATGCCCCAGCGTGAAATCTTTGTTCCTTGGCTTCGGTTTTTTCCACTGACAGTCATAACGAGCAGGCTACGCCCAAGCTTCTGTTCCATCAAGCCGGCCTCCGTGGAACCATGTCCGAACATCGGTACGTGCCCGCTCGGCGATTGCGTGATCAGCGAAGGACCGTGCGCGCAATCACGAGGTTCTCGACCCTCGCCGCGCCTGCGCGCTTGAGCGCCCGTGCGAGCTCGTTCAGGGTCGCGCCGGTCGTCATGACGTCGTCCAGCACGGCGACCCTCGCTCCCGAGAGATCGAGCTTGCACAGGAACGCGCCGCGCACGTTCTTCGCGCGCTCCTCGTAAGGAAGTTCGGTCTGCGGCGGTGTGTGCTTCACGCGCAGCACGCCGTGGGGCTCGATCGGGGTGCCCAGGTACCGCGCGAGGCCGCGGGCGATCTCGAGAGCCTGGTTGAATCCGCGCACGGCGAGGCGCTTGGGATGCAGCGGCATCGGCACGATCAGATCGACCTCGGGCATCGGCCCGGACGCGAGGCTGCGCGCGAAGAATCCGGCGAGGGCAAGCCGGGCGCGATACTTGAGCGCCTGCACCAGCCCGTCGCACGGAAATTCGTAGCGCCACAACGCGAGCGTTGCGTCGAAGTGCGGGGGGTGGTTGAGGCAGCTCCCGCACAGCGCGCCGGCGGGGCTGGGAAGGGCGCACTGAGGGCAAGATTCGGGGAGCGCGGGCAATTCGGCGATGCAGGCCGGGCACAGCAGCTCCGGAGCGGTTTCCGCCCCGCAGAGCAGGCAGTCTTCACCGGCCCAGGCTTGGACGTTTCTTACGCAGGTGTTGAGTAGAGTGGACATCATTATTTGACAACTTTTCGGCTTACCCCGATGATCGTTCCGTGCAGATAGGCAACACGATTTCCCATAACGGACAAGCCGGCACCGCGGTTCACGTCGGTCGCACGGACGGTTGGACTCGCGAAGCCGTCGAGGCGCTCTTCGAGCTCCCTTTCAACGATCTTCTGCATCGCGCCCAGAGCGTGCATCGCTCGCACTTCGACGCCAACGCGGTGCAGCTGTCCACGCTGCTCTCGATCAAGACTGGAGGGTGCCCTGAAGATTGCGCCTACTGTCCCCAATCGGCGCGCTACCGCACCGGGGTCGAAAACGAGCCGCTCGTTCCGCTCGAGACGGTGCTCGCAGCGGCACGTGCGGCGAAGCAGAACGGGGCCACGCGTTTTTGCATGGGCGCCGCCTGGCGGGGCCCCAAGCAGAAAGACCTCGAGCAGGTGGCGCAGAGGGTGCGCGCGGTAAAAGCGCTTGGACTGGAGACCTGCGCGACGCTCGGCCTCTTGCGCGAAGGCCAGGCGGAGCAGCTCAAGGCGGCGGGTCTGGACTACTACAACCACAACCTCGATACGGCCCCCGAGTTCTACGGCGAGATCATCACCACGCGCACTTACGGCGACCGGCTCGATACGCTCGAGCGGGTGCGCCGCGCCGGAATCAAGGTGTGCTGCGGGGGAATCGTGGGCATGGGCGAGTCGCGCGCGCAGCGCGCGGGCCTTATCGCCGTGCTAGCTGGTCTCGACCCGCAGCCCGAATCGGTCCCGATCAACGATCTCGTTCACGTGGAAGGCACTCCGCTCGAGAGCGCACCGAAGCTCGACTGGAGCGAGTTCGTGCGCACCATCGCCTGCGCCCGCATCACCATGCCGCGCAGCATGGTGCGGCTCTCCGCGGGACGCGCCGAAATGCCCGAGGCCGTGCAGGCTTTGTGTTTCCTTGCCGGGGCGAATTCGATTTTTTACGGCGACAAGCTCCTCACCACCGGCAATCCCGAAGCCGCGCGCGACCGCGCCCTGTTGGAAAAGCTAGGGCTTCACCCCGCCTGAACCGAGGGCATTCGGCTGCCGAAACTTTTGCCGTTGTTCGGTGTCTGCGTTTACTTCGACCGTGCCACGATGTAGTCGGCAGCGGCCTTGAGATCCTCGTCGGGCAATAGTGAAAAAAATATCCCTCAAATTTAGCGTCATGATGACAAGCGTCGTGCTGGCCGTGATGCTTGGCGGAGTGTGGCTCGCTGCTACATATCGGGAAAACGGTTCCCGGGCCATATTGCTGCCGGACCAGGTGATGACATTGTTCCCTGACCCGAAGCCATTGACGGCCTTTGCGTTCACCGATCACGAGAATCGGGTATTCGATCTTTCACGCCTGAAGGGCAAGTGGTCCTTTTTATTTTTCGGCTACACCCATTGCCCGGACGTCTGTCCGACGACCCTGGCGACTTTGGCCCGCGCGCATGAAGACATCGTCAAGAGTACGGTCGGTGCCGAAGACGTGCAATTCGTCTTCATCTCAGTGGATCCCAATCGCGATACCGCCGGCAAGCTCAGGCAATACGTAACCTATTTTGATACCAGCTTTCTGGGCGTGACGGGAGACAACGCGGAGCTCGGTAACCTGGCGGGCCAGCTCGGTGCCGCGTATCAGGTTGCGATCACACCCGGTGTGGAAAACTATCCCGTCTATCACACCGCGGCGGTATTTCTGGTGGACCCGCGCGCCCGATATCACGCCGTGTTCGCGCCCCCCCTTGATGCGGAGAGCATCAGCAGGCGTTTCAAAGTGCTGCGGGAACTTGAAGGACCCAAAGCGACATGAGATGGCGACATCCGGTTTTTGTTGGCCTGATGTGGGCGCTGACCCCCGTCGCCGCCGCGGCGGAACAGGCCGGCGTTTCCGTACGCGATGCCTGGGTGCGGGAAGCGCCGCCCGGCGCGGCCATGATGGCGGGGTACATGGTGTTGAAAAACAACACCTCACGATCACAGGTACTCGTGGCCGCGAGGAGTTCCGGCTTCGGGACCGTGATGATTCACCGTACCGTCGTCAAGGAAGGCCTGACGGGAATGGAACACGCCCCGCAGATCGAACTTCTACCCAATGCGAGTTTGCTTTTTGAACCGGGGGGGTATCATCTGATGCTGTTGAACCCGAAACGGACCCTGCACGCTGGCGACCGGGTTGACATTTACCTGGAATTCCGCGGCGGCCTCGTCTTACCCGTCGCCTACGAGGTCCGCAGGTGAAAACCGCCCCTTATTTCGACCGCGCCACCATATAGTCGACGGCGGCCCTGACCTCGGCGTCGCTCAGCGCCGGGTTCCCGCCTTTGGGCGGCATCGCTCCCACGCTCCCTTGCACCCCATTGACGGCGCTGGCGTAGAGAGCGTCGCGGCCCTTGGCGATGTGCTTGGCCCACTGGCTCTTGTCACCCAGCTTCGGCGCGCCGGCTATGCCGGCATCGTGGCAGGCGACGCAGGTGGCTTGGTAGATCTGCTGGCCGTTGCGGCTGGCTGGCGGAGCGGCCACCGCGTTTTTTACCGGCTCCCGCTGCGTTTCCGCCGAGGCGACGTTGACCTGGGCGACGGGTTTGATCCGCTCGTCCACACTCGAACCGTTGCCCAGCAGCACGGCGCGATCCATCCGGACCCGGTCGCGCATGCCGTAGTGATGACCCACAAGAAGGAAGATGAACAGCATCAGCGCTGCGCTGATCCCGAGAATCGTCCAAAAGTTAGTCGCGTAGCTCTTTTTAGTCATGGGTAGTTCTTTGGGAAGGGAAACGGAGTCCGACGATAGGGGACCTCGCCGACATTCGATTCTGGTTACGCTAGAGCAATCCCTTCAGGAAAAAGACACCTCGCGTAAGAAAGGTGTAGTCCGCTTCAAGCGCTCCGATGCCCAACAGCACCATCAGCAACAGCGTCGGGACCAAAATGGCATACACCATGGCCAGCCGCTCCCAGAGCATGTGCATGAAGACCGCAACGATCAGCCCTGCCTTCAGCAGCATGAACAGGATGATCAGAAACCACCTGAGGTAACCCTGAAAGTGGAAGTAGTCAACAAGGTAAGACGCCGTGCTGAGAACGAACAGCAATCCCCAGATCTTGAGATAAATGCCGATCGGATGTTGCTGCCCCTCTACGTGTGCCACGACCGGATGTTGCTGCGCGTCTGCGTGTGCCACGATTTCCCTCACCAAAGATAGAAAACTGCGAAGATGAATACCCAAACCAGATCGACGAAGTGCCAATACAGGCCCATGATTTCGACGATCTCGTATTTTCCCTTCCTGCCGGTCATGAAGCCCGGCCTTTCGTGATCCAGGTCGCCCCGAATGACCTTTATGGCCACGATGATCAGGAAAATCACGCCGATCGACACGTGCGTGCCATGGAAACCCGTGATCATGAAAAAGGTCGAGCCGAACTGCGCCGCCCCCAAGGGGTTGCCCCAGGGACGTATCCCCTCGTCCATGATCAGCTTGGTCCACTCGAAGGCCTGCATCCCGACGAATGTGGCGCCCAATGCCGCGGTGATCAGCAACAAGACAAAGGTTTTGACGCGATCTTTTCGATAGCCGAAGTTGACGGCCATGGCCATCGTCCCGCTGCTGCTGATCAGGACGAAAGTCATGATGGCGATCAGGATGAGGGGGATTTTCTTGCCGAACAGGACCAAGGCGAAAACTTCGCTCGGGTTGGGCCACGGGTCCGTGGTGGACATCCGCACCGTCATGTACGAGATCAAGAAAGAGCTGAATATGAATGTGTCGCTGAGGAGGAAGATCCACATCATGGCCTTGCCCCAGGGGACATTCTTGAACGCCCGCTGGTCCGAGGACCAGTCGGAGACGATGCCTTGGATGCCTTCAGCTAGGGGGAGGGGTTCTGCCGCAGCAGTCCGAATAGCTTGTGTCATGTTTTGGACCTGTTTACTTGATCCCACAGAGCTTCAACAAAATATCCAAATTGTTTCCTGAAAACAGCAGACCAAAAAGCACCAACCAAACCCCAAGCAGGTAGTGCCAGTAAAGCGTACACAGCTCCACGCTGTGCCTTATCTTCGCTACGTCAAAATCGCTCCACACTCTGGCGAACGTTCTGCCCCAGGCCACCAAACCACCCAACAGGTGCAGCCCGTGCAATCCGGTGATCAGATAAAAAAAGGCGATTGCAGGATTCGTCACATCAAAATAAACCATCGTACCCAGTTGCCGCCAGGCCAGTATCTGTCCGGCCAGAAAAACGACGGTGAAAGCGCCGCCGGCGAGAAAAGCGACTCGCATGCCGTCCATGCGCCCGCGGCGTACTGAAAACAGCGCCCATTGCAAAGCGACACTGCTCAATATCAGCGCAAACGTATTCGCCCACAACAACCCCAGCTGAGGCGAGGGACGCCAGTCCTCGTACGCCATCCGGCGCGCATATGCGACAACCAGAAGCATGAACAGGACCGTGACGATCGCGAGAAATACCCTCAGCGCGAGTTTCCGCGCAGCGGCTTTGTCGCGAAGTTCGACCGTACCCTGGGCCGTCACCCAAGGCTTGACCGTCAGATCATGAAAAATACTCACCGTCGCTGGAGTCCGGATCGCCTACGTCTTGCTGCTATTGCGGCCGGCTACCTCTCGCGGGGGGACGTTTTGCGGTATGAAGTCCTCGACGGCACCCGGCACGCTGTAATCGTAGGCCCAGCGATAGACCACCGGTAACGCCGGACCGAAGTTGCCGTGCTTCGGCGGGGTGTCGGGCGTTTGCCACTCCAGCGTGGTGGCATTCCAGGGGTTGCTCCCCGACGGCTTGCCTTTGAAATAGCTCGAGATGAGGTTGTACAGGAACACCAACTGCACGACGCCCACGATCAACGCCGCGATGGTGATCCACTCGTTCACGAAGTGGGCCGATGCGGGGATGAAGTCCGTGCCGCCGATTGCATAATACCGGCGCGGCACGCCCATCATTCCCAGGTAATGCATGGGATAGTAGATGCAATAGCTCCCGACGAAGGTGACCCAGAAGTGGAATTTGCCCAGGGTATCGTTCAGCATCCGCCCGGTGATCTTGGGGTACCAGTGGTAGATCGCCCCGAACACGACCAGGATCGGCGCCACGGCCATCACCATATGGAAATGCGCGACCACGAACATGGTGTCCGAAAGCGGGACACTCACGGTCGCGTTGCCGAGGAACAGGCCCGTCAGCCCGCCGTTGATGAACGTGAAGATGAACCCGATGGCAAACAG